>Ga0207671_10001895_pt1 | contig 23253 bp, 20 predicted proteins | sample KBSC24metaG_FD_184352 | JGI IMG/M metagenome (GOLD analysis project Ga0207671, IMG submission 184352) | Corn rhizosphere microbial communities from Kellogg Biological Station, Michigan, USA - KBS C2-4 metaG (SPAdes) (version 2) | ecosystem: Host-associated > Plants > Roots > Rhizosphere > Soil... | reverse complement strand
TCATCTGTCTTTCGCTGCTCTTGACGTTTGTTGCTTTGGTAGCGAGTTATATTCCTGCGCGTCGAGCGACGAAAGTAGATCCACTGGTGGCGCTGAGATACGAGTAAATGACTTTCGACTTTTACGAAAGAGACAGAAATGATTACGAATTATTTGCCACAGCTTAATGCAGCGGTAGCGGAGTTACTCACACAACCAGCCACCCACAGTATGGTTGATACTCTCAAGGAGCAACTGCAACACACTTCGGAACCGTTTGTCTGGGCCACGATCGATCCGAAGTCGATCACAGTGTCGCTTCCAGACAGCATCAGATCGTGCTGGATCTTTGTGCTGAAGAAGGACACACCATCGGGGTGTCATTACCACCCAAACAGCATTCAACACATGGTGATGATCGAAGGTGAGGGAACATCAAAAGTCGGATCGTTGTCAGGTGAGATGAAACGTTACGCCGAGCCGGATTGCTCTTTGGAAGATTTTTGGTATGTCATTCCCGAAGGTGTGCCGCATGAATTTTTTCCCGTTGGAAGAGACCTGGTCGTCGTCTCGTTCCATACGTGCGAATCTGACGAACTACAGGAAATACGGTGCGATTCGGGCGCGACCCGCGAGTATGAACCGCGCTCAAAAAACTGAGACCCTGCCATCAGCGTTGGGGCTTTTTGCCTGAACACCAACCGCGCTGCCCCCACATTGACAAGGATCTCCGTATTTTTTCGGATTGTCTGCAATCGTACTCGTCGTTAAGGTACTGAAACATCGCCCCTAATTAAATAGGAAAAAGTCTGGTTTGCGTGTAGCTGACTGCCTCTCGTGTGCCGAGAGCAGTAGTGAGCGCAACCTCGCTCCACACACTAAATGCGATCCGTGTGATTCGTCGCTAAATGCGGGGCCGTTAGAACTCGAAAGGAAAACACATGGCGGAGAAAGTCGCGGATGTTTTAGTACAGGTTCTGGCCGAGTCAGGAGTCAACAGAATCTATGGCGTCTCCGGCGATTCACTAAACGGGATTACGGACGCAATTCGCGCGAGGGAGAATCTCCAGTGGATTCACGTCAGGCATGAAGAAACGGCAGCTTTCGCAGCCGGAGCGGAAGCTCACCTTACTGGTGAATTGGCGGTCTGCGCCGGCAGTTGTGGCCCGGGAAATCTGCACTTAATCAACGGGCTTTACGATTGCCAGCGCAGTCGCGTTCCGGTCCTTGCGATTGCGGCGCAAATTCCAAGTCATGAAATCGGCAGTGGGTATTTTCAGGAGACCGATCCCAAGCATCTTTTCGCGCAGTGCAGCGTGTATTGTGAACTCGTATCGCAGGCTGAACAGATTCCACGCGTGCTCGAGATTGCAATGCAAACCGCAATCTCCCGGCGCGGAGTTGCGGTGATCGCACTGCCCGGCGATGTGGCTTTGCACGACGCAGTAGAGCGTGCCTCCCGCGTACATTTTCCAGCGCCGCAGCCCGTCGTTTGTCCTTCGGAAGACGAACTCAACACACTCGCAGGCCTGCTGAATCGATCCAGGAGGATAACGATCCTGGGTGGCGCAGGGTGCGCTGGAGCTCACGATGAATTGATTGAGCTCGCGCGAAAACTACAGGCTCCCATCGTGCATGCCATGCGTGGGAAAGAGTTCATCGAGTATGACAACCCGTTTGATGTCGGTATGACAGGGCTGCTCGGATTCTCCTCCGGCTATCACGCAATGATGGACTGCGATGTGTTGTTGATGATCGGGACTGACTTTCCTTATCGGCAGTTCTATCCATCGGATGCGACGATTGTGCAGATCGACGTTCGCGGTGAGCAGCTTGGACGCCGAGCCAGCATTGATTTCGGTTTTGTAGGCGACACGAAAGCTACGCTCCTTTCTCTCCTGCCAAAACTGGAGCAAAACAACTATGACGAGCATTTGGGTCAATCACTCGACCACTATCAACACGCGCGCGAAGCTCTTGACGAACTCGCGACCGGCACGCCCGGTAAGAAGCCGATTCATCCTCAATATGTAACGCGTGTGGCAAATCAACTCGCGTCCGAAGATGCGATATTCACATGTGACGTGGGAACGCCGACGATCTGGGCCGCACGATATCTCAAGATGAACGGCAAACGACGCTTACTCGGCTCCTTCAATCACGGTTCGATGGCTAACGCATTGCCTCAGGCCATCGGCGCACAAATCACGTATCCCGGACGGCAGGTGATCTCGATCTCCGGTGATGGTGGACTCGCAATGCTCATGGGCGATCTGCTCACACTCAAACAACACGACTTGCCGGTGAAGACGATCGTCTTCAAGAACGATTCGCTCGCCTTTGTCGAACTTGAAATGAAGGCAGCGGGCTTCGTGGATTTTGCGACAGACCTGCGCAATCCGGATTTCACAAAGATCGCGGAAGGGTCAGGTATCCTCGGCTTAAGAGCGGAATTTCCGGAGCAGGTAGAACCAATGATTTCGCAAGCTTTGAAACATGACGGCCCTGCATTGCTGGAGGTCGTTGTATCTCGTCAGGAACTCTCCATGCCGCCGACGATCACCCTGGAACAAGCAAAAGGTTTCGGCCTGTTTATGGCAAAAGCCGTCCTCAGCGGCCGCGGCGACGAGATCATCGACCTCGCCCGCGTGAATCTGTGGCGTTAGTTAGACCACCCTAAGACAACGCGGAATCATGTTTTGGGCGGGTTTTCTTCAGCTAATAATTTCTTGATCACCTCTTCGGTCTGGTCGTAGTAGCCTTCGCCGACGTGCGTCCAACGGACGCGTCCTTGTTTGTCCAGCAAGAACACGGTGGGCCACGCTTCGACGCCGTATGCCTTCCACGTCGAGTAGTCCTGGTCGGTGACGACCGGGTAGTTGATGCCCAGCTTGGCGACTTCGCGCCGTAATTGGTCTATGTCTCTTTCGAAGTCTAACTCGGGAGTATGTACCCCGATAATTGTTAAGCCCTGGTCGCGGTATTGTGCGTCCCACTTTTTGAGCGAAGGCAAGGTGTTGCGGCAGTTGTAGCACGCGAACGTCCAGAACTCGATCAGGACCACACGACCATGCAAGCTCTTTAGCGTCAGCGGTTCGGAATTGATCCACATGCCACTCGAGATTTCAGGTGCTGTCGGTGCTTTGGTTTCCGCAGTCAGAGTGCGAGAAGGGATCATTTGTTCTCCAGATGTCAGGCGTGAAATGCCGTTGCTCAAAACGCCGAGTGGTCCTGCACCCGTGACGTAACCAGCCGCCACGATCGCAACCAGGATAATGATCAGCAACGAGGCGAAAATAAGACTCTGTCGATGCATGGTATCGGTTCCTTACGTAATTCAAAATTCAGTGCTCACGTCGGAAGTTCGGCGCCGTTCTGCTCGGCAGCCATGTACGCGGCGTACCATTCGGGCCAGTTGGCGTCGCGCACGCCAAGTCGTTTCTCGTGTTCTCCATGCGCCGCCTCTGCACGCCGGAAGGCGCTCGCGAGATCTGTTACAGACTGGAAGGAGGTTACACCTGAATCGATGCGGCCCGGAAGGCGTGTTGTGATTTCCTGGAGCAGCCAACTATTACCGTCGGGATCGCTGAACAATGCCTGCGACCGGTAGGTGCTACGCTCAGGATCCAGACCAGCGACGGGTCCCTCAGAAGTAAGGTGGAAGATCTCGCCGACGTCGATGCCTGCGGCTAGTAGCGCGTTCCGCGTGGCCTCGATGTCAGTGACAATCAAATATGTTTTCTGCGCCGAACCGGGCGTCGCGGAAGTCAGGTTCTTGCCGAATTGCATTGAACACGCAGATCCATGGGGCGTGAATTGGTATACGCCGGAACCCGGCGGCGTAACGTCCTGCCGCCAACCGAGACGGCGATAAAACTGCTCTGCGCGTTCGTAATCCGACACGGGCAGTACGATTACCTCAAGCTTCATGTCGACTGTCGCGACGCCGGCTTGCCCAGCATCACCACGGATTTCCTTGATTACGGCTGTCATGTCATCTCCTTCGTTCAGTGGACCGAATGTTGGTAGTGGACAGCATTACACTCCTCGCGAGCAGATAAATCAATTAGACGAAGGTATCGATCAATATTGCTTTGCAAAAAATCGAATATTTCTCTGCGTATCTCTGCGACCTCTGCGTTAAAACGGCTCTTCGACGCAGAGGTCGCAGAGATACGCAGAGAACCGCAGAGAAAAAATCAATGTGGGATGAGTCCGTAGTTTTTCGGAGTCGACTGCTAAACAATTTAACTTGGCTTTTAGGCGGCATGGGCGCATTCTCACGCAGTGAATACGGAACGCGAGCAATCGCAGGAAGCGCTCACCAACGCGCTTGCCGAAATGCAGAAGTCGGAGTCGAAACTTCGACAGGTGATCGATGCCATCCCCGCGATGGCCTGGTCGGCTCATCCGGATGGAACCGGAGAGTTCTTTAACAAACATTATCTTGACTACGTCGGTCTGCCGGCCGAGCACGTGATGGATTGGGGCTGGACCGCCGCGGTTCATCCGGACGACCTTGAAAACCTCTCTTTGACCTGGCAGCAGATGAGAGAATCCGAAACACCGGGCGAAGGTGAAGTGCGTCTTCGCCGACACGACGGTGAGTATCGTTGGTTTCTCTTTCGTGCGAACCCGGTGCGCGATGAATCCGGCCGAGTAATTAAATGGTACGGAATGAATATCGACATCACCGAAAGAAAGCTCGCCTTAGAAAGTCTGCAGGCGAATCAGGAACTTCTTGACCTCGCACAGAAATCTGCCGGCGCGATGGCATTTGACTGGTACGTTCAACAGGAAATCAACTACTGGTCACCTGAGCAGGAAGCTTTGTTTGGTTTGGCGCCGGGCACTTTCGACGGAACATACAAGACGTGGAAGAAGATGATGTATAAGCCTGACTGGCCCATCGTCGTCGACGCAATCAAGCATGCTCACGAGACGGGGAAGGTGACGGCCGAGTATCGAGTAGTGTGGCCCGATGGAAGCCTTCACTGGCTGTCGACGAATGGTCGAATGTTCTTTGACGACGCGGGCGAGCCGGTGCGAATGGTGGGATTTACTTCCGATGTCACTCGACGCAAGAACGTCGAGGAGGAACTTCGTCGCAGTGCTGCATTCCTGGCCCAGGCGCAGCAGGTCAGTCGCACAGGCAGTTTTTCGTGGCGCGTCGCGACGGACGAAATCACCTGGTCAGAACAAATGTACCGGATTTACGAGTTAGAGCCTGGCACGACTATCACGCTCGACGTGATTCGCACGCGCGTCCATCCGGAAGATCTCACGTTGTACGAAAAGATGGTCGAGCAGGCGCGAAATGGCAGCGACGACTTTGAATGGCAGTATCGCTTGCTGATGCCTGACCAATCGATCAAGTACATGCATGCGGTCGCTCGCGCGACGCGCGATCAGAACAATGAACTCGAGTACATCGCAGCCGTTCAGGATATTACGCCGCGTCGGCGGTCTCAAGAGGCGCTCGATAAAGCGCGCTCAGAACTCGCGCACGTTGCGCGCGTGATGAGTCTTGGCGCGCTGACGGCTTCGATCGCGCATGAAGTCAATCAGCCCTTGTCGGGCATCATCACGAACGCGAGCACCTGTGTGAAGATGCTGGACGCCGATCCGCCGAACGTTGACGGCGCGCGGGAAACCGCAAAACGCACGATTCGCGACGGCCGCCGCGCCGGTGATGTGATCACACGATTGCGCGCTCTCTTCAGCAGGAAGGAAGCAACCACAGAGTTGGTAGACCTGAACGAAGCAACACGCGAAGTGATTGCGTTGTCGAGGGCCGAACTCGAGCGGAACCGCGTCGTTACCCGAACTGAACTTGCCGATAAATTGCCGCTCGTACCAGGTGACCGCGTGCAGCTACAGCAGGTGATTATCAATCTGCTGAGAAACGGTTCAGACGCGATGAGCGACGTCGACGATCGTCCGCGCGAACTGTTGTTCAGAACTGAAGTGTACGAAGACGACTCTGTGCGTTTGAGTGTGCAAGACGCCGGAACAGGTTTCGACCCACAAACTCTGGATCAACTATTCCGCTCCTTTTACACGACTAAAGCTGACGGTATGGGAATCGGACTCTCCGTCAGCCGCTCGATCATCGAGAACCATCGCGGTCGTCTCTGGGCCACCGCGAACGATGGTCCAGGTGTGACGTTCTCGTTTACGATCCCATGCGCGGCTGACGATCTATAAGTCCGTGTTAATTCACGGCGTGTAACGCGTGAAAATGAAGTCACGATCTTTGATGGCCTGGTGGCAGGGGAAGCACTGCTTCATGGCCGCGTCGTTTGAAGGTTTGCCGTCCTGATCAAATGAGGAGTATCCCCAACCACCTGTCGCGGCGTACTTTTTCGAGTCCTTGACCATAAACTGAAGATAGAACTCCGTGGGTGGTCCGGCCACGAAAGATTGCTCACGGCCCAGGACTTTGTTGTTTTCCGCTGAAGCCACGTGGCCCCACGCTATTCGACCCACGATCGCGCCTTCCGGAAACGGAAGCTTGCCCTCTCGATAGGCCTTGATTGCTATATCGTTCCCCAGAACGGCGCGAATATCGTTGAGGTCGCCTGCTTCGTGAGCCACCGAAACAACTCTCCAGTCACGGTATCCGGATGGAACTGTCGTAACGAAGATCGGCGTGGCCTCTTGAGCCGTGGCGCGGCGAGACATGGTCGACGTAAAACCGGCAACACCCGCAAGTGTCGCAACTGCAACGAGCAGGAATGTGATGCGTTTCATAAGGCTCCTTCTTCGAAATTGTTTGAACCGGCGAGCGGGAGTACATCACGAGTGAGCAGGTGAATCTATTATACGAAGGTATTGATCGATACCTTCGTATCGATCGCGGCTTCGCGACCGATACCTAAGTATGATGGACATCCGGCTGTGATACGGGCATTCTCCTAACTACCCTTATGTTGGAATCGATCCACACCGCGTTGCGAGGCTTAGTCGATGGTCATGCGTCCTCTCATATCAGTAGTTGACGACGACGAATCCGTGCGGGAGTCCTTACCCGATCTACTCAGGGAATTTGGGTTTGAGGCGCAAACGTTCTCGTCTGCCGAAGAGTTTTTGGCTTCCGAGTCAGTCGCCGATACGAATTGTCTGCTTCTTGATGTCGCGATGCCGGGCATGACGGGACCGGATCTCCAGCGCGAGCTAAAATCGCGCGAGCATTCGATCCCGATTGTCTTCATCACGGCGCAGCGCGATGCGACGGTGCGGCCGCGTTTGATCGCAGAAGGCGCCGTGGAGTGTCTGTTCAAGCCATTTGAGGCGGCGGATCTTTTGCAGGCACTCAACACCGCGCTTGGCGTAGGTTGAATTGATATGACAGCCCCGAAGTCGCAGCAGGAGCCGATCGTCTTTGTCGTTGACGACGACATCTCCGTGCGCGAATCGCTGGAGCTGCTGATCAAATTCGCGGGCTGGCAACCCGAGACTTTTGCATCCGCAAGGGATTTTCTCGAGCGTCCGCGGTCGACTACGCCGAGTTGCCTCGTGCTCGACGTCTCGCTTCCTGATCTCAATGGCCTTGAATTGCAGAAATTAATCGGCAGCGAGCGCGTTGACATGCCGATCATTTTTATTACTGGTCATGGCGACGTGCCGATGACGGTCCAGGCCATGAAAGCCGGAGCTGTCGAATTCTTAACCAAGCCATTCGACGACGAGGTGCTCTTAAGCGCGATCCGGCACGCCATCAAACGCAGCACGGCCGTGCTGGACGAGCAAGCTGAAATAACCACTCTGCGCGGTAATTACGATTCGCTCACACCTCGTGAGCAGGACGTGATGCGATTAGTCGTCGCTGGAATGTTGAATAAACAGATCGGTTTGAAACTCGGGATCAGTGAGATCACAGTGAAGGCTCACCGCGGAAAAATGATGCAGAAGATGAGGGTTGACTCCGTCGCGGATCTGGTAAAGACGGCAGTCAGACTCGGCCTGGCGCCGGCGACAGATCCATGGCATCGCGCTTAGACCTACGCGTTAGGGTCTGCGATGGCGGTGTCGATACTGTCGCTTTTTGTGATAGTGATAGGCCGTGCCGGCGCCGGCTCCCGCACCCGCGCCGATGAGTGCACCCTTCCTGCCGCCAATCAATGCTCCTGCACCCGCGCCGACCGCTGTGCCGATACCGATGCGTTTCGCTGCCTTCTTTTTTCCGGCTTCAGGATTTCGATGCCGTCGTCTGTGTTGACCGCTGGCGACGGGAACGGCAAACGCGAAAGAGAGAATCAACAGTAGAACTAATAACGTTCGTGATACGCGATTTCGATACATTATCAACGCCCCTAATCAACGATTTTTTCGATAAGTGGGCATTGAGCAACAATTATGCCACGTCTTGTTATGCCTGCTATCGCAGACAGCTTTGCCTCAAAGTCGAAAGTCATTGTTGGATACGGTACTGACCGTATCCAAGCCTGAAACGCAACGAGAAACCCCAAGCTAAAGCTTGGGGAGAATGAGAAAGGCCCTGGTCGAATAAACTGATGGTTATGGACTTACCCGTTTTCAAGTATCATCCGGATCCACTCGCGACTGGTAGTATTGAGCCATCCAAGCAAAAGTGTGTTGCCTGTGATCAGGCAAGAGGATTCATCTACAAAGGACAACCATACGCCGAGCAGGAATTGATTGACGCATTCTGCCCATGGTGTATCGCTGACGGTAGAGCGCACGAGATGTTTGCTGCCGAGTTCACCGACCGAGACGGCGTCGGAGGTTATGGAGTCTGGGAGCCTGTTGCGGCTGAGATTGTCGCCGAGGTTGCGTATCGGACTCCGGGTTTCACGGGGTGGCAGCAGGAGAGATGGTTTACCCACTGTCGTGATGCAGGAGAGTTTTTGGGGCGTGTTGGCAAAAAGGAGTTGCTTGCTTACGGCCCTGAAGCGATCCGCGCGATCAAGGAAGAGATTGAATTTGACGGTGCGACCTGGGACGATTATTTCAAATCACTTGATAAGGATGGTGAACCAACCGGGTATTTGTTTCGGTGCCGCCATTGTGGCCAGTTCGGCGGCTATTCAGATTTTACTTAACGCTAGCGTTCCCTTTCTGTTCGAGAGAAATTATGCAGGCGAATTCAGAGCGGGTAAAACAAAAAATCAGCGACCGCGGTGTTAGCGAGTTGATAGTACTGATCTGCTCACTGATCGGCGCGGGACTTGTTGGACTTTACCTGCTTCGTCATGAACAGGTCAGAGCGAATATTCTCGATCCGGCAGGCACATTTCAGTACTTCGTGCCGTTAATGGTTCCGTGTTTTGCATTCATCATCGAGCGCGTCCAACACGTGCGGAAGGGCAACTTGTCTCAACATGGAATTGATTTCTTAGTCTTCGGTTTAGCAGCGGGAAGGGTATTGGGAAGCGAGGTCATGCATATATCCGGTCATACTCTGCTGCTCAGCTACATGTTGCTGAGTTCGAGGTCTAAGGTCGTTCTCGTGGCATCGATACTGGTCCTGGCCCAGACGTTGTATTTGAAGTATTACGTCTGGGGTGATTTCGTGACTTCCAACCTGGGGCTGGCGGTAGGTTGCGCTCTCGCTTTGGTCGTTAAATGGGTTTCTCGCAAACTTCAGTTAACGGCATACAACGACCCATCGGTACTCCCAAAATAAACCACCCCTTTATCGACGACTGGTGAAGACCAGATTGCACCCACGGAGAACACTCGATAAAACGCAAGCACCATGTCCTGGTAATCACCAAAATAACGTGCATAGATCGCATCGTTGTTCAACCCGCCATCCGGCTTCAGCATCTTCATCGGATCCTTCTTCGATCCTTCAGTTTGAAAATCCCACGACAGCTTGCCATTCTTCACATCGACCGCCAGCAACCGCCCATTCGATACACCGACGTAAGCCATCTCGCCGGCAAGCGCAGGCGATGAGAACACCGCGCCTTTGGCGTCCAGCGCGAATTTCAACCGACCCGTTTTCGCGTCGAGCGCGAAGAACCGGTAGCCATCCGACGTTCCGGCATACACTACGCCACCACGGATCGCCGGCGTACTATTCACCCATCCTTTGTTCGTCGGATAGTCCCAACGTTTACGACCCGTCGCGGCATCAACTGCATAGAGGTGTCCATCTCGACAACCAACATAAATAGTCCCATCGGCGATGGCTGGGGAAGATTGAAAGCCCTGTTGATTACGGATGTACGTATCTTCACCGGTCTTGAAGCGCCATTTCTCCTGGCCCGTCTCGGCGTCAAGCGCGTAAAGATAGCTGTCCCAGCTACCGATGTAGACGGTGTTGTTCGCAACTGCCGGAGATGCATGGACGATGTCACCCGTAGCAAACTTCCATTGGAGAATTCCAGTGACAGCATCCACGCAGTAAACATTTCCGTCGCCGCTGCCGATATAAACTCGTCCGTTGCTGACTGCCGGCGAAGACGTGTAGATGTCCCATGAGTCAGGAATGGTTTGGAAGCCGGACGGGTAGCCGTGCAGACGTTTTCCTTCGAACCGTCGCTCATACTCGGATACAAAGGTCCATTTCAGCGCGCCCGTTTCCGCATCGAGCGCGTAAAGAATTCCATCGAAGCCGCCGAAATAGACCAGACCATTGGCGATCGTTGGTGATGAAGTAACCTGTCGCGAGGCGAATGTTTTGAACTTCCACTTCTGCTTTCCGGTTTCCTGGTCCACTGCGTAGAGATTTCCGTCAGTACTGCCGATATAGACCACGCCGTTGGTAACTGCGGGAGAGCCAATGATTGGGCCATCAGTTTTGAACGTCCACTTTGTTCCATTCAGTTGCTGCGGTCCGGCGGTCGGGTAAACTCCTGTGCGCGCCGCATCACCGTGAAAGGTTGCCTGGGCCATCGTCGTGGTAACGGTTAGGAACAACAGAATCAGTATTCGGATCATTGTGATTGTCTCTTCAATAAATTGTCGCTGAATCCCGATCCGTGAATGTGAATTCCGAAAATGTATAAGAGAATTCAAAATCGCGGAGCAGGTTGTGGAGATCTGCTTTAGTCGAAGATAGTACGGCGGCGTTTTTGTGATGGTTTCATCAAAAGTCGCGGTCGATGTTTTTGCTGCGCCTTGTGTTGGTATCGTGAAATGTATCTGTGATTATGCGGACCAACTCTGTGGAGGACAATGAGCGTGAGCCACTCACATGCGATCGGTTTCGTTTTTCTGTTACTACTCGTTTCATCAGTCGCGAGCGCACAAGCGATTGAAAAACCAGTGTATTGTCCTCCGAAAAAGGAGCCCAAAACGGTTAGCCTCTCGTCCTTAGCCGATTATGTACCACGCTACAAGGGACAACTCCGTTTGATTAAAAGAAGAGTTGACGAGCATCCCATACCCGCTGAACGACCCGCACTTCTGGATTCTTTAATGAAACAACTCGAGGAGGAGTTTAGTGCTACGAGGCGAGCTGATTACGAAAGTGCGCAGGTGAAAATTCTCGTGAGACATCATTGTTGGGTTGGTGGAGGAGCTCTTGGTACAAGGGGTAAAGACTGTGGGCGAAAGTATGCTTACTCTCCAGACCGTGCAAATATGCACACTAAACCGGAGTGGCTTTGTTATACCGGAACGCAGAAGGGTATTGAGATTACGGAGAATGGCCGTGTGGCGGGTTTAAAGATGACTCGCAGTAGTGAGGGAGTAAACCGAGGTGGAATACACGTTGTCTTCAGGTTTACACCCGAGGCCGTCACAGAGCGGGCAAAGCGAGATTGGACCACGCTTTTGGCTTTGATCGATTAACACAGCCGTAACCCTTTCAGGGTTGGTCGCGATTTTAAATTATGTCCCAGGGTTCTCGCGCTGCTCGAACCCTGGGCTGGAATTAGCGAACGCCTTCGGCGTTAAATCAGTGACCACCTTCGGCGTTAATCAGCGAACGCCTTCGGCGTTAATCAGTGAACGCGTTCCGGCGTTAAATTAGCGAGCGCCTTCCCACGGAATTCGCCTCATTTCTTGTAAACCGCAATCCCCCAAAAATTAATGTCGGGCGGCATGCTGTTCCAGTGGTCGAACGCGTGCGAATCATCAGTTTTGTAACGCAACTTGTAGTTTCCCGCAGGCAGAGTGATTACCACGTCAACTTTCCTGTTCTTACCCGCACCGCCTGCATATGTAGTCTTAGGCTCTTGCATCTCCCACACACGTGAGCCTTTTTCGACGTCTTCGATCCAACCGTAGTCAAACATCTCACCGGACTGACCTTCGCCGATGGCGAAAATACGCACGTCCTGACTGCTCGGCAGACTAAACGCAACACTCTTATCTTCGTTGTCGAGCACTTGAACGATCTGCGCAATCACCGGCAGCTTCAACAAATCCTCGGGCATGGGCTCGGAATACAACTCCCCATACATTTTCATCAGCGGCATGGTATCGGTTGCGCGTCCCACGCTTTGAGAGATCCGGACCTTTGTCACGAGGTCTGTGCGATAGAGATCGGCGTAGGGCTTAGCTGCTATCGCGTTGAGCTGATTTTTCAATTCTGCGACCGGAGCGTTCCAACTAATCTCCGGAATGCTCTCTCCGAACTTCTCCGGAAAGATGAACGTCTTCAGAAAGGCCATGCCTACCGGAGAGCTCAGTGCATTGCCGGCGCCGAGGTCCGTCGGCCGGCTGAGATTGTCAGAGTTCGCCATGATGATGAACGTAATGTTTTGATCGGGCACTTTTAAGATGAAAGATGAGTTGCCGGTCCAGTAGCCGTAATGCCAAAGCAGCTTCGTACCCTTGTAGTTCGTCGTAAACCAACCGAGCCCGTAGGGAAGCGTCTCACCCCTGGTTGAGACAGTCGGAGTGAACGCGAGTTGTTGGGTTTCTTTCGTAAGAAACTTGTTCTGATCGATCGCAATGTCATACTTCGCCATGTCAAGAACAGTTGAGATCAATCCGGCGGAAACGCTGAAACTCTGCGGGTAACTTATTTTCGTGATGTTAAATTGGCGATCGAGCGCATACGGTTGGGCCAGTATCTTTCCGATCGTGTCGAACCTTTGCTGGTGCTTTTCCGTAATCACCGCTCCGCCCAATGGCGACTGGTGCGCATGAACGAGTTTCCAGGCACCATCTTGTTTGTTCAAGAAGTACGAACACCTCCACGGCCCTTCAGTGCGCTGTGGTCCATTGGCAGGCGTGATGGTTGTGCCCACAAAAAAGGTTGCGATTGCGCTGTCGCCGTAAACCGCTGCCTCGAGGTTCTGAACCTGCATTTTCACCTTGAAACCCGTCTGGAATGCTTGCTTCAACTCAGCCGCATCGATAAACGAAGTCAAGAAACCTCCCTCGCCGCGAAAGCGGTTTTGCTGCGGCGCGAGACGCCGCTCAATCTGATCCACGTTTCCGGAATTGAATCCACCAACGATATCCATTACAGCGGCTTTCACTTCAGCCTCTGCCGCCTGGTTCGCCGTGTTTGGCGATCTGGTGTTGACAATCCTCGGTACGTTCGGCGCCGTCTCATTCATGCCGAGAGGGTCGAGAATATTTGCAATTAAGAGTTCGGCGAATGACTTGCCGCTGGCCTTCTCGATTACCTTGTCCAGTTCTGCGAAGCGATTGCCGTTGTAGCGGTACTGCTCGCCGGGATTTCCTTCGGATGTGTGGGAAAACAAGTGGCGCACTCTAATGACGCCATCGCTCTCGAGCGTAATGCCGTACTTTGAAACAGGATCGTCCAGCTTGACCTTTCCCTCCTGGACCAACTGCATGAGGATCGTGGATGCAAACGTTTTGGTCAGCGATGCGAGGTGGTAGGCGGTATGTTCGGTTGCAGGAATCTTATTCTCAACGTCTGCATAACCGAATCCCTTCGCCCAGATCACTTTTTGATCTTTCACGATGGCAGCGGAATAAGCCGGTATTTTCAGCTCTTGTCGCAGGCTTTCGAGCAGTGTTTCAAAGCGGGGAATCCGTTCCAATTCCGACGTTCGGTTGACCTTATGTGCGCCCACGGCGCGGACGAATAAAGCCTGTCCGAGAACGGCCGCAGTGAGAATGAGTGCGACTAAGCCTGGTGCTTTGAGCTTCATAATGAATCCTCGGTAGTGTCCGTTTTGAATGGATTTCTCTGCGTTCCTCTGCGTATCTCTGCGTTCTCCGCGTTAAAAAGTTTTTCAACGCAGAGAACGCAAAGATACGCAGAGGACCGCAGAGGAAAACTTGCGTGTTCTGTTAAGCAAAACACCGCCGCCCACAGTTTTGTGTAAACAAAGAATGTGGCTAGTTCGAGTTTTCCAGCAGTTCCTTGAGATAGCCCTGCCAGATTGAAGCGATCGTATGTGTGCCATGCCCGCGAGTTTGATCTGTAATCGGTAACAGCAAGTATCGACCGTTCTTCACGCGCTTAATCTCCCGCTCCATTATTCCCAACTCAGGCGGATTGATCAGATCATCAGCAGAGTTAACTGCGATCAATGGTGCTTTGATCTTTTCGAGCATTGGAGATGGGTTATATTCACGCGACGAGTCGAAGTAGTAGAGCATATCGTTGGCATCGCTTCGCACAACAGCACTCTTCACACGCTCCTCGTAGAATTTATCGGCGGCATCACGAGTCGGCGCCTGTTTATGCCACTGCAACGGCGCGCTTCCCATTAGTAACAGAATATTCTGAGCAGCGGTCATCCCCTGTACTGGCTGAGTTTTGTATTCACCATTATTCCAGGATGGATCGTTGCGAATCGCATCCATAATCATCTTCCTCATGATTCGATTGCGACCAGCGATCTCAACCGGCATGCTCGCCAGCGGCATCAAGGCGTCCATGAAGTCGGGATAAGTTTCACCCCAAACCCACGTGTGCATTCCACCCATTGAAGTGCCCATGACGAGACGCAGGTGATTGACGCCCAGTTTCTCGGTGATGAGTCGATACTGCGCGAGCACCATGTCGTCGTACGTGTAATGAGGAAACTTCATGTGGAGCCCGTTGCTCGGTTTGCTGGATCCACCATGTCCGATGGCGTCAGGAAGAATGATGAAGTACTTAGTGGCGTCGAGTAGTTGACCGGGCCCAAAAAGGACGTTGGCAAATTGTGGGGAGAGAAACTGCGCACCTGTGCCTCCGGTGCCGTGCATAATCAGGACAGCATTGCGTACGACGCCGCTGTTGTCTTTCGCTGGTGTACCGATAGTGAGGTAATGAAGTTTCAGTTCGGGAAGAGACTCACCTGAGCGAAACTTGAAGTCGTTGATTGTATAGTCGCCCTCGACTGGTGCTGGATAGTTCCTTTGTCGTTCCGGAGTTGTTTGAGAGAACGCGAGCGTGCAAGTGGCGACGACAATTATCAGAATTAGCAGGATGCGAGTACGCAAATTAGACATGCAACCTCTTCCAGGTAACGAGATTGGCAAACCATGGGTCAGGTATGGCAGTTACCAATACCACATGGGAGCGTTACCCGCACGCCATAACTGACAGATCATTTCGGAATTAGCTATTGATTACTGATTGTTGCCGTTGTCCCATCGAATTTGGTTATGTTGATTGTAAACGGTTCGTTGTAGGACCTCGCCCGGTCTCGCAGAATGCTGAGCCCGACTTGCTCACCAAGCAGTATGGACCAGTAGGTTGAACTGCGAAAGTGAATGCCGGCGTGAATTCCGTGACCGGCAGAGATATTGAACGCGAGTTTGCTCAATTCACCATTCACTGTGAGCGGCGCACCAGAGTACGGGACCAGGGACAAACCGTCTGCTGCGGGCATCACTGGGTTGGGAATCACAAAATTGCCATCAAAGAAAAACTTCAGCATCGTGATACAAGCACCGCCAACGGTTCCGTGCCCGGTTGGATAGCATGGATGGGTTGGTGATCCTTCGGGAAATGCCTGTGGCAGCAGATAGGTACCATAAGTTGAAAAAATCAGCGGGAGGACGTTCGACTTGGTGACATCTTTGTGGAGAGCCTGCGCTGCCTGAGGCGCGGGCCTCGCATCGGTAAGCTTTGCGTGAACCAAGGCGCCGTACTCCTCCGGCCGCATTCGCAGATCCTTGATCCACTTGTGAAACCAGGATGCCTTGAGCGCTCGTGTGGCAACCTCTGTGAGCGTTCCCGCAGCGTCTGGTCCTCCGAACGTGCCAAAGGCTTTCTGTGTATTTGAACCAACGTAAGGACTCGTCGGATTGGGCGGGGCACCCATGCCTGCCAAAACCAGAAAGGCTACAAAGTAAGCTTGATAAAGGACGTCCACGCGAGTATAGGCAGCAAGGTCTCGACCGTTCCTGATAAACCTGAGAGTAGAGTCGAAGGCCACTTGACGCCCTGAATCCCCGCCGTTTTGTACGAACTGATATTCGCTGACTGAAGTCATGAAGTCGGTTATACCACCGCCAACGGGAAGGAATGTCTGATATCTCTGGCTAAGGGGTTGTGCACCCAAAAACGTTGGCTGAAGCATGAACTGCGAGACGTAAGGACCCTGTACATTTCCGTCGCCAGGGAAGAACTGTCCTCGAAAGAGATTTTGTGGTGTGACAGGAGAGGGGAATTGATTATTTGAGCTGCTCTTAACGAATGACAGCTTGTTCATATCAGAAACTGCCTGAGCAACCAGTGGGTTAGTGGAGTACTGAGTAAATGGCACATCGGCCAGCAAAGAACCCCAGTAGTGCTCAATCGCTTCCGCTGCCGTTTGTGCGCTTGTCACACTTGGAGCCGGTGGAATCACAGAAGCGTGCGAATCGACGCCTTGAAGATCGAATGCGAGAGCTCCCTGCGGTCCATTTAGCCTCGAGTTTGGACCACCTCCCGGACTTCCGACAATAATATTTTCGAAGTCTGCAAAATTGCCGGTCGTGAGCGCATTTTTCATGCTGAGCCAGGACGCGGCATTCGGCACTCCAAGAGCGTCGTGCGCGAGACCCTTGCTATAACTGCTGCTGAAATCTGTGAACACCGCCGCATCGCCGTTGTCAGGCTGAGTGCCAACGTCGATGTTCTCCGACTGGGCCGTTGATGTGCGATAGTTTAGGCTCGCAGCCGCGCGAGCGGCGGATCCATACGGCACAACTGAGGCTTGAACAAGTGAGTCTGCTCCGCCAAATAAAGGTCGTAACGGAAGTGCCGCCGCTGCGCCGGCAACGGTTGCGGCACCCCTTACAAAACTTCTTCTGCTTAGATTCAATTCATCTCGTTGAGAACGGGCCAGGTCTCTCTTAGTCATTTAGTCTCTCCTTTATGATCCGGGTGCTGGACAAGAACAAACGATTGGTTGTGACGATCTGCTCTTGCTGTTCTACGTGTTGAGACACACAGGACCGAAGAGTTGACAACGCACACTCCCGTCCGGTCCTGTAATCACATCTTGTCGGATGTGTCGGGGGGCTTACTTAATTGCAATTTGAGGCTGTTACGAGTGCTGCGTTAAGACTGAATCAGCGATCGTTCCAGAGCAATGCAACGACGGAGGCAAAGGCAAAAAGACGCTTACTCACTTTGTGTGAGCAAACCTCGAAGACAGTCATCTTCAGAGCTATCGGGCGGAAAGTATCACGATTCGCAGTTTCGGACAATGGATTTTAAGTGACGTTTTATGAGTGCGCGCCACTCTATAACGTAATGCCTCGCATTACACCAAATCTTGGAGGAGAAGAAAACATGAAACGTTCACTATTTATGAAATTCCTCGTACTCACGTTTGCGCTGTTGGTCGGAAGTCTCGCAGTTACAGCAAACGAACGTCCCTTTTCACTCAACGGAACAGGTATCGCGGTACCAATCATTGATGGCAACGGCAACTTCGTTGGCGCTGAACCAACTGGTTCCGGTAATGCAACCCATCTCGGTATGTTCACCAACACAGGTCACGTCAGTTTCACGCCCGACGCATCCAATCCAACCATCCTTCACCCGAGCGGGGGAGGTGTCTTAACGGCAGCGAACGGCGACAAACTCAACTTCGTCATCATTAGTGGTGCTTTGGACTTAACTACTGGGATAGGAACCGGAGATTTTGAATTCACTGGCGGAACCGGTCGCTTCGCTAACGCTACCGGGCACACGTTGGGTGTCATTCAACAGAACATCGTCACGGGCGCCTACGTACTCACTCTCGTCGGGAATATCGATTACTAAGATCGATTCTACAGTTCAGACTGTTTTTTCAAGTGGGCAGGCTCAAGTGGCCTGCCCTCATTCTGTGTCATCTGTGTAATCTTTAATCAGAACAGGTACGGAACCATTCGTTTCGTGACTCTCGCATATTCTGCATATTCCGGGTACTTCTGCTTCACCAATTGCGCCAATCATCACGACCAGTCCGAGCATGGAAATCAGCTTCAGCATCTGTGCTCAACCCCCGTATGGCGAGCGGCTTATATCACAACGCAAGAACGTTTAGAATGGTAGCGCGAATTCGTTGAGGGTCAGAAAGATCGCGGAGAAAGACCAAGGATCAGGACTATGGAAAACCTACTTAAAGATCTTCGTTACGCTTTTCGTAGTTTGGTAAAGCGCCCGGGCTTCACCATCGTTGCAATACTCACGCTCGCATTGGGAATCGGCATAAATACAACCGTCTTCAGCCTGGCCAATTCCGTTTTCCTCCGGCAACTGCCGGTTGCTTCTCCACAAAACCTCGTCTGGATTTTTTCGGGTCGTGATAACCCAACCTCTTATCCGGAGTATCTCGACTATCAGCAACAAACTGAACTCTTCGATGGCGTGATGGCTTACGACTGGGTGGGGCTGAATCTGGGAAGCAACGGTCAATCGGAACGCGTTGAAGGCACTCTCGTCTCGGGAAATTATTTTGACGTTTTGGGAGTCAAGGCGGAATTGGGTCGCACATTCCTACCTGACGATGACAAGTCTCCAGTCGCTGTCATCAGTCACAACCTTTGGCAGCGTCGTTTTAATAGCGACGCAACCGTCGTTGGCAAGTCGATGGTCCTCAACGGTGTTCAATTCACGATCGTGGGTGTGGCTCCGCATGATTTCGTCGGGGCCGAAGAAGCTTTTCCGCGGCAAGTTTGGATTCCGCTGTTGATGCAGTCGAGCGTTAGACCCACGCCCGCCAGTGTCAATAACAGAAACGTCCGCAGCCTCAATGTGATGGCACGTCTGAAGCACCGCGTGACCCTGCGTCAGGCGCAAGCAGGAATGAATGTAGTGGCCAGTCGACTGGCGCAGAACTATCCGGAGTCAAACCGCAACTTCCAAATCTCCCTGTACACAGCAGGCAACGGCCGGCCCAGTTTTCGAGCCCTGCTGAAACCCGTCACCCAAATACTGCTCGGCGTTGTTGGACTGGTCTTGTTGATTACCTGCGCAAACGTCGCCAACCTCCTGCTTGCGCGTGCTGCTCGCCGGCGAAAGGAAGTTGCGATTCGACTGACGCTTGGAGCAACTCGCAGTCGTTTGATTCGGCAGCTCCTGACCGAAAGTATCCTGTTGGCCGTTGTCGGTGGTCTGGCGGGTTTAATTCTGAACTTCTGGCTCGTCAATTTGTTGACCGCACTTAAGCCGGCTGTTCCATTGCCTGTCAATGTTGAGTTTCATACCGATTGGCGAGTACTGAGTTTCACATTGTTACTCTCAGTTCTAGCGGGGATTATTTTCGGACTTATTCCCGCACTACAGGCGTCAAAGCACGACCTGGTGCCCGCGTTAAAAGATTACTCGCAACAGCTTGGCGATCGCCGGAGGATGTTCAGCTTGCGTAATGCGCTGGTGATTGGACAGGTGGCGCTCTCGATAGTGGTTCTGATCGGGGCCGGTTTGTTTCTAAGGAGTTTGAATCATGCGCGCGCGATCGATCCGGGTTTTGATGCCGAACACGTTCTGACGCTATCGTTCAATACAGCCGCACAAAAATACGATGCGACGAAAGCTGAGCAGTTCTATCAGCAGTTGATCAATCGCGTGCAAGCCTTACCGGGTGTGCAAAGTGTCAGCGTGGCCCAGTCGGCGCCGCTCAGCTATTTCTATTCGCCGGCAATTTCTTCTCCTGTTTTTGAGGAGGGACATGAGCCCCCTCAGGGAGAGGACCCGCCATTCGTCGGCAACAACGCCATTGGACCAAACTTCTTTAGAACTCTGGGTGTGCCATTACTCAGCGGCCGCGAGTTTACCGATCGAGATCGTGAAGGCGCTCCTCGTGTGGCAATCGTTAATGAGACCCTCGTGCGAGATCTCTTTCCAAACACTAATCCGATCGGACAACGACTTCGCGTGCTGTTGCGGCAGCCATCTTCATGGGAAATCGTCGGTGTAGTGAAGGACAGTAAATACAGGTCGTTGGGTGAAGACCCGATGCCATACATTTTCCTGCCTTACTTGCAGAACCCACAGCCCGCAATGGCCGTGCATGTTCGGACAAGCGGCAATCCCAGGGAAGCGGCGGCGGCAGTCCGGCGTGAGGTTCAGGCGCTCGATCCGAATCTTCCCGCATTCCATGTAATGTCGCTGGCAGACAACATTGACATCTCGTTGTTCCCGTCGCGCTTTGGTGCGGTGCTGCTTGGCGTGTTTGGTTTTCTGGCTTTGTTGATTGCGAGTATCGGTATTTACGGCGTGATGAGTTACGGCGTGAGTGAACGTACGCATGAGATGGGAATACGTATGGCCCTCGGTGCGCGAGCCAGCGACGTTCTGCGCCTGGTGATTTCTCAGGGCATGTGGCTCGCGCTGATTGGTGTCGCCATCGGAGCTGGTCTGGCGTGGGGCGTGACGCGGGTGGTGAAGAGTTACCTCTACGATGTCAGCGTTACCGACCCACTTACATTCATCGGAATCGCATTGTTGCTGATCGTTGTGGCGCTATTGGCTTGTTATGTTCCAGCACGCAGGGCGACGAAAGTCGATCCTCTGAAAGCGCTCAGGTACGAGTAAGATCATTGCCCAAAAGATCGAATCTCAACCCGCTCGATCCCTCGCCGCTGCCAACTCTCTTGCGACGGCCGAGCCACAGATGGGTTGAACCGTCGTGCCAGCGAGCTAACTGGTAGTGACGTGTTACACGGATGCCTTCGCGAGGAATCTCTTCCTCGAAAATTTTCAGACTCCTTGGAGCTGGAGCTTCGGGATTGAGAATGCGGCCCCGCGCTCCGACAAATTTGCCACTCGGTCCGGGTACTTTGCCGCGCGCCAGGCGTAAACCTGTGGCACTCTTAACTGGGAGTAGAGGAATCCAGTAGTCCGGGACCTCTGTTTCCAATTTGTAGATCAACTTGTCATTCGTCTGCTCGGCTTCAGGCGATGACAAGGAAGCCTGTTGCTCGAATCGATTCAACGGTTGTTCGCTTGCGCTCTCGACGATACGTTCAACTCCCCAGGCCATGTTTGCCATCTCATCGCGCAGAAACAATACTTCTTCAATTGGACGACTCTCCAAACTCTTTAGCAGCGACGGCGATAAAAAGAACAGATTCGGCTTCGTCGATCCTGCTGCGACAGACGAATGCTGAAACATCCGCCAAGCGGTATTGGTCTCACCTGAGTCGCTTGATGGATTTATAAGAGTGCGAACGCCGAACGTGTCTGTGATGACGACGGAGCGCGTTTGATAAAGCGAGCCCACATCCAACTCCACAGGGATGACAAACCAATCGTTACCGTAAGCCAGGGCAAACTCTACCAGGAGCATACGCAGGAGATCGGTTGGACCAGCATCCACCGAGCCAAAGTCGACTTGAGCATCTTCGAATTCCCAGAATCGCGCGGCCGGCATCCCGCTGAAGCCTACGGGCGACGGAATTGCCGTGCGCGTGATTTCCGTCGAGACGCCATCTGCCCCTGCGCCGATCGACGCTGGATTGAAATCAAAGGCGTACCAGTCAAGGTGTCCTTCATAATATTCCGGCGCCGTCAGGACACATTCGCCATCGCGAAATCTCGTCGCCACCGAAAAGGCATATTCCATCCGTTCCGGATTCCATGATGGATCGGTCGCATCGGGTTCGCTGAAAAACGACTCGCACCACTGCATCCAGAGCCGCGCCGCCTCTCTGATCTCAGCCAAATCGGGGGCAGCAATCTTCAGCGCAGGAGGAATTACAATCGCGTTCGCGCCTGCCGGAAGAAACTCAGTATAGAGTCTGCGTCCATCGGGGACGCGCCCGGCCATCAATCTGAAGAACGCAAGACTTTCGGCCTCAACATCGGTGACGGTTAATTCAGGAAAGGGATATTGACGAATGAAGGCGTCGCGATAATCGTGCGAGATAGCTTTCTCGCCCAGCATTTGATCGAGCATTCGCAGAAACTGCTGCCCAGTCTCTGCACCCAATCTGAGCTTTTCCGTCTTGTCGATCTGTTTTGAAAGAATTCTTTCACGCTCCACTAACGTTTCCAGCGGGGTGAGACCGGCGTCGTAACGCGAGGCACTCTTGTTGGGTTTAATCGCGCCTGAATAGTAGTGGTTTACGGGTGCGCTTTCTCCGCGCCAGCGCGCAATCACGGGCGAGCCGTTGTCTTCACCCTGAAATTCACCGAATTGCCATTGCCGCGCCAGCATCCAGAGCGGATCGTAGATCCTGGCCTGAAGGCTCGTGTTCATTTCGGCGTTGCGGTTACGTGGTTCGAGCCGCATCCAAGTGGTAATCGAGGGCATATTCTTTTCTACCTAAGCTGGCATTGCCTCCAAAGTCGAAATCATTGTTGGATACAGTCAGTACCGTAACGCGGTAGCGTCGGGTCGAACGCGAGCCTTTGAATTTGCTAAGAAATTTGTATGTTTGAGACCGACCCGACGCTACCGCGTTGCGGTACTGACCTCGTCCAAGTGTGAATCCTGACTTTTGAGGCAAGGCTTAACCAGGTGTAAACTCTTCGCACAACGACGTGGCACCTGTCTTGCTGCCTCCTGGTCGGCGCAACTCTTTCTCCCTCCCGTGCGCGCAACTTGGCATGAGGAGAAACAGGCTGAAATGATTAAGCTAATGCGAGAATTTCTGGTGATGGCGATGCTGGGCGTTGTCTCAGTGGGCGCATTCGCGCAGAAAAGAGACGATAAGCGGCCGCCGAAAGAGAAGGTGATCGTCGTTACCAACGCCAACAAAGGTAACCGGCCACCGCCACCGAGAAACGATAACCAACGGCCCAAGCCCGATAAACGAGACAGACCTTAACCCCCGGCCGTCATAAAAAAATCACAGGCCCACGCTTCGGTGTGGGCCTTCTTTTGTTTAAACTCTCCGATTTCTATGTCCACGATCCAACCTCGATCATCTCGTGTGCTGATTATTCTCGCCTTCGCCGCGATCTATGTGCTCTGGGGTTCAACTTACCTCGCTATTCGCTACGCGATCGAC
>Ga0207671_10001893_pt1 | contig 23257 bp, 20 predicted proteins | sample KBSC24metaG_FD_184352 | JGI IMG/M metagenome (GOLD analysis project Ga0207671, IMG submission 184352) | Corn rhizosphere microbial communities from Kellogg Biological Station, Michigan, USA - KBS C2-4 metaG (SPAdes) (version 2) | ecosystem: Host-associated > Plants > Roots > Rhizosphere > Soil... | reverse complement strand
CAGGCCATCAATGTGATTGATGATGGCATACAGAAAAATGCAGCGTTGGTTGAACACTCAGCGGCCTCTGCAAGCTCTTTGCGCGACCAGGCGTCAACGCTCTCGGGCTTGGTTCACCGTTTTGTCTGCGTGACATAAGACTAAGACGCTGGTCTGACCCGAGCTCACTCCGGGCCGCGGCTTTGTGCAAATTGAGCAGGTTCGGTATTTGCTGCGGAACCCCGTACTGCGCGGGGCATCCCGGAAGATGTCACTCGCTATTGCGCGTTGTTGAGTGTATGTATCATCGTGCGGTGTCCGATACGGGCATGCTTTCCATTGCGTTGGTTTATCAGGATTTGAGACCATTGAAGGAGATCGCTTGTGAATGGCATTGAGAAGACGAATCCCGGCGGCCGAAAGATGAGCGCTGTGCCACGCATCCTGGCCGGTGCGGCAGGTGTCGTGTAGTTGGGCGCGTATGCTTTATCCGCGTACGTAATGTACGGAATGAATCGTGTATATTTTCACGATCCCCATTGGCCTCGTATCGGCTGGGCTGACGTGCTCTGGCTCGTTATCGGTATATATTTTTTTCTTGTTGGTCTTGTCGGACGGTGGCGCTTGCTGCGCCGGTAAAGCCGACATGTGCAGCAGTTGGCGTTGTCGGGCTGTTGCCTTCCCGTGATTTCGATGAAGCCGCTCAGTTTGCTGAGCGGTTTTTTTCGTGGTAGACCGGGCTGCCATCATTCCCCTCACGCCGCCAACGCCACCTCCGCCGCAATCCGGTGAAACCGCCGTCCAAAATAAGCCAGCCCGTCGGCCTGCGACGCCGCCAGGCGAATATGCCGGATCTCCACGAACAGCACGCTGTGCGTGCCCGCCTGCTGCTGCAATACGATGTCTCCTTCCAGCACCGCCAGCGCATCGGGCAGCACCGGCTGGCCGTAGTCGCCGATCTCCCAGCCTACCTGCGCCATGCGCTCCTCGGCAGCCAGCCCGGTCATGCCGGCGATCATGCGCGCCACCTCTTCATGATGTCCGGCCAGGATGTTGATGCACAGCCGTCCGTTGCCCACCAGGATAGGATGGGCAGCGCTCTTGACGTTGATGCACACCAGCACCGTGGCCGGGTCGTCGGAGACCGAACTGACGGCGCTCACCGTCATGGCGGCGCGTCCTGCAGGACCATCGGTGGTGATGATGTTGACCGCAGCCGAGAGACGCGCCATGGCGTCGCGAAAATCTTGCTTCATGGTAGGTCCGTCCAAAAAAGAGATGACATCCGGCACAAGGCTTCGTATCCTTTGCGCCATCAGCAAGGTCGTCTGCGGCGCCGTCAGGCGGATGTCGATCAGCAGGTGAGAGGGAGAACGCATCGCCTATGAAAGCCTGCGTCCTGGGATGAACAATAGACCCTGCACAAATGACGGGTCAAATGATTGTCTGGAATGTTCCGCATGAAGCAAATGAATATCGGCGCAGTGGACTTGAACCTGCTCAAGACCTTCATCGTCATCTGGGAGCTGCGCAGCCTGACCGCCGCCGCCGACCGCCTGCACCTGACCCAGCCCGCCGTCAGCCACGCCCTGCGCCGCTTGCGTGAAATGTTCGATGATCCGCTCTTCGTGCGCAGTACCAGCGCGATGGTGCCGACCGAAACCGCGATCCGCCTGCATGAACCCATCTCCCGCGCCCTGGGCATCATCCACGAGGCCTTGCATACCCACGCCAGCTTCGATCCGGCCACGGCCACGCGGACCTTCCACCTGGTCATGTCCGACATGTCCTGCAGCCACGTGCTGCCCTTGCTGATGGAAGAACTGGCCCACGCCGCGCCGCACGTCTCCATCGAAGTCCAGCAGATGGCCATGGAAAATCTGGGTGCCGCCATGCGCAACGGCGACATCGACCTGGCCTTCGGCTACCTGCCGGGCCTGCCCGAGGATTGCCAGAGCCAGCTGGTGCTCAATGACGACTACGTCTGCATGCTGCGCAAGACCCATCCCCAGGCCAGCGAACCGCTGACCATGGAAAGCCTGCTGCAGCTGCGCTACGTCTACGCCAACACCAATACCACCGGCCACCAGCTGGCCGAGGACGTGCTGCGCAACGCCGGCGTGAAGCGCGATTTCGCGCTGCGCATGCCGCATTTCACGGTGGCCCCGCAGATCGTGCGCGATACCGACCTGGCGCTGTTCCTGCCGCGCAGCATCGCCGAGCGCCACAACGTCGATGAGGCCTGCGTGCTGCTGGACCTGCCGCTGGAGATGCCGCGCATCCCGGTGAGCATCTACACCCATACGCGCTTCTCGGCGGACTCGGGCATCCAGTGGCTGCGCAGCCTGCTCATCGAGATGTTCGGACGCGAGGCCGAGAGCGCCTGATCCTTCCCCGTACTGGAGTCATTTCATGAGCATTGCCGTCACCGGAGACGTTCCCTATTACGCCGTCATCTTCACGTCCCTGCGCACGGAGGGCGATCACGGCTATGGCGAGATGGCCGAGGCCATGGTGGAGGCGGCGTCGCGCCAGCCCGGTTTCCTGGGGCTGGAGTCGGCACGCGAGGAGGTGGGCATCACCGTGTCTTACTGGGCGAGCCTGGAAGCCATCGCCGCATGGAAACGCGACCTCGATCACCAGCTGGCTCAGCGTCTGGGACGCCAGCAGTGGTACGAGGCCTACAAGACGCGGATCTGCAAGGTCGAGCGGGATTACGCCTTCATCCGCGAATAAGCGTCAGCAACTGCGCTGCAGGAAATCCATCACCGCTTCAGCAAAGGGGCCTGGCATCTGGTCCGGCATGGGGACCATGCCGTCGTCCAGCGTCTGCCACTGGCTGCCTGCAATGGCCTGGGCGATGCGTTCGCTGTAGGGCGCCGCATGCGGATCGCGTCCCGCCCGCAACACCAGCGTGGGCGCGCGTACCAGGCCGATGCGATCTTCCATGTGATAGTTGCGCACCACGATATGCCCATGCGAGGCCATCGGTCCGGCCTTGAGGGCATCCACCATGAAGCGCGTGAGCAGGTCGGTATCACCTTCCGGATAGAAGGGCTGGCGGCGCTGCCACAGCTCCTGCAGGTGAGCGCCATCGGTGCGGATCTCCACATCGTCCACAGTACGCTTGCCAGCGTGCGCGCTGCGCCGTGCTGCGTCGTTGTAGGGACAGGAAGACAGCACCAGCGCCGCCACCCGCTCAGGAGCCGACGCAGCGATTTCCATGGCCGTGACTGCCCCGGTATGGTGGCCGATCACGGCGGCCTTGCGGATGCCCAGCTGGTCCATCACTTCCAGCGCCAGGCTGGCCCAGCGCTCGATGCTGTGCTCCGCCGGCGGCGGCTTGCAGGAATCGCCAAAGCCCACCGTATCGATGGCGATGGGGCGGTAGCGCTGCGCCAGCAGGGGCAGCACATCGCGGAATTCGTCCCAGGAACGCGGGGTCTGGTGCAGCAGCAGTACGGGCAAACCTTCGCCCATGCTGGCCACATGCAGCGGACCGGCACTGGTGGGGATGAACTGGCGTACGAGGGCGGGATGGGCTTGGGACATAAGAGTGGCTCTCCGGCACGGTGAAGAGGCTGCAGCCTCTTCCCGGTCATCTCATCAACAACGAACAGCAGCGTGAAATGCCAAACGATATAAATGATTTGTATCGTTTGAAAAATTCAGCGCTTCGTTACTTCATCAGCACCGAATAGGTCGGCACATTGTTGGCCCAGCCTGCGGCCAGCGGCGCCACAAACACGTTTTCGGTACGGGTGCGTGCGATCTTCCACACGCCATCGACCTTCTTGAACAGGTTGTTGAGCCGGCTGGAGCGCAGCAGCGATGAGCCATCGCCGAAGATCCACGGCTGGCAGTGCACCCACTGGCCATCGGCGTGCGTGCAGTCGGCATTGACGTGGATCTGTTCCGAGGTCAGGTAGTGCACGTTCAAGAGCAGTTCCGGATCCTTCTTCTGGCCCCAGAAAGCCTGGAAGTGCTTGCGGATCGCTTCCTTGCCGACGGCCTGGCCGAACTGGCCCTCGTAGTAGGAACCGACGCCTTCCCAGATGGCGTCTTCGGCATAGAGGTCGAGGATCTTCTCGATGCGTTCGGCGTCATCGGCCACCGGCTCGGGGCAGGGTGTGTCGCACAGGAACATGTAGCGCGCCTGGATGCGGCGGATGTCGGCCTCGGCCTCGAGGATGTCGAGGCGGCGTTTGAGTTGCTGGATTTCCTGGGTGAAGTCGGTCATGGTGCCTGGTCTCTCGTGATCTTGATCTTGTATGGATGGGAAAAGCCAACCCTGCATACAAGCGCAGGGTTGGCAGCGGCGATCAGTGCATCGCCGCCAGGACGGGCTTGGGGCTTACAGGTAGCGCGCCAGCAGCTTGCGGGTGGCGATGCGCAGCACGCGGTCGAACAGGTAGCCCAGCAGGCCCAGCGCGATGATGCCCACGAACACCCACTCGGTCCGGCTGAAATTGCGCGCCGTCCAGATCAGGGCACCGAGGCCTTCGCGGGCCGAGACGATTTCCGCCGAGACCACCGTCAGGAAGGAATTGCCCATCGCGATGCGGGCGCCGGTGACCATGAAGGGCACGGTCGAGGGCAGGATCACGGTGGTCAGGATCTTCCATTGCCCGGCACCCAGCGAGGCCGCCGCACGCAGGCGCAGCGGGTTCACCGCCTGCACGCCGGCGATGGTGTTGAGCGTGACGATGAAGACCGTGGTGTAGAAGATCAGCGCGATCTTCGACAGTTCGCCCGGGCCAAGCCAGATCACGGCGAGGGTGACGAAGGCGATTGGTGGAATGAAGCGGAAGAACTCGATATAGGGATCGAGCAATTGCCGCACCAGGTCAAAGCGGCCCATGAAGATGCCCAGCGGCACGCCGATGGCTACGCCCGCACCCCAGCCGGCCAGGATGCGTCCGGAGGAGGCCAGCACCGATTGCTGCAGGGTGCCGTCGCTGATCAGTTCCAGTGCGGCCGCCCAGGTCATCGAGACCGAGGGCAGGAACAGCGGCGAGGTGGTCATCGAGACCAGTTGCCACAACACCAGGCCGCCGACGATGGCGACCACCGAGATCAGGAAAGGACGGGCTGCTTTCATGCGACGACCCAGGCTGGATGGCATGGCCGACTCTGGTGCCGTCGGGGAGGCTGTCTGTGTGAGCTGCGTCATTGTATGGATTCCTCTTCAATCAAACCTTGTGCGCGCAGCACGCGCGTGACTTCTGCACCGATGTCGTCGCGGATGCGGGCATACAGTGCCATGCAGGCCGGGTCGGCCGGATCGCGCGGATGCGGCAGGTCGACTTCTTCGATGGCCTTGATGTGGGCGCGCGGACCGGCCGTCATGGTCACCACGCGGTCGGCCAGCAGGATGGCTTCCCAGATGTCGTGGGTGACGAAGACGATGGTACAGCCGGTGCTTTTCCAGATGCGGTCCAGCTCGCTTTGCAGCACCTCGCGGGTCTGCGCATCGAGGGCGCCGAAGGGCTCGTCCATCAGCACCACCGAGGGTTCATTGACCAGCACCCGGGCAATCTGCGCACGCTGGCGCATGCCGCCGGAGAGCTCGGCCGGGAACTTGTCGATGGCATGTTTCAGGCCGACCAGCGAGACATAGCGTTCGGCAGCGGAACGGCGTTCGGCCGCCGGGATGCCGCGCAGCTTGAGACCGTACTCGACGTTCTCGCGCACCGACAGCCAGGGAAACAGTGCCTCGGAGGACTGGAACACGACGCCGCGATCCAGCCCCGGTCCCTTGACGCGCTTGCCGGCCACGCTGATCTCGCCGGCGACATCCTGGAAGCCCGCGATGGCGTTGAGCAGGGTGGACTTGCCGCACCCCGAGGGGCCCAGCAGGCAAATGAATTCTCCTGCGCGGATATCGAGGTCGATGCCCGCCATGATCTCGTTCTTGCCGATGGTCAGGCCGACGCGCTTGATGGAAACTGAAGATCCATGTCCCATGGCTTACCCCTTGTAGAAACCGCGTTGCAGGATCTTGCTCATGTCCACCGGTGCCTTGATGGCCTGTTTCGACAGCAGGAATTCGCCGATGGCATTGGCGGTCTTGAGATCGGTGTCGGTGAAGTCGCGCACGATCGGTTCCATGTCCTTGAGCGAATTGAGCGTCTGCGGCACCGGTATGCGGGTGATGGCCTGCACCGATTGCGCCGCGCGCGGCGGGTCCTTGCGGGTGATCTCGGAGGCTTCGGCCAGAGCCTTGAGGATGTTGCCGGCCACTTCCTTGTTGGCGGCCAGCCAGTTGGCATTGGCCGAGAGCCACAGGGTGCTGGTGTAGCCGACGTCGCCGGCGGTCATGAGGATGTGGCCGCCTTGCTGCACGCCCAGCGTGGGCCACGGTTCCCAGACGAAGTAGGCATCGATGTCGCCGCGCGCCAGCAGGGCCGGCAGTTCCGGCGGACCGGAGCGCACCATTTCGACCTTGGCGGCATCGATGTTGAGGGTCTTCAGGGTCAGGCCGGTGACGTATTCCGAGACCGAGCCGGCGACGATGCCGAACTTCTTGATCTTGTCGGCCGAGGTGATGGCCTTGCGGGCCACCAGCTTGACGTAGGTCTTGGACTGATAGGTCACGGCCAGCGGACGCAGTTCGGCGCGTGAGAGGCGCACGATGTGCGTGGGTTCGCCGGCACAGCCCAGCTGCACCTGGTTGGCCACCAGCGCGTTGAGCGCTTCGCCGCCGTCGGTGTAGGACTGCACGGTGACGTTGGGGGCGCCGTATTTGGCGAACAGTTTTTCGTTGGCAGCGACGTAGAAGGCCGTGAAGACGGGATCAGCGCCGACGCCGATGATGACGGGTGCGCCCTGGGCCAGGGCTGGCAGGGCAGGCGCAGCGCCTGCAGCGAGCATGGAGGCGGCGCCGAGCAGCAGCTTGCGGCGTTGTGGCGAAACGGTGGAGTGGGTCACGGGCTGGGTCCTCTTTGTAAAGTTGGTGAAACGCCAGTGGAGATGGCAGGCACGGCAGTAACAAAGGCAAAACACGGGGAGCGCTTGCGCCTGCAGCGCAGGCATGAGCGCAGGCAATTTTTCAGGAGGGGAGGCGCATCAGCGCTTGATTCCCAGCTTTGCAAAAAGCGCGCCAGCGCTTTCGTAATTCAACTCCGACAGCGCCGCGTGCTGCGTGACCACCATCGCATCGCGCACGATGCGCTGCAGGCGATGGGTGCGCTGGATGGCGGCCATGCCGGCGGCCTGGTAGGCGTCGTTGACGACTTCCATCGAGACCCGGGCCGCATAGGTGGCCGAGAGCTTGAGCATCATGTCGATCTCTTCGGTGACGGGGTTGCCGGCCACGATCTGTTCCCAGGCTTGTTCGCAGGCATCGTAGAAGAACATGCGGGCGCTGCGCCACTTGGCTTCGGACACGCCGAGCTTGATCTTGTAATACGCGCGGTCGGCCAGGCGCAGCGCGCCCGGCATGATCTTGGCGCCACCCGCCATGTCGGTGACGATGTCCAGCGCGGCGCGGGCCAGGCCGATGTTGACGGCGGCGTGCACTTCAGCCTGGTAGGCCAGGGCCGGATAGCGATACAGCGGCTCATCGATGAGGCCGGCTGCACCACGGGCACAGGTCCATTCATGGGCCACGAACTTGTCCTTGAGGCGGGTATCGTGGCTGCCGGTGCCTTGCATGCCGACCACGTTCCAGTTGTCGATGATCTCGATTTCAGAAGCTGGCATCACGGCCATGAGCGCGGGCTTGGGTGTGCCGTCGTCGGCGCCGCTGCTGTCCTTGATGCCCACGCCGATCCAGTCTGCGCCCTTGCAGCCGCTGGCGAAGTGCCAGCGTCCGGTGATTTCCCATCCACCGGGGACGGCCTTGGCTTCCTGCAGCGGATAGAGGCCGCCGGCATAGACCTGGTCGGGGCCGCTTGCGTAGATCTTGCGCTGGGTTTCGATGGGCAGGGCGGCGAGATAGGTGTTGGCCGAACCGAAGGCGGCCACCCAGCCGGCCGAGCCATCGGCCTTGGAGATGCGTTCGACCATGGCCAGGAAGGGCGCCGGGGCCAGGGCTTCACCGCCGAACTTGCGCGGCGTGCCGCTGCGGAAGATGCCGGCCTTCTTCATGGTGGCCACGAGGTCGCGCGGCACGTGGCCGAGCTGATCGAACTCGTCGCGGCGTGCGGTCACTTCCGCAATGAGCGTATCCATTTCGGGAGAGTCCGCATGCGGTGGGGCAGCGGTGACGATTTTTTTCTGGACGGGATAAACATCGAGCGTGATCGAATTCATGGCACACCACTTTGGTTGAAAGGAGGTAGCTGAGTGTCGTCCTGGGTCAAATCAGGGTCAAATTCTATTTAGGAATTGGCCGAATGAATATTAGTAATAATGATTAGGCTGCTCCGGGATGGCACGCAGGCTTGTGCATGGTGCACCCGCATGATGCGCGAAACCCGCATGGGGAGGGCGTTTGGCGCGATCCTGCACCAAACGCGAGAGGGTGGATGCCCTGCTTGGAGAAGTATTTGCAGTATTGATGCGGCTAATCGGTGGTGCGGATTTGCCTGCAGTGGAAGGGACTGACTACCATGGGGGCCGAGATTGAAAGGAAACACTGTTCAGTTTCGTCACAGGCTCCTTCTGGCCTTCATTTCGGGCGGACTTCTTCGGGAGTCCGCCACTTTTCTTTTGCTTTTTCTCTTCTTCTTTCCCTGCAGTCCTTGCGGTGAAGGGATGTCTTCTTTTTTTCTACTGCGTGTTGATTCAATGTGCCCGTGCGGCGTAACGCCTAACGCCAATGCGCATCGGCACAGCCGTGCTGCGCGATGGTCTGCAATTGATCTTGTATGGATTCACGTTGGAGGATGTCCGTATGCAGGACAGAGACATGACCGCCTTCCTTGTGCAGTCCTTTCGTGAGTTGCACAAATTGCGCCGCGTTCAGCTTGCGCAGGGCACAGGCCGCGTAGAGTCGCGCTTCTTTGGTGGCGGATGCATCGCCGACCAGTTGTGCGAAAAGATCCAGTGCGGCGGGAGCTTGCAGGAGCCGGCGATAACGCTGTTCGCTGTCGTTGATGCGACCTGGTCGAGGTTGAGTTAGATAACTAAACGCTTGTTTCATCAATAGGTGTGAGAGCGAGCGCGTTCCGATCAATATGAATCGCTTGGTGCGCGTTCGCTCAAACGAAGGCGCTTTCTTCGAGTCCTGCTTAGAACGTATCTAGGGCCTGTGCATATTCATGGTGCTCTTGTCACGGCACGCTGACTAACAGAATAACTGCCACGAATATCTTCGAGATTGTTGCGATCTTCCGTAGAGGAATTTAAAACACTTCTCATTTGCGATAAATTCCCGTTTCTAAATAGTAATTCAAGGCGACGTTAGCGACGGTTTGACATCAAAGATTTTCAGAATGAAGAAAATATTCAGACAGGAAGTGTTGGATGCCGTTAGCGCGCCATTTCATGGGCCGATCATCTTGGCGCGACCAGTTTCCAGTTGGGTTTTAGCAGGTGCTGCCACGCTGATCGTTTCAAGCGTACTGATTTATTTATCGCTAGGCTCCTATACAAAGCGGGTCAGCACAGTAGGCATGTTGGCACCGGCGCATGGCTTCATTCGCATCGTGCCGCCTCTAAATGGTGTGGTCACAGATCGTCGAGTGGAAGAAGGACAGCATGTGCGCCAAGGCCAAGTTTTATTCACTATTTCTGATGAACGCCGTCAGCTAACGGGTAGTGAAGTCAAGAAGGTATCCGATTTGCGTGCGGAAACTCAGCAGCAGCGCCGCGAAACGCTGCTCAAGGCAAAAGCACTTGCTGAACAGGTTCAGTACCAAGCGATGCGTGCAGCACGGGAGCGTCTTTCAAGTTTGCGCCAGGATATCAGACGTAACAAACAGGAGGGCGCACTACTGGCACAGCGCAAAGATGAAGCCCAGCGCGTCCTGGATCGTTACCGTTCTTTAGCACAGTCTGGATATATTGCCGAGCTGGGATTGCAAGAAAAAAAGGATCAGGTCGCATTATTGGAGGGACAGTTACTGGAGCTCCTTCGTCAAGGAGAGGAGTCACTGCGACAGGTAACTGGCGTCGAGGATGAATTGAGGCAAATTCCTCTGAGAGCTCAAATTCGGCATGCTGAACTTGATAGAGATCTCGCTGCTTTGTCGCAAGAAGTTGTAGATGCAGAAATGCGAGATAACTATGTGGTGACGGCCCCCGCAGACGGTGTGGTTACAGGCATTACTGTCGAACTCGGTCAGGCTGTTTCGGGGCAAGCGATCGCGTTATTGCTGCCCTCGACGGGTGGAGTAGTTGCTCATTTGTTTCCGACCTCACGCGCCATCGGCTTCATTCAGCCCGGGCAGAAAGTCTGGATACGATTGCAAGCATATCCGTATCAGAAATTTGGTCAGTACCCAGGTACCGTGATCGATGTCACTAGAAGTAGCCTACCACCTGACAGTTTTTTTAAACCTCCGCTACCCGAGCTACAAGAGTACGTCTACCGGGTCACGGTCAGGCTTGAGAAGCAAGTCGTGTCTCTAAAGGAGCGTGACATTCCGTTGTTGCCTGGCATGGTACTGGAGGCGGATATCGAGCAGGATAGGCGTCGTCTTATCCAGTGGGTTCTTGAACCATTACAAGTGGTAGGCACATATATTTCGTAATTCCGGTACAGGCTCAGATTTTTTAATTACTTAAGCGAAGGAGTGGACATGACTGAAAAGAAAGCCGATCCGGCACCTGTGGTGATTGATGTTACGCGTATCAAATTTGATGTGGACGGTAGTTATCAGATAGAAGAAATCACCGATGCAGAATGGCTGCATCAAGTCGCTGGAGCGACGACTGCTAACGTGATCTGCCCAGGTAATGTTTATTGCCCACAGAAGTTTTGGGAAGATGGGGATGGGGGCGGAGATGAGAGCTATTGACCGCCTTCTGCGTTTAGATCAAGGCCCGAGCTTATGCATATGATAGATGAACAAGCCAACATGGCGCTGATTACAACGCTCAATCCGCGCCATTTACAGCTGACTCTACTACCCACTGAAAAATGCAATTTTCGTTGCACCTACTGCTATGAGGATTTTACGCTCGGAAAAATGACTACTGAGGTGCAACGAGGAATCAGGAAATTTATTGAGAGACGTCTACCGAATCTGGATTGCTTATATTTTTCTTGGTTTGGCGGTGAGCCACTGACTGCTAAGCGCATCGTATTAGAAATGAGTTCGTTCGCACGCGATGCTTGCCTTAGGCACGGAGTAGACTTCGGCGGTGCGGTCACTACTAATGGCTATTTTCTAGATATGCAAACCGCAGCTAGCCTATGTGAACTCAAACAAAACAAATTTCAGGTCTCACTGGACGGCTATGGTAGTGGTCATGATCGATCCAGGAAACTTGCTTCTGGGGCTGGAACATTTGATCGGATTTGGGCGAATTTACTCGCTCTGAGGGCGTCACGACTGGATTTTGCGCTGCTTATACGTATGCACCTTTTGCCCCACAATTTGGTTTCATCCAAACAACTGGCGGTCGCGCTGAAGGAAAGTTTTCTTGGCGACAGCCGGTTTTCGGTTCTCTTGAAAGTGGTTGGAAATCTAGGTGGCCCCAACAGGCTCACTGTCGCGAGTTTGACGCAGCAGGAAGGAATTTCTGTTGTTGCTGAAATCAATAATATCCTTGGAATTGTTCCAAGTTCGCCTTCTTCACCATCGTCAGCGTTGCCGACCTGTTATGCCGCACGGCCCAACGCACTGGTGATCCGCGCTGACGGTCGAGTGCAAAAATGCACTGTGTTGTTGGACGATGATCGGAATACAGTAGGCAGACTGTCTCTTGATGGAAACATTGAATTCGATAAACGGAAGATGCACATATGGATGCGTGGTTATCAATCCATGGATGCCAAGACGCTGCGGTGTCCGGCGGAAAATCTGCCGCTCTCGAAACCCCGAAAAATCATTCCCATCGTTGCCATCTAGTGGCGGGCGTAGAAAATTATATAAATAGAAGGTGTTTTATATGTTGCTTGATTTCGGTATCAGCCGCGAACAATTCACCAAAGAATATCGTGAAAAAAGTTTTCGGATACATAAGAATGCACTCGGACAGATTGAATTCGGCTGGGAGCAGCTGAATGCAATTATCTATTGTACTGAGCTGCGCTCATCCTTTCTCCAGTTATACAAGGGGGGATGGGTGCCCGAAGAGATGTTTACGGAAAGCTATTCTGAAATTGGATTTCCCAGAAAAAGAATTATTAAAAATTCTTTTTACGAGTACCTAAGAAATGGTGCGACACTGATATTAAACCGAGTGGAAACGAAATCTCCACTTATCAAGAACATCTGCGTCGAAATCGCTAGTTTCGCTGGAGCCCAAACGCTTGCGAATGGCTATCTGGCCTTCGGTGGTGAGGGTAGCTTCGGTAATCATTGGGATACGCACGACGTATTTGCAGTGCAATTGATCGGAAGAAAGCGCTGGAAAATCTATAAACCTACTTTCGATTTACCCATTCAATCGCAGACAAGCAAGTTTCGCAAACATGAATGTCCATCCGAACCTGTATTTGACGAAGTACTGGAACCGGGCGATGTCCTTTATGTTCCCAGAGGATGGTGGCATAACGCACAACCAAGTTGTGGCGAGACTTTCCACATCGCAGTAGGTGTACATCCTCCTCACGTCGTCGATTATTTCAGCTGGATATGCGCCAATATCTTGCCTCGTTTTTTGGAGTGCAGGGACTCTTTCTTGCCCGAGGAAAGTAGTTACGAGAAAGTAATTGCGGCGCTGGAGGTTGTGCACGAAGCACTTTCTGATCGTGCTAACTTCGCTTTGTTTTCGCAGTACGTCCTTGATCAGGAACGCCTTGCGATGCCATTCTCATTGGAAAAAGCACGTGCTCTCACTACGCTTGATGAAGCTACGGTAGTCGGAGTGCGATCCGCGTATGGAGCTCAGGCGAAACTAGACGCATTGTGCTCAGCAAATGCGTCGCGAGATGATCAGCAATTCTGTACGGACCAGATCTTTGCTGGAAATGTTGCGACAGTCGGAGCTCTAGTCAGATCAACCGGCGTGCCGTTACAAGAGATGCTTTCAACCCTAAACGACTGGATGCTGCGTGATTTACTCGAAGTGCGTGATTAGGAAAATTTTCAAACTGATCGTCGTCGCGGTTGCGGTATCGGTATGGGGGAAGAGCATGGCTGATGACAGAATGCTTCTAAAAGAAGAGATCAATGAGAATACATGGGCGATGGTGGCGCGTCGTGATTTGGCGTTCATGCGCCAGGCAATCTACTCCGCGCATCCCGCAGTCCTAGATAAGAGCGATGCTGACTTTCATGCGTGGTTGGACGATGGATACACTCAAGCCCAGTTATTGGCCACAGCGGCCTCCAATGAGCAACATGCAATTGCGGCCGTGCGCTTTTATGCCGTTGGGTTCATGGATGGGCATTTGGTTGTGGGGCCTAATCCGGGGCGTCTGGGGAAGAGTTCGTGGGCGGGATGGATTATGCAGCAGCGAGACGGCGACTTCATCGTCTCTGAGCGAGCGAGTCATTGGCCGGTTGCCGTACCTCCGCTGGGAGCCAAAATACTGGAGTGTGATGGCTTGCCAGTGTCCAAGATTGTCCAAGAACACATCCTTCCATTTGCAGATCGACGTATTTCGCTGTTACAAGTTCGGCGTAAGCTGGCCGCGCATGTGACGGTGGAGGTTCCGTTCGAGCCTCTATGGACAATCCAACGTACTCAGTCATGTTTAGCCGAGATGTCCGATGGACAGCAAGAAAGTTTTGCCATGCTCTGGCGCGAGGGAGATGAAGGCCTGCGGCGTGCATTTGCAATATCGCGGCATCCCCAATGTTTGCATGAGATGGGCGACGGCGCCTACTGGATAAATGTTTCAGATTTCCAGCTTGATCAGTCCGGCCTTGCTGAGCTGGAACACTTGCTAGAGAAACTTCGGCGGTTAGATACTGCGAAACTGATTGTGCTGGATACGCGAGGCAATAACGGCGGCAATAGCGCTATAGGTGATCGAATCTTGCGTGCACTATTAAAACAGAGCATGCCACCAGAACCGGATGAGGTCAGTGCTTCATGGCGGGTGTCCGACATTGCTATCGGCGCCTTGCAAGCTCATGTTGACCGTCTTCGGTCGCTTGAAGGTCAAGCAGGGCCGGATTTTAATTCTGTTCGCAATTTGCTTGCGAAGATGCATGAAGCAGATGCGCTTGGCCTGAGCTGGGTGAAGGATGAGTACACCGGTGCGGTCAGCGAGCGGGGCTTACCTTTCAAGGGGCGAATAGGCCTGGTTACGGACTCGCATTGTGCGAGTGCCTGTCTCGATTTCGCCGATGCGGTATTGCGGATTCCGGGGGCATTGCATTTTGGTGAGCCTACCAGTGCCGATACTAATTATCTTGACGTGACCCAATTGCGCTTGCCTAGCGGATTGATTATGTGGTTGCCACTGAAGGTTTATCGGGGACGGATTCGGCGCAGCAATGAGGCTTTGGTTCCGCACTTCGTGTATAGCGGAGACATGGGCGACACAGACAGGCTGCAACGGTGGGTGCTGAATATCATGAGAAGTAAGACTTAATATGCCCGCGTACCTGCAATCTACTGCTGCCGAATGTGGTCTTGCTTGCTTAGGGTTTGTCGCTGCTGCCCACGGCAACGTACTTGACATGAGTCAATTGCGTGCCAAGTTTTCTATCTCTATACGAGGTGCCAGCGTGGCGGACCTTATCCGCTTCTGTACCCAGCTTGGTTTGAGTGCACGTGCCTTACGGCTTGAGATGGAAGCACTGGAAAAGCTGTCTACTCCATGTATCCTGCATTGGGATATGAACCATTTCGTGGTGCTGACCAAAGTGGCGAGAGGGCGTATCTTTCTTTTTGATCCTGCCAGCGGTGCACGCAGTATGTCGTTGGTTGAAGCTGGTCGCCATTTTACTGGTGTCGCATTAGAACTGACCCCAGCGCCTGGTTTCGAAAAGAAAGTGCCGGCACCGCATGTAAGCTGGCGTCAGATCGTCGGGCCTGTCGTGGGTTTCAAGCGAAGTATCAGCCAAGTTTTCATCATTGCACTGAGCTTGCAACTGATCATGTTGATTGCCCCGCTCTTTACTCAGTGGATTGTCGATGGTGCGATCCTGTCGGCTGATTTTACTCTGCTGTGGGTGTTGCTAATCGGTGCCGTGCTCGTGAATATGATACGCATTGGGCTGGACTTGGCGCGTGGTTGGCTAGGACTTGTCGCATCCACGCAGTTCGGTATCCAATGGGCGGCACGGGTGATGGCTCATCTGTTAAGCCTGCCTGTGCAATGGTTCGAATGTCGTCATACCGGTGATGTGATATCTCGTTTCCAATCGGTGCAGAGTATCCAGCAAATTGTGACGGGAAAATTGGTAGAAGTTATGTTGGATGGTCTCCTCGCAGTTCTCCTTCTAATTGTGATGCTGTTCTATAGTCCGAAATTGGCTGCGGTTGCGGTGGCGGCAATAGTCTTGTATGCGGCGATACGCATCCTGCCGCATAGTAGCTTCCACCGTATTAGCGACGAGGCTCTTACATACGAGGCTCAAGCGCAGACTTATTTCATGGAGAGTCTGCGTGCGATACCGGCTATTAAGCTGCGTGCACTGGAGGAGCAACGTGCCGCACGCTGGTTGAACTTGAGTGTGCAAGCAACCAACCGGCGCATGCTGACACAGAAGCTGAGTTTGGGTTTCGGTGCTGGTTATGGATTGGTATCTGGTTTGGAAAATGTTGCCATACTGGGTTGGGGTGCAGCTATGGTCATTGATGGGAAGTTGACCGTGGGAATGTTGATGGCATTTATCTCCTATAAAGGAGAGTTTTCCTCGCGCATGCAGCAATTTATAGACAATATGATGTCGATGCGGCTTTTGCGGATGCATACAGAACGGTTGGCCGATATTGTCCTCGTTGACCGTGAGAAAACGGCGGGCGTTATGCCAGATGGAGCTTTTGAAGAAGTATCTGTATTGCCCTCAATATGTTTTGAGAACGTAAGCTTCCGTTATGGTGATAGTACGCCGTGGATTTTGCGGAATACAAACTTAACCATTGCAGCGGGTGAGCATGTGGCTATTGTCGGTCCCACAGGTTTGGGGAAGACGACCTTGGTCAAACTAATGTTAGGCCTGCTTATACCCACCGAAGGAACCATCAAGGTAGACGGTATACCGTTAATGCACATGGGTTTGTCCAACTGGCGTCGGATGGTAGGGGCAATCTTGCAGGAAGATCAGTTGTTCTCAGCTAGTCTGCAGGAAAATATTGCTTGCTTCGATGAAAAAATCGATCTTGATCGCGTACAAAGAGCGGCCAGATTAGCTGCCATCCATGCAGAGATTATTGCTATGCCAATGGGGTACCACACGCTTAACGGCGAATCGGGTAGCGGATTATCAAGTGGCCAGAGGCAGCGCATATTGTTGGCTCGGGCGCTATATCGCCAACCTAAGGTCTTGGTACTAGATGAAGCAACCAGTCACCTGGATGTTCATACGGAGCGTAGCGTCGTCGAAGCGATCGATAAGCTCCCCGTGACACGTATCACTATCGCTCATAGGCCGCAGACAATTGCAATGGCGCATAGGGTGATCGATATGACTTGCTTGCACGCCAGTACTCATCAATAGAGCGGTAAGACGCTCAAATCAATACATCCTTGGATGTTGCTCTTGCTCGAGATTTGTCCGCATGCGCCCTAAATTCTTTGCCCTGACGCTGATCACAAGCTTTAGTATGCATTCCGTCGTTAGTGCCGCCGATCTATTACAGGTCTACCAATTGGCCTTGGTCAATGATCCGATCTATACCAGCGCGCGTTACGCACTAGCGACGGGACATGAAAAGGAAAAACAGGGCCTAGCCGTCCTGCTTCCCACGGTGGGCTTAGGCGGTACCTACGCCCGTTCCGACAAAAATTACGGCAGCGTTAATAATTCCTATTCGCTACAGCTTACCCAACCCTTGTTGCGGCCAGGTAACTGGGAGATCTACCAGAAGGGACGGCTGTCGCTGGCCGCTAGCGAGATCGAATACGCACAGGCGCAGCAAGACCTGATGTTGCGCACCTCAGTTGCGTATTTTGACGTTCTCGGCGCGCAAGATGCACTGTCCTTCTTGGGGGCGCAGAAGATTTCCATTTCCGAACAACGCGCATCGGCCAAGCGCAAATTCGAGATCGGCGCCTCGACCATTACCGATGTCAATGAAGCCCAAGCCCGCTACGATCTTGCCATCACACAGGAAATCGCAGCCCAAAGTGACTTGGATCTTGCGCTATTCAAGTTGCAGCGGATTACAGGGCAGTCGCTGATTCCTTTGGCAGTACTGCGCAAGGACGTAAAACTGTCTCATCCATTCCCGTCCCAGATCGATACGTGGGTCGCTAGCGCCCAGGCTGATAACTATGCGGTGATGGCAAGGCAGGTGAAATTAAAAATCGCCCAGAGCGAGATCAAACATGCTCGTGCTGAGTACGCACCCACAGTGGATTTGACAGCGACCCGGACTTATATCGATCAGGCTAATGTACACGCGACGGGTTGGCAGCAACGCGGCTACAGTAATGCTGTTAGTGTGCGATGGAGCATTCCTTTGTTCTCTGGGTTATCCACGACCAGTAAAGTGAATGAAGCGGTCGCGTTAGCTGACAAGGCGCGTTCAGAGTTGGAAGACGCGCGCCGTACGGCGATATTGAATGCACGCCAATCGTTCTTGGGTGTGACCAATGGCCTAATGCAAGTAAAGGCATTTGAAGCCGCAGAATTGTCCAGTCAGTTCGCGCTGGATTCCTGCAAGCTTGGCTACCAGTTCGGAGTGCGTATCAACATGGATGTGCTCAATGCACAGCAGCAACTGTATTCGATTCGCCGTGATCTGGCCCGCGCACGCTATGACACTCTGTTAAATGGATTGAAGCTGAAGGCTGCAACCGGATCCCTGCATGAGGATGACTTGGCGCAGGTTAATGCATTGCTCACAGCATCGGCTCTATGAGAAACGCATTTTGATCGTGCAAATCTGCGACTGAATCAGTAACGATACCCCAGCGTCAGCAAGATGGTCCGGTCATCCCCCAAGGCCACCGCACGCGCCAGACCGCCCGCGTAGTAGTGCGTATTGAAGATGTTCTTGACGTTGAGCGCAGCGCGCCAGCGTTCGGCGTTGTAGGCCACGCCGGTATCGGCCAGCACGTAGCCCGGCAGGGTATAGCCGTTGGTGCGCATCATGCTCTGGCCATGCACGCCGCCATTCCATTCCCATCCGGCCAGCTGGCCCTTGAAGCGATAGCGGGCGCTGGTGGTGAAGTTGTGGCGCGGGACGTTGTCCAGCCACTGGCCCACGGTGGTGCTGCGCTGGCCGCCGTCGTCGGTCACGATGGCCGCCGTATAGGAGTAGCCCGCGTTGAGGCTCAGGCCATTGCGCAAGTCGGAGGTCACGCTGATCTCGCCGCCCTGCGAACGCTGTTCACCCACGGCAATGTTGAAGCCGGTGTTGTTGGGATCGCTCACCAGCACGTTGCGGCGGCGCAGGTCGAACACGGCCACGTTGAGGCTGGTGCGGCCTTCGTCGAGGTCGAACTTCACGCCGGCTTCCCATTGCTTGCCGGTCTCGGGCTTGAAGGTGCCGCCGCTCACATCGGTACCGCTGTTCGGATAGAACGAGGTCGCGTAACTGATGTAGGGACGTACACCACGCAGCAACTCATACATCAGCGCGGCCGAGCCCGTCGTGGCGCTGGCCGGAGTGTCGGTATGCGCGCCGGTGCGCAGGTTGGTCGAGTAGGTCGAGACGTTGTCGTAGCGCAGGCCGGTCAGCAATTGCCAGCGTTCGCCGAAACGGATGTTGTCGCGTGCATACAAGCCGGTATCGCGGATGCTGGTTGAGGTATAGGTATTGGGTGTGGTCGGGCAATTCAGGCGTGCGCCATACACCGGGTTGTAGACGTTGAGCGCCGCCACCGTGCAGGTGTAGGAGAGCGTGTCTTCGCGCGAATTGAGATAGTCCGTGCCCAGCGTGATCTCGTGCTTGCCGAAGCCGGTGTTGAAGCTGCGCTGGACATTGGTGTCGATGCTGAAGGTCTGGCCTTCATAGGTCTGGTCGGTACCGGTGCGCGTGAGGCTGCGGCTGGTGCTCGACAGGACGTTGTTGGCCACCAGTTGCCCGCTCATCTCGAACTGCTGGTAACGCACGTTGTTGTTGAGCGTCCAGCCGTCATCGAAGCGGTGCGTCAGCGCATAGCCGACGCGGGTTTCATTGGCCGCATACGGACGCGCGCCCGGTTCGCCGATGAACAGGCTGCGCGGCAGCGCGCCGTTGACGTTGCTGTTGATCGAGCCCGACAGCGGCAGACCTTGCTGGCGCACGTAGCTGCGTTCCTGGTAGCTGGTCAGGATGGTGAAGTCGGTGCGCGCACCCAGGTCCAGCGACAGCGAAGGGGCGATGTAGCGGTTCTTGAACCACACATTGTCAGTGGCGTCGTTCGAATTGGAAATGAGACCGTTGATGCGGAAAGCCTGCTTGCCGTTTTCCGACAGCGATTTGTTCATGTCCACGGTGGTCTGGTAGAAGTCGTGACTGCCCACGGTGACGTCGACGTTGGCGAAGTCATTGCCTTGCGGACGCTTGCTGACCATGTTGACCAGCCCGCCCGGCAGCACCAGGCCATACAGCAGCGAGCCCGGTCCCTTGAGCACTTCCACCTGCTGCAGTCCGAACAGCTGCTCGGCCACGCGCGAGCTGGCGGTGGTGCGCAGGCCATCCAGATACAGCGAATCGGAAGCGACTTGGCCTCGGATGATCAGGTCATCCCAGCCGCGCCGGCCATATTGCTGCGCCACCACGCCGGGCACGTTCTCCAGCGCATCGGCCAGTGAGACGGCCTGCTGGCTGTCCAGCATGGAGCGCGTGACCACCGACACCGATTGCGGGGTTTGCGACAGCGGCGTATTGGATTTGTTGACCTGGCTTTGGGTGGCCTTGAACCTGGTGTCGTTGACGCCATCGGCGACCACATCGACGGTGGGCAATTGGGTTGATGCCGCACTGTTGTCCGTGCTGGCAGTCTGCGCCAGGACGGAAGAAGCGGGCAATACGGAAAAGGCGAGCAGGACGGCGAGAGCGCCAGGGGAGAGCGAGGGCATGAATCAGATAATAATGAGAATAATTTCTATTCATGATATCGCATTCTTGTGCTTGGCAACAAATATTTACTGATCGTTTGCATCTTGTCGCCTGGTGCGCGTACAGGGTGTTTGGCGCGTCGCATCAATCAGGCGCCGGGCTTCAGACCTTGAACGGCGGGAATGAAGCAATCGCCGGAAAGGCCCCGTCCCATGCGCTGATCCATTCATATTGCCGTGCGAGAACGTGAGCGCGCCGTTCATGGCATCTGCTCAAATTTTTCATCTGAAATAAGTTTGACCCGTCCGGATCCCCCTGCTATCTTGGAACCGGTTCCAAAAGATTCATATAAATGAGCAGCCCGGAGCCTTCAGACAAATCAACCGACGCAGTTCAACGATTTGGCGGGCAATAGTGAGACAACACACCAAGACCGGCACCGACCGGGTCACCATCGCGCAGGTTGCGCGGGAGGCCGGGGTGTCCAAGACCAGCGTATCGCGTTACCTGGGCGGCGAATTCGACGCGCTCTCGGCACCGCTGCGCGACCAGATCGGCAAGACCATCGCGCGCCTGGGCTATCAGCCCAGCCAGATGGCGCGCGGGCTCAAGGGTGGCCGTACGCGGCTCATCGGCATGCTGGTGGCGGACATCCTCAATCCCTATTCGGTGGCCGTGCTGCATGGCGCGGAAGCGGCCTGCCAGAAGCATGGCTACACGCTCATGCTGTGCAACACCGGCAATGACGAGGCGCGCGAGAAGCAGTCGCTGGCCGCCCTGCATTCCTACAGCGTGGAAGGCCTGCTGTTCAACACCCAGGGCCGCAACGTGACGCCGCTGCGCGAGCTGGGGCAGGCGGCCTTTCCGGTGGTGCTGCTGGACCGGCACGTGGAAGGCTGTGACTTCGACCTGGTCGGCCTCGACAACGTCAAGGCCGCGCAACTGGCCACGCATCACTTGCTGGCGCAGGGCTATACGGATATCGCACTGGTGGTGCAGCCGCTGTTCGGCGTGAGTTCGCGGCAGGGGCGGCAGGCGGGATTTTTGCAGGCGATGGCGCAACGTCCCGATTGCCATGGCGAGACGCTGGAAGTGGATGTGGACCAGCCCGGCCATGTGGCCACGGTCGTACGCGAATATTTCCTGCGCCGGGCGGCCGCCGGCAGCACGGGGCGAGTGGCCCTGCTGGCCGGCAACGGCATGGTCTCGCTGCAGATCGCGCTGGCCTTGCAGAGCATGTCGCTGTGCTTTCCGGATGACGTGGGCCTGCTGTGTTTCGATGAACTGGCATGGTCGCCGCTGGTGGGCAGCGGCATCAGCACCATCGAACAACCGACCTATGACATCGGCTTTACGGCTATCGAACGCTTGCTGGTCCGCATCCACGGCGAACGCTCGGTGCGCATGGAAATGCTGCTGGATCCCCGCCTCGTCTGCCGCGGTTCGACCGCCAGTGTGGACGGCCATCCGCAGCGTGCGCTGGTGAGCGGCATCGTGAGCAAGCTCCGGCCCGCGCCAATGGCGCAAACAAGCGGCAGTTAAAGCCAGCGCTGGAACCGGTACCAAGGTGCAGGTTTTTGACCGTCGCACTGCGCACTACTGGTAAGACCTTGAAACAGGACTGCAGAGCTGTTCAGTAAAGGTGGCGCCCGTATTTCAGCATCACGCAACCGTATTACGGCCTTCCGGCCGCATCACAGACCTGCAAGCGGGAAGCACAAGCAGGCAGCAACAAAGAGGGGCAAGCGAGTCCCTGCGGCCGCGCACCAGCGGGCAGCGGGATTCGGTGCCTGTCGCACTCAACGGACTGCCGTCCACACGGCATTGATTGATCAGGAGACCAGGATGAGCATCAAGAACATTTTCAACGCAAAATTCGTCGCACTGACGCTGGCCGCTGCCTGCGCAGTGGCCAGCGCCGCCAGCGCCAGCGCGCAGAGCATCGCCGAGCTGACCAAGAAGGGCAAGATCACTATCGGTGTGGTCAGCGGCACACCGCCCTTCGGTTCGGTCGATGCCAAGGGCGTGCCCATCGGTTATGACGTCGATGTGGCCAACCTGATCGGCAAGTATCTCGGCCTGCCGGTGGAGATCGTGCCGCTGGTGCCGCCAGCCCGTATCCCGGCGCTGGAATCGGGCAAGGTCGACATGCTGGCCGCCACCTTGGCGCCCACGCCTGAGCGCGCCAAGTCGGTGCTGTTCACGATTCCCTACAGCGGCTTCGAGCTGTCCATCGTCGGCCCGGTCGGCAGCAACTACAAGAAGCTGGACGATCTGGTGAAGAAGAAAGTGGGCGTCTCGCGCGGCTCCACCAACGACACCGCACTGACCCGCCTGGCCCCTCCGGGCACGGTGCTGGTGCGTTTCGAGGATGACTCCACGGTGACCCAGGCGCTGCTGTCGAACCAGGTCGATGCCATCTCCATTCCCAACACCATGGCCAATGAAATCGTCAAGAGCCGTGGCCAGGGCAAGATCGAAGTCAAGTTCCCGTACTCGGTGCAACCCAATTCGATGACCGTGCGCAAGGGCTCCTACGAGCTGCAGCAGTGGCTCAACAACTTCATCTACTACGTCAAGCTCAACGGCGAACTCGATGCCATCTCGCGCAAGTGGGCCGGCCCGCTGCCCAACCTGCCGGTGTTCTGATTCCGTCAACCGGAATCTGTCTTGCAGAAGCGGCTGCGCAGCCATGAACTGCGCAGCCTGAGAAGAACAGATCACGCGCCGTTCAGGGGATGAACGGACGGCGCGGGTTTGTCGGAGGAGCACACGATGCATTACGATTTTCAGTTCGCGTTCATCTTCCAGCACCTGGATCAGTTGCTGGTCGGCGCACTGCTCACCATACGGTTGAGCGCGCTGTCGATGATCTGCGGTTTGGCCGTCGGCATTTTCGGCGCCATCATTTCCATCCACGGCAGCGCACCGGCGCGGCTGGCGGTCACCTCCTATGTCGAGCTGATCCGCAGTACGCCGTTCCTGGTGCAGTTGTTCATCATCTTCTTCGGCCTGCCTTCCATCGGCGTACAGGTCGATGCCAACATCGCCGCGCTGGTGGCCATGACGGTCAACCTCGGGGCCTACTCCACAGAGATCGTGCGGGCCG
>Ga0207671_10001892_pt1 | contig 23269 bp, 25 predicted proteins | sample KBSC24metaG_FD_184352 | JGI IMG/M metagenome (GOLD analysis project Ga0207671, IMG submission 184352) | Corn rhizosphere microbial communities from Kellogg Biological Station, Michigan, USA - KBS C2-4 metaG (SPAdes) (version 2) | ecosystem: Host-associated > Plants > Roots > Rhizosphere > Soil... | reverse complement strand
CGGAGAGCAAACTGTAAACCGGCAGGAAGATGTTGTTGGCAATCCCGGCCTTTATCGCGGTATCGTAATTGTCTTTATTTGCTTCGTCAAACCGCTTGCGGAAATAATCACGGCGGTTAAAAGCGATGATGACTTTAAAGTTATTCAGGCTCTCCTGTATCTCGGCGCTCATCCCTCCTACGCTTTTCATATTGGCCGCATTCTTCTTTTTCACCCAGGGAGAAAATATCTTGGTGAATATCCAGGCCAGCGCTGCCGGAGCCAGGGTGGCGGCACCCAATTTTAAATTGATGCTCAGCAAAAATATACCCGCGCCGATCATGATGGCAATGCTGCCTACAAACTGCATCAGCGACTGGCTAAAAAATGTATTGATCTTATCGGTGTCGTTATTTACTCTTGAGATCAGGTCGCCGGCTTTATTTTGATTGAAGAAAGCCACAGGCAATTGCTGCAGCTTATTAAATATCGCGTTGCGCAGAGTGTACAACATTCTTTGACCCACTCCGCCCATCATTTTGGTTTGCAGGTAACTGGCAACCAGGCCGCAAACATACATTCCCAATAAAATGCCCGAATAAACCAGCACACCATGATAGTTACCGGGGATAACAAACTTGTCGATGGCATGGCCTATCAACAGCGGGCCAAATAAGTTTACCGATGAGTTAACCAGTATAGCGATCAATGCAAACCACAGGTTTTTTCGTTCGTGGGCGATTAAAGCCAGCAGCGTTTTCAGCGCGCCCAGGGTGGATGTTTTTTCCTGTTTAGCCGAAAATTTATTTAGATCGTAATTCATAATTGCTGGTGCTTTGCTGCGAATTAAATATCTGTACGTAATCTGTGCTGGTATGCATTAGTTCGTCGTGCTTGCCTGTTGCCACGATCTCACTTTCCATCAACAAGATGATCTGGTCGTAATGTTCAACTGAGGCTATTTTTTGGGTAACCGAGATCAGCGTCAGGCCGGGATAGTTTTGCTGCACATTAGCTAATATCTTTTTCTCCGTAGTGTTATCAACCCTTGCCGTAAAATCGTCCAGCAACAAGACCCTTGGATTGACCGCCAACGCCCGGGCCAGCATGATCCGCTGTTTTTGTCCGCCGGAAAGACTTGCACCACGCTCAGAAACAATAGTGCTTAACCCATTTGGCAGGGAATCTACAAACTCATGCAACTCCGCTGTATCGACAGCTTTTTGCAATGATTCATCAGTTACGGTATCACTGAATGCGATATTCTCGCGGATACTCATGTTGAAGATAATGCTGTCCTGGAAAACAAAACCTACCTGGCTATGGAAGGATTCACTATTGTAATCATCGATGCTCCTGCCGTCAAATAAGACCTCGCCGGAATTTGCTTTGATCAGTCCCGTAAGCAAATAAAGCAACTGTGTTTTACCGGCGGCTGTCGGGCCGATGATGGCGATCTTTGAACCGGCCTTCACTGAGAAGGAAATATCCTTCAAAGCTGGTTTCTGGCCATAGATCACATTTACATCTTTCAGTTCGATGTCTCCGCGCAAAGGTTCTGTGACTGTACCGGCGTCGACAGAGTCGTGGGCGTCTAATATGGAATTGATACGCTGGAATGATGCAGTGGCCTGCGCTATGATATTACTCATAAAGCCAATTACCAGTATCGGGAATATCAATTGTACGAGGTAACTGTTGAAAGCAGCAAAATCGCCTAATGACATGGTTTTGTTGATCACAAAATGTCCGCCCAAAACCAATATGCTTAAGCCGGCCATATTCGCGGTGAAAGTGATCACGGGGATAAGTCCGGCGAAAAGGCGCAAGATGGTGAGGCCGTAATCCCGTGCTTTGGTATTGGCTTTCAGGAATTTATCAAACTCCAGTTGCTGGGAGTTGATCACCCGGATCAAAGCTGAGCCTAATATGCTTTCGTTAATTACTTTATTGAGCCAGTCGATTACCGCACGGCTTTCGATAAACAAGGCCCTTACTTTTTTCAGTACGATAAAAAATGTGCCGCCGATAATGGGAATAATGGCAATAACGCATAGCGCCAGTTTCCAGTTGATGGTTAATAAAAGGATACTACCGCCAACTATGGTAAACACCGAAGACACGATGGAAACCAGAGCCTGCGATACAAAAAGCTTGATCGAATCGGCATCAGCGGTTAGATTAGTCAATAATTTAGATGGATTGGCCTGCTCGATAAAAACACTGCTCTGTCTTGATATTTTGTCGGAAAGCCTGGCCCGCAGGTCACGGGCAACCTTTTCTGATGTATAGGTTTGAATGATGCTTTGCAGGTAAGCAAAAATAAATATGGCAACAATAGCAGAAGTGAATTTGATAAGAACGGGATTTATATTAAAGTGCTGCCCTAAAAAAAAGCTCCGGCCGTAGTCATCAATACCATGCGATATGATCTTGGGCAGCCACAAGTTGATGCCATTGCTTATCAGCGCAAACAGTACCAGCATAAACACCAAACCGTTGTAGGGTTTTAAAAGACTGAAAATTCCGGGCTTCTTGGTTTCCTGCTGATCTTTCCGATGTGCCATAAGTATTTATTTAGGTAACCCCCTCTAAATCTCCTCCGCTGGTTAGCGGAGAGACTTTAAAGTTTTGCTATTTTAGGTAAAAATAATAAAGCTTTATTATGTGCCTAATTAAAAAAATTTAATATTGTAAAGCTTTTAAAGAGGTAGACGAACGAGCCGGAAAAACATTTTAAAATAAATGCTTTTTTCTTGAAAAAATTGAAGCTGAGATTTGCATGATCTGTTACACCTTAAAATCACAAATCTGCATCTGTTTTATGATCAAAGTATCATTTATTTTTGTTGTAAAAACTTAGAGATATGAACGTAACCATAGTAGCCTTCGACAAATTTACTGATATCGACGTTTTCCTGGCCTGGGATCTGCTGAACCGCGTAAAGTTCCGTCATAAGGACTGGACGGTGAAAATTGTTGGCACCAAACCCGTGCATACATCGGTTTGTGGAATTGAGCTGCCGATGCACGGTGATATTTCTGAATGCAATACCGCCGATGTGGTTTTCTTTAGCAGCGGCAGGGGCGCACGGGAAGTAAGTAAAGATCAAGACTATTTAAAACAGTTCAACCTCGACCCCGAAAAACAGATCATTTGTTCAATATGTTCAGGTGCACTCATCTTAGCAGCCCTGGGGCATTTGGATGGGTTAACGGCTACTACCTACCCTACCGCAATTGAGGAGCTGAAATCCTACGGGATCGAAGTGGTGCAGGAACCATTGGTCACCCACGGGAATATTGCGACTGCCGCCGGTTGCCTGGCTGCTATCAAATTGGTAAGCTGGATAATAGACACTAAATTGAATACCGAAATAAGGGAAGATGTTATCGCTTCCATCCAGGCTGTAGGGCAAGGACTGGAATGCATTTACTAATCAAAATTATTTACCCATGACCATCACAGAAGACTTTTGCAAACAATTTGCCGATGAGTGGATCAATGCCTGGAACAGCCACGATCTGGACCGCATTATGAACCATTATGCTGAAGAACTTGAGTTTTATTCACCCTTAATTATCAAGCTGAATATTAACCCTGATGGCCGGATCACTCACAAAACCGACTTGCGGGACTATTTTAAAATCGGACTGGAAAAATTCCCTGACCTTCATTTTAGTTTGCATCATGTGCTTGTCGGCCTAAATTCGGTGGTGCTTTACTATGGCAGCGTTAATAACACTTTATCTGCGGAATTTATGCTGTTCAATGAAGAGGGTAAAATATCCCAGGTAAGGGCGCATTATACACAAAAATCTGACTAGTAAAATCTTATAACTAACCATGCCTTCCAATTACGATCAGAACAATAATTACATTCTCGAGAATGAACGGGTAAAGCTCCGCCCGCTTGAAGAAAATGATATTCAATACTTATTACCCTATGCCTTAAATGAACCGGATACCTGGTTTTACTCACACAGAAGCGCCAGGGGCGAAAATGGAATGCGCGAGTATATTAACAGCGCTATCGCAAACAGGGCGGCCGGAAAAGAATATGCCTTTATCGTATTTGACAAAACAACCGGCGAATATGCAGGGAGTACGCGGTTTTATGATATCCAGCCCGAAAATGACATGCTGCAATTGGGCTACACCTGGTATGGCGAGAAATACCGCGGAACAGGGTTAAATAAACACTGCAAGTTGCTGTTGCTCCAACTCGCATTTGAAACTTTGGGGATGCTGAGAGTTGAATTCCGCGCTGATGCCAGAAACGAACGGAGTATCGCGGCCATGAAAAGCATTGGCTGCACAGTTGAAGGGATATTAAGAAGTAATATGTGGCTGGAAGATGGCGGACGACGCGATTCTGTCGTATTAAGTATACTGAAAGATGAGTGGGAAAATGGGGTGAAGGGGAATTTGAAAAAACGGCTATAAAGACGCGCCGACAAATGCGGCGTCTCTGTAATAGATCACATAAATTCAACCCTGCCGAAAAACTCAGGCAGGTGAAAATCTGGTTCTGGTGATATGATATTGTTCCAGGCCAGGTAATGCGGGTGCGAAAGATCATCGCCGCATTTGTAAAAATTCATCTTGACTTTTTTAAACTGGATGGTGTTGAACTTATGGAAACAAAAAACCTGTATGGGTACGGCCAACGTTAGCGTCCAATTGATCACCGGAACATCTGAGTCTATTTTTTGGGCTAAGGTCCGTTCAGATTTTATGGTTTTCAGGATATCAGGTGATATAACGGCCCGGTGCTCACGCTGAGCGCCAAAACTGGCCAGGCAAACGCCCAGCCTGTTAAACTCAACATTATAATAATCTTTGTCGTCCTCACACATGATGAAGAATTCAACGCAGCTATCCTTATATACAGGGTCATTAATTTGTTTGTAGCGGGCAAGTACCTCACTTTCCTCCACATCGTATTTTACAAAAACATGCGTGCCATTGTGAGCGATGGTAAAGGAGACTTTTGGCTTGTCGGGGAAAGCCGGCCAGGGGGCAATATCGATATAGTGCCTTTGCTGCTTGTCCAGGAAAGCCGATACCTCTCCCAATCGGATGTGCTTATGCAGACCGGGTAAAAAAGATACCTGCAAAGATTTTTTGCTCATCGTGATAGATACAAGGAAGTAAGCTATAAAAATACACATCGTGCGCGCGCACACCTACATTCTCATTATTATTTCCTTATCTAAATTTAGCTATAATTATTATCAACTTCGCAAATAATAATTATAAAAGATTTTAAAACTACTTCAACAATTATTCTCCGGTTAAATAAGAACGGATTATTACATTTGCCGCAACAAACATTAAAACATGGCAGCAACAAAACTGGTGATAAATAGTAACGGTTCGGTAAAGGTTGAAGGCGACTTCGAGATTGTAGATGTACAGGGGAATCAATATGGCCTGCAGGGGCGTACAATTGTTTCTATTTGCCGCTGTGGCCTATCGGCCAACAAACCATTTTGTGATGGCTCGCACAAAGGGCACTTCGAGCATGATGCGCAGGCATTTGATCTGCCGCCAAAGAAAGTAGTATAATTCTCCTTATTCCTTAAAGCTATCGATATACAGGTCCTCCACTTTCTTGCGGGCCCAGGGCGTTTTGCGTAGAAATTTCAGGCTCGAGCTGATGCTTGGATCGTCCAAAAAGCAATTGATGCGGATGCGGTATCCCAACTCGGGCCAGCCGTACTTTTCCACTAACTCTTTCAATATGGCTTCCAAAGTTTTGCCATGAAGCGGATTGTTGGCTTGTTGCTGTTCGGTCATTAGTCATTAGTCATTAGTCATTAGTCATTAGTCATTAGTCATTAGTCAAAATTACAAATAAGAATAGAGCCTAATCACGTGATTCTGCCTAAATTTTCAAAAAACATTTGCGTAACCGATTGGTTACATCTATATTTGAAACCGATCGGTTACAGATACGATCAGCAAAAGATGAGAAGAGATGTTTTCCAGGCTATAGCCGACCCTACCCGCAGGCAGATCATCAATATGATCGCCAACAAATCGCTGAATTTAAATTCGGTGGCTGATAGCTTTGATATAAGTCGCCCCGCCATATCCAAGCATATCAAAATATTGACCCAATGCGGGTTGATCACCATAAAACAGCAGGGCAGGGAACGTTACTGTGAAGCCAAATTGCAGAAACTTAACGAGGTTTCGGAATGGGTGGAACAATACCGCACCTTCTGGAACAATAAATTGGATGCGCTGGAAAATTTCCTGGCCCTTGATACTGACTCAGAAAATAACGTCAAACCAAATAAAAACCCGAAAAGAATATGAAAAACGAACCATTTGAAATTGAGAGAACATTAAACGCTCCCGTGGAAAGAGTATGGAAAGCAATTACCGACAAAGACCAGATGAAGCAATGGTATTTTAACCTGGCTGAGTTTAAACCAGAAGTTGGGTTTGAATTTACCTTTGAGGGTGGTGCTGAAGATAAAACGTATGTGCACTTATGCAAGATACTGGCAGTTGAACCCAACAAAAAGTTACAGCATACCTGGACGTACGATGGCTACGAAGGCTATTCTGTGGTTACCTGGGAATTGACACGGGAAGGAAACTCTACTCATGTTAAGCTTACTCATGAAGGTATAGACAGCTTCCCTGCCAACGACCCGAATTTTGCAAGAGAAAGCTTTGCTAAAGGATGGACTTATATTGTTGGTACATCGCTTAAAGAGTTTGTTGAAAAGGAAGGATAGTTTAAGAGACCATTTAAATTTTGTCATTGCGAATGAAATGAAGCAATCGCATGCTATACAGGGCGGTCTTGCACAGTTCGCGATTGCCCTTCGCTGGCTAGCGGATCGCAATGACAAGTTTTTGACCAGCCAGCTTAATTTGTCGTGTTTGCCCTGTTAGATTGTCGTGTTCGAAACTGTTAGGCTGATTGAGTTGTTAGTACTTTTGATTGTTAACCAATTAAACAAAATCCTATGTTAAAAAACACAAAAGCATTCAGCGGATTTTCTGCGAATGACATCCCCAAGGCAAAACAGTTTTACCAGGATACACTTGGCCTTAATGTAACTGAGAACAATGGTATGCTGACACTGAAATTTACTAACGGCGCCCAGGTCATTATCTATCCAAAGCCAAACCATACGCCGGCAACATTTACCGTGCTAAACTTCCCGGTGGAAAATGTAGAAAAAACCGTGGATGAACTGACGGCTAAAGGCGTAAAGTTTGAGCACTATGATATGCCGCAGCTAAAGACTGACGAAAAAGGGATTGTGCGCGGCAACGGCGGCCCAACTATAGCCTGGTTTACTGACCCGGCGGGCAATATCCTTTCCGTGCTGGAGCCGATGTGATGGCTTTCTGAGTATGAAGTTCTGTTGAGGAAATGGTTTAAAGAAAGGCTGTCACCCTGAGGCACTCGAAGGGTGAGCGCAGAGGCCTTTGCCCACATGTTTCGAGAGCCTCAACATGACACCCGAATTATGGAAAACAAAAAAAATGTTTAAAATAGAAAGCTGCCCCCAGTGAGCAGCTTTCATTCACACTTAAAACAAACAGATGGTAGGCACTATCTTTAAATTCTTTTTTGCAGGGTGATGATCACATCTGCGTATTTTTTATTCCGGTATACTTCTAAAAGCAGCTTCCTCCCCTCTCTCGACCTGAATAAGTGATCAATATCCTCCAATGTCATTTTAGTAACGGGCACCAGGTTGATTGATAATAATTCGTCATCTTTTTCAAGGCCTATTTTCGCGGCAGCCGAACCAGGCTCAACCCGGCCTATAATGATCCGCTTAAACTCATCCCCTCCCGAATAATATTCAAGACCGCTCATGTCGTGCTCAAAAGGCTCCTTTAAATTATATCCCGGTTTAAAATAGATCATGCTATCCGGGTAGTCGATGATCAGCTTAAACCTTTTTAATATGTCCAACCCAAGGCTGCCATCCCTGTGTACGGGCAGCATATTTTTCATTTCTTTATCCGGGAAAGAGGTCAACACATTTTTTAATGCAAACTGCCCGAAGTCCAACTCGTTTACCCTGCTGATCTTCCCGATGATTGGCCCATTGATACTCATCCCAAGGTTGGCAGAGATTGAACCCGTGGCGCATATAAATTTCGCTTCATCATTTTCAAGCGACAATGGATGGCCCGCACCCAGGTCGACGATCAGCTTACAACTCCGTTCGCTGCTGTCCCTGTATCTCACTTGCGCTTTCAGATAAGGTTTACTTTGTTCCACTGAGATCGGGATGCCTGTATATTTCTTTTGGATCTTTAGTTGTTTAGGCCGGTAAGCGGTTAATACGCTGTCTTCAAAATTGATCTTAACTACCAGGTTACTAAAAAACTCATAGCCCAACAAACCGCATATGGGTATGCCCGCGTAATTGGATAAACCGAAATGATCCTCCTTAAAAATAGCGGCGGAAACATCCTGGCTCCGTAATCCCCTTATGTCAATTTGAAGCGGGGTCGTTATATAGGCTTCCAAATCTTTACCCTCGCCCAGTCCACCCAAATTGATCGTCCGGCTTTTGATAATATTGACAGATCCTACCAATTCGGGGTCGGTGATCACCATCAGGCCAACGCCGGTATCCAGTATAAAATTGAACGGCCCTTTATCGTTAATATAGGCTTGTATCACCACCATGTTGCGGATGATGCGGAACGGGACATTTATGTGATTTCGGTGGTTGTTAATATAAAATGACTGGGCCCGCACGGAGCCCATGCTTAAACTGCTGACCAGTAGAATAAGCACAATCAAATCAGATTTCAAAAGTGCTTTCATATTCTTAAAAGTTTAAATCATATCCATCTGTTATTCCCTATACGTGGCGGCAAGCACAAATGCAAATGATGCCAGGCCAAGTTCTTTACAGGCGCTGGTAATCTGCCCGGCGCCAAAGTGACTATTCACCACAACCGGCACCTGCACGGCCGCAAAAAATATCATGATCATTATTCCCAGCAGGAAACACCCCCATTTAGCTTTTCGATTTAAATAAATACTTATCGCGGCGGCAATAAGGGCCATCCCTGTAAAGTAGACCCAGAAAAGGTGAAACGGTATCCAGCTGGGAATAAGACTGGCAACAAAACCAGCATACATAAAGTGCTGGATGCCATAAATTCCCATAATAGAAGCAAACAAATATTTACCTATCGTACTACTCTTATTTATAATTTCGTTATTCATTGTGCGCGGTTTATTTATGTGGTATATTTAGGTTCAGTATATCAGCTATACAAACTTACCATGAAGGATGCGGCAGGACAATTCAACCCCGGTACAAGTTTGTACAAGTTGATACAATATTTAAATGATGCCTTAATAATATTATTCTGTATTAATTTTGACTGATTTTAAAAAACATATGTCGACTGACGAAATGCTCATAGATGAACTGATCAGGCATTATGAATCAGTTACGGGCTGGGGTTCCAGCGAGGATTGGAAAAACCAGGATTTTATTACGCTAAGCGAAAAGGTGCAGGATAAAACGGGCGAAGCAATAAGCCACGTCACCCTGAAACGGATATGGGGCCGGGTGAAATACGAGAGCCTGCCCAACTCCCACACCCTTGACACGCTGGTAAAATACCTGGATTACGAAAACTGGCGCGAATTCAGGATAAAGCACAAGCAGGAAAGGCAGGAACAGCTTACTCTCCCTGTTGCTGTTATAGATAATTCTGTTGTTACAGAAGAGCCTGAAAAGGCTGCAAAAGCACGCAGAATAAAGCCTGCTGTATATTCAATAGCGGCAGGCATCATCGTTTGCATGCTGCTGGGGTTATGGGTGTCATCAGCAAATAACCCGACGACGGTGGTGGCCAGCAATGATTATACCTTCAGTAGTAAAAAGGTGGTCACCACCGGTTTGCCCAATTCCGTAGTATTTAATTACGACGCGAGAAAGGCGCCGGGAGATTCGGTGATTATCCAGCAATCATGGGACAGAAGGCTGCGGGTAAATGTATCCAAGAACGATCACCAGCACACGGCTGTTTATTATTATCCTGATTTCTATTTTGCAAAACTGATCGTAGGCGAACGCATTGTGAAGCAGCATGAGATCCTGATCAAAACTGATGGATGGCTGCCCATGGTGGCACTAAGCCCGGTGCCGGTTTATTTTGAGAAAAAGGATGCCATGGTAAAAGGCAAACTCGAACTGACGGCTGAAAAAATACAATCCCGCAATGTAAAAATGCAGCCTGATCCGCCAACCGTATTTTATACCAATGTGACCGATTTTGGCGAGATATACAGCGATGACTTTGTTTTTGAGACCTCGCTAAAAAACGACTATCGTGAAGGCGCAGCGGCTTGCCAGAAGTCGAAAGTTTACCTGCTTTGCAAGGGAACGGCTATATGGATACCACTATGCTCCAAAGGATGTATCTCTGATCTTGACCTCTTTTTTACCGGGTACTCGGCTTCAGGCAAACAAAAAGACCTCTCCAATTTCGGGGTTGATTTTAGCAAGTTCGTCAAACTAAAGATAGCCTCGCATGATGGCAAGGCCCAAATCTTCCTTGATGATAAACTTGCTTACACCATCAACAAAGACATTGAACGCTCCAAGATCATCGGTATCTATTACGAATTCCAGGGCACCGGCTCGGTGGATTACGTCAGGCTATCTAACAGTAAGACATCCTATGATGATGAGTTTTAATATTTTTTGATCGGCTGTTATTACCATTTATAAGTTGCCACAGCACCTGCTGCTAACGTAGTGACCACAATTTTTGAATTGAATTTGATATTGAACGTCTGTTCCGCGTTCGAACTATTTAATACGATCAGCACTTTGGAGCCATCTGTATTTTTAAAGGCCACGTTGGGCAATGCGATATCGTCAGACCCAATCCTTACGGCACCCGGCCGCACAAATTTTGATGCATGGGCGATAATGTAATAAGAAACATTCTTTTGGATCGACGAGGTCAGCGTAACAGCACCCAAGCAGGTGGTACAACCGCCGTCCGTATGCGGCCCGTTGTTGGGATCAGAAGCCAAATTCCATTCGATCACATTCCTGCTCCAGTTGCGTGTAGCGCCAATGATCAGGTTGGATACATGCCAGGCCAGGTCTCCGCCAAAATTACCACCGGCAAATGTAGCCTGTTCGGTAAAATAGATATTCTTGGTAGGATAGGCATTGTGCACTGGAGATAAGGCGGATATACTCCCGGCATACAGGTGAAACGCCGAGCCGTCAACAAAAGCACTGGCGGCATTATCGGCCAGGATACTTGTCGCGTATTCGGGATGATCGCAATTATGATCGTAAACGATAATTTTTGTTTTGATACCAGCAGCCTGGAATGCCGGCCCGAGGTTGTTCTTGATAAAGCTTCCCTCATCCGCCGAAAGCATCAGCATCGCCGGGTTATTAAATGCATTTAAGGGTTCGTTTTGCGGGGTAATGGCATCGATGGTGATCCCGTTATCCTTCATCCCCTGTATGTATTTCACAAAGTATTTGGCATACACCGGGAAGTTTTCAGGCTTTAGACTGCCCTGTGTAAAACTGCCATTATCCTTCATCCATGAAGGGGCGCTCCAGGGGCAAGCCAGTATTTTGATATTGGGGTTGATGGCTATGATCTTTTGCAGAATGGGTATCAGATCCGTTTTTTCAGGATCGAGGCTGAAATGATCCAGGTTCACATCCCCGGCAACATCGTCATAACTAAACGGAGCCGCGCTCATATCCGAGGCGCCTATGGTTATCCTGATATAGCTAACCCCGATACTGGTTGAATCAGAAGCAAATAAGCCGTGAAGCAGGGCCGTCTTAGTGGCATCTGGTAAAGCGTTGATGAGGAACGCGCTGCCGCCTGTTAAGGCAAACCCGAACCCATCTATCGTTTGAAAAGTTTGTGTGGTATCCACGTTGATCGTCGGGTTTCCGTTGGTCGCGGTTTTAAAAACCAGGCTGATATTTTGCTGCTGTAATAAGGCAGATTTATCCGGCATAGTAACCCACATGGAAACATCCGTTTTAACCGGGGTGACCGGGGTAACGGGCGTTACCGGCGTCGGGTTTGGATTCTGCGACTTTTTACCGCATCCCATCCCGGTGGCTAACAAACATATAAAAACTAAAGTAAGTGCAATTCTAAAGGCATTATTTCTCATAAAAGATCTACTGGTAAAAGGTATATCATTGGGAATTGGAAAGATAATAAATAATTTCATTATCCCGGATTACGATATTTTGAGTATGTTAGTCAATCTCAATATGAAACTAAAGTTAACTGCCCTCCTGCTGTTTATAGCGCATATTGCTCCCGCACAGGACATTGCGTTTGCCCGTAAGATGGTAGATACGCTCACTTCCTCTTATTTCTGGGGCCGGGGTTATACAAAAAATGGCGTAAACAATGCCGCAGCCTTCCTGACCGCACAATTCCAGAGTTATGGGCTGACACCGATGGACGGGAAAAACTTCCTCCAGGAGTTTAGTTACCCGATAAACACTTTTCCTGGCAAAATGGATGTAGCCATTAATGGGGTGGACCTGGTGCCCGGCCGGGATTTTATTATTAGTCCGGATAGCCATGGTGTTAAAGGTGAGGGTACTCTGACTAAAAAAGACAGCACCCATTTTATCGACATAAAAAACCGTGTTATCGTAGTGCTTGAAGATAAGCTCACCTTTTCGGCTGAACAAAAAGTGCTGGATTATACCATTATCGAAGTAGACAAAAAATTGCAAAAGACCTTGCCTAAAACCATTAAGGTAAATATCGAAAATAAGCTGATAGACGATTTTAAAACGGGCAATATTTGCGGGATGGTAACAGGAACTTCGCAGCCTGATTCGGTCATTGTTTTTACCGCACATTATGACAATTTGGGCGGTATGGGCAGTGCTACCTATTTCCCCGGGGCCAATGACAACGCCAGCGGTGTTACACAAGTACTTACCATGGCTAAATATTACGCTGAACATCCACAGCCTTATACCATGGCGTTTATTCTTTTTTCGGGCGAAGAGGCCGGCTTGCTGGGCTCAAAATACTTTACAGAAAATCCGCTGATGCCTTTAAAAAACATCCGTTTTTTGGTAAACCTCGACCTTGAGGGTACAGGCGTTGATGGGATTACCGTGGTAAACGCGACGGTTTATCCAGCCGAGTTTGCCATGTTGAAACAGGTGAATGAAAAAGGAAAGTATCTGTCAAAAGTGAATTCAAGAGGTAAGGCCGCCAACAGCGACCATTATTTTTTCACCGAAAAAGGCGTGCCCGCGTTTTATATTTACACGCTTGGCGGCATCAAAGCCTATCACGATATTTATGATATAAGCGCTACCTTGCCTTTAACAGAGTATGAAGACCTGTTTAACCTGTTGATTGGATTTAATGATAACCTGATGAATAAAAAATAAATTACATGAACAATACCACGACCCTAACACCCAAGCAGCCCGTTTCAACCGGGGGATTAAAACCCATTTATATTATTTGCGCCTTATTTTTCGTTTTCGGGTTCCTGACCTGGCTAAACGCGGTGCTGATCACCTACCTTAAACTGGCCTGCCAGTTGAATAACCTCGAGGCCTTTTTTGTGGCGTTCGCGTTTTATATCGCTTACTTCTTTATGGCACTGCCATCTACCCTGATCCTCAAAAAAATGGGGTTCAAAAACGCTATGGCGGCCGGACTGCTTATTATCGGCGTGGGGGCTGCGATCTTTATTCCTGCGGCTTTAACACGCCAGTATTTGCTGTTCCTATTGGGATTGTTTGTACAGGGCATGGGGCTGGCTATCCTGCAATCGGCATCAAACCCATATATCACCATTTTGGGGCCGATCGAGAGTGCTGCGAAGCGTATCAGCATCATGGGTATCTTCAATAAAGTTGCCGGGGCACTGGGGCCGATCATCTTAGGATCGATCATTTTAGCAGATGCTGATACTTTAAAGGTGAATATTTTAAAAATGTCGCCTGCAGAAAAGATAGCTGAGCTTACCACCCTGTCGCACAAAGTAATTATGCCTTATGTAGCCATTGCGATAGGGATGGTAATACTGGCCATATTTATCTACTATTCTTCTCTGCCCGAAATTAATACAGACACTAATGAAGCAAATACGGTAGAATCGACCGGTAGCAAAACCAGTATCTTCCAATTCCCGCACCTGTTGCTGGGCGTGGTAACGCTGTTCCTGTATGTCGGCGCTGAAGTATTAGCTGGTGATTCGGTACCGACTTACGCGGCCAGCGTTGGAATTTCATTAGCTAACTCCAAGTACTTTGCTACATGCACCCTGTCGTGTATGCTTGCGGGGTATGTGGTCGGCATCATTTGTATTCCCAAATACTTTTCCCAGCGTAGCGCCTTAAAGGTTTCGGCTATTATCGGTGTGTTGCTATCCCTTGTAGTGCTTTTCACACACGGCACTATCTCGGTGTTTTTCGTGGCGTTTTTGGGTATCGCCAACTCGTTAATGTGGCCCGCATTGTGGCCTTTGACTATCAACGGCTTGGGTAAGTTCACCAAGACCGGTTCATCCATGTTGATTATGGGTATTGCGGGTGGTGGCGTGATCCCGTTGGTTTATGGTTTCCTGTCGGATAAGTTCACCCTACACGAAGCTTACTGGATATTGGTGCCCATCTATTTATTTATTTGGTATTACGCCACAAGCGGATACAAAAAAGGACTTGCTAAATAAAAACAATCATCTAAAACTATACGATCATGGAAAGAAGGCAATTTATTAAACAAACTTCGATAGCCGCTGCCGGGCTGACCATACTGCCTATGGGCAGTCTTTTTGCGGCAAACAAGGATAAGGTAAAACTGGGTTTTATTGGTGTGGGCGAGCGTGGCCGGAACCATGTGGGCGAGGCTTTGTTGCGCGATGATGTGGAGATCGTGGCGATATGTGATACGCAGGAATTATCTCTGCAAAATTGCCGTGAACAATTTAAAAAAGCAGGCAAAGCTCTGCCAAAGGAATATACCGGCGGACTGGATGCCTATAAAAAATTGTTAGACCATAAGGATATTGACGGGGTGATTATCGCTACGCCGTGGCAGTTTCACCACCCGCAGGCTATCGACGCCATGAAGGCCGGGAAATATGTAGGCTGTGAGGTAATTGCCGGGTTGAGCCTGGAAGACCATTGGGATATTGTGAACACCTCAGAGAAAACGGGTATCCCTTATATGACTTTGGAGAACGTATGCTACCGCCGTGATGTGATGGCAGCGTTGAATATGGTGCGCAAGGGTTTGTTTGGTGAACTGGTGCACGTGGAAGGCGGCTACCAGCATAATTTACGCGAGGTATTATTCAACGATGGTAAGCATGTGTACGGGCACGGCGTTGAATTTGGGCCGAATGCCCTGAGTGAAGCGCAATGGCGCACGCAATTCAACATTGACCGGAACGGGGACATCTACCCTACCCATGGCGCTGGCCCGGCTATGCATTACGTGGATATTACACGGGGCAACCGGTTTACCAATTTGGTGTCGTTTGGCTCCAAAGCGAGGGGGTTGAGCACTTATGTGGAAGAGCAGGCACCTGGCAATAAGAACGCGAAGATCAATTATAAGAACGGCGACGTGATCACCACCGTGATCAATTGCGCCAATGGGGAAACGGTGCTGCTGTCGCACGATACACATTTGCCGCGCCCTTACTCTTTAGGCTTCCGCGTACAGGGCACCAAGGGCATCTGGATGGATGTGGCCAGAAGCGTTTACATCGAGCATCAATCTAAAAAGGATGATCAGTGGGATCCGGCGGATGAATGGTTTAAGAAATACGACCACCCGGTGTGGCAGAAATACGAAAAATATGCCGAAGGCGCCGGGCACGGCGGTATGGACTGGTTCGTGTTCAACGCCTTTGTAGAATCAGTAAAGCAGCAGAAGCCAACGCCGATCGATGTATATGATTCCGTAACCATGAGCGCCATTACGCCACTGTCAGAAAAGTCGATCAAAGAAGGCAATACGCCGCAGGAGTTCCCGGATTTTACCAGGGGGAAATGGCAGAGCAGGAAGAATACTTTTGCGTTGGATGATAGCGGGTTTTAAAATAATTACGGTATAGCAACGGGCTAAAGCTGTGATCACAACAGAAAAAATTAAAAGCTTTGAGCATTTTAAAGATGCCAAGAATTCGTTTGCCCGAATTAATGTCACCTATTATAATAAATTGCTTGAAAATAGCGATTGGACGTTAATTGACGGGTTATATCAGGATATTCAGTTAATTAACGATTTCCTAGTTGCTGAACCCTTTATTGAACGAGTCATAAGCAATCTTAGAGAAGAATGTGATGAAGATGTCTTTTATATACTTACAAGTAAAATTAATTTTTATCGTGACTTTCAGAAAATAGCTGATATTCTGAGGCAGATAAAATCATATGTTTCGTCGGAATCGGACACAACTTGGGCAGGATTTGATAATGCGGAAGTATTTTTAAAGGAATTGAATCAAGACATTACGGCTATCAGCAATTGTAGCTTTCTGGCTTTAAGTAAAGTTTATGTGGAATTTCTGCCAACATGCAGTTATCAGGAAATTTCTATTTCTAATGGTTGGGGCGACGATTACATTAATTTATCGAATAAATTTGATCGAATACATAGGCGATTAACCGAACGAATGGAAGCGAATAAATATTTATTAACCAAAGCTAGGACGCGATGGTGGCAACGAATATTCAATCCACCAAGTTAAGCGCTTAACTTGAATTACATGGCAGCGTGGACGCTGCAATGGGCGGTGCAAAAAACAGAACCTTGAACAGAACTATCAAAATAATTTTCTGGTTGTCGACACCTTTAATCGGGTTTTGTATCTGTGTTATCGGGATACCCAGCCGGCTTTTGAGCGGGAATATAGATGAACAAAGCATGGCCAGGATAAAAGAGGCTAACGGGATACTTATTGCTGCGCAGCTTAAGGCATTAAAAGCTACAGCTGACGGTTCAAGGGCATTGCCTCTTGAATATGGGCATATTACTGAACCGGACCAGGTTGGTCGGATATTTCCATTTCTGTCAGATAGTGACAAAAATAAGATCATCACCCTATTTGATAAACATGATGTTGACGGAATCGATTTTCAAGAGCAAAATTGTATTAGTTATTTTATAAAATCATCCTCGCATAGTGTCTTTATCAACAGCAGCTACGAGGAGCTTCATTTGATCTATAATAACCATTGTGACTGCAACTGCGAAACATCACTTTATCATAGTGATGAAGTAGGGAAAAAACAAAATGCCGGTAATGGTTGGTTGAAAGTTTATATAGTAATCCCACGGGCGAGGATACAAGGGTGAAGAAGTTATAGTGATACATTTGGTGACAATACCAATGTGGGTGAAGATGTAGTCGCGGTACGCAATCGTTTGCATTCAAGCGTCTACGCTTGAACGGGCGCGGGTGGGGATTTGAGAAGGCTGGCTAATCTTTTGACGCTTGAACGGGCGCGGGTGGGGATTTGAGAAGGCTGGTTAATCTTTTGACGATATAATCCTGGAATTTTCAATCAGTTTATGGGCAAAATAACCGTAAACTCAACCCCTTCATTTGTGTTTACCTTTATCTCGCCGCCATGCGCCTTTACAATATCATAGCTCAAACTCAATCCTAATCCGGTGCCTTCGCCAGTGGGCTTTGTTGTAAAGAAAGGCTGAAAGATTTTATCCAAAACTTTTTGAGGAATACCGCCGCCATTATCCTTCACGGTTAGTTCAACCGTATTATTTATTTTTTTTGTACTTACTGCAATCGTTGGTTCGTACCCGTTAAGTTGTTGTTTTGCCTTTTCATTTACTGCATAAAACGCATTGTTGTATAAATTCAATAACACTCTTCCAATATCCTGTGGAACAACATCTATTTTTTTAATGCTCGCATCAAGGTCAGTTTTCATTTCTGCATTGAATAATTTGTCTTTAGTCCGCATTCCATGATACGAGAGGCGCAAGTATTCATCTGCCAAAGCATTGATGTCTGTCAGCTCTTTTTGCCCGCTGCCCGCTCTCGAATGTTGCAACATTCCTTTTACAATAGCATCTGCACGCTTGCCGTGGTGATTTATTTTTTCTTCATTATCTATTACATCATTTGCAATTGCGTTTGCATCATCAATATTTCCTTTGTTCATTTCGTCTTTCATTTCAACAAGCAATTCTTTATTCACATCTGAAAAATTATTCACAAAATTTAATGGATTTTGAATTTCATGTGCAATGGCGGCAGTCAGTTCTCCGAGTGAAGCCATTTTTTCTGACTGAATCAGCTGTGCTTGTGTGGCTTTGAGTTCAGCTAACGTTCTTTCCACACTTCCTTTCTGTATTTCTATTTCTTCCTTTTGTTTTTGCAATAATGCATTTGCTTTTTGCCTGTGTTTATTATTCCGGTATAGCAAAAGGGTAATCAGTATAAATACACCAATACCCGCAAGTAATGCGAAAATCCTGACCCTGGTTTGTGTTTGGATTTTTTCCTCCTCCAGTTCTTTTACTTTTATTACTTCATCAAAATCCCTGTTTTTAAATGCAAGAAGGTTTGTCCTTTCTGCATTAGCCAGGCTATCTTTTATTACAGCGGCTAATTTCAAATAAGTAAAAGCACTGTCAGGTTTACTTTGTTTAGCGTAGATGGCTGAAACCAAACTGTATGCATCTGAAATGCCCGATGGTAAGTTCACTTTTTTAAAAGCTTCTAACGCTTTTCGGGCATAGAACATACTCGTATCCGGATTTTTTGCAGCCTGGTATAAATTTGCAAGTGACAGATAACTTCCTCCAAGTCCTGAAAGATTACGTTGTTCCTGGTTAAATTTCGCTGACTTTAGTAAAAAATCCTTCGATAAGCCAAAATTCCCCTTTTTTTGATAGATCTTCGCTATTGACATTAAAACATCACCTTCATATTTTCTAAATACATTCGATCTGTTATATAAGGACAGCGACTCTTGCAGAAAAAGAAGCGCTGAGTCCAATTTATTAAGGCCAAAATAAGCGTTTCCGAGTGCAGCATTGGAGACTTCCAGCAGCGTAGTATCCCGAACAGACGCAGCAAGGCTTCTTGCCTCAAATGCATATGAGATTTCGATTTTTGAATTCCCGGTTCGCCCATATAATCCCCCCGCGCCGATAAGTACCCAGCTCAAAAGGTCACGCCGGGCATCTTTAGGGTCCGGGCTTTTGGATGTATTCCACGCATTATTCGATAAATTCCATGTAGTCTTTTCGCTGGCTATATCCCTGGCAATTTTTTGAGCCTCTAAATATGATTCAAGTGATTTGGGATAATTTCCTAATTGTTCAAGTATGAATCCCATCCCGTTTAAAGCGTCGGCTTCATACAACCTTAATTTTAATTTTCTTGAAATTGGCAACTCCTTTTCAAAATAAGAAAGCGCACTGTCGCGGTCTATTTCAGCATAATACCATCCCAGCCCATCATAAGTATTCATCCTGACTGTATCGTTTGGCGCATTCCTCAGGCTCAGTTGCAAACGGGCTAATTGAGATGGCTGGGATTGTGCCATAAGAAGGGTCGGAAAAAACAAAAAGAAACCGATCTTGACAAATAATTTCATATAACAATTTTAAGCAATTAGTAATTCAATAAAAAACTATACTACAATAATCCTTTACTCTCCTACACATGACCTATTCTATGTTTATTTGATAATCAATGAATATATGTAGATTGCAGCTTAATGTAAATCCTTATCCAATGGAAATAGCAAATATTCATATCCGCAATTTTCGTGGAATAATAAGCGGTAGCATTGATTTCGCTAAACATTCGGTTTTGATCGGTCCAAATAATTGCGGCAAAACAACTATCATCGAAGCCCTTGCACTTCTCTAGGGTAGGAACAAGTTGGTAAGATCGCTACAGAACACGATTTCTATGCAAGCAACCCTATTCCAAACTGCAGAATTCACAATATTGCAGCGGTAACAGGTTTCTATTCAAATAAACTAGAATACTTTTGCGCTGGATGATCGTGGGTTTTAGGTAATTGAGGTACAAAGAACTAACACTACTTCCCGACAATTTTCTTTCGGTGTACAATTCCCCAATCTGAAAGTTCGCTGATGATGGTTTGCAGCGTATTGCCATGTTCCGTCAATTCATATTGAACCGATATGGGTTGGGTATCTAAAACAGTCCGTTTTACCAACTGGTTTATTTCCAGTTCCTTTAATTCCTTGCTCAACATCCTGTTAGAAACTCCTTCGACGTCATTCAGAATATCGGAAAACCGCCTTTTTTTGTAGCAGCAAATAGATGATATGATAGCTATTTTCCATTTCCCGTTCAAGACGTCCATTGCGTCCTGGACAGATCTCATTCTTTTCTTTTGATGCTCTTGGAACTCTGTTATTGCGCACGTCGTCATGTTACTTAGTTACCTCTGTGTTAGTGTTATTTATCAGTACAAAGTTACTAAAAATAACTTCAGTAGTATACCTTTGTCGCTCAATCTTAAAAAAAAGGAATAATGGATAAGTTAAAAAATAAAGTTGCCGTGGTTACAGGCGGCAATAGCGGTATCGGGTTTGGTATTGCTGAAGCGTTTAAAAATGAAGGTGCTTTTGGTGCTATTGTCGGCAGAAATCAGGACACCTTAAATAGTGCTGTAGCTCAGCTTGGCGATGATTTTATAGCCATAAATGCCGATGTAACCAACCTTGCCGACCTGGAAAGGGTGTTTGCAGCAACCGCTGAAAAATTTGGTAAAATAGACGTGGTTGTAGCCAATGCGGGTGCTGGAACTGTAGGAACTGTGGCAACTATTGGCGAAGCCGACTTTGACAAAGCAATTGATCTGAACCTGAAAAGTGTTTATTTCACTGTTCAAAAAGCATTACCCTATATGAATGATGGTGGTTCTATTATTTTGATCGGGTCAAATGCTGCACATCGGGCATATGCGAATTTTACGCTTTATGGTGCTTCAAAAGCAGCTGTGATCTATTTTGCAAAAGGGTTTTCAAGCGACCTTTTAGATAGAAAGATCAGAGTAAATGTAATAACACCAGGGACAACAGATACACCAGCATTTGAAAAGTTTGTTCCCGCAGAACAAATTGAAGCTGTAAAAACACACTTTGCAAGTGTAATGCCGACAGGCAGAATCGGGCAACCATCTGACATTGGTAAAACAGCGGTTTTCCTGGCCTCTGATGATTCTTCTTTTATGCTTGGTGCTGAACTCCTTGTCGATGGCGGTATGACTTATCTGTCTAAATAAACGCCCCCACACTCGCACGGGTTTATAAACGTGCCATTAAATAATTAAAATAATTTTCAAAATGAGTAATTCAAAAAACAAAGTAGCCAGCTACGCAATTATCGGCTTCGGCAAAATCGGCCAGGCCCTGGCTAAAGCCTTTGCCCGCAACGGCATCGAAGTATTCGTTGCAACCACCCGCGACCCGGAAAGCTTTGCATCCGATGCGGCCGCGATCGGCCCCGGGATCATTCCCACAACACTGGCCGAAGCCGTCAAGGCTGACGTCATCTTTTTGGCTGTGCGTTTCGAGTCGCACCCGGATGTCGCTAAGGCGCTGCCCAACTGGCAGGGGAAGATCATAGTGGATGTAACCAATGCCTACGGTGTGCCCCCTGAGCAAATGGGAGGACTGCCTTCTGCAAAGTTCGTGGCTCAGGCCTTCACTGGTGGCAAACTGGTCAAGGGCTTCAACCATTTGGGAGCAGCCATTCTTGCCCGGGATCCTGCCATACATGGTGGCAGAAGAGTTGTGTTCCTGGCGAGCGACGATGACGGCGCATTGGCGGAGATTGGTGCGCTTGCGGAAAATCTCGGTTTCGCGCCAGTCAAACTTGGGGGTCTTTCGGAAGGCGGACTGCTGGTGCAGGCGCACGGAAATACCTGGGGTAAACTCATCTTTCAGGACCTGGTCAAGTTCGACTAATGAATCGTAGCTGCAAACAAGTATAAGTTTCTTTCAAATCCCTGCTTCTTCCGGAAGCAGGGATTTCTTGTTGAGCATGTGAACTTGTGACAGATTCAACATCTCTTTTTTTTAGTCTTTTATCAGGCAGCTTGAGTAAATTGCGTATAATTATATATTTGAACAATGCCCAATTTTGATGCGCTTTTCGATTACATTCAAGAAATATCAGGCAAATTGCTGTCAGAGGATGATAAGCATTTGTTGATGGCGCATTTCAAACCCAAGAAACTTCGAAAACGGCAATACTTTTTACAGGAAGGAGACGTATGCAAGTATATTGGGTTTATTGTAAAAGGGTCTGCCAGGACCTTTACGGTAGATGAAAAAGGACATGAACATATACTGAAATTATCTTTAGAAAACTGGTGGCTGGCTGATTTTGAAAGCTTCTACCTGTTAACGCCAAGCCGCTTTAATATTGAAGCGCTGGAGGATATGGAAGTTCTGCAATCAACCAATGCTCAAATCGAGGAGTATCTTAAGCATATACCTGCCTTTTCAGCGATGGCGAACATAATCAGTCAAAATAACACCATTGCAACCCAGAAAAGAATGCAGTCCGCCATGAGCTATACAGCTGAAGAGCGTTACGAGGATTTAATCAGCAATTATCCGCAATTTCTACAGCGGTTCCCGCAAAACATGATCGCTTCTTATTTGGGTTTATCCCCGGAAACGTTGAGCAGGCTAAAGAAAAACTCTTTTAAATAGATCTATTGGTTTCTATCTTATTTGCTATTTGAATTGATCTATATCAAGACTATTTAGTGATTCATGTCAAGGCGCAGCTCGCCAAGGCATCGCACTTTTGTATATGAAAAAATTAGAAAACAAAGTAGCGGTAGTTACCGGTGCATCAAAAGGAATAGGTGCAGCCATCGCAAAACATTTTGCGGCAGAAGGCGCAAAGGTTGTAGTAAATTATGCCTCAAGTAAGGAAGGCGCAGATAAAGTGGTTAAAGGGATAACCGACAATGGTGGTATAGCCATCGCTGTGCAGGCCGATGTATCCAATGAAACAGATGTAACCAGGCTGTTCGACGAAACAAAGAAGGCTTTTGGAAGCCTGGACATCTTAGTTAACAACGCGGTTTCTCAGGGATACGCACCTATTGAACAAATATCAGTAGCAGATTTCCATCAGAGCTTTAACGTCAATGTGTTAGGGTCTATACTCACTATACAGGCAGCTTTGAAATTATTTGGCGATAAGGGCGGCAATATCATCAATATCAGTTCGGGTGCAAGCAAGTA
>Ga0207671_10001890_pt1 | contig 23282 bp, 17 predicted proteins | sample KBSC24metaG_FD_184352 | JGI IMG/M metagenome (GOLD analysis project Ga0207671, IMG submission 184352) | Corn rhizosphere microbial communities from Kellogg Biological Station, Michigan, USA - KBS C2-4 metaG (SPAdes) (version 2) | ecosystem: Host-associated > Plants > Roots > Rhizosphere > Soil... | reverse complement strand
GATCTGCACGAGGATGGATTTCACGCGGTGCTGGCCAAGCAGGTGCCCGCGAACGTGCGCGAAGATCTGCACGGGCAGGTGCGCCGCCTGACCGAGCGGGCCGGGCTGGACATGCAGGCGCTGTCCGCGTTCGTGCTGCACCCGGGCGGCAAGCGCATCCTGGGGGCCGCCGAGGAGGCGCTGGTGCTGACCCGCGAGCACACCCAGCCGTCCTGGGACGTGCTGCGCGACTATGGAAACCAGTCGAGCGCCTCGGTACTGTTCGTCCTGGATCGCTGGGTGAACGGACGGCGCCCGGCGCGCGGGACCCGCGGCGTGATGGCCGCGTTCGGCCCCGGACTGACCACGGAGCTGTCGTTGCTGGAGTGGGTGTGATGGAGAAGCTTCCTGTCGACGTGTGGGCGTATCTGGGGTTGCTGGTGGCGGTGGGGGCAGGGCGCCTGCTGGAGATGCGGCTGTCGCGGCGGCACCAGCGGGCGTTGCAGGCGCTGGGCTTCTCGCGCGAGCCCGAGCGCGGCTTCGCGCTGATGGTGTCGCTGCACACCGGCGTGCTGGTGGCAGCGGCGGTCGAGGTGGTGTGGGCGCGCCGCCCCCTGATCGTCGCCGTGGCCATTCCGGCGCTGCTGGCCTTCCTGCTGGCGAACGCGCTGCGCTGGTGGGTGATCCGCGCCATGGCGGCCCACTGGAACGTCAACGTCGTCAACTCGCTGGCCCTGGGCGTGGTCAGCGGCGGCCCCTACCGTTTCGTGCGGCACCCCAACTACGTGGCGGTGTTCGTCGAGTTGCTGGCCTTGCCGCTGGTGCACACGGCCTGGGTGACGGCGCTGCTGGCGACGGCGCTGCACGTGGTCGTGCTGCGGCGGCGGCTGGCGCTGGAGGAGTCGGTGCTGGACGCCGATCCCGCCTACCGGGCGGCGATGTCTGGCAAGCCGCGCTTCGTGCCCCGGCTGGCGCTGGCGGCGGCGCCGTCGGCGCTGTCGGGCACAGTTTCTGGCGGCGCGGTCTGGCGACCCGTCGAGCGTTCCCGTCCCGACGAGCCGCGCGCATGAACGCGTCGGCCGACGTCGTGATCGCCGGCGGCGGGCCAGCGGGCGCGGCGCTGGCCATCCTGGCGGGGCGCGCCGGGTTCAGCGTGTCGCTGTTCGACAGCGCGCGCTTTCCCCGTGACAAGGCCTGCGGCGAAGGCTTGATGCCGGCGGGGACCGCGGCGCTGGAGCGCCTGGGCCTGGTGCAGGCGACCGGCGGTGTCCCCATCGAGGGCATCCGCTACCGCGGCTTTGGCGTGCTGGCGGAGACGACGTTCCCGTCGCCGCGGGCGACGCCGAACGTGCGTGCCTACGGCCGCGGCCAGCGCCGCCTGATCTTCGATCAGGCGCTGTGGCAGGCGGCGGCGTCGACGCCCAACGTCCGGACGTTCGAGCAGGCCCCCGTCGACGGCGTCGTGTCGCGGGCCGGCCGGGCCGTCGGACTGCACGTCGGTGGCCAGACGGTGCTGGGCGGCCTGATCGTGGGCGCGGACGGCGCCCGTTCGGCGGTGCGGCGGGCCACCGGACTGGACCACCCGTCGATGGCGCGTCCACGCTGGGGCCTGCGCATGCACTTCCGCCTGGCGCCCGATCAGCCGCCCCCCACGTTCGTCGAGGTGTTCGTGGGCGAGCGCCACGAGCTGTACCTGACGCCGCTGCCCGCGAACGAGGTGATGGTGGCGATGCTCAGCGAGCCGGGTGGCGGCGAGGCGCCCCCGGCCGAGGTGCTGCGCGCCTTCATTCAACGTCACCCCGCGCTGGCCACGCGCCTGCGCGGCGCCCAGCCCGTGTCCGCGGTGCGGGGGCGCGCGCCGCTGGCGGCGTCGGCCCGCGCGGGCATCGCGCCGGGTCTGGTCCTGCTGGGCGACGCCGCTGGCTTCACCGATCCCCTGACCGGCGGCGGCATGGCGCAGGCGCTGCTGTCCGCCGAGTTGCTGGCGCGCTATCTGCCGCGCGCCCTCGCGCAGCGCGACGACGAGTGGCTATGGCGCTTCGACCGCCGCCGCCGCGCCTTGCTGCGCGACTACGTCTGGCTGACGCGCGTGCTGGTGCAGGCCGCCCGCCGCCCCTTCCTGGCCCGCGCCACCCTGCGGGGCATGCGCGCCTTCCCGGCCTTCATGCGCCACCTGGTCGGCGTCGCCGCCGGCACCCGTCGCCTGGTCTTCTGACCGGCGTCGCATTCTTCGCGCAACGAAGGGCCCGTCCGGGCGCTTCACGGCCAGGGCGCTTCGGCCGCCGGGCGCCGCTCACCGCCTTGCGATCCATCCGCGCCTGGGAGCGGACGTCGGGCTAGGGGCTGCCGCCGTTGCCGCTGCCGCCACCTTCGCCTGCCACGCCGCCGTGGCCCCCGCCGCCCGCCATGCCACTGTGGCCGCCGTGGCCAGCGCCGGCCATGCCGCCATGACCGCCCTGACCCGCGCCACCGCCCGCTCTTCCCGCGGTGCCCATGGGGGCAACGCCGTGAATTCCACCAGGGGCCCCCGTTCCGACGAAGCCGCCGCCGGTCCCGCCGCTGCCGATGGCGACGCCCACCATGGTCGCGCCACCCGATCCGGCGCCGCTGGAGCCACCCGCGCCGTGTCCGCCGTGGCCGGCGGCGTCACCGCCAACGCCACCCGCGCCGCCGGTGGCACGGACGCCGACGTCGCTCATGCCACCGCTTCCGTTACCACCGGAGCCGGACGCACCGGCGCTGCCACCCGTGTGCTGGACGGTGACGCCCGGGGCGCCGGACGACCCGATGTCGCCGCTGCCGCAGGACGGGGTGATCAACGCCACCCCCACGGCCCCGATGCCCGTGATCAACAACCGCTTCCGCGCGCTGGCCGGCTTGTCCATCGTCCCTCCCCGCGTCGCGAACGGCGATGCGCCCAACGACGGTTTTCATCGTACCATGGCCGGGTGTGATGGCGTCGGATCCCATGCTCGACCTGTTCGGCACGGCCGCGCCCGAGCTGTTCGCCAGCAAGGAGCTGGTCGTCCGGCACGGCGACGTGGCGCGGCTTCCGGCGTTCATGCGCGCGGGCTTGATGGACAGCGTCGACACCCTGTGCCGCGGCTACGCCGGGCCGCTGCACGTCTCGAACGGAACGGCGAAGGACGGCGTGCAGGTGGCCGTGGCCGGCGCGCACGCCTCGGCGCTGCTGCGGCTGGGGCTGACGGTGTACTTCGTCGAGCTGGATCGGGCGTTGCCGGATTCCGCGCCCTGGCTGCGCGGACTGGAGGCGGCGCTGGGCCTGCCCGAGTGCGCGGCGCTGGGGGCCTTCGTCAACGCCCCAGGTTCCGGGCTGTCCTTGCACCACGATCGCTTCGATCAGCTGCTGATCCAGGTTCACGGCGACAAGGAGTTTCGCTACGCCCCGAACGGCTTCGTCGAGAACCCGGACGTGCAGTTCACCCCCATCGGCGCCGCGCAGCCGGACTGGCCCCAGGCCTACCGGCACGGCTTCCCCAGGACGACCGACGAGATCGCGGCGCGCGGCCTGAAAACCGTCACCTTGCGGCCAGGCTCTGCGCTGTTCATGCCCGCGGGCACGTGGCACACGACGGCCGCGCAGCCGCGGCAGTCGCTGTCGATCGTGGTGGTGGTGCGCGCCCCCTCACGCCTGGCGCTGTTGCTGAACCTGCTGCGCCACTATGCGGGGCAGTCGCCCGCGTGGCGGGCCCGCAGCTACGGCGGCTGGGCCGCGGGCGAACCGGCGGCGCGCGAGCAGGCGGCGCTGGCGGCGCTGATGGCCGACCTGGCGGCCCGGTTGCCCGCGCTACCGGCAGCCGACGCCTACGGGGCGTGGTCCAGCGAGGCGTTCACCACGGGCGCGCAGCGCCAGTACCCGATGGAGGCCCGCTTCGAGCGCTACATCCGCCTTCCCAACTCCAGCGTGCGTTACCAGGCAGGCGACACGGCTGACCTGGCGAGGTGCGTGGTCTCCAGCGGCCCGACGGATCGGCCGCAGGCCCAGACCGCCCTGGCGGTCAACGACGAGGTGCGGCCCATCATCGACTGGGTGCTGGGCACGAGCGCGGCGTTCTCCGTCGACGATGCGGCGCGCGCCTTTCCCGATTGCGAGCCCGGCGATCTCGAGACGCTGTTCGCCTGGTTGTCGCACGCGGCGCTGATCCGGCCGCTGCCGGCGCCCGAGTGGCAACGGCCCTGAGGGAGCGACGCCCCAAAACGGGGGGTGGCGCCCGGCCCCCGCGGCCTTACAATCAGGGGCCGTGACGACCAAGAAGCGGGTGCGCAAGGCGGTGATGCCGGTGGCGGGGCTGGGGACGCGGTTCCTCCCGGCGACGAAGGCGATGCCGAAAGAGATGTTGCCCATCGTCGACAAGCCGACGGTGCAGCTGAACGTCGAGGAGTGCATCGCCAGCGGGATCGAGGAGATCATCTTCGTCACCGCGCGCGGCAAGAACGCCATCGAGGATCACTTCGATCGCGCCGCCGAGCTGGAGGCGCTGCTGGAGCGCAAGGGCCGCACCGCCGAGCTGGAGAGCGTCCGCAAGCTGAGCACGATGGCCAAGTTCGTGTCGGTGCGACAGGGCGAGGCGCGCGGCCTGGGCCACGCGGTGCTGTGCGCGCGCGAGGCCGTCGGCGACGAGCCGTTCGCCGTGCTGCTGGGAGACGACCTGTTCGTGGGGGAGCCGCCCGGGCTGGCGCAGATGCTGACCGTGTACGACCAGCAAGGTCTGGGCGTCGTCGGCTTGCAAGAGGTTCCCGCCGGGCAAGAGCACATGTACGGCGTCGTGGGCGGCACCCCGATCGCCGGGACCGGGACAGGCGGCCTGAAGCCGACGCTGCAGCTCTCGAAGCTGGTCGAGAAGCCGCCCAAGGGCACGGCGCCGTCGCGCCTGGCGATCATCGGCCGGTACGTACTGCCCGCGGAGATCTTTCCCATCCTCGAGCGCACGCCGCCGGGACGGGGCGACGAGATCCAGCTGACCGACGGCATGGCCACGCTGTGCGCGGAGAAGGGCCTGTGCGGTCTGGAGCTGACCGGCCGCCGCTTCGACGCGGGCGATCGCACCGGCTACGTGCTGGCCGTGCTGTACCACGCGCTGGTTCGTTCCGACATCGGCGCCGAGGTGCGCGCCGGCGCCGAGCAGCTGCTGGCCGAGCTGCGCAGCACGAAGTGAGGCGGTGAGCGAGTCCGGCGACGCCCGGCCGGAGCCCGGCGCCGTGGTCGCGCCCGACAGCTCGACGGCCTCTGCGCCTGCCGAACCACACGACACGACGGGGCCCCTGTCGTCCGGCCTATCCCGGCAAGTGGGAGAGGCGCCAGCCGTGACCGAAATGCCCGCCCTACCACGGCCGTTTGCCGCGGCCCCCGAATCGGGAGAGGCGCCAGCCGCGATCGGAGCGCCCGCCCCCCCACAGCCGGTTGGCCTCGCCCGCGAAGCGGGAGAGGGGAAGGGTGAGGGCCCCGCCATCAGCTACGTCGACGTCGCGGTCGCGCTGCCCGTACCCGGCACTTTCACCTACCGCGACCCCCGACCCGGCGCCCGGCTTCTGCCGGGCGTCCAGGTGGTGGTGCCGTTCGGCGGCCGCATGGTCACCGGCTTCGTCCTGGGGCCCGCTGCTTCCAGTTCGGCAGGCCCGCGCACCCGCGACATCGAGGCGGTGATCGGCGGCGAGCCGCTGTTCGACGAGGAGGTGCTGGCGCTCTGCCGCTGGGCCGCCGACTACTACCTCGCGCCGCTGGGCGAATTCCTGCGCGCGGCGCTGCCGCAAGGCGAACGCGCGGACGCGGTGCGCCTGGTGCGGCTGACGGACGCGGGCGCGCGGGCGGCGCGCGGGCAGGCGCCCGCGGAAGCGCAGCTGGCCCTGGACGGGATGCCGCGCCAGGTGGCCGGCGTGCATCCGACGTTGCGCGCGCTGGCGGACGCCGGGGGCGAGCTGGCCTGGCGCATGCTGGCCAAGCGCGTGGGCGCGGCGCGCATGCAGCTGGCCCGGCTGGAGGCGGACGGCCTGGTCGAAGTGGGCGACGAGGTGCGGGATCGCCGCGCGCCGCCCACCGTCGCGTTCGCCATCGCCATCGTCGTCGCCCCTGCCGTGGCGCTACCCGCGCGCGCGAAGGCCCGCCACGCGGTGCTGGCGAAGCTCCGCGCGGCCGGAGAGAACGGCCTGGCCCTGCCGTCGCTGACCCCGGCCGAGCGAGGACACGCGCGCGCGCTGGCGGCGCTGGGGCTGGCGCGCCTCGAGGATCGTCCCGTCGTGGCGCCGCCGCGCGTGCCAGGGACGCTGCAGACGCCGCCCGCGCCCACGCGCGCCCAGGCCGAGGCCATCGGGGCGCTGACGGCGGCGCTCGGGCAAGGCGCGGCGACGTTCCTGCTGCACGGGGTGACCGGCTCGGGAAAGACCGAGGTCTACCTGCGGCTGATCGCGGCGGCGCGCGCCCAGGGCCGCGGCGCGCTGGTGCTGGTGCCCGAGATCGCGCTGACGCCCCAGCTGGCCGGCCGCTTCCGCGCCCGGTTCGGGGACGACGTGGCGGTGCTGCACAGCGCGCTGCCGCCGCGCGAGCGCCTGGCCGCCTGGCGACGGCTGCGGGCGGGCGAGGTCGGCATCGCGCTGGGCGCGCGCTCGGCGGTGTTCGCGCCGGTGCGCGCGCTGGGCGTGGTGGTCGTCGACGAGGAGCACGACGGGTCGTTCAAGCAGGAGGAGGGCGTCCGCTACAACGGCCGCGATCTGGCCATCGTGCGCGCGCAGACGGCGCGCGCCGTGGCGGTGCTGGGCTCGGCCACACCGTCGCTGGAGAGCGCCCGCAATGTCGAGACCGGACGCTACCGGCGGCTGGCGCTGCCCGAGCGCGCCACGCCGCGCCCCCTGCCGCCCGTCGAGATCGTCGACCTGCGCCGCCATCCGCCGGGGCCCGACGGCCTGCTGTCGGCGCCGCTGGCCGAGGCGGTGGCGGCGAACCTGGCCGCCGGCCAGCAGACGATCCTGTTCCTGAACCGGCGCGGCTTCTCGACCGTGGTGCTATGCCGTGCCTGCGGCCAGGTGATCCGCTGCCCGCACTGCGCGGTGTCGATGACCTTCCACCGCGGGCGCGACCGGCTGGTCTGCCACTACTGCGGCCACAACACCGCCGTGCCGCCCCGCTGTCCGTCCTGTCAGCTTCCCCGGCTGGAGAGGCTGGGGATGGGCACGGAGCGGGTCGAGGCGCTGGTGCGCGAGCGCTTCCCGGGCGCGCGCGTGGCCCGCCTGGATCGCGACACCGCCGGCGCGGGCAGCAGCGGCGCCAGCAAGCTGGAGGAGGTCCTGCGCGCCATGAACGCCGGCGAGATCGACGTGCTGGTGGGGACGCAGATGGTGACGAAGGGCCACGACTTCGGCGGCGTGACCCTGGTGGGCGTGCTGCAGCCCGATCAGGCGATGCACCTGCCCGACTTCCGCGCCGCCGAGCGCGTGTTCCAGCTGATCGAGCAGGTGGCCGGGCGGGCGGGCCGGGGCAACAGCCCGGGCCGCGTCATCGTGCAAACGTACAACCCCGAGCACGCGGCGATCATTTCGGTGCGCGAGCACGACTACGACGGCTTCGTTCGCGGCGAGCTGCTGGCGCGCAGCGAGGCGGCCTACCCGCCGTTCGCGCGCATGATCGCCTTGCGGCTGGACGCCAGCGACGAGACCGAGGTTCGCCTGGCGGCGAGCGCGGTCGCGACCGAGGTGCTGCGCGCCGGGGGACCGCGCGTGCAAGTCCGCGGACCGGCCCCCGCGCCCATCGAGCGGGTGCGCGGCCGCTCGCGCTACCAGATCTGGCTGTCGTCGACCGAGCGGGCCCCGCTGGCGGCCGCGGCGCGCGCGGCGTCCGCGGTCAAGCTGGGCGGCGACGTGCGCATGGTCGTCGACGTCGATCCGCAGTCGACGCTGTGATCGCGCTGCCGATGGGCTGCCGCAGCTTCGGGCCCTCGGAGTCGTTGAATCAATAGCGGCGGCCTGCTCACCCTTGCCGTTGTCGGGACGTTTCGTGGCAGGACGAGGGCGTGCCGATTAAGAGAGACGAGCGAGTGCGATCCCTGCCGCCGCGCACCGAGGTTCGGCGACGTGTGAGAGTCACGCCAACAAGGGACAAGGAACCCAGGCGTGCCGCAACCATGTGGTTTACGCCCTAGTTCTTGGACGCCCTCCGAACGGAGCCGTTCGGTGTGCTGGAGTTTATCCAGTAAACGTAAGTGTCATCCACGGCCAAGGCAACGTCGAGTTGTTCCGGATTGGAAAGCACACGCGGTGATCCTCCCGCAATGGGCACACTCATCACACTGCCTCCATAGAGCGAACCGACCGTCACCAGCCAGAAGAGGGATTGACCGTCACTGGCGAGGGCGATAAGTCCCAGCTGGCTGTCGACCAATGATGCGCTGGGGGGCAGGCCGACGCCAGTCTTCGGAAAGCGCAGAATGCCTCCCTGCTGACCCGTACTGGCGCCGGTTGTGACAAACAGATCCGGTCCAACCACGACGAGGGCATAAGGCGAGGTCAATCCCGTAGCAATGGCCACTTCGGGCGCCCCCCCCGTCTTGGCCACTCGATAAACGCTTCCTCTTCCCTCGCCAAACTGATCGTAGATCGAGAAGTAGACGTTGTCTGCGTCGAGCGTCAGTTTGCCCGGTCCAACGTACTTAGCTTGCGTCAACGCCCGTGTTTGTCCTCCGGCGAGGGCAGTAGTGACGACGCTTCCCTCTGACCCAACCAAGCTGGTTCCCGTCAGCCAATATATCCCGCTGGCATCAACTCGAATGCTCTGGGGGTTGAATTGAGGTTCTGTCAGGACCTCTGGTGCGCCGCCTTCTTTCGGAATCCGAACGATCCTGTCATCCCCATCATCGACGTACACGTGCGATCCATCGACGTCCAGGAAGTGCGCAGAGAATTGGGGGAATCGTGCCAACAGGAGAGGCGTGCCGCCAGCTTTGGAGATTCGCTGGAGCTTTCCATCCTGGTAGTTGACCCAGTAGACAAACTCATTGTCGATGGCCATGTCATTCGGCGCCCCCGGATCGTCGTACAGGGTCATGCCGCCACCGGTCCCGGCGTGACCGGCCGCTCCCCCGACAAGTCCAATGCCGCCAGCACCGTGGCTTGTGACACCGCCGCTGACGCCGCCCGCCCCACCGACATCAGCCGCATGGGGCTTCGTCTTCCCGCAGCCAAGACCGCCGGTCGCGACCCACACCGCTGTCACCAACTCCAAGACGAGGACGCCCCGGTCCTTCCAGAAACTCATTGACACGCGATTCTCGCCCAAAGTAATCTTCATTCCAAGTGGGTCCGACGTCCGCGGACTAGGTCAGGGTCACCAGAAAAGGGGAGACGCGAAGGATGTTCAAGATCGCCGTCGGATTCGCTGTCATGCTCTTACTCCAAGCGGGACCAGCAGGAGCCCAAGAGATCTGGCCAGACAGCGATGGCACTCTTACCCAGAGCGTAACCTGGGTTCCTGGTATGGAACACCCGGTGTTTGACGCGGGCGTTTCCCTCAATTCGTCGATGCACTTGCAAACCGTCTTTTCCGGGCGGTCGGTCAGGATCGGTCCGTTTACCATGAAATACACTGGTTTGGTTGAGCCTGCCGGAGCCGTCCCTGGCGGGCGAGCCTTCAGTGTCAAGGTCTTTGCACGATCGCCGCAATCTTTAAGTCCTTCTGTCGATTCGCCGGTGGTTGGGCAGGTCACGCGAACCCTATCATTCGGTCAGTCGGCAAGCGTATATGTCGATCTGGACCTTCCCGGCGGATTATCAGCTCTAGCTGTCGAACTCGTCGCCGGTTCTGCGAGTTCGGTTTACCCAAGCATCTCATGCTTGCCACCGTACAACGACGATTCGTTTTGTTTTCAGGCTGGAATAAATCCCAGCGCTGTGATCTCGGGAATCGTTCCCGTTGCCGTTTTGTATGAGCCCCCAGGAAATTGCAGCTTTTCCTCTTTCTCTGCGACGGGGATTCAAGGTACCGGGGTTTCGATCGACACCATGGATTCATCCGCAACTGAAACGTTGCATGATGTAACTGTTCTAGGCGGGCTAGTTACAGACCAACACTCCGACACCACATTTGGTCATAGACAAACCGACAGCAAGGAGTCGGTCGTGCAGTTGAAAACTGGTGTCACCTACTTTACCCAGTTAGGTCCCGTAGGCGACGCTCGCTGCAGCCAGGTTGATCAGCAAGTGAATGTCCCCGATCGGCGTACCACTGGTGGTCCGGGGCGCGGAGATGTCTTCGTGTTGCTGGTGAATGCGCCGTTTGTCTACTGGAATACGAACAACCTCTCGAACGCGCGCTACCTTCTTCCCGATGAACCTCTGCCGCCGGGACTGGACGTGGTGCAGACAAACCCAACGGCCGAGAATCTTCGAACCCACACAAATCTGGCCACGGCCCTAGCACTCAGGCCGCAGAGCGATCTTGACGCCATCCGCAGCATCGATCCTCTCGCTGCGAATCCTCCGATTGATCCCAACGCACCGGTGACAACCTCAGCGTTCCAGGAGTTGCCCTCAAACCGATACTTGCGCGTGGCGGCACCATTTTCGTTGGGTACGAACGCCGCGCCAATAAAGGTCGATCAAGAGCACGACGATTCGCGATTCAGTATTGCAACGATCGGCCAACAGTATTCCGACACAATGAAGAATTCCAGTCAAAACGCTGCTCTGGCGGTGTTGAACAAGGCTACTCAGTTTGGTACAGCTTATCTGGCCGGTAAAGCCGCAGGAATAGCAGCTAACGCCGTCTTCTTCGACGGGAATGCCTCACCCAAAGTAATCGACGCCATCGAAGGTGCTTTCAAGGGCTCGATTCCCACCCTGTTCCAGGACAGCACGACCGTAACCACACAGACGACGCTTCTGGATGCCCAGTCGCAGAAACAATTCTCCACCGCCGGAAACGTTCAGTCGTTCTTCATCAAGGATACCCTCAGACCCCTTGATTTTCAGGTCTATTACGACGTCCTCTTCGGAACCTTTGCATTTCAAGAGAAGCCCTCAGCAATAGGGCAGGTTGCCCAGGATTTTCGCTCGGCCCTCGAGACGCAAGGTCGGGTTATTCCGCAGTTCGCCTGGGTCAAGACGGTTCCTCAGGGCAATGCCATAGACGCCCAGTTGCCCGCGGCTATTTTGAGCCAGATCTCCTCGCTGGGCGGAGATCAGCGTTTTGTTCCCTTTTCGTTGGTGCCGGTTACTGCCGGCGACATGATTGCCCGAGCGGGCGCGACCCCTGGCATTCCCGCGGGTCTTTCCATGACAGCCAGCGGACTTTCGGGCGCGACTAGCGCTGCGCCGGGAGTCTATCAACAGGCGTTCAATGTCCTCAACGCCCAAGGCGTCGCCGATGCGTCCATTTCGCCGGTCCTGTGGATGACGGTTTCTGTTACCGCACCGGCTCCAGCCGGGTCGTCCAATTGCATGCGCACGCCCAATCCGGACCCCGCGGCGCCTGGAACCGACATCGTGACTTGCTGTACGCCTACGGACTCCGGGCAGGTCTGCAATAGTTTCGTTGCCGAGAGCTGCGGCTCCGGGAACAGTGTGACGTTTTATCAGAGCTTCGAGAACGGCACGACAGTCGACATCGCGGGTTCCGCAACAACGCCCGTGCGAAATGCAACGGCGATCGTTGAGGCTCCCGGTCTCTTCGGCAAGGGCATGGACGGGTCGACGACCGCCGACATCTTCTATGTCGATGGGACTGGTAGGAGCGTCAATTTCGCGAATCCTGGATCGGTTTCTTACTGGTTCAAGAATGAGAGCACCGTGGGGGGAGAACCCTTGAGCTTCGTTGCCATCGATAGCGACGCTCACGTCAAATTGGTCGTGAGCGGAGGAGCTGATTACCTCGCCGCCTATATAGAATACGCCGATGCGAACAACGGCGGCACAGGGACGTCGGCGACGCTGTTCGGTTACCCCGGTATGTCTGGCCTGGCTGTTGGGCAATGGCATTTGGTGGTGGTGAACTGGACCTTCGACCAGATCGGGGTATCAGTCGATGGCGGTCCGCCAACCGTCAGTGCGGTTAATTGGCTTGCGGGCAATCACGTATATGGTCCAAACGTTGATGAGCTGATCGGCGTCGCGGGCACAATGTCCGTTCCTGGTCAGTTTTATCCGGGCGCCGGTGATGAAGTAATCGTCATGAATCGACCGATGACGAACGAGGAGATACAGTGGTACTGGGCGCAACGATCTTTGGGCGGCCCGAACTCTGTCAACCCCGCAGTCGGCCACTTCAACAGCGCGTCGACCGCATGTAGTCAATGAAACGGGCTTGGTGTCTGCACCGCGGTCTTGTCTGTTAGGGTGGAATCTCCGGATGCTCGCACCTGCGTCGTCTAGGATCGTGCTGAAGCGTAGGATGGGGCTGCCCGTGTACCGTCAGGGATACCTCTTTTCGGGTACCGAACCCTGAGAGCGAGGACCATAGCCGTCCTGCTCGTTCTCGCAGTGACCGCGTTCGTGATTGTCATCGCCCACCGTACCGGTCCTGCGCGGGATGCGGGATTGACGGTGCCGCGGGTCAAAAGGTCTGAGGCGGGAGAGCTGGGGCACGGGGTCCGTCACTTACCGGCGATGGGCGATTCCGTGGGAAGATCCGGGGATCTCGCGACATGTATCCGAGAGGCTTGGTGTCCTAAGCCGACGGCCTGTTGGTCGGCTGGGGGCGGACGGATCGCGTGCGTTTCCTCAGACTGCGATCCGATCGGCAAGCCGTGCCCAGAAGGAGAGAGCTGCCGGCTGGTGTCGACTGCGGATCGCGTATTTCGGTGTGTGCCGGCTGGCAGCGTCGCGCTCGGGGGCACGTGCTCTGATGTCTTTCCTGCGCCTATCGGGCTGACGTGCGACGGCCGTTACACCTGCTGGCACGGCAGGTGTCGGACGCGCTGCACGTCAGCTGCGGGCTGTGGTTCCGGGGAACGCTGCGTGCCCAAGTCACGCCTGGAGCAGGTATGTGCCGACGACCTCTGCGACTCCGATAGAGATTGCAGCCCAAACCGTCCGGTGTGTCTCGATTTGAAAGATTCGGACCCGCGGAGTTGCTTCGCCGTTGCCGCAGGGAGCTGCCGACCTGGACGCTGTCCCGACGGCCAGGGCTGTGAAGGGCTGTTGAAGGACGGTCGAGTCGTCGCTCGCTGCCGCGCGATTTGTGACCCTATGGACGCAACGACGTGTGGCCCCGGCGGTATCTGTGGTCCCCCTTCCGGTGACGTAGCCGGTGACACCGAGAACCCGAAGGGATTTTGCCACCAGCGTTGCACCTTCAGTAAGCCCAGCCTGTGTGGGCCCGGCGAGTCGTGCAGCACTCTCGGGGGAGATGCGAGCCGCCTTGGCTGCACAATTGTCCCGTCCGTCCGCTGAGGTGTGTGGATCGATCGAACTGCTGTGGGCACTTGGTACCTCGGCCGGCACTTTGACGACACCAACTCTGGGCGGCATTCGGCGATCTCGCAATGGCTCGATTCCAGCATTGCGGTGGAATGGCCGTCCAATCGATCACCGGGGCTCATCGCCATATGGCGGCTTCTTAGCGGGACGGTGTCGCCGAACCGCCCGGTGCGTCTGAGACGGCCGGGGCCCGGGCAAAGGGCGGCGGTTGCGTCGTTCCGGGCGCGCCCAGGGTCGGCGCCGTCGGGGTGACCGGGGAGGGAGGCGGGGCGGGCGTAGAGGGGACGGGCGGGGCAGGGACCGCGGGCGCCGCCGGCGGTCCGGACGGCGCGGACGGAGCCTGAACGGTGGAGGCAGGGCGCCCCGCGGCGGGCCAGGGGGCCGCCGCCGTCGCGGAAGGGACCGGCGCTGGCTTCGAGGCCCCGGAAGCCGGCGCGGAGACGGCAGCGGGCACGGCAGGTGTGCCGGCCTTCACGGCCGAGGCACCGAGGCCGCTGCCGGGCATCGCCACTGGTGAGGCTTGCGACCCGGTGGGAGCGGGCGCGGCAGGTCCGGTCGCGGCGTTCACGGCAACGGGGACGGCCGTCGCCGCACGCAGGGTTTGCATGGATTGACCCTTGCGCACGGTCCAGGCCGGCATGGGAATGACGGCCGTGGGCTGCAGGGGCACCACGGAGCTGACGTTGCACGCGCCGATGAAGGTCCGCGCCTTCCAGCCGCGGTTGAGGATCCGCTTCGTGATCCCCATCTTCTTGGAGGACAGCGTCGCCACCTGATGATCGACCAGCACCACCCAGGCGCAAGGGTCGGACAGGATGGGATCCGGCTTCGGCACGAAGTCCCCCGCCATCATGTCGTACGCCTCGTAGCAACGTTCCGGATGCGTCGACTCCGCGCACTCCTGCCGCGCGTGTGACGAGCTGGCCAGTGACAGCACGCGCCCATCGTGCCGCTCGAGGCACGCCTGATCGTCGATCCCGCACTCCGGCGCGCCCGGATCGGGCAACACCGGCCCGTACATCACCGGCTTCGGCTCGGGCACGAACAGCGGCACGGGGCCGTACATCACCGGCTTGGGATCCGCCTTGAAGAACGGGATCGCATCCGCCGCCCGCGCGACCCCCGTCAAGCCGGAAAGTGAAACGATGACCAGCCCCCACCCCGCCTTATCCATCACGCACCCTATTCGACAGTTAGCATCGATACTTTATCACGCGACGCCCGCGCGCCCCGCGGCTCTGGCGCGCCTGCCGCCGCACCCCATCTTCGTCACGCGCCCATCGGCACCGTCTCCGACGGTGGCGAGCGCGCTCTCGAAGCCGTTTGCCCGGTCGCGCGGCGCCCCACTCGTGCTAACGTCCGCCTCCCACAGGCGGGTAGCTCAGTGGTAGAGCGGGGTCTTTACACGGCCCGGGTCGCAGGTTCAATCCCTGTCCCGCCTACTTGCATTACCAAAGACTCGGCGGGGGCGGCGGGGTCGTGGTCGTCGTCAAGGCAGAGAGCCAGGTTGAAGCCGCCCGTGACCCGGCGCTATTGCACCAGCCGAATTCGAACCCCGCCCGTGTTGAACACGCGGCCGCCGCCGATGTCGCCGGGATCGCCGGGGACGTCGCACGGGAAGTCGACGACGATCGCGTTTTTTGGGCTGCCGCCCACAGGCGGCGCCGTCTCGCCGGGACAGCCGAGCGAATTCCCGTTGTTGTCGGTCACGACGGCGATGGTGGCCTTCACGAATCCGACCACGTCTTGCACGCCCTGAAAGGTCGGGTTGGTCGGGCAGCCGGCGTCGGTGACGGCCCACGACAGCGGCTGGTGGATCAGGCATCCGCCCACGACGTTGCCCTTGTGATCGACGCCGCGGAGGGCGTCGATGACCTTGTCGTCGAAGTCGTTCCCGTTCTGCATCTTGGCGGGACCGATCTGAAAATGGTTCGGGTTGCACATCTGGTCGGCGATGACGTCCGCGACGAAGCCGTTATTCGGGGCCCGCGTGTCGTCCGGATAGTACAGGTTCGCGAAGCCGAGGCCGTCGACATTGGCGTTCGAAAACACCAACCTCTTCGGCCCTGCATCGCAGTTCATCCGGCCGGTATCAGGGTCGACGATCGCGCACTCGGCGACCGCGAGCGGCACCGCGCAGCCGGGAGTCGCGGGACCGCCACCGACGGCAACGGCCTCCGACCTCACGCGCGCGATGGTGGCGCCGACGAAGCGTCCGAACGGCAGGTCTAGCGGCGGGTTGTGCGAGCCGCCGTCGCGCCCGTTGCGAAGCTTGACGGCGGTAATCTTGCGCGGGTCGCTGGTCGGCACCGGCTCGAAACAGTCGCGACCGCTGCTCGCGAAGACGCAGTCGGCGGCGGCCATATGCCAGCGACCGAAGATCACGTCGACGGAGCTGTCGATCGTGATCGGCTGGTCGTAGGCAGTGTGTCGAAGGCTGTAGGCGTAGGCGGAACGACGCGCGGCGGAGAGGCCGCTCGCCGTCCCATCGAGACTCTGCGCCGCAGCCAGCGCGGCGGCGTCCGAGCCATTTTGTAGCTCCGTGCGGCTGTCCATGACGAGAGCGGTGTCGAACGCCAGCGCGAAGAAGCCCAGCATCACCACGACCAGCAGCGCGGCGCCTACCGCGACAGCGCCGCGCTCTGACTGACGATCCACTGACTTGCGCCGGAACACTAGGAACCCGGGGGCATCAGGTGTTCGGCGAGCGATACCAGGGCCGGTCCCAGGACCACGCCGATCACCGTGGGAAGGATGCAGAGCACCAGCGGGAACGTCATCTTCACGCTGACCACCGCGGCTCTCCTCTCGGCATGCTGCATGCGGATGACCCGCATCCCATCGGCGTGAACCCGCAGGGCGCGCGCGATGCTGGTGCCGAAGATCTCGGTCTGAGTCAAGACGGCGGCCAGTTGGCGCAGGTCGTCGACCCCGGTCCGCTCAGCCAGGCGGCGAAAGGACTCGCGCCGCGAGAGGCCAGCCTGCGCTTCCAAGAACGTCGTGTTCAGCTCCGCCGCGAGCAGCGGCGCGACCGGCTTCAGCTCCGTGGCGACGCGCAACAGCGCCTGGTCCAGCCCCAGCCCAGCCTCGACGCAGGTTACCAGGAGGTCCATGGCGTTCGGCAGCGCGCGTCGCAACGTGGCCTGGCGTCGGTTCGTCAACGAAGACAGCCACAGGTTCGGCACGAAGAACCCGGCCGCGCACGCGAGCAGGGCGAGCGCGCCCACCATCGGCAGACCGAAGCTGCTGGGACGGCGGGAGTTCAGTTGGAGAAAGGACAGCGTGGCCACGATCGCGAAAGCCACTTTGCTGGCGAGAAACGCCTCTATGGCGTGCTCGGATCTGAGCCCACCCTGGATCAGGCGAATATGAAGCTGTGACAGCTCGTTGGACCCGGAGGGCCTCACGAATTCGATCAGCGGACCCACCACGCGGCTCAACAGGGCGCCCGCCTTGGTGGCCGCGCCGGCCCCGAGCCGGATGGTGGGTCCGGCCGGGCCGCTGATCGCGGGATCGACCGGCCCCTCGCGCGGGGGCGACGCCAACGCTCGGACGGCCGCCACGAGGGCCGCCACCAACACGGCCACGGCCAGCGCGACCGCGCCGAGTTCCCACGAGAGACCGCCCGTCGCCCCGACGATGTCCGACATCAGTACTCCACCTTCCCCATCTGGCGCAGCCAGACGAGCCCCAGAAACCAGAAGGCCAGTGTGCAACCCAAGACAATTTGCCCGATCGGCTTCGTGATCAGCGGCGCGATGTAGTGGGGGTTCACGATCATCAGGAACGCCGCGTTCATGATGGGCAGCGCGGCCAGCACCAGTCCCGACGTACGACCCTCGGCGGTCAACCCCGCCAGCTTGCCGTAGAACTGGTAGCGAGCGCGGATCGTCTCGGCCAGCCTCTCCAGCATCTCGACGAGGTTGCCGCCGGTCTCTCGCTGCACGATCACGGCGACGCCGAAGATCTGGAGGTCGCCATTGCCGGGAACTCGGCCGATCATCTGCTGCACGGCGCGGTGAAAGCTAACCCCCAGGTTCTGTTCCTCGTAGGTGCGCGCGAACTCGAGGTTGATCGGGCCGGGCATCTCGGTGGCGACCAACTTGAAGGCGCTGACGAGCGAGTGGCCGGCCCGCAGCGAACGGGCCATCATGTCGAGCGCACTCGGGAGCTGCTCCGAGATCTGTCGGCTGCGGCGCGCCCGCGTCGTGACCAGTCGGATTGTCGGCGCCGCCGCGCAGGCGACGAATAGCAGCGCGCCCAGGACCGGGCCGCGCAGCGCCAGGCCCACCGCCCCACCCGAGAGGGCGAGCAGCGCCGACAGCGTCAGCTGCGCGGCGACGGTGCCCCCGACATCCGCTTGCTCGAGCAGCAGGGCCATCCGGTCCAACAACGGCACCCCTTCCAGCAAGCCCTCGAGGGCCGGAATGGTGGACAGCCGCCGGGCGCGCAGCAGCGTCGGCCACGCCTCCGTGCCGGCGCTCACCGCTTGAAGGTGGCGCTCCAGTTCCTCGTGCCGGCGCTCCGCGAGAAACTTGAGCGCGTAGTACAGGCTCTCGAGCACGGCCACGACCGCCAGCGCGGCGGCTCCCAGCAGCAGGTTGGTCATGGGTGCGTCACGCCGCTCCGAATTCGCGAGCGATGGTCATGGGATCGATCCCACAGCGGGCCACCTTCTCCAGGATCTTCGGACGGACGCCGGTGGCCTGGAACTCGCCCGTGATCCGGCCGTCCTCGGCGATACCCGTCTGCTTGAACAAGAAGATCTCATTCTGCGTGATCACGTTCCCCTCCATTCCCGTGATCTCGCTGATGCTGGAGATGCGCCGCTTGCCGTCGGTGCCGCGGCTCAGCTGTACGATCACCTCCAATGAGCGGGCAATGGTGTGCTTGATGAGCATCTCGGACAGGTTGAGGCCGCTCATCGCCGCCATCGACTCCATCCGCGTGATGGCGTCGCGCGGGCTGTTGGCGTGGATGGTCGTCATCGAGCCCGCGTGACCAGTGTTCATGGCCTGCAACATGTCCATCACCTCCGGGCCGCGAACCTCGCCGATGATGATGCGATCGGGGCGCATCCGTAGAGCGTTGCGCACCAGATCGCGGGCGATGATCTCGCCTTTGCCCTCGACGTTGGGTGGTCGCGTCTCCATCCGCGCGACATGCTCCTGCTGCAGTTGCAGCTCCGCGGCGTCCTCGATGGTGACGACACGCTCGCCCTCGGGGATGAACGCGGACAGTGCGTTGAGCAGCGTGGTCTTTCCCGTGCCGGTACCGCCGCTGACGAGGATGCTGACCCTCGCCCGCACGCACGCGGCCAGCAGGCCCACCATGTGAGGGGTGACGCTCGCGCCACTGACCAGGTCGGCGAAGCGCAGCGGCTTGCCGCCAAACCGCCGGATCGACAGCAGCGGCCCGTCGAGGGCCAGCGGTGGGATCACGGCGTTGACCCGCGACCCGTCGGGTAACCGCGCGTCGACCATCGGCGAGGAGTCGTCGACCCGCCGACCCACGCGCGAGACGATCCGGTTGATGATCTGTTGCAGGTGATCGTTGTCCCGAAAACTGGTCGCGGTGCGCTCCAGTCGCCCGCCCCGCTCGATGTAAACATTGCTGGCGGTATTGACCAGGATGTCCGAGATCGACGGGTCGCGAAGCAACGGCTCGAGCGGTCCCAGACCGGTGACCTCATCGATCAGCTCGGCGGTCATGGTCTGCCGCTCATCTCGGTCGAGCGGCAGATCGCGGATCTCCGTCATGATCTCGCCGATAATCTCCTGCAGCTGACGCGTCACCTGCGCGGGCGGCAGCTTGTCGATCGTCGACAGGTCCAGCCGCGCCACGAGCTGCTCGTGCAAGCGTGCCCTCAGCGCCTTCAGGAACGTGGGCGTCTTGACGAGCTTGGTGGGCGTCGCGGTGGCTGCGCCGAGGGGAGCCAGGCCGAGCGCTTCGAGGGTCTTGTACCGCTGACTGAGCCCCATGGATCAATCTCCTGTTCCGGGGGGGAGGGGCTTGCTTTCGAACTTGCGCTGCTCGAGACGATCGCCGCGCAGGATCTCGACCGTATCATTCGACGGGAGCGACGGCGGGAGCATCGCTGTTCGTACGGGCAGCGGCGTCACGACGCGTGGGGACGCGTGCTCGTTGCCCTTCGGCGAGACCGAAGCGTGGTCGCTGACGGGCTGCCGGCTGGCGCCGAGCAACTGTGTGGGAGCGACGCCGAGCGTGGCGACCTGGGCCTTTTCCGCCCACGGGCGTAAAGAGAGCAACAAGCGCCCTTGCGCAGTGGCGAGCGCCAGCATCTCTGACTCCTCGGGGGTCACCTGCAGCGTGGCGACGGTGACGGGCACGGCCCGGTTTCGTTTCTGGTCGTCGACCTGCAGGTCTTGACCGACGGCGAGGACGCGCACGTTCTGCAGGAACACGCGCGAGATGGTCTCGCCGCCGCGGTCGGCGCGCATGGTCACGATGACATCGACGTGATCGTCCGGATGAATGAAGCCCGCCACACCGACCACGTCGTCGACACGTACGGCGACGGCGCGCGTGTTCTCCGGAAGAAGCGCAGCCAGGCCGCTGCCCGAATCGCGAGACAGAAGCTTGGAGGCGAGGACTGCCTCGTTCTTCACGAGCTTCGACAGCAACACCCGTCCGATCAGCTCACGAGGATCGCCGAAGGAGCCCTCGGGCAGCGCTCCTGCTGGCCACGGCGCGACGGTCAGGTGCTGCGCCTGCAGCGTCGTGGCCAGCGGCAGATCCGTGGTCGCCACCACCAGCCCGGCCATCGCTACCTGGCGTGTCGCGTGGCGAGCCACGTAAGACTTCAACATGCCGGCGACCGTGCCCCCGGCGCCGAGCGCGATCGCCGTGAAGATCAACGCGCGAAGGGCGGAGTGCCGGCTGCGGCTCTGGCGAGGGGTGGTGGGACTCGTCGTGATGATCTCGTCAATGGCCACGATCACTCCTTGGCAGTGTTGAGCGAACGTTGAAACGAGGGCGCACCCATCATCGCCACCGCATCACGACCGTCGCCCGTGCGTTGGCGGGCATCAGGTTGGACAGCAAACCGGTGATCGAGCCGACGGGATAGGTGACGGTCACGAGCACAGCGTCGTCAGCGTCGACGGTGGTGTAATGGGCGTCGACCCCTCGCGGGGTCAGCTTCACTCGTTGCAGGAACGCAAGGCCGGCTTGCTGGGCGGCGGCCTCGGCCTGCGCCGGCGTGGAAGTCGGGCGCGGCGGCAGCAAACTTCCAGCGCGCGCGCTCTCGCGCGCGCAGTCGGTGACGAGCTGGTCGACGAAGAAGTACCAGCCCCAATCGATCGCCCCCATCACGAGCGTCAGGAACAGCGGAAGGATCAATGCGAACTCGACTGCGGCCGCGCCGCTTTGGCGAGATCGTGATGCACTTCTCGTGGTCATTTCTTGTGGGAATCCGTCGATGTTGAACGTGATGCAGTCGCGGGCGCGGCGGCGCAAGCTGGGCCGGCCGCCGTGATGTGGGGGGCTATGGGTGGAAATCCTCCCATTCCGAGGCGCTGCGTTCCTTCGACCGTCACAGCCGACTTCATCGGTCGGTTTTCGCGGTGGCTGTAAGGATCGTCGGCCCTCGCGCTTCGGCCGGCGCCAGAAGGACGCGGCGTCGGCGTCGACCGGAGAGCTGAAGGCCACGGTCTTGGCAGGACGATCTTGCGACCCGTGTTGTCCATCGTGGTTCATCAGCGAGACAGCGCCGAGAACGTTGGCTTCGAGCGCCTGGCCGGATACATCGCCAGCCGGCGTACTCACGGGGACGTTTACAATGCGTACGTGCGGCACGGGAGATCGACCTGATGGCAACGACCAGCAGAAATGGGGCCGCGCCGGGGCGCGACCCGAAGTCGCCGCGCGGGCGGGCCAGGGGCAAGGGCGCTTCGGTCGAGGGCGAGGAGTTCCTCGCCCTGGACGGTGCAGAGCAATGGCAGGCGTGGCTGCGAGCGAACCACGCACGCTCGGCCGCCGTCCTGCTGCGGATTCCCAAGAAGTCAGCAGCCGGCGCGCTCACGTACGCCGCCGCGCTGGAAGCGGCGCTGGCCTGGGGGTGGATCGATAGCCAGAAGCGCGCGCTCGATGACACCGCGTGGCTGCAGCGCTTCTCGCGCCGGTCGTCGCAGAGCCCGTGGTCGAAGATCAACCGGGCCAAGGCCGAGGCGCTGATCGCCAGCGGCGGGATGGAGGCGCCGGGAATGGCGGAGGTCGAGCGCGCCAAAAGCGATGGCCGCTGGGAGCGCGCTTACGACAGTCCGAAGACGTCGTCGGTGCCGCCCGACCTGGCCAACGCGCTCGACGCGAACGCGCGCGCCAAGGCGTTCTTCGAGACGCTGGATGGGGCGAACCGGTATGCGATCCTCTATCGGGTGACGACCGCCAAGCTGCCGGCGACACGCTCCAAGCGCATCGCGACGTTCGTGGCCATGTGCGCGGCACACCAGACGCTGCATCCGGCGCGCTCACGCACGGGCGCGAAGCCTGCCTCTACCTGAAGGCGCTGCCCGACCTGGAGGCTCCCCACGACAGGGCTCGCGCAAGGGACGGGCCGTCACGGGGTGCGGGCGTAATCGCGCAAGGCATAGGCCGCGGACGCGCTCGCCGCCGGCGGCACGCAATCGGGGCTGGTGGTGACGGCGAAGTCGTCGAACCAGACATTTTCGGCGGGCATGGCCGCGCAGACACCATCCGCCGTGGTGGCGAGCGTCAGCACGAGGTCGATGTTCTGGCCGGTCCATGTCGGATCCAGGCAAACCTGGCTGCGCGTGTAGTCGCGCGCGACGGGGAGGCTGCCGGTGGTCATGGCGCCCGCGGAGACGGAGAGGGTCGCGTCCGCCAGCATGGGGGCCTTGTAGAAGAACTGCACGACAGGCCCCGCGTCCGCCGTCGATGGCGGGACCGTCACCGGGAACTTCACCTGACGGGTGTCGCACCTCCGGGCGGTGACTATCTTCATCGCTCGCTCGCCGCCGTGCACGTTGGCCCGGGTGGTGTCGATCCCCGTCTGGGGCGTCGAATCCCACGCCAGGACTGGATCAGTGCGCTCGAACCCGCCGTCGGCGAGATAGGCGACAGCAGGGCAGCTGGGATCGCCGACGAACAGGAGATTGTCGACGACGAAATCGCGCGGGTAGGTTCCCGCGCAATCATGGCTGTCGTCGGTCAGGCTGCCGAATTCGCCCATATCGAAGGACAGCGGATGCGTCATCCCCTTGTCTGCTTCCAGCAGACAGATGTGCCCATAGGAGGGCCCGCCAGTGCCCGGCAGCACCGCGATCGTACTCGAGTCCAGCCTCACGGTCAGGACGGCACCAACCGTGCCCGTGTAGTCAATCTCCAGGGCCAGGTTGGCCAGCGACAAAGGCGGGGAGATTTGCTCCCCCATCCCGGCGGACTGGCCGCACGCCGCGATGGCGAGGTGAGCGGCCGCTGACCCGCGGCTCCCGAGCGTGGGCGCGATCTCCCCCACCGCACCGGCTCCTCCCGTCGAATCCGCGCCGATCGACCAGGTGTTCACCGGCCCGTCGAAGTCCCCGTCGGGGATGGTGCCTGGGACCGGGCACGTCGCCGACGGTTCGATGTCGACATGATCAACGACGGCATCCTCGTGAGCGAGCGCGCAGTTGGCCTGTCCCAGCGGACGAACCAGCAGGTCGTAGGTTCCGCCGTAGGCGCGCTCGCCCAGACAGACCTGGTTGACGACCGAGAGGAGCTGATTGCCAAAGGTGATCACGCCCCCGTTGATCACCACCGCCGTGTCGGGCGGCCAGCAGCCGGGCCCCCGCTGGGTGATGCAGTCGGCGTTGGCGGCCAGCTTCACCGCCAGCGGCTCGGCCTGCGCGACGGTCGGCATGGTG
>Ga0207671_10001888_pt1 | contig 23283 bp, 21 predicted proteins | sample KBSC24metaG_FD_184352 | JGI IMG/M metagenome (GOLD analysis project Ga0207671, IMG submission 184352) | Corn rhizosphere microbial communities from Kellogg Biological Station, Michigan, USA - KBS C2-4 metaG (SPAdes) (version 2) | ecosystem: Host-associated > Plants > Roots > Rhizosphere > Soil... | reverse complement strand
CTTGGAACGGTCGTAGTACGGGTTGATCCAGGCCATGCGCAACCTTGAGGAAGAGGCGGGTCGCAGCAGACCTGCGGCCCGTCTCCCGGCACTTCAAGGCTCAGTCGACTTCCACCCGGCGCACCTGGGCCAGCCAGTCTTCCAGGTTGTAGTAGTTGCTGACCCGGGTGATCTTGCCGCCGGCCACGTCGCGGACCTGCGCGATCGGTGTGGGGCGCATGAAAAACGCCGCGTCGTACTCGCCCGAGCGCACCTTGGCGATCGCCTCGGCCGTGTCGCGCGCGTAGAACAGCCCGTTGAAATGCGAGATGTCGTCGTCGGAGAGCCCGAGCGCGCCCTTCAGCAGCAACGTCTCCAACACGCCCGTGTCCAGGCGCCGGTAGGCCTCTGAGCGATCGCCCAGGGCCGCGTCGGCGATCGACTGGTCCCTCAGCGTCAGGCGGTAGGCGCGCTCGTCGCCCGCCTTGATGTAGCCGAGCTGCAGCGGGCCGTCGCCGGGCGCCGGCGCGACGTCGTCCAGCGCCACCTCGGCGATGTGGAAGTCGCGCTCCAGCGCCTGCGCCACCGCCGTGCGCGCGGCGTCATCCAGGCGGTTGACGAGGCGGTGCGTGGGAAAGACCGTCAGGCCGGGGTCCTGCAGCGCGACCAGGCACATGAGGATGTAGCGGTGCTCGCCGTCGCCGCCGACCTCCTCGGCGTATGCCTGCATCGTCTCGTAGCGGTGGTGACCGTCGGCGATCAGCAGCTCGGCCTCGCGCGTCGCCGCCTGCACCGCGGCGATCGCCTGCACATCGGACACGCGCCACAGCCGGTGGACGGTCCCGTCGGGGTCGCCGACCTCGCCCCACGGCGCCTGCGCAGTGAACGGCTCGAGCGCCGTCCACGCGCTGTTGGAGGGGTCCGAGAACAGCGAGAAGATCGGCGAGACGTTCGCGCGCGTGGCGCGCGTCAGGCGCAGGCGGTCCTCCTTGGGGCCGGGATGCGTTCGCTCGTGCGGGCGAACGCGTCCCGCGCCGTAGCCCTCGATGCGCACGCGACAGAAGAAGCCGCGCCTGCTGCGCCGCTGGCCGTCTGGGCCGGTGTAGTCCTGTGCGTGCGCCCACAGCGCCGGCTCCGTGTCGCGCACGATCGCGCCCTGCAGCTGCCAGCTCTCGAACAGCTCACGTGCCGCCGCGTATGGATCCCCCTCGCCCGCGCCCTCGCCTCGGGGCAGGTCGACCGCGACGACGTTGAACGGCGAGCGCGCGATCAGCGCGCTGCGCTGCGCGGCGTCGATCACGTCGTAGGGCGGCGCCGTCACGTCCTGCAGCGGGCCGGCCACGGCGGGGTCGTAGTGCAGGGCGCGCAGGGGTTGGACGTCGGCCATCAGCGGTGGCGCAGGCTAGCAGCGCGCCTGGCGGGGGCACCGGCCGCGGTTGCACGAGCGACTTCGGTATGCGAACATATGTTCGTATGGCGCACTCCCGATACCTGCGTGACATGACGCGCCTGCTGCGGGTCGAGCGCCAGCTGACGGTCGACCAGCTGGCCAAGCGCCTGGCGCTGCCGCGCAGCACGATCTACTACTGGGTGCGCGACCTGCCGCCACTCGATGCGCGCGGCGAGGAGCACGCGCCGGCGGCGGCGCCCGCGGACGTGGCCTCGGCGCCCGAGTCCGATGCAGTGCCGCCGCGCGAGCAAAACGCCTACGAGGAGGGGCTGCGCAGCTTCGACGACCTCGCGATCCAGCCGACGTTTCGCGACTTCCTGGCCATCTACATCCTCGACGGCTACAAGCGCGACCGCAGTCGCGTCGCGCTGGCCAACGCAGACCCGGCGGTGATGCGCCTGGTCAACCGTTGGCTCTGGCGCCTGACCGACAAGTCGCCCTCGCTGTCGGTTCACTGTCACCCCGATCAGGGCGTCGGCGAGCTGCGGCGCTTCTGGAGTGAGACGGTTGGCGTCGACAGCGCCGCGATCCGCGCTCGCCACGCCGCGCAGGGCGAGCTGGCGCGACGATCGCACCAGTGGGGTCCGCCGCCGCTTCACGGCGTGCTGACGATCACCGTCGACGACACGCTGTTGCGCGCGCGCCTGCAGGCGTGGATGCGGCGGATGCGCGAGAGCTGGCGGTAGACTCGGCTGGCATCGGGGCGTGGCGCAGCCTGGTAGCGCACCTGCTTTGGGAGCAGGGGGTCGTGGGTTCAAATCCCGCCGCCCCGATTGCCGTTCGGCCGCTCAGCGAGGCAGGCGCTCGACCGCGCGCGGTCGCCGCGGCGACGTGGAGCGCATGTCGGCGGTGCGCCGGCGCAGCCTGCGCATGAGCTCTCGCTCCGCTTCGGCGGCCTGGCGCGTGACGGCTCCGGCGATCTGCTCGGAGCCGCTCTGCACGACCCAGTAGCCGGTTGCGGTCTGCTTGACGGTCAGCTGCTTGTCGTCTTGCATCTCATCCCACCGTATCCCAGTGACGTTACTCGCCGGTTGCCAGCTTGTAAACGCGCTTTGTTCGCACAATGCGCTCTTTTCGGCCGTTCGCGGGGTTCTCGTGACCGTTTTGGACGGACGTTGCAGCGTGGCGTGGTTTCTCGCGCGCGACGGCCGCGCGCGCAGGCTCGCCCGGCGCGCGGCGGAGCGGGCCTGCGCCGCCCCTCGCCAGCGGCTACGGTGGTTCGATGCCCGCCCGCAGCGATGCGACGGTCAAGCGCGTCACGCTGGTGGCCTGCATTTTGGGCTCCGGCATCGCGCTGCTGGACGGCACGGTCGTCAACGTCGCGCTGCCGACGATCCAGCGCGCGCTCGGCGGCGGCCTGGCCGCACAGCAGTGGGTGGCCAACGGCTACCTGCTGACGCTCGGCTCGCTGATCCTGGTCGGCGGCTCGCTCGGCGACCTGTACGGCGAGCGCAACGTGTTCGCGGTGGGCGTGGCGGCCTTCGGCGCCGCGTCGGGCCTGTGCGCGGTCTCGCCGTCGATCGGCGTGCTCGTGGCGGCGCGCGCGCTGCAGGGGATCGCCGGCGCGCTGCTCGTGCCGAGCTCTCTTGCCGTGATCGTCAACACCTTCCCGGCGCCCGAGCGCGGCGGCGCGATCGGCACGTGGACGGCCTGGGGGGCGATCGCGGGCGTGCTCGGCCCGCTGGCCGGCGGCGAGCTGCTGGCGATCGCGTCGTGGCGCTGGATCTTCGTGATCAACGTGCCGCTGGCGGCCGCGTGCGTGTGGTTGATCCTCTCGGTGATCCCGCCCAGTGCCGCGCGCGATCGCGACGGCAGGCGCGTCGACTATCGGGGCGCGCTGCTCGCCGCGCTTGGCCTCGGCGGCCCGGTGTTCGCGCTGATCGAGCAGCCGCGGCTGGGCTGGTCCAGCCCAGCCGTGTACGGACCGCTGATGGCGGGCGCGCTGCTGCTCGCGGCGTTCCTCCTCTACGAGTCGCGCGCGAAGGACCCGATGCTGCCGCTCGTGCTGTTTCGCCGGCGCAACTTCTCGGCGGGGAACGTCGAGACGTTCGCGATGTATGCCGGGCTGGCGGTCCTGTTCTTCTTTTTGGTGCTGTTCCTGCAGCAGATCGGCGGCTACTCGCCGCTGAACAGCGGCCTGGCGATGCTGCCGGCGACGGTGACGATGTTCTTTCTCTCGCGGCGCTTTGGCGCCCTCGCCGATCGCTTCGGCCCGCGCTTCTTCATGGGCGCCGGCCCGCTCGTGGCCGCGGGCGGCCTGCTGCTGTTTCAGACGACGGGCCTGAAGGCCGACTACGTCTCAGAAGTGCTGCCGCCGCTGTTGATCTTCTCGCTGGGCCTGTCGATGACCGTCGCGCCGCTGACGGCGGCCGTGCTGGCGGGCTCGGAGAAGGAGGCGGGCATCGCGTCGGGCGTCAACAACGCGATCGCGCGCGTCGCCGGCCTGCTGGGCACGGCGGCGGTGGGCGCGGCGATCGCCTCGTCGTTTGCCTCGTCGATGGACAACCGCCTGTCGGGCACGGCGCTCGGCGGCACGGCGCGCGCGGCGGTCGCCGAAGCCAAGCGCCTGCCGCTGGGACGCCCGAGCGTCCGGAGCCTGCCGCCGGCGCAGGCGCACGCGGTGACGATCGCCGCCGAAAGGGCGTCGCTGCACAGCTTTCACATGGGCATGATGATCGCGGCGTTGCTCGTTGCGCTCGGCGGGCTGGTGGGCGCGGCCGGCATTCGCAACCCCAAGCGCGAGGCGATCCTCGCGGAGCGCTGCGCCGGCGGCCAGCTCGTCGGCGCGAGCTCGGACATCGACTGGCAGGACGCGCCGCAGGCGCCTCAGCCGACGGGTTCGCCGGCGTAGGCGCGCATGGCGTCGATGATCGGCCCGAGCCGGCGGCCGCGCTCGGTCAGGCGGTACTCGACCGTGGGAGGGCTGGAGGGGATGACGGTGCGCTGCACCAGGCCGGCCGCCTCGAGGTCGCGCAGGCGCTCAGAGAGCATTCGCGGGGAGATGCCGGCGACGGCCTCGGCGAACTCGTTGAAGCGCAGCGCGCCGGTCAGCGCGGCGTAGATGATCGACAGCTGCCAGCGCCGCTCCAGGAGGTCCGCCGTCTGGCGGACCTCCGCGGGCACGGGCTGACAGCGGTTAGGCGTGCGCGACATCGCGTGCGGGCTCCAGTGCGCGGTCGAGCACCTCCTGCACGGTCATGACCGGATGGAAGCTCATCTGGTCGCGAACCTCCTCGGGGATCTCGTCCAGGTCGCCGCGATTTCGCTCTGGCAGGATCACGTCGGTCAGGCCGGCGGCGTTGGCGGCGAGCGCCTTCTGCTTGAAGCCGCCGATCGGCAGCACGCGGCCCTGCAGCGTCACCTCACCGGTCATGCCCACCGTGTGCTTGACCGGGCGCCCGGACAGCAGCGAGGCCAGGGCGGTGACCATCGTCACGCCCGCGCTCGGCCCGTCCTTGGGGATCGCGCCGGCGGGAACGTGCACGTGGAACTCCTTGTTCTCGAAGGCGTGCTCGTCGATGCCGAGCTCGTCGGCGTGTCCGCGCACGTAGGAGAGGGCGATCTTGGCCGACTCCTTCATGACGTCGCCCAGCTGGCCGGTGAGGACCAGGTTGTTGGCGCCGGAGCTGCCGCTCTTCATCGCGGTGGCCTCGACGAACAGCACGTCTCCGCCGGCGCCCGTGACGGCGAGCCCGGTGGCGACGCCCGGCGTGGCGGTGCGCGCGGCGGACTCCTGAAAGACCTTCTGGCGCCCGAGCGCGTCGCGCACGGTCTCCAGGTCGATCTTCACCGGCTTGGGCTTTGCGGCCCTGGTGGCCTTGGGCTTCTTGGCGGGCTTCTTGGCGTCCGCCTGCGAGACCTTGCCGTTGCTGTCGGGCGATGACTTGTCGGCCTCCGCGCCGTCGGCCTTGGGCTTCTCGTCGGTCGGCGCCTCGCCCTGGTTCTGTGCCGAGGCGATCTTCGTCGCGGTCTTGCGCAGCACGGTGCCGAGCTCGCGCTCGAGGTTTCGCACTCCGGCCTCGCGCGTGTACTCGCCGATGATCGTGCGCAGAACGTCGTCTGAGATCTGCACCTCGTCCTCGCGCAGGCCGTTGCGGTCGCGCTGGCGCGGCCACAAATAGCCCTTGGCGATGGCGAGCTTCTCTTCGGAGGTGTAGCCGTCGAAACGGATCACCTCCATGCGGTCGAGCAGCGGGCCTGGAATCGTGTCGGCGACGTTGGCGGTGGCCAGGAACATCACCTGGCTGAGGTCCAGCTCGACGTCGAGGTAGTGGTCGCGGAAGGAGTGGTTCTGCGCGGGATCTAGGACCTCGAGCAGCGCCGCGGAGGGGTCCCCGCGCCAGTCCGCGCCGACCTTGTCGACCTCGTCGAGCAGGATCACCGGGTTCATCGTGCCGGCGTCGCGCAGCGCCCGGACCAGGCGGCCCGGCAGCGCGCCGATGTACGTGCGCCGGTGACCGCGGATCTCGGCCTCGTCGCGCACGCCGCCCAGCGACATGCGCACGAACTCGCGGCCGGTCGCGCGGGCGATGGACTCACCGATGGACGTCTTGCCGGTGCCCGGGGGGCCGATCAGCGTGAGGATGGCCCCGGACTTGGGGTCGGCCTCGATGCCGCGGTCCTCGCGCAGCTTGCGCACGGCCAGGTACTCGGTGACACGGTCCTTGACGTCCTCCAGGCCCGCGTGGTCGGCGTCGAGCACGGCGCGCGCGGCGACCGGGTCCAGGTGCTCGTCGGAGCGCTTGCTCCACGGCACGGCGATCAGCCAGTCGAGGTAGGTGCGGATCATGCTCGACTCGCCGGTCTGATCGCCCATGCGCTCGAGGCGGCCGAGCTCCTTCAGAGCCTGCTCCTGGACGTCCTCGGGCATCTTCGCCTCCTCGATCTTGGCGCGGTACTCCTCCGCGACCGAGGCCTCGTCGTCGCCCAGCTCCTTGCGGATCGAGTCCATCTGCTTGCGCAGGAAGTACTCGCGCTGCTGCTTCTCGGCGCCCTCCTGGACGTCCTCGCGGATGCGCTTGCGCACCTGCAGCTCGGCCAGGCTCTCGCGCTGCAGCTTGACGGCCAGCTCGAGGCGGTCGGTGACGTCGAGCGTGCGCAGCAGCTCGACCTTCTGTTCGTAGGACAGGTTGGGGGAGTAGCCGGCGGAGTCGGCCAGCGCGCCCGGCTCGGCGATCGCGCGCAGGAAGGCGGCGATGCGGCCGTCGTCGCCGCGCAGCTCGAGGATCTCCTCGACGACGGCGCGGTATTCGCGCTCGAGCTCGCGCGTGCGCTTGTCCACGGGCACGTCGTCGGGGCGCTCCTGCACCTCGACGCGCAGCTCGCCTTCGGCGCCGGTCTGCGCGGCGCCGATCAGCCCGCGGTGCTCGCCGGAGATGGCGACCGCGCGCCCGCCGCCGGGCAGGCGGATCTGCTCGGTGACCTCGGCGATGGTGCCGACCTCGAGGAACTCGTTCTCGTGGCGCGGAACGAGGATCACGCGCTCGTCGTCGCCGACGTCGATGGTGAGTGTGATGCCCATGTTGGGGAAGACGACGGTGTCGTCCAAGGGAATCAGCCGCAGCAGCTTCTTCGGCTGCAGAGGCTCTGTCTGGGGGCTGTCAGCGGGTGCGGTCATCAGTTATGGCTCCATATGAGCTTACGAAAGTGTAGTTAGTATAGCGCGCTGTCGTTGCGCGCGCAAGCACTTTGGGGATGACCCCGCAGATGGCTTGCTGGAGCCGAATATCAAGATGAAAGGGGTAGGCAGGCCCGCATGCGGGCCTGCCGCGCGGGACCGCACATGTGCGGTCCCGGCGGACGGCGCATGCGCCGTCCGCGACGCCGGGCCGCATGCGGCCCGGCGCAGTCAGGCGCATGCGCCTGACTGAACCACGAAGCAGAAGCCTCGGCCGAACGTCGCATCCCCGGCGAGATGTAGAAGGGGTGCATGGCGGATTCGATCGAGCAGTTGAGCTTCAACCTCGCCATCGGCGAGCTGGCCGAGCAGGAGCGCGCGCTCGCGACGCTGCGGACATGTGCAGGCACCGTCCTGGCGGCCGCATCTGTCGCCGGCTCGTTCCTCGTGGCGGCGACACGTCACGGCTCGCCCGGCGTTATCGGCGTCCTTGCAATGGTCTCGTTTGCGCTGTGTTCAGGGAGCGCGATCTGGGTGCTCCTTCCCCACACTTTCGTGTTCGCCTTCCGCGGTCAGGCGCTCCTTCGCGCGAGCGATCGCACGTCCCTGCCGAGCGTGGCCGACGCCTATCGCGCGGCAGGAGCCTGGATCGAACCGCTCGTGCACGGCAATCGGACAAAGCTGACGGGGGCTTGGCCGAGTGCTTGACGCTGAGCTGTGCGCTGCTCGCGTTGGAGGTGATCCTGTGGACCGTGATAACGATCGGATAACCTAAAGCCATGGCAGACAAAACCCCTCATCCCCTGGACAGGCCACGGCCCGCAGTCGGTTTTCCGGCGACGGCTCCCCCTGACTTCGCGGTGCCTGAAGAACTCACTCGATTTCAGCTCGGAGCCAAAAAGCTCTTCCGCCTGATCTTCCGCCGCAAGTAGGCCGTCAACCCGGAGGGCGCCGGTGGGGCTCCTCGAAGCTGACCTCGACGCTCTGTTCCTCGACTCGCTCCTCGACCTCGGCCGATGACGTGAGCGCGCGCCGGTCGGCGTCGAGCAGCGGGGGTTGAAAGAAGCTGCGCGGCCACAGCCTGCGCAGGCGCACGACGTTGATCTCGGCGGCGAAGATCGTCAGCTGGGCGCCGAGGTAGAGCCAGGCGAGCAGGCCGAGCACCAAGGCGAAGACGCCGTACAGGGGCCCGGTGTGCTTGAGCTCGTGATCGATGTAGAAGCCGCCCAGGTGCTGCAGCAGCTGCCAGCAGACGGCGGCGACGATCACGCCGGGCAGCAGGTCGCGCCAGCCGACGTCGACGGCGGTCAGCAGTTTGAAGGCGGTCATGAACAGCGCGATGTTGAGCGCGAACGCGACGACGATCCCGGCGACGACCGCGACGGCTCCGTGCGAGCTCGAGCCGACAAAGCCGGCGACCGTGGTGGAGACGACGCTGAGCGTGCCGAGGGTCGCGAGCATCGCCAGCCCGCGCAGGTGCGCGAAGACGAAGTTGGGACGGTTCTTGAAGGGCACGCTCCAGATGCGATTGAACGCGTTCTGCGTGGCGCCGGTGATGCCCATGCCGGCCAGCAGCGAGCCGAGGACGCCGATCGCCAGGCCGATGCCGCTGCCGGTCAGCGAGTGCAGCTTGAGCTGGTCGCTGACGATCGGGAACTGCCCGAGCGCGCCGTCGAGGATTTTCTTCTGCTCGGCCGGATCGCCCTGCAGCACGAACCCGAGCACGGTCACGAGCACGAGCAACAGGGGAAACAGCGAGACGAACGCGTAGTAGGCGATCAGCGCCGCGAGCTGCCCGGCCTGGTCGTCGGCGAACTTCTTGACGACCGCCGCGATGAAGCCGAGTCGCGCGCTCTGCTGCTGGCGGCGGTCGAGCGCGTGCAGCGTGTCGGTCAGCCCCATCGGACGCGAACCAGCGGATCGGGGCCGGCGCGAGCGTCGGCCCGGCGAGCGAATTGGCGGGGGGGTCTGCGCACGGTCGCGAGCGACATCCCTGTGTGTCTACCCGATGTGGGGCCGAAAGACGAGGCGTGGGCGGCGAATCGCCGCGCCCGCGAAGCGCCCGCGCCGCGGACGTGGCGGAGGAGATCGCGGTCGTGGCCTGCGCACGGCGCGCATTGCTGCTCGCGGTCAACCGCCATCGGCTGCGCCGAGAGGACCTCGAAGATTGCTACAGCCAGGCGACGCTGGAGCTGATCTCACAGGCCCGTCGCGGCGCTGTGTTCGCGAACCGCCTGCACATCGCGCACGCGCTGGAGCTGCGGTTCGTCTCGCGAGCGCGAGACCGCCGCAGGGCGCTCGGTGGGCGCAGTCCGATGGAGGCGGCGCTCGAGCAGGCCGCGTCGCTTGCACATGCCGGACAGCAGAGCATCGAGGTGATCGACCTGCGGGCCTCGGTAGAGACGCAGGTGCTGGTTCGAGACGATCTCCGCACGATACGGCGCGCAGCGCGCCGGCTCACGAGCGATCAGCGGGCGGTGCTCGCCTCCCAGCTTGCCGGCGAGGGGTGCGCAGCCTGCTGCATGCGGCTCGGCTGGTCACGCGAGAAGTACCGCAAGGTCGCGCAGAGGGCGCGGTTGCGCCTGCGCCGCTCGCTGGCGCCCGACCAATTCGCTGTCCCCTCCGGCGCCGCCCCGTCGGAGGAGATCGCAGGACCGGCTTATGGACATCTCTCTCGCTCATAGGCCCGTCCAGCAGGGACGCCGGCCGTCGGTTGAACGGACGACGACACGGCGATGCCCTTCCGCGCGCAGGCGACCGGGAGCCGGGTATCTCCCCGCTTGGCTTCCGGTCGTTGGCGTGCGCTCACGGGAGCGCTTTCGGGTCGTCTCCGAGGACGAGTTCTTTCACGGCGTTGGACTCGACTGGACGGGTGCGGCGGTGCGCGCGCCGCGCGCCGGCCGGCGCAGGCGGATGACGGGCGTTGCCATGCTCATTGGCGCGGTCGGCGCGACCGCAGGCGTGAGCGCAGCCAGCCTCTCCTCGCGCGCAGCTCATTCGCTGCGCCAAGGCACGATCGCCGCGCCGTCCCGAGCGCAACGGAGCGCGGGGGCGCCGCGGGCCCGCGACCTGGTCGCGAGCGTCGCATCGCGCGTCGCCTTCCGGCGCGATCGGCTCGGCCAAGGGCGCCGCACATGGCGGCGGCGGGCGCGCGCCGCCCGCGCCACAGTCGCCGTCCACGCGGCAGGCGCCGTCCACGCGGCAGGCGCCGTCCGCGCGAGGGACGCTGTGCGCCCTTCGCGCGTGCGTCCGATGCGAAGCGGCGCCCAGGTGGCGATCGACGCCGTTGGGCCGGCGGTCGCCGAGCACGCGGTTGCCCGTCGCGAGCTCGATGCGCCGACGTCCGCGGGCGCAGCATCGCGCCCGCGCACGCGAGAAAGCGAGTTCGGCTTTGAGCGCTGAGCGGCCCGCAATCTCGCCCCGCCGGCGCACGCCGGCTGTGAGCATCGCGACGCGACCGCTCTGGCGACTTCGCCTGGCGCGCGCCGCGCCCCGCTATCTGCTCTACGCCGTCTGTGCGTGGGGCTTTCTCGCAAGCGCGAGGTTTGCGATCTCCCCGCCTCGCCCGCATGCGAGCCCGGCGCGCGCGGCGGTGCGGCGGGCGCCCGACCGTGCGGCCGAAGGCTACGCGTCGCTGTTCGCGCGGCGCTATCTGACGTGGGACGCCGCGCAGCCGCAGGCGAGCGCGGCGCTGCTGGCGCCGATGACCGGATCGGCGATCGATCCCAACGGCGGGTTGAGCCTGCCGGCGACCGGGGCGCAGCACGTGCTGTGGGCCGAAGTGGTGCAGGCACGCGAGCTCGGCGAGGGCAGGCGCGTGTACACGGTGGCGGCGCAGACCGACACCGCGGGCCTGCTCTACCTGACCGTGGATGTGGTGCGCCTCGCCGACGGCAGGCTCGCGCTCGCCGGTTATCCCGCCTTCGTCGGTCCACCCGCTTCTGCGCCCGCGCAGGCGCCCGCGCGCGCGAGCGAAGTGACGGACACGGCGCTCGCAACGGTCGTCGAACGCGCTCTGCGCAACTACCTCGGCTCGTCGCCTGAAGAGCTCGCAGCGGACCTGTCGAGCACGGCGCGTGTGGCCGTGCCGAGCGCCGCGCTGACGCTCGAGTCGATGCAGCGGCTCGACTGGACGACCGACCGACGATCTGTGCTGGCGGTCGTCGAGGCGACCGATGGCCGCGGCGCGCACTACACGCTGGCCTACGAACTCGACGTGGTCGAGGTCGGTGGCCGCTGGGAGGTATCGGCGATTGGAACGGACCCCGACTCGTGAGCAGCCGCTCAAGACGTCGTCAACAGCAAAGGAGCGATGATGCAAGACGTCCGCAACGGTGGGGCTCGGCGATGCGCGTTCGCCCGTGGCCGCAATGTGTCGACGGCCGCCGCGCTGTGCACTGCGGTGGCGGCGCTCGGCGCGTTCACGCCGTCGAATGTCGCCGTGGCGAGCGCGGCGGTCTCCGCGCCGCACGGCGAAACGGCCGAACGCGCCGGTGCCGCTGACCGAGGAGGCAGCTCCCTGGAAGCGGCCGCAGCGAAGGCGGGCGACACGGGACGCGCGGTCGCGATGAGCCTGATCGGCCTGGCGTTCGCAGTCGCGGCCACCGTGCTCGCGTTCCGCCGTGACTTCAGGGAGGCGGCGGGCGTGTTCGCGGTGGGCATCGTGGCCGTGCTGCTGGCGACTCCGGCCGGCGTCAGCCTGCTGCGCGACACCGTCAACTCGCTGTTCGGCGCCCGGTGACCGAGGTTCGCTCCTACCGCCGGGTGTTCGATCTCGAGCGGCGGATCTACCGCGTGGATCGTCTGCGCCTGAATCCCGCAGGGGTGCCGGTTCGCGGCGTCGTCTACCTGCTGGTGCTGCTCGCGGCGGCGCTGGTTCTCGCGCGCTTGCCGTTCGCGGGTATGGCCGTGAGGGAGCTTCCGTGGTTCGTCGGCTACCTGGCGATACCAGGTTTGACCGCCGCGCTGCTCACCGTCGTGCGCATCGAGGGGCGGCCGTTTCACCTCGCGGCTCGATCGCTCGTTCGCTTTCGGATGCGCCGGGGGCGTCCCGCCGGCATGCGGATGGCTCGCGGCGGTGCGGCCAACGGCGCGCGCTGGACTCCCTCGCCGATCCTGATGCTTCCCGACGGCGCCGACGGCACGCGCCGCCTGCGCTACACCGGGCCCGGCGCGCTGCTGGTCAGCGTCGCCCACGAGCGCCAGAGCGCCAACGGCCTTCGCGTCCGACTCGGGCTTCGTCCGCATGTGAGCGTGCGCCGCCGGCCGAACGCCGCTCGGCCGTCGAGCGGCACGGTGATCCTGCTCGACCGCGCGGCGCGGCTGAGCGTGCGCTGAGATGCGCGCGCCGATCGCTTTCACGTATGGCAACTGCGTCTTCGCACAAGGCCTGACAGACGCATGGGCGGCGTTTGCGGTCGAGACGTCGTCGTACCAGTGGCTTGCAGACGACGCCAAGCAGACCAGGTTCGCGGCGCTGCTCGGTGCGCTGGAGGCGATCGAGGCCGACGTGCAGATCCTGCGCGTGGGGTCGCGCGCCGATGTCACGCCGTATGCGCCGGGGCTCCTTGGCGCCGCTGGAGGGGCGGGCCGCCACGAGCGTGCGCGGGCGCGGTACGTAGCCGAACACGCCTGCCGCCTGCGCGAGCTCGCCGGCGCCGGGGTGGCGTTGTTCATGTTCGTCAGCCTGCGCGATCCAGAGCGCGACGTCGCCACGTATGTCTCGCGGCTCGCCGAGCAGGGGCTTGGCGATTGGTGGCGGTCTCTGCGCGGGCTGTTCGCCCTGCGCGACAGGCGCATGCTGCGGGCGTCCGAGCTGGAGCGAGTTCGCGTGCGCGCCGATCGGGCTCACGCGCGTCTTTCGGATTTCCTGTCCGTTCGCGAGGCGCGCGGCGCGGAGCTGCAATGGCTGGTCCGCAGGATCTACTGTCGCGGCCTGGCCGAACCGCAGGTCGACGCCCTGCACGAGCCCAGGGCGCTGGTGTTCGAGCGCAACGGCGAGGCGGTGCTCGCGCCGCTGGAGGGAGACGTGCTCCGCTGGATGGACTCGTCGGTCGAGCATCGCGGCCGCTGCTTGCGCATCGACTCCGAGAGCGGCACGAGCTGGCAGGCCCAGCTCGTGCTGGGAGCGCTGCCCGAGCGCTCGCAGTTCCCCGGTGCGCGCGCCGAGTTGATGTTCGCGCCGGCCGAGAGCCTGCCGTTCGCGATCGACCTCTCGCTGAACGCGCGCTACCTGCCCAACGACCTCGCGCTGCGCATCGCGCGCAAGCGCATCCAGGACGCCGACCAGATCGTGCGCGCCGAGTCCGACGGCGAGCAGGGCATCTCCGATCTCGGCTACGCGCGAACGCAGGAGGCGCGCGACCTGCTCGCCTACCTGCAGGCGTCGAGCCGGCCGCCGCTGCTGCGGGCGACGCTGGCGGTCGCCGTCGCGGCCGCGCGAGAGCAGGAGCTGGAGGAACGCGTGGAGATGTGTCGCCGTGCCTTCGGTGAGATCCGTCTGCATCGCCCGCTGGGCGACCAGCTGGAGCTGTTCCTGCAGCACCTGCCCGGGCAGCGCACGCGCGTCGCCGGCTACGACGACACGCTGACGCCGGAGCAGGTCGCGGCGATGATGCCGACGGCCACGCACGAGGCCGGGTCGCGCGACGGCTTCTACCTGGGCTGGACGCTGTCGGGCTCGCGGCGGCCGATCAGGTTCAACCTCAGGGAGGGCTCGGACAGCGATCGCAACACCACGATCCTCAGCGTCGGCGCGCTCGGCTCGGGCAAGACGACGCTCGACCAGAAGCTCAAGTACGAGGGCTTTCTGCTCGGCGCGCGGATCGTCGACTGCGATCCCAAGGGCGACCATCGCTTCCACCTGCTCGAGGACGTGGCGCCGCACACCGAGTGCGTGACGCTGCGTCCCGATCCAGCGCTGCGCGGGATGCTCGATCCGTTCAGGGTGGCCCCGGCGCATCTGCGCCAAGACGCCGCGGTGTCGTTCCTGCGCGACCTGCTTCCGGCAAGGGCCGAGCCGACCTGGGAGACGGCCGTGGTGGGGGCGGTCGATCGGGTGGTCACCCGATCGCGCATGCCGACCTCCCTGGAGGTCGTGCGCGCGCTGCGCGCCGGCGACGCGGTCGAGCAGCAGGTGGCGAAGACGCTCGAGGTCTACGCGCGCTCGGGACTGACCCAGCTCGGGTTCGCCGATCCCCAGGTGAGCCTCCCGGCGGTCGGCCACCGCCAGGTCACCTACCTGCCGATTCGCGACCTGCCGGGCCCCGAGCCCGGTATGCCGCGAGGCGAGTACTCGCAGTCGGAGCGCATCGGCGAGCAGATCGTCCGCCTGATCGCGATGTTCGCGATGCAGCTGATGCGCACCGAGCGTGCCCGCCTGAAGCTGTTCTCCTTCGACGAGGGTTGGCGGCTGCTCGGCGATCCGGCCGGTCGAGCGTTGCTGGCGTCGCTGCAGCGCATGGGTCGATCCGAGCTGGCGGTGCCGATCATCAGTACGCAGCTGGTCAACGACACGCTGATGGGAGATCGCGAGTCGCTGGACAACCTGATCGGCGCGACGTTCGTGTTCGGCATGCGATCCGAGGCGGAGGCCGCGCGGGCGCTCGGACTGCTCGGGCTCGATCGCGACGATCGAAGGATGCGCCGGGCGCTGCTCGAGCTCGACGCGGGACGATGCCTGTTTCGCGACCACCTTGGACGCATCGAGGCGATCCAGGTGGACGTCGTCGTGCCGTCGCTGCTGCGCGCGCTGTCGACCACGCCCGCGCGAGCTTGAGCGCCCGCCGGCTGTTCTCGATCGCGGCGGCGCTGGCGTCGTGCGCCGCGCAGTGCGCGACGGCCGACGCCGCCGTGGGCACGAGCGCTCGCGCCGGCGGGCCCGCGGCGTACGGCGCGCGGGCAAAGCTCGCCCGCCGCGCGGACCCCGCCCCGCAGACGAGCACGCGTCAGGCCGATTCACCGCCGGTCGGGGAGCGGTCGATCGGCAGCGCGCACCGAGCGCCGCAAGACCCGCCGCTGAGCGGCGCGCCATCGGCTGTCGGCGGGGGCGCAAGCGAGGGCGGAGATGAAGCCGATGCGCCCGACGCGACTTCGCCCGAACTCGATCCATTGGCTGCGAACGGACTTGACAGTCCGCTGTGTCGTGGGGCGCCTGGTGGCTCGCAGCTCTCGCGTGCGAGCGCGAGCAACTGTCAGACGTCCGGGTTCGTCGCGGCGAGCGCGCCGACGAACGACTACGGCATCGACGTGCACATCGACACCGGCGCCTTCGGCCTGAGCGGCGCGGAGCTGCTGTCGATCGTCCAGGAGCTGTTCGTCACGCCGGTGTGGACGGCGCTCGTCTGGGCGGTGCACGCCCTCGTGGTGATGCTCGAGTGGTGCTTCACGATCGATCTGCTGGACAGCCCTTCGGTGGGCGTCGGCGTGGCTCGCGCGCTGCGCCAGGTCCAGGCGACGTTCACCGAGCCGTGGCTGGCCACCGTGCTGGCGGTCGGCGCGGTGCTGGCCGCGTACAACGGGCTGATCCGACGCCGGGTCGCCGAGACGGTCGGCCAGGCGCTGCTTGTGCTGGCGATGATGGTTGGCGGCGTGTGGGTGACGCTCGATCCCGTGGGGACGGTCGGAGCGCTGGGCAGCTGGGCCAATCAGGCCGGCCTGAGCACGCTCGCGGTGACCGCGCGCGGCACGCCGGCGAAGGGCGGACAGGCGCTCGCCGACAGCATGGGCACGGTGTTCTCCGCGGCCGTGGAAGTCCCCTGGTGCTATCTGGAGTTCGGCGACGTCGGATGGTGTCGCAATCCGGCGCGGCTGGACCCTCGACTGCACGCGGCCGCGCTGGCGATCGCGGCGGGCGAGCTCGCGTTCGCGCGCTGCCGGCGCGACAGCCCGGCGTACGGGTTGTGCGCCGCGCCTCAGAGCGCGCAGGCCCAGGCGCTGGAACGCAGTGCGCGACTGCTGCGCGCCGCGCGCAGCAACGGGGCGGTGTTCCTCGCGCTCCCGGCCAACGACGCGCAGCGAAACTCGATCAACGACCCCGAATCGCTGCTCAGGGCGATCTGCCTCAGCGAAAAGGCGACGAGCTGCCGGGGGCCCGCATCGGCGCAGGCGGAGTTCCGCACCGATCGCGGGACCTGGGCGCGGGTGGCGGGCCTTCTGCTGATCCTCGCCGGCGTCCTGGGAATGCTCCTGCTGCTCGGCTTCCTCGCGCTGCGCCTGCTCGCGGCGGCGCTCATCGGCCTGCTGTACCTGATGCTCGCGCCGGCCGCGGTGCTCGCTCCGGCGCTCGGCGACGGCGGCCGGGCGGTGTTTCGCAGCTGGGCGACGCAGTTGCTCGGCGCGGTCGTCTCCAAGCTGTTGTTCTCGTTCCTGCTGGGCGCGATCCTCGCGGTGCTCGGCGTCCTGCAGAACCTCGAAGCGCTTGGCTGGTGGACGCAGTGGCTGCTGTTGTCGGCGTTCTGGTGGGGCGCGTTCGCCCACCGCCACAAGGCGCTGCAGGTCGCCGGCGGGGCGATCGGGCAGGCCCAGGAGCATGAACGCCGAACGCTCGCCCGGCGTGCGAGCGATGCGCTGGAGGCGCCGCGCAGGCTGCTGAGCGACGCTCGCGCCGCCAAACTGCGACACGAACGGCGACGCGCCAATCGCGCGGCCGAGACGGACCTGCGCGCGACGGTTCCGCTGCGCCCTCCGCGCGCGAAGCCGGCGGCCGGCGGCGGATCGCGGCTCGCAGCCGAGCGATCGCGCAAGCTCGCCGCAGCGCCCGCCGACCGCGGCGCGAGCGCGAGCGCGGCCGCGGCGGAGCAGGCCAGGCGCACCCTGCAGGCCGACTATCGCGACGCGCGGGCGCTCGTCGACGGCGCGCCCGCCGCCGAACGACGGCTGGCGACGACGCGCGAGCGGCTGGCGCGCCTGCGAGAGCAGCAGGGTGACGCGCTCGCGGCCGAGGACACGCAGCGCATGGCGCGCCTGGCGCACAGGGCGCAGCGCATCGAGGGCGACGCCGAGCGCGAACGGGCCGATCTTGCCGCCGCGCGGCAGGTCGTCGCGGACGGCCAGTCGGGGCGTGGCGCGGTGTTCAGCGCCGAGCGCATGCGCAAGCGCGAGCGTTTCCTTGACGCTCAGGCGGCGCTTGCGCCGAGCGGACATGCCGGCGGGCGTGCGGCTGACGCACGAAGAGACTATGCGGCGCTGGCCGGCCTGGCCGGATACGCGCCGCGCGAATTCGCGCGCCTCGCGGCCGCCGACAGGCGCGCAGCGCGGCTGGAGATCGACCGTGAGCTCGAATCGCGCGCGCTCTCACGCCGCGGCTCGGGCGCCGGCGAGGCACAGGCGGGAGCGGGCCTGCGCCGAGACGCAGCATCCGAGCGCGGCGGCGCTCGCGCGGGCTCGCGGCGCTCACCGGGCGCGCTCGACGATCCCGTCGAGCGGATCGCGCGAGACGCGGCGAGTCGCCGTCACGAGCCGTCGATCGGATTGGAGTCGAGCGTGATGGCCGACATACGAGAGGTCGCGGCCAGGCGCAAACGGCAGCTGGGGAGAGGTCGGCCGTGATGCGTTGACGCTCGGCTCCGCAGCGGTCGCGGCGCGCCACGGCGTGCGACCCCGTCGAGCGGGCGCATTGGTCGCGCTCGCGCTCGCGCTGGCGGCCCTGATGGGTGCGGCGATCGTCGTCGCGACCGTGGCCGGGATCGGCGGCGCATCGCTGGACGCGGGCGACTACGGCGGCGTGGCCGATCGAGGCGCGACCCCTTCGGCGCTTGCGCGGGGAGAAATCCCCGCTTCCTATCTGGCGCTCTATCTGCAAGCGGCGCAGCGATACGGACTGGACTGGGCGATCGTCGCGGGCATCGGCAGGGTCGAGTGCGATCACGGACGCGACGCGGACGCGTCGTGCTCGCGTGAGGGCGCGGTCAACCCCGCGGGCGCGGGCGGGCCGATGCAGTTCATCGCCTCGACGTGGGCGCGCTACGCGGTAGACGGCGACGGAGACGGCGTGTCCGATCGGTGGGATGCGGCGGATGCGATCTTCACCGCGGCGCGCTATCTGGCGGCGTCGGGCGCGCCGCGCGACTACCGCCGGGCGATATTCGCCTACGACCACGCGAGCTGGTACGTGGCGGACGTCGAGTCGTGGGCTGCGCGCTACCGCGGGTCGACGCTCTCGGCGGCGACGGACGGCGAGCTGCCGGCGGGCGAGCAGGCCGCGGACGCGCGCGGCGCAGACGCGCGCCTGCAAGCGGAGACGATGACGCCGGTGCGCTTCGTGTCGGGCGGGCGAGCGAGGCTGTCGCCCGGCGACGGGCACGTCGCGCTCGTGCCGGCCGGCGCGCCGGGCGTGGTGCAGGCGATGGTCGTGGCGGGCAACGAGCTGCAGCAGCTTCCCTATGGCCCGGCGGGTCATCCGGACCCGCGCGGCGCGTTGCAGGAGGACTGCTCGAGCACGATCAACTACGTGCTCTACCGCTCGGGCGTCCGTCCGATCGGCGAAATCCTCGAGGACAACCCGCTGGCGCAGGACTACGTGCACTGGGGCGACCCGGGGCCGGGCAGGTGGGTGACGATCTACTCCACGACGAGCCCGACCGACCACACGTTCATGACGATCGCCGGCCTGCGGTTGGACACAAGCCACGACGGCACGGACGTAGGTCCCAACGCCGCAGAAGACGGCCCGCGCTGGCGCGTCCTCGACCGCATCCCGACTTGGGCTCACTGGTCGGTTCGCCACCCGCGGGGGTTGTAAGGTGCGCGCATGCCTGCCCGCAAGGTCGACTACCTGCTGATCGGCGGTGGCCTGGCCTCGGCCAACTGCGCGCGCTGGCTGCGCGAGGAAGGCGCCGACGGCGAGATCGTGCTGGTCGGCCGCGAGCCGGACCCGCCTTACAACCGCCCGAACTGCTCCAAGGGCTACCTGCAGGGCAAGGAGCCGCGCGAGGAGGCCTACTTTCGCCCGGATGAGTGGTGGGGCGAGCAGCGCATCGAGCTGCTGACGCGCACGAGCGTGACGGCGCTCGACGCCGATGCGCGCACGGCGAAGCTGTCGAACAAGCAGGAGATCGAGTTCGACAAGGCGCTGATCGCGACGGGCGCGAACGTGCGCCGGCTGAACGTCGACGGCTGCCAGCTGGAGCAGATCCACTACCTGCGCACGCTGGGCAACGCCGACGCGATCCGCGAGGGCACGGCGGACGCGGAGAACGTCGTGCTGATCGGCGGCAGCTACATCGGCTGCGAGGTGGCGGCGTCGCTGACGCTGCTGGGCAAGCGCTGCACGATCGTGATGCAGGAGCAGCACACGCTGCAACGCGGCTTCGGCGAGCAGGTGGGACGATTTTTTGAAGATATGTTGCGTGCGCACGGCGTGACCGTGCACGGCGGCGACGAGCTGGAGCGCTTCGAGGGAGACGGCAGGGTCGAGAAGGTCGTCACGCGCGCAGGGCTGGAGCTCGACGCCGACGCGGTCGTGATCGGCGCGGGCGTCACGCCGGACGTCCAGCTGGCCGAGCGCGCCGGCCTGAAGATCGGCGAGCGCGGCGGGGTGACGTGCAGCTCGCGTCTTGAGAGCTCGACGCCCGGCGTGTTCGCGGCGGGCGACATCTGCGAATACGAGTCGGTCGTGCACGGCGGCGCGCGCGTGCGCATCGAGCATTGGGACGTCGCCTTCAACCACGGCAAGACGGCCGCGCTGAACATGCTCGGCAGCGACGTCGCGCACACGGAGGTGCCCTACTTCTACTCGGTGCTCGCCGACTGGGGCGAACTGGAGTACGTCGGCCCGGCCTACGAGTGGAACCAGGAGATCGTGCGCGGCTCGCTGGACGACGGCGAGTTCAGCAACTGGTACCTGCAGGACGGCGTCGTCAAGGCGGCGCTCAGCGTTGGCCGCTCAGACGACCTCGACGCGGCGCGGCGCCTGATCGTCGAGGGGCGTCAGCTCGACGACGCCGGGCGTGCGCAGCTCGGCGACCTCGCATCCGATCTAGAAGATCTTTAGTCGCTCGCTGCGCCAAAGCCGGTCGGCGTGCGTGTCAGCTCGTGCGAGGAGATCACGCGGTCGATCAGCCCGTACTCGCGCGCCTGCTCGGCGGTGAAGTAGCGGTCGCGGTCCATGTCGTCGTGTACGCGCTCGATCGGCTGGCCGGTGTGCCGGGAGTAGATCTCGTCGATGTGGCGGCGCAGCTCCAGCGTCTCGCGCGCGTGGATCTCGATGTCCGCGGCCTGGCCCTCGAAGCCGCCTGAGGGCTGGTGGATGAGGATGCGGCTGTTGGGCAGCGCCATGCGCTTCCCCGGCGCGCCGCCGGCGAGCAGCAGCGAGCCCATGCTCATGGCCACGCCGAAGCAGATCGTCTGCACGTCGGGCTTGATGAACTGCATCGTGTCGTAGATCGCCAGGCCCGAGTAGACGACGCCGCCGGGCGAGTTGACGTACAGCGACACGTCCTTGTCGGCGTCCTCTGACTCCAGGTGCAGCAGCTGCGCGACGACGAGGTTTGCGACCTGATCGTCCACGGGCGTGCCGATGAAGACGATGCGCTCGTTGAGCAGGCGCGAGTAGATGTCAAACGAGCGCTCGCCTCGCGCGCTCTGCTCTACGACCATCGGTATCAAGGGCATCTCGGCTATCCTTTCGACAACTGGACGGTTGTCAAGCACAATAGCAACCATATGGTTGTCAAGGAGGCCGAGATGGCGGAGCGGACGCAAAAGCGCGCGACGGTGCGCAGGGAAGTCGAGATCGAGGCCTCGCCCGAGGAGGTCTGGGAGGCGCTTGCCACAGAGCAGGGGCGCGAGGCTTGGCTGCGGGAGGCCGAGCGCGACGTGCACGTCGAGGTCGTCGAATCGCCGCGCCGCCTGGTGTGGTGGTGGGTCGGCGAGGACGAGCCGGCGACGCGCGTGGAGTTCCTGGTCGTCGCGGCGCCGTCGGGCGCGCGTGTCGTCGTGACCGAGTCAGAGCCCGCCTTCCCGCTGGCCATGCTGGCCGCGAGCTTCGCGGGGGTGTGCGCTTGAGCGACGACGTCGGGCCCGTCTTCGCCGCGCTCGCCGACCCGACGCGGCGCTCGATGCTGCAGGCGCTGCTGCGCGACGGCACGACGACTGTGCCGGCGCTCACGGCCGCGCTGCCGATCTCGCGCCAAGCCGTCGCCAAGCACCTGGCCGCGCTCGACCACGCCGGGCTGGTCGAGCGCTCGCCCGCGCGCGGGCGCGAGGTGCGCTACCGCCTGCGCGACGGCGCGCTGGCGCCGGCGAGCACGTGGCTGGCCGACACGCAGGCCGCTTGGGACGCCCGCCTCGCGCGGCTGAAGCAGGCGGTCGAGCGAGACGCCTGAGCGCGCGTCGCCGGGCTCCGCGCCGCCTCGCCCGCGCGAGCGCGCGCAGAGCGCGTGGAGTAGCATTCGCCACGTTCAACGGCCGGTGGTGAAGGGAAGTCGGTGCGAATCCGACGCGGACCCGCCACTGTGACCGGGGATGCCTGCCGGAGCGCGTTCAGCGCGCAGCCACCGATCCGCCACGCGGAGCGGGAAGGCCCGGACAGGTAGGCCCGGGAGCCAGGAGACCTGCCTCCGGCCGAAGCCCACAAGCCCTCGTGGAAAGGGGTTGGCCATGCTGACATCTCGCCGTTTCTCCGTCGTGCTCGCCGGTTCGGTCGTGTTTCTGCTCGTTCAGTTGGGCTCCGCGGCGGCTGCGTACGCCGCGCCGATCACCGTCAACGTGCGCGTCGAGGGGTCGGCGACGACGCTCTACGAAGGCCCCGTGACGACGTCCGCCGAGACGATCGAAACGCCGTCCAGTGGCGGGCCGCATCCTTGCAACTACTCCTCGAACGGCCCCTCCGAAGGCTTTGCCGACGAAGGCGCTCAGTCGGGAACGCCGACGACGGCGCTGCATGACGCGACTCTCGCAAGCGGCCTGTCCTTCGACGCCAAATGGTTTGGCAGCGGGCCGAGCAACGGCGATCCGGGTGACTTCTTCGTGACCAAGGTGGGAACTGACGAAAACGGCGGATCGCCGCCGTTTCCCTCGTGGGGCTATGCGGTCAACGACACGACGGCGTCTGTCGGCGGATGCCAGATCGCACTTGCTCCAGGCAGCGAAGTGCTGTGGGCATACAACTACTTCAACCTCACACACCTGCTGAGCCTCTCGGGCCCCGCGAGCGTCAGTTCGGGCGCGCCGTTCACCGTTCACGTCGCCGACGGCCGCACCGGCGAACCGATCGCCGGTGCCGCGATCGGTCAGTTGGCGGCTGGTGTGACGACGACGATTCCCGCCAGTCCGCTGACTGACGCGTCTGGCAACGCGACGATCTCGCTCTCCGCGGGAACGTTTACGTTGAAGGCGACCCAGCCGGAATCCGTGCGCTCCAACGGCCTCACGGTGTGTGTTCACGCAGGCGACGACGGCTCGTGTGGCACGACGGCGCCCGGCCCCGGTCCGAGCACGTCGCCGGGCGCCAAGTCGATCGCTCCAGCTTCAACGGGTCTTGCCGCGAGGATCCTTGGCATCGTCAACGGACGCCACTACTCGCGTCGTTCGGCGCCGCGCGTGCTGCGGGGAGCCGTGAAGGTCGCCGCGGGTGGCAGCCTGCGCCAGGTTCGCATTCGCCTTCAACGGCGTGTCGGACGGCGCTGCTGGAGCTTCAGCGGCGTGCGTGGGCGATTCGTGCGTGCACGCAAGTGTGCGGCGGCGAAGTTCTTCTCGGTTGGCTATGCGGAGTCATTCAGCTATCTGCTGCCGACTCGGCTGCCGGTTGGCCGCTATGTCTACGACATCGAGGCCGTCGAAGCCTCAGGGAACGTGACGCAGCTCGTGGGAGGGGTGAGTCACGTCGTCTTTCGCGTCAAGTGATCAACGTCCTGTCGTGCGGCGTGCGCTGCGCCGCAGGAGAGCCCGTCCGATGCTGGTCACCGGCCTGTTCGTCCTGGCGGCCGCGTTGGTCTCCAGCTGCGGCCTCGGCGCCGGCAAGGCGCCCACGGCGGTCGGCCTGGTCATAACGCGCGACTTCGGCGCGCACGTCGTGCGCTCGTGGGGCGCGCCGCGCGCGCGCGGGCAGGAGACGGTGATGAGCCTGCTCACGCGCAACGCCAGCGTGTCCACGCGCTACGGCGGCGGCTTCGTGCAGAGCATCGACGGCCTGGCCGGAGGACACAGCGGCGGGCGGCCGGTCGACTGGTTCTACTACGTCAACGGCATCGAGGCGTCCAAGGGCGCGGCGTCGACGAACGTGCACCCCGGCGATCGC
>Ga0207671_10001887_pt1 | contig 23289 bp, 20 predicted proteins | sample KBSC24metaG_FD_184352 | JGI IMG/M metagenome (GOLD analysis project Ga0207671, IMG submission 184352) | Corn rhizosphere microbial communities from Kellogg Biological Station, Michigan, USA - KBS C2-4 metaG (SPAdes) (version 2) | ecosystem: Host-associated > Plants > Roots > Rhizosphere > Soil... | reverse complement strand
TGGAGCTGGCCGATCGCGGCGAGCTGCGCATCGAGGTCGCCCGGCGGGTCCCGCTGGCCGAGCTCGCGGCCCTGCACGCCGACGCCGCCGCAGGCAACCTGCCCAGCGGCAAGACCATCGTCCTCGCGCCCAACGACTGACTGCTGCCTGGCCTGACGCTTGAAGCCGAGTCTCGGAGTCGGGATCCAACTTCGAGTACTGGGAGTCCGGACGGCACGGAACCCGTACAAGTTTGTACACGCCGTCCACGCTGGACTATCGGCTTGCCTGTGTTGTGCCGGGAACCGCGATGTCCGGGCCTCGCCCGGACACCGCCGAAAGCTCGCAGTCTGTCCAAATCTGTACACTCGCTCGGTACGCGGCAGCGGAGGACGAGATCGGGGGCGCGAGATGGCTGCGAACGAGGCACCGGATCCGGCCCGAGCCCGTGACCTGGCGGAGTTCATCGCGGTCCTCGCGGAGCTGCGGCAGTGGGCCGGCGGGCCGTCGTTCCGGGTGCTGGCCAGGCGGGTGGGTCCGTTGTTGCGGCCGCCGCAGGTCGTCGCGCACACCACGGTCTCCGCTGTCTTCCAGCCGCAGCGCCGGCGGTTGGACATCGATCTCGTGACGGCGATCGTCCGGGCCCTCGGGGTGGACGGGCCGGAGGTCGTGCGCTGGCGGAAGGCCTGCGTCCAGGCGCATGTCAAGGTCAGGCTCGACGGTCCGGCCGGGGCCTTCCGGCAGTTGCCCGCGGACGTCGCCGCCTTCACCGGCCGTGAGGCCGAGCTCAAGCACCTTCTCGACATCGCCGCCGATGCCGGTCGCGGGGCGACGACGGTGGTGATCTCCGCGATCGACGGCATGGGCGGGATCGGCAAGACCGCTTTGGCGGTGCACGCCGGCCACGTGCTGGCTGAGAAGTTCCCCGACGGACAGCTGTTCGTGGACCTGCACGCCCACAGCGCCGAGGCCGGCCCCCGCGACCCGAACGAGGTTCTGAGCGAGCTTCTGCAGGCTCTGGGCCTGGATCCCCGGACCATCCCGTCGACATTGGAGGCGCGCGCCAAAGCCTTCCGGAACCGTCTGGCCGGCAGCCGCACCCTGATCGTCCTGGACGACGCGGCCAGCGAGCAGCAGGTCCGCCCGCTGTTTCCGGCTGCTCCCGGATGCCTGGTCCTGGTCACCAGCCGCAATCGTCTCAAGGCCCTGGACGACGCCCACCCGCTGCCACTGGACGTCCTGGAACCCGCCGACGCGATCGTTCTGCTGCGCCGCCACATCGGCCCGGGCCGCATCGCCGCCGACGACTCGGCCATCGCCCGCATCGCCGAGTTGTGCGGATACCTGCCGTTGGCGCTGCGTATCACCGCCGCCAACCTGGCCCACCGCCGGACCTGGACCACCGACTACATGGAGGCGCGGCTGCGCACCGGCCTGGCCGGTCTGGCGGCCTTCGACGACGGCGACCGCCGAGTACGTGCCACCTTCGAGCTGTCCTACAACGCCCTCACCCCCGGTCAGCAATCCGCGTTCCGCGGCCTCGGGCTGATCCCCGGTTCGAACGCCGATGTCTACGCGGCCGCCGCGTTGCTGGACACCGGCGTGAACGAGGCCGACGCGCTGCTCCAGGACCTGACCGACCGAAGCCTGCTCATCGAAACCGCGCCGGGTCGTTACCGGTTGCACGACCTGCTGCGCGAATACGCCCGAACCCTTGCGGTGGCAGAAGAATCCGCAGAGCAGCGCGAGGCGTCACTGGACCGGCTTCTGCACTACTACGCCCACACCGCGCAAACCGCCTCTGGGCCCATCGCCCGGTGGCCACGGCCCGCCCCCGACGGCCCGGCGCCCGCCCACGTTCCCGACCTGACCGATCCTGAGACCGCCCGGGCCTGGCTGCGTACCGAACATGCCAACCTGGACGCCGCCTACACGCACGCCCACACGCACCACCTCGACCACCGAACGACCGCCCTGGCCGCCGCGATGGCCGAGATCCTGCTGTCCGACGGACCCTGGACCCGCGCCCTGCAGATTCACCAGGGTGCGGAGATCGTCGCCCGCCGGAACGGTCCCGCCGCTCACGCCGCCGCTCTGACCGACCTGGGACGGGTGCGGTACCTGAACGGCGACTATCAGGGTGCGGCAGAGGCTCAGACCCGGGCCCTGGAGATCTTCCGGCAGACCGGTGATCGCCTGGGCGAGGCCGGCGCGCTGTATGAGCTCGGGCGGGTGCGGATTCTGACCGGGGACCACGCGGGGACGCAGAGCGCACAGACGCAGGCCCTGGAGATTCTCCAGGAGATCGGCGATCGCCCCGGCGAGGCCTGCGCTCTCATCGAAGTGGCACGGGTGCGGTACGTGTCCGGGGACTACGCAGGGGCGGAGGACGCACTGGTGCGCGCCCTGGAGATCTTCCGGCAGATCGGCAACCGCTCGGGTGAGGGTGGCGCCCTGACCGGCCTGGGGCTGGTGCGGGCGGCGACGGGAGATCACGCGGGTGCGGAGGACGCCCACCTGCGAGTCCTGAAGATCTGTCAGCAGCTCGGCGATCTCTCCGGCGAAGCCAACGCCCTGAACAACCTCGGGCGGGTAAGGACTCTGACCGGCGACCACCCAGGAGCACTGGCCTTCCAGACGCGAGGGCTGAAGATCTTCCAGCAGCTCGGCAACCGGGCCGGCGAAGCAAACGTCCTGAATCACCTTGGGCTCGTGCGCATTCTGACCGGGGACCATGCCGGAGCGCAGGACGCTCTACTGCCCGCGCTGGAGATCTTCCAGCAGCTCGGCAACCGCCCCGGCGAGGCCAGTGTCCTGACCGAACTGGGTCGGGTGCGGCATATGACCGGGGACTTTCGCGGTGCGCAGGACGCCCTGACGCGGGCGCTGAACATCTTCCAGCGAGACGGTCAGCGTGGCAACGAGGCTTATGCACTGACCGCTTATGCGGCCACCGTCGCTGCGCTCGGTGACCACCGTCGCGCCCTCACGCTGTACCAGCAGGCCCTGGTCATCAACCAGGAACTGCAAGCACTCGACCAGGAGGCGATCACCCTGGAAGGCATCGCCGGCCACCACGTGGCCACCGGCGATCCCGCCCGAGGCGCCGAGTACCTGAACCAGGCGTTGGAGATCTACCGGCGCCTCGGCATGCGCCCGGACCTCGAACGGGTCCGGGCCCGGCTGGCCGAGCTCGACGTGCGGTAGCCGCAGCCGTCCACCCGCCGCACATCATGCTCGGCACGCGCCGCGCGGTTCTACATCTCCTGCTCCCACCAACCGCGCGTGTCGACATCCGCGGCGTCCGCTAGGGTCTCCAGCTCCGTGATCTCGTCGTCGGCGAGGTCGACGGCGCGGGCCCGGATGAGCCCGTCGATATAGCCCGCCTTCGTGACGCCGATGATCGGGGTGGTTCCCTTGGCGACGGCCCAGGCGGTGGCGACGTCGGCGGGGGAGGCGCCCCGGTCCTCGCCGAGCGTGCGCATCCGGTCCGTCAGTGCCTGCAGCTGGGCCAGGATGCCGTTGTACACGCCCGCGCGGCTGCTTCCCTCCGGCAGCGGATTCGCCGGGCTGTACCTGCCGGTCAGGGCTCCCTGCTCCAGGACCATGTACGCGAAGAAGCGCACGTCGTGCTCGCGGCAGTGGTTGAGGATGCCCGCGCGCTCGGAGTTGCGATACAGCAGGCTGTAGTGGTTCTGGACCGCCTCGACCCGGAAGCCGGCCTCGCCGAGGATCGCATCGGCGAGGCCGATCTGCCGCAGGTTGTGGTTGGAGACGCCGACGTGCTTGATCTTGCCGCTCTCGAGCAGCGGGATCAGGGACGGCGTCCAGCGGGCCACGTCGGAAGGGTTGTGGATCCAGTAGAGATCCACGTAGTCGGTGCCGAGCCGCTCGAGGCTCTGCTGGAGCATGTCCGCGACCGGGTCGTCGCCGGCGCCGGCCAGCTGCGGGGTGAACTTCGTCGACAGCTGGTACTCGCTGCGGTCGTAGCCCTTCAGCGCCTGGGCGAGTGCCGTCTCCGAGCGGCCCATGCCGTACGCGACAGCGGTGTCCCACAGCGTGAACCCGTTCGCCTGCGCCTGCTCGACGACCTCCCGCAGACCGGACTCGCTCAGCCGGCTGCCGAAGTAGCCGTCGCCCGCCTCGCCGCTGTCGCCCCAGGCCCACGTGCCCAATGCCACCGCCGGCACCGTCAGCGCCTCGCTCGTCATCGTCGTGCCTCCGTTGCTTGTTCTCAAGATCGTGTCGGAACTCTCGATCTCCACAGAACCGCAGTCGGGGCAGCCGGGGAAGGTCGCGTTCATGGGGGTACAAGCTCAACCCCCCTCATGCCGTGACCTGCGCATACCATGAACGACATGGACCAACAGCCCGGCAACCGCGGCGAGATCCGGGACTTCCTGGTCAGCCGCCGCGCCAAGATCACCCCCGAGCAGGCCGGGTTGCCGACCAGCTCCCGCCGCCGGGTCGCCGGGCTGCGGCGCGAGGAGGTCGCGGTCCTGGCCGGCGTGAGCACGGAGTGGTACACGCGGCTGGAGAAGGGGCACATCGGCGGCGTGTCCGAAGAGGTCCTCGCCGCGGTCGCCCGCGCCCTGCGCCTGGACGAGGACGAACGCACCTACCTGTTCGACCTGGCCCGGTCCTCGCGGCGCGCGGGCCGCACGCCGTCGCGCCGCCGGGATGTCGAGGTCCCGCCTCGCGTCCAGTGGATGCTCGACTCCATGACGACGTCCTCGGCGTTCGTCCGCAACGGCCGTACCGACATCGTCGCGGGCAACCCCCTGGCCCGAGCCCTGCTGGCGCCCCTGTTCGACAGCCCCACCGTCGACAGGCACGGCCGCCCCAACATCGCTCGCTATATCTTTCTCGACTCTGGCGCGCAGGACTTCTACGTCGACTGGGACGATGCCGGTGCCGCCACCGCTGCCCTGCTGCGCGCCGAGGCCGGGCGCGAGCCCCACGACCGGGCACTGCGCGAACTCATCGGCGATCTGTCCACCCTCAGCCCCGAGTTCCGCAGCCTGTGGGCCGTGCACGACGTCCTGCTCCACCACGACGGCATCAAGCGGCTTCAGCACCCCGGCGTCGGCCACCTGGAACTGACCTTCCAATCCCTCGACCTGCCGCTGCCCGGACGAGCCGTGCACGATCTGATCATCTACACCGCCGAGCCCGGTACCGCGTCGGAAGACGGGCTCAGGCTCCTTGCGAGCTGGGCGGCTGCGCCGGCTCGGGCGGCGGCTGCCGACAACTCCTGAGGCTGCTCGGTCGAGAAGTCAACTCACGGTCGGTGACTAGCGCAGCGCCGCGTTAGTCCTTGGGGGCTTACGCGGCTTTCAGTGGAGTGCCGTCGTAGGTCCATCGGTAGGGCTTGGCGGATTCGTTCTTGCCGAGGATGTAGGTTTCGATCTTCTCGATGAGATCGTCGCGGCTGCTGAAGTCGCCGTAGCGGATCACAGTCTTGGCCAGGGCGGAGAAATAGAGTTCGATCTGGTTCAGCCATGAGGCGTGTGGCGGGGTCCAGTGGACGTGCCAGCGTGGGTGCGTAGCCAGCCAGGCCTTCGTCTTCTTCGCGGTGTGCGATGAGCCGTTGTCCAGCACGATGTGGACGGGTCGAGTCGGGTCGATGTGCGCATCGAGCGTAGTCAGAAGCCGATGAAGGTGTCGGCGTCGTTGCGGGCGATGATCTCGCCGTAGACCTGGCCGCAAGCGACATCCAGGGCGGCCATCAAGCTGACGGTGCCGTGACGTTTGTACTCGAACTCTCGGCGGGCGGGTCGTCCCGGTGCGGCCGGGATGTCGGGGTGTTTGCGGGAGCGGGCGGCGATCGCGGTCTTCTCATCGATGGACAGCACCACCGCGCCGGGCGGCGGGTTCAGGTACAGGTCGCAGATGTCGGCGGCGCGGTCCCAGAACGCCGGGTCGTCGCGTCGGTTGAGCCAACCGCGGACCTTGTACGGTTTCAGGTCGGCCTCGGCCAGGATCCGCCCGACGTGCGAGGTAGAGATGGTGACGGCCTGCTCTGCCAGCCGGCCGGCGATGGCGGCGTGGGTCCAGGTGGCGGCCGGTTTGGGTGGGGCCGAGGTGGCCACTGCGGTCACTGCGACCCGTTCGACCTGGCCCAGGCGCCGCGGTCGCCCAGACCTGCGGGCATCGGCCAAAGCATCGATGCCGTACTCGGCGAACCGCCCCCGCCAAGTGCGCACGGTGTTCGGCGCGCAGCCGAGTTCGGCGGCGATCTGCTCGTTACCCGCCCCGTCAGCGGCGGCCAGCACCATTCGTGCTCGCCTGGCGGTACGCACCGGCGCGGTTTGCGACCGGGCCAGTTTGTGCAGCTTGCGCCTGGTCGGCTCGTCCAAAACGATCGGCACCGCGATTGGCGCGGCCATCCCCACCCCGCATCCATCAGGCCCCTGACGTGAATGGTCCGATGATCGCCGATCAGGGCCGCGGATGCGGCACGATGGGGGAATGCCGAAGAACCCGCCGGAGTCCATGCAGCGCAGCCTGCGGCAGCGTCTGAACGAGCACGCCGCCGCCCGCTGGCCCGCCCTGGCCGGGATCGACGTGCGCTACCGCGCCGGGTTTGCCTACATCGACGGTCGCCTACCCGACGGCGACGTGCTCAAGTTGTGCCGACTCCGCTTCACCGGACGCCTGCACACCTGGGGCTTCGCGGTCTGGCTGGCCAGCCGCGACAGCTACGAGGACAGTCGCCTGCCCACCGGCTACCCGGCCGGAAGCCCCGAAGAAGCCCTCGATTGCGTCTGCGGCCTCTACCTCGGCGACCCGACAGCCTGGCAGCAAGCCCTCAAGGACTAACGCGGCGCTGCACTAGATTCAGGCCGGTATTTGGCGGCCGTGATATCTGGTGACCTGATCGAGAAGGCGCCTTGGTGGTCTCAGGGCACAGAGGAACCGTCGCCGGCCCAGTCGCAAGCGCCTGATTTTGAGCGAAGTCTTCCGGTCTGCGTGCAAGTAGCTGACGCGGGCTCAGCATCCGAACCATACTTATCCCACACATGAAGGCCTTTGCGGGGAGGGTGGCGCGTGCGGATCGAGCTGTCAGCACAGGGTGGCGAGCCGACGGAGGACTTGGCGGATCTGGCCGACTGGCTCGCTCAGGACGATGAGCTCCGCGGTCTGGTCAAGCCCGCTCCGGTGGTCCCAGTCGCGGGTGAGCTGGGGGCGGCCGCCGACGTCCTGGTGGCGGCCGTCGGCAGTGGCGGTGCGGCCAGTGTGCTGGCCGCGTCGCTGAAGGGGTTCCTGGCCCAGCCGCGCCGGTCCGATGTGACGATCGTGCTCACCGCCGCTGACGGACGCCGTGTGGAGGTCGACGCCAAGCGCGTCCGGGACGTGGAGGCGTTGGTGCGCGAGGTCTGCGGCGAGGTGGAATGAGCGACGTCCGCCGCGTCGATCCGGCTCGCTCGCGGATCGTCCTGGTCGGCGTCGAGGCTTACACCGACGCGTCCATCCCCGACGAGCCGGCGATCGCCAACAACATCACCGATCTCACCGAGGTGCTGACCGATCCGGCGCTGGGTGCCTTCGCCCCCGGGCATCTGCTGACCGCGGCCGGCGGCGCCGGGGTGGAGGAGGTCGGCAGCCTGCTGATCGCCGCCGCCGACGAGGCCGAGGATCTGCTCCTGTTCTACTACGCAGGCCACGGATTCCCCACCACGAGCCGGGCGGAGTTGTATCTGAGCCTGGCCGGCACCGGTATCGACCGGCCGGCGTTCACGGCCCTGCCGTTCGACGCGGTGCGGGATGTCTTCCTGGGCTCGGCGGCTCGCAGCCGGGTCGTCATCCTGGACTGCTGCTACAGCGGCAAGGCGATCGGGAGGACTCTCGGCGACGCCGACGTGCTCGAGCCGTTGGACATCGCAGGGACCTACACCCTCACCGCGTCCCCGGCGACCCGGCCGGCGAGCGCGGCCTTGCCCGGCGAGCGCCACACCGCGTTCACCGGACGCCTGTTGGACCTGCTTCGGACCGGGAACCCGGAGGCCGGGCCGGATCTGAGCCTGGGCGACATCTACCGGCACTTGCGGACCCGGCTGCGTGCCGACGGGCTGCCCGAGCCGCAGCAGCGCGGGACCGCGGCCGGCGATCGGCTCGCCCTCACCTCCAACCCCTCCTACAGCAAGGACAAACTCACCCCTGGCCGCAACGCCGCGTACAGAAAGGTCGTGGTGCGGCGCAGCGTGCAGCCGACGCCGCTGCCGAAGGATCTCCGGGTCGCGTTGGGGAACCCGCACCCGAGGATCCGGGCGGCCGCCGTGGAGACGCTCGCCGAATGGTTGGACGATTCCGACCCCCGCCGCGTCCGGGCGGCGCGCGAGGAGCTTCAGAGAATCGCCGGGATCGACCACCATCCGGAAGTCGCGGACGTCGCGCGTTTTGCGTTACGCCCACGCCCGGCTTCCAAGGCGGTACCGGCGGTAGCCGGCCGCACCATCACCACCGCCGGAATCCTGGCGCCTCGGAACTCGGCCGTGACCGACGACACCACGGACACCGCCGAGCTTCTCGCGCGTCAGATACCCGTGAGCCTGCCGAGGGCTGAGGCACTGGCCGCGCTCGCGAAAGCGGTCGCGGCGTATGACGAGCGCCGGGCTGCGAGGCTGGTTGCCGAGGCCGTGTTCATCGCCGGCACCGTGGATGACCGGTCCACTCGGGCCGAACTCCTGGTCAAGATCGCTGAAGCGGTGCCCGCCAGCGATCCCGACCGGGCCCGGAGCCTGGTCGGCGAAGCCGAGGAGATCGCCCTCGCCGTCCTCGACGAGTCGTCGAAGGGATGGGCTCTGGCCGCCGTCGCCGAAGCACTGGCGGCGGAAGCACCGAATCGGGCTGAGGGGATCGCCCGCGGGATCGCCGACTCGTTCTCGAAGATCTCCGCGCTGGTCAAGGTCGCGACGGTGATGGCCGGGGACGACCCGGGCCGGGCTTCCAGGCTGCTCGGCCAGGCCGAGGCGATCGCCCAGGAGTCGATCGAGGAGTCGGCGCACGTCCAGGCGCTGACCATGGTGGCGACAGCGCTGGCCGCGAGCGATCCGGAACGGGCCGCGACCCTGATCGAAAGAGCCGAGAGGGTCGCGGGCACCATGACCGACGCCGACGCCAAGGCCTCGGCGCAGGCCGAGATCGCGCAGGCGGCGGCCGCGAGCGATCCCGACCGCGCCGAGGCGATCGCCGCCTCCATCGCCCGCCCGCAGGCCAGGGCGTGGGCGTTGACGATGCTGGCGGAGGGGCTGGCCACGAGCGATCCCGACCGGGCCGGGACGGTCGCCGACGGCATCTCCGACCCGCAGCTGAAGGCCCGGGCCCTGGCCACGTTCGCCGGAGCGCTGGCCGCGAGCGATCCCGACGAGGCCGAGACGGTCGCCTACACGATCGCCGACGAATCGTGGAGGGCGCGGGCGCTGGCCGTGGTCGCCGGAGCCATGATCGCCGACGACCCCGGCGGGGCCGCGAGGTTGGTCAGCGATGCGGCGACTATCGGCCATGCGCTGCCGGCGAGTGAATCGAAGGTGTGGGCGTTGATCGAGATTGTCGCGGTGCGGCGCCGGCTGGGATGGTGACCGGCGGATGAGCGGGGCCGGACGGTTCGCGGCCCTGCCCCGGACGGCATCGACGGGTCGTGCGACCATGCTCCAATGCCTGACTGGTCATACCATCCGCTGAGTCCTGTCGCTGCGGCGGTGTTGGGGGTTTCGCGGTCGCGGCGTGCGGCGTTGCGCTTTCTGTCCGCGATTGCCGGGATGCCGGGCGGACGCGCCCTCATCGCATTCCTGCTCGGCCGCTTCCGGCGCCCGGACGGGGTCCGAGTGGGTGCGGTCGTGCCGCTCAGGCACGCTGAGCACGCACTCAGGGCACTGCCGGCGTTGGGCGCGTCGGTCGTCGTCGAGGTCGGCCCGGTCCTCGGCGGCGACCTTGCCGCGGACGTGGTCCACCTGGACGACCCGTGGGTTTCGAGCGCTGTGAAAGCGCTGGCTGTGCCCGGTGTCACCGTCATGGCCACCACGGACGTCCTCGTCGCCGCCGGGCCCGCTTGGTTTCGGCGGGTTCTGGAAGCTGCGACGCCGACCGCCCCGCCGCAGGGCTGGCGCGACGTTCCCCGAAATCCCCGGTACTGGCCGTCGTGGGTGTGGGGCGTCGTCGTCGGGCTCGGGATGGTCGGCGCCGGGCTGGCCGCCGCCGCGATCACGCTCGGGCCGGTGCTGCTGTGGTACGACCGCGACTACCTCGGGCTGACCACTTCCGGGCTCGACCACATCGATGACCGCCTGGTGGACTTTCTCCAGCACGATCGCTTGACGATGGCCGGGACCATGGTCTCGATCGGCGTCCTCTACGCCGGGCTGGCGTTCGGCGGCATCCGGCGCGGGTGGCTGTGGGCCCGGGACGCGTACCTGATCTCCGGCGTGGTCGGGTTCCCGACGCTGTTCTACTTTCTGAGCACCGGGTTCGTGGAGCCCCTGCACACCGCGGCCGCCGTGGTGCTGTTCCCTCTGTTCCTCCTGGCGGTCTGGCGCTCACCGGCGATCCCGCGCTGGACCGTCCGACCCGACGGACCCGAGTCGCTGCGAAAGCGTGCTCTGCTCGGCCAGCTGTTGATGATCGTCACGGGGGTGGGGCTGCTCGCCGGCGGCGCTGTCATCTCGATCGTCGGCATGACAGGGGTCTTCGTTCCGACAGACCTGGAGTTCCTCGGAACCGACGCCGTGTATCTGCGCAGCGCGAATCCGCATCTGCTCCCCTTCATCGCCCACGACCGGGCCGGCTTCGGCGGTGCGCTGCTCTCCGCCGCCGTCGCGATCATCCTGCTGAGCCTGTGGGGCTGGCGGCGAGGGGAGTCCTGGGTCTGGTGGACTCTGCTGCTCAGCGCGGTCACCGGCTTCGGCCCGACGCTCGTGATCCACTACCGGATCCACTACACCGACCTGAGCCACTTGGCGCCGGTCTACGTGGGCGTCGTCTTGACCGCTATCGCACTTGCTTTGGCGCGCCCCTACCTGTGCGACACAAAGGAAAACGCCGGCGCGGTGAGCGGCGCGCCGGGGGATCACCGCTAGATGCGAGCTGCGACAGGTGCTGGAGGTGCCGGAGCTGTCGGAGCTGCCACAGGCGCCGGAGGTGCCGCATGTGCGGCCAGCCGGTCGAGCCACTCCAGCGTCGCGTCGCACACGGAGGCGGGCGAGTCGAGTTCGTCGAGGTAGGCCCGGCACGCCTGCATCTCGTGCCGGCGCCGGTCTGCGTGCTCGTGCGTTCCGTCGATCAGGCGGTCGACCACGGCCGCGCCGTTCGGGCCCAGTTCGCCGGCGATCTGGTCGCGGATCCACTGCTCGCAGCCTGCTGCCGCGCCGGCTGATACCGCTTCGAGGACCGTGGCGGCCAGCCCCTTCATGAAGACGCTGCGCAGCAGTCTGCGTCCGGCGGCGGCGCCCACCGGCTCGTCGAGCACGTCGACCGGCGCGCCGATGGGCCGGAGTGCCTCGGCCACTCGCGTCGCGCCGGGACCTGAGGCCAGCAGCGGCGTCGCCGCGCGCCGACGCGGTACCGGAGCGAGTACCGCCACGTCGGCCACGACTGCTTCGGTGGCCGCGAACGCTCGCTCGATCTCACGCTTGTCGGCAGGACTGGCACTGTTGAAGTCCGCGTAGCATGCGCCGGGCGCGATCGTCTCGGCCGCCTGAGCCGCCACGGCGGTGGCGAACATGCCGCCGGTCAAGCTGAGGATGAGCTCGGCGCCGGCGACCGCTTCGGCGACAGATGGCGCTCGCCGCAGGCCGCTCGGCGCCGGCACTGGCGCTGGATCGAACCCTGAGACCTTCCATTCGAGTGTGATCAGGTCCGCCGCGTACAGCTGCCCGGCTTGCCCAAGGCCCAGTATGGCTATCCGCATATCGAGTCGCTCCTGTATGTGTCGGATCTTGGTGTGCTGTCAGTGTGCGGATACTCCGTGCCGGTCCTACCTCGGCGCCTGGAAGCCGCCGATCTCCTGCTCGAGTATCTCGGCCAGCCGCAGCGGAGTACGGTCCTCGAACATCGGGCCGATGAGCTGCACTCCCACCGGCAGGCCCTCGGGGGAGCGGCCTGTGGGGATCGCGGTGGCGGGCAGGCCGGGCATGGTGGCCAGGCCGGCCCAGACGAGCTGGTCGAGGTAGGGGTGCTCGGCGCCGTCGATGACGATGGCGCGTTCCAGCAGGTCGGGGGTGTGGTCGTGGGGGAAGGCGGGCGTCGGGGTGATCGGGCACACCACGGCGTCGAACTCGGCGAACAGCTGCCGCCAGGCGTGGCGGTGGTGCTCGCGACGGTAGTTCGCCTCCATCCATTCCTGGTGGCTGAACACGATGGCGCGCAGTCGCGCGGCGTCCAGGCTGTGGTCGTCTGCGCGCAGTGCGGAGGCGCGGGCCCGCAGTTCTTCGAGCGTGTCGGTGGGGAAGCGCGCGGGCGAGCCCGATATCAGCAGCTGCGTGTAGATCGTCGCGGCCCCGGCCAGGTCGGGCAGCAGCGGACTGTGCCGTTTGACGCGCGCGCCGCCGTCGGCCAGCGCGTCGGCCACCCGGTCCACGCCCGCGCGCACGGCGGACGCGGTCGGGATGAGCGGATGCTCGTCGAGCACCAGGACCCGGAAGTCGCCGAGCCGCTCGTGACGCGCGGCAGGCAGCTTCAGGTCGTACGCGACGCCGTGCGTCAGCGGATCCGGCCCGGCCATGACGTCGAGCAGCAGGGTCAGGTCGCGAGCGCTGCGCGCCATCGGGCCGACGACGGCGAGGTCGAGCTCGGACGGCAGGGCCGGCGCGGGCGGCGGGACCATGCCGCGGTTGGCCGCCAGCCCCAGCGTCGGCTTGTGCGCGTAGACACCGCAGAAGTGCGCGGGGGTCCGCAGCGAGCCGGCGATGTCGGAACCGATGGACAGCGCGCCGAATCCGCACGCCAGCGCCGCCGCCGACCCGCCGGACGACCCGCCCGCGGTGCGACGGTGATCCCACGGGTTGTTGGTGGTGCCGTAGATCTCGTTGAAGCTCTGGATGTCCTGCAGCCCCAGCGGCACGTTGGTCTTGCCGAGCACCACCGCGCCCGCAGCCTTGAGCCGCGCCACCTGCACGGCGTCCTCGGCCGGCATGAAGTCCCGGTGCGGCGGCATGCCCCAGGTCGTCGGCAGCCCGGCGACGTTGTAGGACTCTTTGACCGTCACCGGAATGCCGAGCAGCGGCCGGTCCTCACCGCGGGCCCGCGCCTGGTCGGCATCGCGGGCGGCGGCCCGCGCCCGGTCGAAGTCCGGCACACAGATCGCGTTGATCGCCTTGTCGTACTGCTCGATCCGGCCGATCGCCGCGTCGGTCAGTTCCACCGAGGTCACGTCACCGGCACGCAATGCCGCCGCGAGCTGTTCGGCCGTATCAAGAATCCACTCCATGAACCGGACCGTACTGGCCTCTGGAACAGGCCATAAAATGTCTTTCTGCACAACGGGGAAGACGGCGCCTCGTCACTCCGCGTCCCGAGGCTCCCAGCGGAGCAGATCGCCCGGCTGGCACTCAAGTGCTTCGCAGAGCGCTTCAAGCGTCGTGAAGCGCACCGCCTTGGCGCGGCCGTTCTTGAGCACGGCCAGGTTGGCGGGCGTGATCCCCACCCGGTCGGCGAGTTCGCCCACGGACATCTTGCGCTTGGCCAGCATCACGTCGATGTCGACGGCGATCGGCATCAGATCACCTCGTCGAGCTCGGCCTGCATCTGCGTCGCCTCGACGTCGCGGGCGACGGCTTGAGCGAGCAGCATCCGCAGGACGAGCACGATGAGCGCGACGCCCAGGATCCCCACGCCGATCCCCGCCATGATGCCGGTGACGCCGGGATCATCCCGCTGGCCCGGCGCGTTGACGGCCGTGACCGTGAACCACACGAGGGCGGCCGCCACGATCGCGCCGATCACGCCGTCGACGTAGCGGAAGGCGTCGTGGGAGAACACGGTTCCGCGGCGCACCATCGCCACCAGCCGCCATACGCAGACCAGGGCGACCTGGATCGATCCCGCGCCCACGATCGTGGCCACGCGAAACGCGGTCAGCGGGAGCTTCCCGTCCTCCGGGTCGTTCCCGCCGACCAGAGCCCACACCATCAGCGCCTGCACGAGCACGCTTCCGGCGAGCATCATCGCGAGCACGGCGCGCAGCGCGCGCACGGTCAGTGTTCCCATGCCGACCCCCTCTATCGAGTGACGATGGGAATCTATCGAATATCGATAGGCTCGCCAAGAGGTGAGTCGGCGGCGCGCGCCGGTTTCGCTCCATGCCCGGGAAAGGTGCCGTGGCGGTGTCGAATTGCGGTTGGGCCGTTCGTAGTAGCTGTGAGAGGCCGCCTACGAGGGCGCCACCGTTGCAGACACAGGAGATGTCGACAGATGTCGCACCCGCTGACCAAGATCCACCGCATGGCCGAGCTGATCGAGCCGATCGGCACCGTCACGTTCTCCGACATCCCGAACGAGGCTTTCCTGGCCCTGGGCATGCGCAACTACTGGGACGGCTACTTCGCAGGCCGCGCCGCGCCGCTGGGGCTGGCCCCGGCCGAGGTGGTGCACGCGGTCTTCTACAACTTCGCCGAGGGCGAGGTGGCCCGCCACATCCCGTGGGTCTGGGGGAAGATCACGCCGGAGGAGGCGATCGCCGTGCGCGAGCAGGGCAGTGCCGCCGCGCTTCGGCAGCTGATCGGGGACCTCGCCGCTGACCCAGGCCTGGTGCGAGCCACCGACCTGGCCACCCGGGCAGCGCTGAGCGCGCCGATCGACGGGCGCGTGCTGTATGCCGGCCTCCGGGCGCTCGACGTGCCCGAGGAGCCGGTGGCCAAGCTCTGGCACGTGGCGACGTTGCTGCGCGAGCACCGCGGCGACGGCCACAACGCCGTCCTGGTCGCCCACGGCATCGGCGGCACCGAGGCCCACGTCCTGATGGCCCTGGCCCTGGGCATGCGGGCCGAGGAGTTCGGCCGCATCCACCACCTGCCCAAGCCGAAGCTGGCCGCCGTCATCGACGGACTGCGCGGGCGCGGCCTGGTGGACGCCGACGGCGGGTTCACCGACGCCGGCCGGCAGACCAGGGAGCGGATCGAGGCCCTCACCGACGAGGCGGCGGCGCCGGCGTACGACGTGCTCAGCGCGGACGAGCTCGACGAGCTGATCGCGCTGCTCGAGCCGATCGCCGCCGCGGTGAACGCCGCCGATGACTGAACGGGCCCGGATGACTGAACGGGCCCGGATGACTGAGCGGGCCCGGATGACTGAGCGGGCCCGGATGACTGAGCGGATCTTTCAGCGAGCGGCTCGATCCCTGTGCGCGGCGCGGTGAGCAGGGCATCTGCGGGATCTGCGACTCCGGGTGCCGGCGCCGTAGCCGGAAAACTCGGTTGTGCCGGACCCCTAGGCTTTGCCGGTGTGACGGACAGCTTTGATCCCGTGGCGTACAACCGGGCCGCCTGGGACCGCGAGGTGGAGAGCAGCAACGAATGGACTCAGCCGGTCGGGCCGGAGGTCATCGCCCGGGCCCGGGCCGGCGATTGGTCCGTCGTCCTGATCGGCTACCAGACGGTGCCCCGCGACTGGTTTCCGGCTGACCTGGCCGGCGCCGAGGTGCTGTGCCTGGCTTCCGGCGGAGGACAGCAGGGGCCGGTGTTCTCGGCGGCGGGCGCGAGCGTGACAGTCCTGGACAACTCGCCGCGGCAACTGGACCGCGACCGGGAGGTCGCCGCCCGCGAGGGACTGGCCGTCCGTACCGTGCTCGGCGACATGCGCGATCTGAGCGTGTTCCCCGATGCCGGCTTCGATGTCGTCTTCAACCCGGTGTCGAACGTGTTCTGCCCGGACCTGGCACCGGTCTGGCGGGAGGCGTTCCGCGTGCTGCGCCCCGGCGGAATCCTGATGGCCGGGTTCCTGAACCCCGACGTCTTCGTCTTCGACGTCACGGCGATGGAAGAGCGGGGTGAGCTCATCGTGCGGCATCCGCTCCCGTTCAGCAGCCTCGATCTGCCGGACGACGAGCGGCAGCGCTCGTACGGGACCGGGCCGATCGAATACAGCCACTCGCTCGTCGGGCAGATCGGCGGGCAGCTCGCGGCGGGCTTCATCCTGACCCACTTCGACGAAGCCCCGCACCACGCCGATGCCACTGCCCGGTACATGCCCGGCTACTTCGCTACCCGGGCCGTCAAGCCCTAGCGCGCCGGGGGCGTCGGCCGGAGCGATTCGTCATCGGCTCTGTCATCGGCCGCCGGCTCTGGCGTCGGCCGGCAGCGTGAGCGGCAGACCGAAGGCGGCGGCCAGATGAGCCTCGAACGTCGTGATCTCCACGATCCGCCCGGCCTCGATCCGCAGCACGTCGACCATCTGCGCGCGGTACACCGACGTCCCGGGCCGCTGCACGTATCCGGCGACCGCCGGCTGCCGGTTCGCCCGGGTCGGCAGGTGCCGCCAGCGTCCGAAGTAGGCCGGGGAGGCGGCGTCGAAGATCCGGCCGAGGTGGCCGACCAGCGCGTCGCGGCCGGCGAACCACATCGGGTTGGGCGGCATCGTGACCACCACGTCGGCGGCGAGCAGATCGGCCATCATCGACACGTCCGCACGTTCCGCGGCGACCATGTAGCGGCGCACGATCTCGCGCTCTTCCTGGCTGTGGCTGCCGACGGCCCAGTCCGACCGCTGCTGGGGCAGCCGGTCCCGCAGCGTCTGGCGCGCACGCTGCAAGGCGCTGTTGGACGCGGCGACGGACATGTCCATCAGCGTCGCGGTCTCTTCGACGGGACGGCCCAGCACGTCGCGGAAGATCAGCACCGCGCGCTGCCGCGGCGGCAGATGCTGGAGCGCGGCGAGGAAGACCAGCTCCATGGTCTCCCGCGACACCGCGGCCGCCTCGGGCTGCTCCTCGGCCGCCGCCTCGTCCAGGATCTGGTCCGGATAGGGCTGCAACCAGGCCAGCCGGTCCGGCGGCCCACCGGGTCCGGAGTCGAAGCCGGGCACCGGCGCGTACTTCTGCGGCTCGCGGCCGGTCCGGCGCAGGTGATCGATGCAGGCGTTGGTCGCGATGCGGTAGAGCCAGGTCCGCGCGGCGGCCCGGCCCTGGAATCCGGAGCGGTCGCGCCAGGCTTTGAGGAGGGTCTCCTGGACGAGGTCCTCGGCGTCGTCGTAGGAGCCGACCATGCGGTAGCAGTGCAGGTGGAGCCACTTGCGGTGGGGCTCTACGAGGACCGCGAAGTCTGCTTCGTTGTCCAGAGGCTGCGGGGGAGCGTCCTGTTCCTCCTCGGCCTCCACCTCCGCTTCCACAGATTTCGCCACGGCTTCCGGTGTGGCGCTTTGAGCCATCCGCCACAGCCGCCGTGCCGTCGTCGCCAAAGCCTCGGCATCGGCACGGAAGACCTGAGCTGGTTCCAAGGCCAAGCCTTTGACCTGCCGCTCGATATCGGCCAACAGGTCAGCGGCGGACTGGTCGGGCGTGGTGCGCCGGTCCCGGTAGGCACTCTGCCTGCACGCCGCCGAGCAGTAGACGGAGGTCCGGCCGCGCCCACGCTCCGGGAGTGCGGCACCGCACTTCTGGCAACTCCGAGCCTTCATGCCCTCTCCAGCCAATCGTCACGGACGGCGATGTGACGAAATGAGGGTAACGGCCCCGACCGGAGACTCCGTCCCGCCCGCACGTGATGTCCGACAGAATCCTCCTCGACGTCACCCGCACCGACAGCCACAGGAGTTCGCGATGTCCCGCTCCCAGCCCCCGTGGTATCCGCCACCCGGACCCGACCTCCGGAATGCGGACGAGGACCAGGTGGTCCGGTGGATCGGCGGCTGGCTGATGGATGCCGCCCCCGAAGGCTGGCGGCGGATCGACATGACGGCCCGCGTCGCTTCGACGCTCGAGGAGATCTCGCTGGCGGTCGTCATGCCCGAGGGCGGCCCGGCGCGGATGGAGCCGCCGCCCGACGTCAGCCCACTGCTGTTCGAGCTGCGGCAGAAGAAGTACGTGCGGGGTCGCGGCGCCTGGCTGTCGTTGCGCCTGATCATCGATCCGGATGGTGCGTACTGCGTGCACTACAACTTCGATCTGGACCCGCAGTGGGACCCGCCGGTCGAGATCGAGGTCTTCGATCACGACTTCGAGTCCTTCCCGCGCGAGGAGGAATGGATCCCCGCCTGGTATGGGGAACGGCTCAAAGGCGGGACCGGCGGGAAGCAGACCCCCGACGAGCCGAATGCTCTGCTGCAGCGCTTCGCGGATGAGCTGAAGTTTGCTCTCCCCCCGGGCTGGGACTACATCCAGCTCCAGTTCCGCGCGGTCGGCGATCACGAGGAGTCCGGCGCCGTGGTCCACTCGATCACCGGGACGGTCTACCCGTGGACGCCGCCGGAGCAGGTACTGGAACCGCTGCGGCGCCACCGCGCGGCTTCGACGTCCGATGACCGGGGCACATGGGTGAGCCTGAAGTACGAGGTGAGGTTTCCCGACCAGATCAAAGCCCAGTTCAACTCGAATGAAGACCCCGGGTTCCGCCGGCCGCCGCCGGCCGGGGCGTACGCCGAGGAGCTGCGCCGCTACCCGCGTTCCGAGCGGCGGACGCCCGACTGGCTGCGCCGAGGGGCCGAAGGGATCGAAGGGGCCGAAGGGTCCTGATCATCACCCGGCGACCGGCGTCACGCGTTCGAAGCCAGTGGTTCCGTTCACTGATTGCCAGGTCAGGACAGTTTCGCCTCGGGCGCGAAGGCGGGCAGCTTCTCGAGACTGCTGCGTACGGCCTCGGCACCGTACTCGAACATCTGCCGCTCGTAGTCGTCGACCGCGCTGAGGAGGTCCTGCTCGCCTTCCTCGGCGCTGATCAGGCAGCGGCGGAGCACGTCGGCGTCGCGCAGGGCGGTGTTGGCGCCGTTTCCACCGGTGGGGGAGGTGGCGTGGATCGCGTCGCCGAGCAGCGTGACCGGGCCGGACGCCCAGCGCGGGCCGGGCTTGACCACTCGGATGGACAGCAGGGTGCTGTTGTCCGGGTCGGCCTGCTCGATCAGTGCGCGCAGCTGCGGGTGCCAGCCGTCCATCCGGGACAGTACGGCGTCCTGCGCGCTCAGGTCCTCCAGTGAGCCGTTCGGCGGGAGGATCATGGCCCAGCGGACGTAGTCGCCGATGTCGGGCAGCGTGACTTCGGGGGCCAGGCGCTGGGCGGCCTGCTTCGGCGGGGTGCGGAAGCGCATGGCGCCGAGCAGCAGGCTGACGCCGTCGCCGGCGATCTTCGAGCCGTAGGCCTTGGACAGGCCGGCGAACTCCTCGGTCAGCGGGGTGCGGCCGATGACGAACCGGACGCCGGTGTCGGTGGGCTCGGTCTGCGGCGTGAGCACCTTGCGGACCGCGGAGGCGACGCCGTCCGCGCCGACGAGCAGGTCGGCGGTGGCCGGGTCGCGGCGGGCGAACTCGGCTCGGACCCCGCCGTCGGCGAGCACCTCGTAGCCGGTCAGGGCGGCGCCGGTGTGCACGGTCAGGCCGGTGAGCAGCAGGTGCCGCAGGACCTGCCGGTCGACGACGATGCCGGTCCGGCCCGCGCCGAGCCGGCCGACCTCGTTCAGCCGCGGGTCCAGGATCAGCTGCTCGGCGGAGGCGTCCATGACGATCTCGTCGAGCAGCGGATGCCAGCGCTCGGGCAGGCAGTCGCGGACGGCCTGGAAACCGGTCGGGTCCAGCACGAGCCGGTAGCCCTGGAACCGGGCGGCGATCCCCGGGTCGCGCTCGTACACGGCGGTCTCGATACCCGCACCACGCAGGCCTTGGGCGAGAGCCAGACCACCCAGGCCGGCTCCGACGACGGAAACTCGCATCCCTACCTCCGGGATTTGGATGAACTTAGTTCGTTGTTGACGAACTAAGTTCTATCCAGCGAACTTAGTTCGTGTCAAGATAGGCTGGTCCGCATGCCCGCCGATCCCCGCCGAAGCCGCGCCGCCCGCCACGCCCAACCCGCAGCGGACGGCGCCGCGCCGGCGCCGCGCAAGAAGCCGATCACCGTCGAACGGATCACCGACGCCGCCCTGCAGGTCGTCGCCGCCGAGGGCTACGACGCGCTGACGGTCCGCCGGGTCACCGCCGTGCTCGGCACCGGTCCGTCGTCGCTGTACGCGCACATCGTCACCAAGGACGACATCGACGACCTGCTGATCGGCAGGCTCTACTCCGAGGTCGTGCTCCCCGAACCCGACTCGGCCGCCTGGCGCGAGCAACTGCTCGGCGTCTACACACAGATACGCGACCTGTACCTGAAGTACCCCGGAGTCTCACGCGCGGCTCTGGCCATGGTGTCGACCAACCTGGAGGCGTTGCGGGTCGGAGAGGGAATCCTGGCGATCCTGCTCGCAGCAGGCATCGAACCCAAGACCGCCGGATGGGCCCGCGACGCGATGTCCCTCTATGTCAGCGCCTACGCCCTGGAACGATCGCTGGTCCAGCAACGGCGCCGGCACGATGATCAGGAATGGGTGCTCAGCCACGAGGAGCTGTTGGAGCGTTTCACCGCACTGCCTGAAGACAAGTTCCCGCTGACTCGACGCCATGCCGCCGACTTGATCTCCGGCACCGGGCATGATCGCTTCGAGTTCACCCTTGGTCTGCTCATGGACAATCTGCGGCCCGCGCCAGGTGGTGACCCAGCCCCTGGCAGTCGTTGACGACATGCGCCGGCAGCGCCTTCGAAGGGCCGCCAGGCGGCGGCGCCGTCCCATGAGACGACAGCAGAGGTCTCCCGAGCGCCTCCCACAAGCGCCCGGAAGACCTCTTACCTCACCGGTTCAGGAGCACGCGGCTCCGTTGACGGTGAAGCTTGTCGGCGAGCTGTCGTTCGAGGTGTACGTGCCCTGGAAGCCGAAGGAGGTGTTCGCTCCGGGGGCGATGGTGCCGTTGTAGGCGGCGTTGGTGGCGCTGACGTTGGCGCCGGTCTGGGTGGCGGTGGCGCTCCAGGCGTTGGTGATCTTCTGGTCGCCGGGGAAGGTCCAGGTGGTGGTCCAGCCGCTGATCGGCGTGGTGCCGTTGTTGGTGATGGTGACGTTGGCGGTGAAGCCGCCGGGCCATTCGCTGGTCTTGGTGTAGTCGACGTGGCAGCCGCCTGTGCTGCCGCTGGTGATGGTCCAGGTGAAGGTGGCCGAGCCGCTGGCGCCGGTGCCGTCGGTCGCGGTCACCGTCACCGTGGAGCTGCCCGCCGTGGTCGGGGTCCCGGCGATCAGACCGCTGCTGCTGATCGACAGGCCTGCGGGCAGGCCGGTGGCCGAGTAGGTGAGCGTCTGACCGGAGCCCGAATCAGTCGCCTGGATCTGCGGGCCGCTCACGGCGGTGCCGACCTTGCCGGACTGGCTGCCGGGGTTGGTGACCGTCACCGTGTTGCCGGTGCCGCTGCTGATGGTCCAGGTGAACGTGGCCGAGCCGCTGGCGCCGGTGCCGTCGGTCGCGGTCACCGTCACCGTGGAGCTGCCCGCCGTGGTCGGGGTCCCGGAGATCAGGCCGCTGCTGCTGATCGACAGTCCGGCCGGCAGGCCGGTGGCCGTGTAGGTGAGCGTCTGGCCGGAGCCGGAGTCGGTGGCCTGGATCTGCGGGCCGCTGACGGCGGTGCCGACCTTGCCGGACTGGCTGCCGGGGTTGGTGACCGTCACCGTGTTGCCGGTGCTCGTGCCGGCCGGGATCACGTACGTGACCAGCGAGCGGCCCGGGATCGTGGCGCTGAAGGCGCCGTTGGCGACCGTCGTCGTGCCCTGAGCCGCCACGTTGTTGGAGTTGTTCGTCAGATACGGCGTCACCGTGGCGCCGCCGGCCACGCCGGTCCCGGCCAGCGAGTAGGTGATCGGGTCGGAGCCGCTACCGGTGTTCAGGGCCACGATGGCCAGCGAGCCGTCGGTGTTCTTGAACGCGCTCAGGTTCACCGCGCCGTTGGAGCTGCTGGCTCCGATGCGCACGGCGCCGGGGTGGATGTAGCGGCTGTAGTTCGCGAAGGCCCACAGCCGGCCGGTCGGGATGACCGAGCTGCCGTTGATCTCCAGCAGGCCCTCGTTGTCGCCGTTCTCGCTCGGGGTTGTGCTGCCCCACCAGTACAGGAACGCGCTGAGATTCGCGCTCGTCAGGCCCTGGCTGATGTGCTGGGCCCAGGTCAGGCCGGAGGCGTCCGAGCCGTCGTCCCAGGCGGAGCTGAAGCTCTCGAAGGTGGACCACTCGGTCTCCCAGGCCTGCTTGCTCCAGCCCGGCAGCGGCGAGGTCGGCGCGCCGCTGTACCCGTGGCCGCCGACCATCCCCACCGCGGCCAGCGCGGTGGGGTCCGCCTCGATCGCCTGCGCGTACTGGCCGGCCTTCGGCCAGCCGGTGGCCGCGCAACAGGTCACCTGGGCGGACAGGCCCGAGTTCTTCAGCGTCGGTCCGAGCACGTCCACGACGCTGGCCATCTGCGCCGGGCTCATCGTCATACTGTCGTAGTTGGCGCTGAAATCGGGCTCGTTCGACGGGCCGAGGTAGGTCAGCGGCACCCCGGCGGCGGCGTAGTCCTTGGCGTACTGCACCAGGTAGTTCGCATAGGCCTGACGCCAGTCGCCGCTGGAGCAGGAGGCCCCCGTGGAACCGCAGACCTGGCCGCCGTTGGCCACGGCGCCGTTGGTCTTCATGAAGCCGGGAGCGCTCCAGGCGTCGGCGTAGATGTTCGTCACGCCATAGCGGGCCTTGATCTGCTGGGCGAACCACAGCTGGCCCATGTCCTGGTTGATCTGCGACAGCGGCACGTAGCTCGGCGTCGCGTTGGGTCCGCCGGGATTGTTCGGCTCGATCGTGTTGCCGGAGGTCGCGCCGATCTCGTTGCGCAGGATGGTCAGCCCGGCTCCGGTGGTCGGGCTGTACAGATCGGCCAGAGCCTGCTGCTGCACCGACGACGAGGCGTTCATCACGGTGCTCGCCTCACCGAACGCCTCGGAGGCGCCGAACCCGGCGATCGTCTGATAGGTCGTCGATCCGTTGATCGTCGCGGTGTCCGCCGCGTGGGCGGTGCCGGACGGGGTCACCGCCGTCAGCGCGCACGCGCCGAGGACGGCCAAGCTCGCGGCCAGCGAGACGGCTTTACGGCTGTGGGTATGTATTGCCATGAAAGGCATGGTTTCTCTCCTTTCGAATACGAGTTCTGCGTCAGGACTCGGCTAGCCGAGGGTCCATTGCTGGTTGGTCTGTCCGTTGCAGGTCCAGAGTTGGACCAGGGCGCCGTTGGCGGTGGAGGCTCCGGTGACGTCCAGGCACAGGCCTGATTGGACTCCGGTGATGGTGCCGTT
>Ga0207671_10001885_pt1 | contig 23302 bp, 14 predicted proteins | sample KBSC24metaG_FD_184352 | JGI IMG/M metagenome (GOLD analysis project Ga0207671, IMG submission 184352) | Corn rhizosphere microbial communities from Kellogg Biological Station, Michigan, USA - KBS C2-4 metaG (SPAdes) (version 2) | ecosystem: Host-associated > Plants > Roots > Rhizosphere > Soil... | reverse complement strand
GGGTAATTTTCCATCGGTTGACGTAGCTTATCGTATCAAGAGAGATCTGCTGAAGAATGTTGAGTGGATCGACGATCTGAAGATCAGGGCAGGTTATGGCGTAGTTGGTAACGGGGATGGTATCAGTCCTTATACGACACAGGTAATCTACGGTACTCAAAGCCGTTACTATAACCCAACTAATTCAGCATTCCAATACCCTTATGCTTATTTGCCTACCCAAAATGCTAATCCGGATTTGCAATGGGAAACAAGAAAGGGCCGTAACGTAGGCTTTGATTTCTCGTTGTTCGGCAACCGCTTGTCTGGTGATTTTAATTATTATAATGACAAGACCGATCATATGCTTTATTCCAACTATTCAGTACCGACCCCTCCGTTTTTCGTGCCGACAATAACAGCGAATGTGGGCAGCCTTTCAAACAAAGGGTTGGAAATTTCATTGAACGGCCAGGCAATAAAGGGTGAAGGCGTGAACTGGACCGTAGGTGGCCAGATCACATTTGTAAAAACCCGTGTACTTAACCTGTCAGGAACTTATAATGGCATACCGGTTGCAGCAGACCAGATCCCGGTTGGTTTGGCCCAGGGCCGTGGTTTAAGTTCAAACCCTATTACCTATATCACACCGGGTTATGCACCATATGTGTTTTTTCTGCCTCATTATACCGGGCATGACGCTGCCGGTAACCAGACATTTGATGGTAAAACTTTGGCAGAAAACGCAAACCCTAAAAGCTACTACATTGATCCGGCAGCCAAATTCAATTATGGTGTCACCAATACTTTTACCTACCATAGCTGGAGTCTCAATTTCTTGCTGAGAGGCGTATACGGACAAAAAATATTTAACAACACTTTGCTGGATAATGAGACCATCACACGTCTTCCAGGTAATAATATTACCAGAGAGGCCCTTACCAATGGTGTGAAAGATGCGCCTTATTCTTCTGACAGGTGGCTGGAGGGAGCATCATATCTCCGCCTTGATAATGCGACGTTGTCTTACTCGTTCAAAAAAATAGGAGGTATCCAGTCTTTGCGTGTTTACTTATCAACCAATAATTTATTTGTGATAACTAAATATAGAGGGATTGACCCTGAAGTTGCCACATCGCTTAATACTTCTATCGGGCAGATGCCTTACATAGATGCAAGCTACGGTGGCTTCGGCTATTATCCTAAAGTGAGGTCATTTGTGATTGGTACCAATATTTCTTTAAAATAGTAATAAACTGGACTTGAAAAATTAAGAATATGAAAACAAAGATATATTATACAGCAACGCTTCTCGCTTCGGTTATGCTTCTGCAGGCATGTATGAAACTGAATTCGAAGGTTTATGATCGTGTGCCTGTATCAGACTTCTATAAAACACCGGAACAGGTAGCCGCAGTTATTGCCAGTGTTTATAACCCCATGACCAATATTCCATTCGGGGCAACCTTCGCCATTAGTGAGAACGGAAGCGATGAAATGATCGTACCGACGCGAGGCAACGACTGGTTGGATGGCGGAAAATGGCAAAACGAGTGGAAACACAATTACCTGGCAAATATTGATGACATTAACAATTCGTGGAACGACCTGAACGGCGGTGTTACCAAGTGTAATTTCGTGATCAGCATTATACAGGGCTTGTCAACTAAACCGACTAATTCCGAAGCTATAATTGCCGAAATCAAGGTCTTACGTGCGTTTTACCTCTTTAAATTTATGGATCTGTACGGAAACATTCCATTGGTAACAGATTATAATACCGATCCTTCCAAAGTAAAGCAGGCAACCCGTGCCGAAGTATATACATTTATTGAAAGCGAGTTAACCACTAATGTTCCCCTGCTTTCGCCCAATAATGACCTGACTACTTACGGACATATGAACCAGTGGGGAGGCTATATGCTGCTGGCTAAATTATATATGAACGCCCAGGTGTATACGGGTACTCCGCAATGGGACAAAGCCGCTGCCGCACTGGATAAAGTGATCAATTCAGGAAAATACAGCTTGCAGCCTAATTTCCTTGATAATTTTATTGTTAACAATGACAATTCAGTTGAAAACATTTTTGTAGTGCCGTTCGATGCGGTTTACATTCCGGGGAATGGTCTGCAAACTACCACGCTGAATTACAATAACCAGAAGACATATAACCTGACTGCTACCCCTAATAATGGATTTTGCACGCCAACAGCTTTCTACAGATTATTTACTGATGCTGATACAAGAAAGAAAATGTGGATCACGGGTCAGCAATTCAGTTCAACAGGTGAAACACTGATCGATCCGGCGACGGGCCTTCATGTTATATTAAGCCCGTATGTGCTGCAATTAAGCAACCCTGCGGATAGTTTTAAATTTGCCGGCGCGAGGAGCGTGAAATATGCCCCGCAACCAGGTACCTATGGTCAAACCAGTAATGATGGCGTTATTTTTCGTTTAGGTGATGCCCTGCTGATGAAGGCAGAAGCCGATCTGCGCGGCGGTGGTGATGGAGCGGGTGATGCGTTAGTTAACGTTAACAAGATCAGGGCAAGAGCAGGAGTGCCGGCCTGGACAGCTGCCGACCTGACCTTGCCTAACCTATTGGCCGAGCGCGGCCGCGAAATGGCCTGGGAAGAATGGAGGCGCAACGACCTGATCAGGTTTGAGGTGGCTGACGGGGTTCCTTACTGGTCCGGAGCGCGTGTTCCGGATAAAGCGGCAGATGCAGGCGATAAGCATACTTACCTGATGCCTATCCCTGATCCTCAGCATATCACCAACAAAAACCTGGTTCAAAATCCTGGATACCAATTCGACAATTGATCACAGGTATTAGTATTAAGTCCATAGAAGGAGCAGCTATTAGCTGTTCCTTCTTTTTTATATTTGATGCAATTATAGAATAATCACTATCATCGAAAATGAAGATTAAATATTTTTTGATCCTTGCTTTGATCGTACTGATTATCGGCGCTTATTTTTATCCTGTAGACCAGCAGGTAAATGTTACGATAAATACATCGGTGTTCAATGTTTATAATCAGCTTAACAATCCGGATAGCTGGAAAAAATGGGATCCTGATCTGCGAGATGCGAATGCGATAAATGAGCCAGGAGATAAAAAAGGGTTTAAAATTTCAACATCTTCAACAACCATCGAAGTCAGGCTTTTAGATGTTTTGGCGTTCGGGATAAAAAAAGGAGATGAAAATTACGTTGTTGTGCTTGACCCACAGAAATATGACAGAACAACTAAAATAAATGTAATCTTTGGTACTAATTTACTTTGCAGTTGGTTGCCCGGCCAAACCGATAGATGGTTAAAAAGGTCATCTATTGCCGATCTGAAGAATTATATAGAGAACCCATCATCCTATTATGGGGCGGACTTTAAAAAAACCGAGCTGAATGATATGAATATGATGGTTACTCAAACTGTAGTTAGCCCGGCAGATCAGTTTACGTCAATAGCAAAATCGGTGAAGAAGCTCCGCAACCTGGTACCTGTTGATGACCGCACTGTGAAGGACAAAATATACATACAAATGACACCGTCAAATTCGGGTACGGGATTCAATTTATTGGTTGGTGTACCTGTTAAAAAGGCTCTTCCGTCCACTAATGAACTCACTTACATGCACATACCCGCGGGTAAAGCTTTTATAGTTGATTATAAGGGAATATATAGGGACCGGTTAAAAATTTATGATGGCATTGGGACATACCTGCACGACCATGTGATGAAGAATACAATGCAGCCAATCGAAGTTTACCAGGACAATGCACTGCCACTGAATGATACAAGCCGTGTAAATTCGCAGATCATTTTCAGGGTGTTTTAAATAAAAGGTATGTCAAAAAACTACAAGCGCATTAATCTCTTTTATATAGCTGCTATTGGTATTTTGTTGTGTGCCTGTAAGAAAACTCCGCCTGCAGAGCCACCTTTGTTTGAGGCCCTGCCATCATCGCAAACCAATGTTCATTTTGTAAACCATATTAGCGACAACGATAAGCCCGGCATATTGGATTACTTGTATTACTATAACGGCGGCGGGGTGGCTATTGGTGATATTAACAATGATGGCCTGCCGGATCTGTTTTTTACCGCGAATCAAAAGGGTGGCAATAAACTCTATTTAAATAAAGGCAATTACCAATTTGAGGACATCACCCAAAAAGCAGGGGTAGCCGGCACCGCAGACTGGTCGACTGGAGTAACCATGGCTGATGTAAACAACGATGGGTACCTGGATATTTATGTTTGCGCAGTAGCAGGCAAGCTGGGTCTAAAGGGCCACAACATGCTTTATATCAATAATCATGATGGTACGTTCTCGGAAAAATCAGCAGAATACGGACTGGATTTTTCAGGGTATTCAACGCAGGCTGCTTTTTTTGACTTTAATCATGATGGTACACTGGATTGTTTTCTGCTTAACCAGTCCGACCATTCTGTATCGATGTATGGGGATACCTCGCAAAGGAAACAGCCCAGTATTGTTGCCGGGAGTAAATTATATAGCAATAATAAAGGGCATTTTACCGATATCACTTCAACATCCGGTATTTACAACAGCGCCCTTGGATATGGTTTGGGCGTCGCTATCGGCGATTTAAATATTGACGGCTGGGAGGATATTTATGTTGGTAATGATTTTCATGAAAATGACTATTACTACATCAATAATCACAATGACACCTTTACCGAAGCCGGGGCGAAACATTTTAACCATTACAGCCGCTTTAGCATGGGCAATGATATGGCCGATTTTAATAATGATGGTCAGCTGGATATTGTAACCGCAGATATGTTGCCTGCCGACGAGAATATCCTTAAAACCTATCTCGGTGATGAATCCTATGATCAATATAAATATAAAATTTTGCGGGGTGGATTTCAATACCAGTATTCGCGTAATTGCCTGCAAAAAAACATGGGTAACGGGGAGGTTTTCAGCGAGGTTGGATTAATTGATGGGGTTGCCGCTACCGATTGGAGTTGGAGCCCCTTACTCGCAGATTTTGATAATGACGGCATTAAAGACCTGTTTATTGCCAATGGTATTAAGCGCAGGCCTACCGACATGGATTACATTAGTTATATATCCAATGATGCGGTGCAGGGTATGATCACGAGCACCAAGCAGATGGACAGCGTGGTGCTGGATAAAATGCCCCGAGGCGAATCTCATAGTTATGTGTTTAAAGGAACCGCCAGTGAGCAATTTATTGATAAAAGTGCTTTATGGGGAATTAAGGATGCCATGCTATCAAATGGTGCGGCCTATGCTGACTTGAATAATGACGGTAATCTCGACCTGGTAACCAATAATATGAACCGGGAGGCGTGTATTTACAAAAACCTGTCGAAAAGGCAGCACTACCTGGGCCTTAAATTTACCGGCAGGCAGGATAACCGTTTTGGGATAGGGGCGAAAGCTTATGTTTTTTGCAGCGGACAAATGCAATATGAGCAGTTGATGCTTACGCGCGGTTTTCAATCGTCGGGCGAACCCAGACTGCATTTTGGCTTGGGCGGACATAAAAAAATAGACAGCTTGTTAATCGTTTGGCCCAACCAGGCTTACCAGGTTATCAAAAATATAAACGCCGATCAACTTTTGACGATCGATCAAAAAAATGCCGGTGGCAGTTTTGTATATAATCGATATTTCCCGCCAGCGCAGCCGGTTTTTAAAGATATTTCGGCTGATATACACATCAATTGGGAACACCGCGAAAATGATTTTGTGGACTTCAACCAGCAGCCGCTTATCCCTCATATGCTTTCATCAGAGGGCCCGCGCATTGCAATTGCAGATGTGAATCATGACGGGTTAGAAGATTTTTATATTTGCGGTGCCAAAGGGCAGCCTGGTGCATTATTTGTGCAAACGCGTGGAGGGGATTTTAAAGCCACTTCACAACCTGCTTTTATTGCCGACGCTGAGAGTGAGGATGTTGACGCTGTTTTCCTGGACGCCAATAAGGATGGCAACCCGGACCTGTATGTGGTGAGCGGTGGTAACGAGTTGCCCGACGGCTCGCCGGCTTTGGCAGACCGCTTGTATATGAATGATGGGAATGGAAATTTCAAGCGTTCAGATCATATTCCATCTTTTAAATTTAATAAATCATCGGTAGCTGTTGCCGATGTAAACCACGATGGGTTTCCTGATATTTTTGTAGGTGGCGCCCCTGATGCCCACGGATTTGGTAAGATACCCAAATCTTATTTGTTACTAAATGATGGCCATGGGAAATATCACCAGGCCGACATCCCCGATGAATTAAAACATGCCGGCATGCTGCGTTCAGCCGCATTTGCCGACCTCGATAACGATGGCTGGCCAGACCTGGTTGTTGCAGGCGAGTGGATGCCGGTGAAAGTGTTCATGAACAAAAAAGGGAAATTGGTTCAGCAGCATATGGATAAGCTGGACAAACTGCAGGGATGGTGGCAACGGATCGTGCTTGCAGATGTGGATGGCGACGGCAGAATTGATATCATCGCCGGAAATTACGGATTGAATTCGAAACTGAAACCTACCGCTGATGATCCGCTGAAATTATTTCTGTCAGATATTGATAAAAACGGGACGGTTGATCCGATCATGACTTATGGCATCGATCATAAAGATTATACCTTTTTGGGCAAGGGCGACATTGAAAAACAAGTGCCGTTGATAAAAAAGAAGTTTTTATATTATCATGATTTTGCAGGCAAAACCGTTGGCGAGCTATTTGGCGACTCGATGGATACCAGTAAACCTTTAACAGCTACATCATTTACATCAGGTGTTTTTTACAATAAAGGGAAAGGTAATTTTGAATTCAGGGCATTTCCCTTATCTGCACAAGCAGCACCGCTTTTTGGCCTTGTACCCTTAGAGGGGACAAGCAAAGGGATTTTGGCAGGAGGGAACTTTTCGGGTGTATTGCCCTATGAAGGACGATATGATGCCGATTATGGGGATGTCCTGTTATTGAACGGGCAAAAGGATTTTAGCTATGTATCACCTGTGTCATCCGGCTTTTTATTAAAAGGGGAAGTACGGGATATTAAAGCCATAAAGACGGCGACAGGAATAATTTACGCTGTCGCCTTTAACAATAAACCGATCAAATTTTTTAAAATGGTAAACCATGAATAGAGCCGCTATTTTATTATTTGGAATAAGTTTGCTTTGTGCCAATGCTGCAAAGGCGCAGGATGCCTGGATAATTAAGGCCGATAAGATCGACCCGGCAAATTATTATGGCGTTACTGTTGCAAACGGGATGATCGGCATCGTATCATCTCCGGTGCCGTTCCAGGTAAAGAACGTGGTATTGGCCGGTGCCTATGATTTATACGGGCGCGGCCGGGTAAGCAACTTTCTGAATAGCTTCAATCTGCTTAACATGTACTTGCAGATCAATGGATCAGACTTGGATTTAAAGAAGATCGCTAATTTTAAGCAGGAGCTTGACATGCAGCATGCCGCGTTTACCACAACTTTTGATTATGGTGATGTTGCTTCCGTTAAATATACCTATTATGCGCTCAGGCAATTACCCTTTACGGCGTTGATGGATGTATCGGTAACCGCAAAAAAAGCGATCCGTATTACGGCGGCCAGCGTGATGCAGGCACCCGATGCACTGAGGGATGTACAAAATTATTATAATGAAATCGATAAGCCACATGGGACTCTGAGCCTGTTGACCTCAACGGCCAAAAGTCCCTCAGGAAAGTTGCTCTTGTGCGCATCCAATGCTTTTTTATTCAGCGAAAAGGACTCCATACAGCCGGTAATCATCCATGAAATGCTGGATAATAACCTGCACTCCATGAAGTTTAGAAAAGAAATAAAGGCGGGCGAAACTTATGGTTATTCGCTGGTCGGATCCTCTATCACCTCTACTCATGATGAAGACCCGCTTAATGAGGCGGAACGGTTGACCGTATTTGGCAACCTACAGGGGCGCGAGCGGTTAATAAAATATCATACAGAGGCCTGGGCCGACCTGTGGAAGAGTGATATAAAAATTGACGGCGATCCGCAGGCCCAGCAGGATGTTCATAGTATGCTATATCACCTGTATTCATTTTCAAGGGCAGGCTCGGCCTATTCTCCCTCACCCATGGGATTATCCGGCTTGGGATATAATGGCCACGTTTTCTGGGATGCTGATCTCTGGATGTACCCGGGCCTGCTGGTTTTGCATCCTGAAATTGCAAAATCATTCGTGGAATACCGTTACCAGCGGTTAAGCGCCGCAAAGCAAAATGCCTTTTCTCATGGTTATAAGGGGGCAATGTTCCCATGGGAAAGCTCGGACAGCGGTATCGAGGAAACACCGGTTTGGGCGTTGAGCGGGCCGTTTGAACATCATATTACGGCGTGTGTCGCCCTGGCTGCGTGGAACTATTATTGCGTAACACAGGATAAAAAGTGGCTACAGGAAAAAGGGTGGCCGATCTTATCAGCGACCGCTGATTTTTGGGCAAGCCGCGTAGAACGCAATGGCCCGGGCCATTATGATATAAAAAACGTTGTCGCTGCAGATGAATGGGCCGAAAATATAGATAACGATGCGTTTACCAATGCTGCTGCAAAGGCAAACTTGCAATACGCCGCGGCGGCAGCCAAAATATTGGGTATCCAGGCCGACCCGGATTGGCAGCTGGTAGCGCAAAATATTCCTATTTTAAAATTCCCTGACGGGGTGACCAAAGAGTTTGAAACCTATAAAGGCGAAGGAATCAAACAAGCAGATGTGAACCTGCTGGCCTATCCTTTAAAGACGATAACTGATCCTGCTCAGATAAAAAAAGACCTTGAATATTACGAAACCCGCGTGCCGAATGAGGGAACTCCAGCCATGACACAGGGGATATTTACCTTACTGTATTCGCGTTTAGGAAATGGGGAGAAAGCCTATCATTTTTTTAAAGACGCCTATGAACCGAATTTAAATCCGCCATTCAGGGTGATCGCTGAAACAAAGGGAGGAACCAACCCTTATTTTGCAACCGGTGCCGGTGGGATCATTCAAAGCTTGCTGATGGGTTTTGGCGGATTAGATATCACGCCCACAGGTATTATCCAGGGTAAAAGCAAACTGCCGGCAAACTGGAAGTCAGTAACGATAACCGGGGTGGGGATCGATAAAAAAACATATATTGTTAAATGATAAGGCACATGAAACAGGTAATTGGTATCGTAACCATTTTGTTATTTTTTATATCATGCAAAAAACCTGATTATCAAAAAGTATTGCATGACCCCAATCTATACAGTAAAACCGTGCATGAGTTAAACAAGGTAGTAATGGGGAACAATTTTAGTCCTGTGGTGGCATCGCGTAATTATGCTTATGCAACAATTGCAGGGTATGAAGTAATTGCCGCCGGTTACCCGGGCCAATATAATTCACTTGTAGGGCAGCTTAATGGTTTAAAAACGGTTGCTAAGCCGCCGGCTAATGAAAAAGTAGATTATCAGTATGCGTCTCTTTTGGCTTTTTGCAAGGTGGGGGAGGCCGTGACTTTTCCCGAAGGCAGTTTGAAATATTATACCGATAGCCTCCACCAGTTAGCGGTAGGCCATGGAATGCCCGATGATATGATCGTCAGTTCAGAAAAATACGCGGCTGCTGTAGCAGCTTCTATTATGGCCTGGAGTAAGAAAGACCATTACCTGCAAACCAGGACCGCTCCCAAATTTGCCATAAATGACTCGGCATGGAGGTGGGTGCCTACACCGCCTTCCTATACCGAAGCTGTTGAACCGCACTGGAGCGGGATCAGGACCATGGTAATGCAAAATGCGAAGGAGTACAGCGTGCCGCCTCCGCCTCAATTCGATGTGAAAAATAAAAATAGCAAGTACTACCAGGAGGTAATGTCTATCAAAAATACAGTGGATAGCCTGACACCCGAGCAGGTGCACATCGCTGATTTTTGGGATGATAACCCGGGTAAATTGAATGTAAGCGGGCACGTGATGTATGTTACCAAGAAATTCTCGCCCGCCGGGCATTGGATGAGTGTAGTGGGGATAGGGGCAAAAGTAAACAAGGCTGATTTTAACGCTACGGTAAGTGCTTATGCCAAAACGGCGATAGCGCTGTTTGATGCTTTTATTGAATCATGGACCGCCAAGTATGTTTATAAAACTGTAAGGCCCGAGACCGTCATTGATAAGTATTTTGATCACGACTGGCGGCCCCATTTGCAAACGCCACCGTTCCCCGAATATACCTGCGGGCATTGTACAATTTCCGCTGCCGCTGCTGAAGCCCTTACAAGTGCTTTCGGCGACAAGGTGGCCTATACCGATACTTCCGAACTGGAATTCGGTATCAAGAGCCGTTCGTTCAAGTCATTCCGTGATGCTGCGGCTGAAACAGCGTGGTCACGGTTTTACGGGGGCATTCACTTCCATAACTCATGCCTGGTATCCAGTCGTTTTGGTAAGGTAGTTGGCGACTCTGTAGTTAAAAAGTTGGTAATGAGCAAGTAAGTGAGCAGCCCGGTATCGGCTATACATACGCGGAATAACACTTGCATTAACGCCAACCCAGTCCCGGAGCGACATGCTGAAGGATGGATGACAGCACATGCACATTGTAATCAACGCCCAGTGTATTGGGTATGGTGAGGAGCAGGGTGTCTGCTTCCTGTATGGCTTCATCGTTGGCCAATTCCTTAATCAATTGATCAGGTTCCGCTGCATAACTTTTGCCGAAGACGGCGCGTTTGTTGGGTTCGATATAGCCGAAACTGTCGGCGTCTTTAGACTGCCCAAAGTAAGCACGGTCCTGGTCCGTTACCAGAGCGAAGATCGAACGGCTCACCGAAACCCGCGGTTCGCGCTGGTGGCCTGCTTTTTTCCAGGCGTCTTTATATAACCTGATCTGTTCGGCCTGCTGGATATGGAAAGGCTTGCCGCTTTCATCGAATTTTAAGGTCGAGCTTTGCAGGTTCATCGCGTTTTCGGCGGCCCAAACGGCTGTAGCATTAGAGGCAGCTCCCCACCAGATACGTTCGCGCAGTCCTTCGGAGTGTGGCTCTAAACGTAACAGGCCCGGCGGATTCGGGAACATGGGATAGGGGTTAGGCTCGGCAAAGCCGTCACCTTCTAATTTGTCCAGGAACTCCATCGCTTTCCGGCGCCCCATATCGGCATCGTTTTCCCCCGGCAAAGGTTCGTAACCGAAATGACGCCAACCGTCGATCACCTGCTCCGGCGAGCCGCGGCTTATGCCTAATTGTAAGCGACCGCCCGAGATCAGGTCGGCAGCGCCGGCGTCTTCCAGCATGTACATCGGGTTTTCGTAGCGCATATCGATCACGCCTGTGCCGATCTCTATTTTGCTAGTTTTGGCGCCGATAGCCGACAGCAAAGGAAAGGGCGAGGCCAGCTGGGCCGCAAAATGGTGGACACGGAAATAGGCGCCATCCAAACCGATCTCCTCGGCAGCAACAGCCAGGTCGATCGACTGAAGCAGGGTATCGCCTGCTGTACGGGTTTTATAGGCGGGATGGTTGGACCAATGGCCGAACGATAGGAATCCAATTTTTTTCATGGTTGGGCAAAGTTAAGGAATAAAGGCCAATCTGGTTTACATTGGCACACGCGGCATGCGGGCCGCCTGCGGAGTGATTGTAAAAATGTTCTATTGACTTTGTTACAGCTTTATTGGTTTGGACAATCAATGTTTTATCTTAGTAAGATGGACAGACTAATCCTTCATTTTGAAATCGCGCCTCTGCATATGCCGGATCAAAGAAAATAGCTGTCAGGCTGATTAAGCTTTAAATAAAAATTTGAATGAAGTTAAGAACTATTGATGCATCATCGTTGACACCGGCCGAAATGCAAGTTTATTTGCACTATGCCATTGCACCCCGGCCAATATGCTTTGTATCCACTATTGACAAAAACGGCGGGGTTAATTTAAGTCCGTTTAGTTTTTTTAATGTTTTTAGTATCAATCCACCAATATGTGTTTTTTCGCCGACGAGCAGGGCGCGGGATAATACCACTAAACACACGCTTGAAAACGTTTTGGAAGTACCTGAATGTGTGATCAATATTGTGAACTACGATATGGTGCAACAGACCTACTTAACCAGTATGGATTACAAAAAAGGGGTAAATGAATTTTCGAAAGCGGGGTTTACTGAATTGGCTTCGGACATGGTAAAGCCACCGAGGGTAGCGGAATCGACCGTTCAACTGGAATGTGTGGTGAATGATGTGATATCGTTAGGAAAAAACGGGGGCGCGGGTAATTTGGTTATTGCTGAGGTGAAACGGATTCATATCAGTGAAGCTATTTTGGATGCTAATGGTAAAATAGACCCGCATAAAATAGACCAGGTGGCCCGTTTAGGCGGCGATTGGTATTGCAGGGTAACCAGCGATAATTTATTTAAAATTTCCAAACCAACAGGCAGTGCCGGACCAGGTATCGGCGTAGATGCCTTTCCAAAAGAGGTTAAATACTCCAAAGTATTAACCGGGAATAACCTGGGGGTATTGGGGCTTGTTGAAACGCTGCCATCCGATGAGGAGGTAAGAGCTTTTGGCCGAACCGATGAAATGAAAGAACTGGTTGATGCTACCATCAGTGACACCCGCACCCGGCACCTGCATTTAAAAGCCAGGCAATTGTTAGATAACGGCCGGGTAATGGATGCCTGGAAAGTGTTGTTGATGTAGTTTATTTATTAAACCCTTCGGGCTTATAACCAATTGCTTTGCTCGTTCTCGCGCCTGTTGGGGGGAAGGTTGCATTGACACACGCGACACGCGTGCGCGAGCACGGGGGTAACTCTTATATTGTATTAATCCATAATCTGGTGCGGGTTTAAGGGCTGATCGTGTGGTGTATTAACTCGTGCCTGTTTTGGTCACGAGAAGCCATTGCACACTTGGCTGGCCCGTCATTCTCGCGCCAGTTGGGCGTGCGCCAGCACGGTATCCCGTTTTGTTAAAATAATCCTTATGTTACAAACTGCTCTCTTGTTAGATTAATATCGGTCGATGGACGTTGCTCCGGTAAAAGAGTCTGTCGTAATTTTTCAAGTATGTTATTGATCTTTTCTACTTCCGGGCTCGAGCTCATATAGCTGCCGAACAGGCTATATATCAGCTGCTTTGAGTAGTAGAAATATTCACGATTCAATAAAGGATAAACGGAGAAGAACCATTTAACGTATGGGTGGTTCGTATTGACCATATTATTATCGGTAATGATTTGCCCGCCATTCTCAAAGGAAAGAAATGTAAAGGGATCAAATCCATCATAACCCTCCGGATTGGCAGAAGTTTTGGGTGAGAGAAAAAATAATAGTTTATTTTCGTTTTTCACCTTCGTGAACTCCACTGACACATTAAAATTCTGTTCAATCAGATATTCTACAAAATTGTTATAGACGAGCGATGAATATCTGGGTTTATAAAACTCCATCTTGGAAGTTATTTTGGGCAGCAGGTCCGCGATTGATGTTTCATTGCCGTCAACCCATAACGTTATCTCCTTATCCCAAAAAGCTTTGTTATCCTCGTAAAAGCCGGATTTTTTGATCGCCCCGGTGGTACAGTCTACATTCCTGTCGATGTCTTTGAAAAAATCGAACTTGCGCCACACCTTGTCAAATAAAATCAGTCGGTTGAGGTCGCACAAGGCGATAAGCAAATGAGCTACTATCCCAAACGACAATCCTTTGATCTCGTTCCGTGAGACAGTGAGGTCCGGCAATAATTCATCCTGGAAATAAAAGATGCCGGTGTAATGAAAGCTCCAGTTATTATACCCTCCGTGATAAGGTCTGAATTGATTGAGCAAGTCCCTGTCCAATTCAAATTTATTAGAATCGTCTATCATCTGGATGCCATTGTGACTCAATCTGATTCCGCCAAAATGATAACGCTCATCACCTATTACGTTTGATCTTGTGAGTTTACCGGGTACTTTGACGCTTGCCATAATTCCACTGATATCTTCTGAGGTTCGTTCTTCCCGTTGGGTGGTGCCCTCCTTAATTGTCCTGACGCAATGAATCATGACCTTACCCTCCTCCATATCCACTCTGAAATTAGCCTGGTCTGCCGGTGGGGCTGGCCAATTTGCTTTCACATTGATTGCAATGACCAGCATCTGCCCGATTAATTTGGGGCTCAATGAGTTTGCCGTTAAACTAACTGGGAAAAGATTTACCTTTATGCCTTCAGGAAAATCTATACCGGTCATTTTTGTAGTCGCTTCTACAAATTCCCCGCTTAATGGGTATGTGGTTTCTTCTGCCCACGGCGTATTCAAAAGTTCATTGAAATCTCCTCCAATCCTTGCTCCGTTGAATTTTACAGATACCGGAGGTGCCAGCAAGTAGTATTCGAGCCTCTCCTTTACATTGAATCCCGCGAATTCTTTATTGGTATTAATCCGGACGGCTATCGATGTCCCGATCTTTTCCCGGAAACCGGTATCACCGGGGTATTGTGCAGGCATAGGCAAAGGCTGATGGCGTTCCTTTTTAGTCTGCATCATAAAAAAACCATTACGGTTTTCTACTGAAAGCCGATAAGCATTGTCTGGTTCATCCTTGTGTACTGTGCTGATCTCGATTCGGTCCCCGATAATAAAACAAGATAACAAGCCGATCCCAAACCTGCTGATCGGTACGAATTCTGTGTGAGCGTTTTGCTGGATATGAAGCTTTTCCAGCTTGAATTTGTCAGAATTATAGTAAGATTCACCTTTTTTAAGCAAGTGACGTTCAATGATCTCCTCATTCATACCCATACCAAAATCATCGATGCGCAGCCATTGATATCCATCGGTATCTGTAAAGAAGGAAACCTCGATAGGATCAACCTGAAATCCGGTATTTTGTGTTTTTTCCCTGAATTCCCGGTGACGGCTGGTATCCATTGCGTTTTGCAGCAACTCGCGTAAGAAAATATAACGGTCATTGTATAGCCCCTCACCCGTTAGCAAGGTCATGACATTATCCTCCGACAGAGAAAATTGATAACTGCCCGATTTATAATTTCGGCCTTTAATATTTTCTTTATTAATCTCGCCTGGTAGTTCCAGACTTTGCCATCTCGCTGAACAATATTTGAGCAACAATGAACATGCATAAAGTTCTGCTTCGATTACTTTCAAAAAGTTCCTGATGCTGATTTCAACTTTCGGATGGCTGGGCGCTGCCAAAAATAAAACGACGCGCTTTCCGGCTACCCGGTCGAATTTGAATCCCCCTGAACTTAAATGCTTTTGCCATTCTTCGTCGCTGATAAGATCGGAGCCGGTTTGAGCCTTATCGAGCTCCAGGAATTCATAGACGCTTTTAGGTGTCCTTGAATTGTCGAAGTCCATAATATCCGCAAGCCTTAACATTATTGCACAGAACACTAGGTCGCATTCGCCAAGAAAATTGGTGCTAAACTCCGCTTCATGGTGCTTGATATAATCAACCGACTCATTGTGACTTTGACATACGTTGCCCAATTCCATTTTGAAGGGCATGCTTTTCCACATGAACGGAGTTTTTATATCGGCGCTATCCAGGTAGATCCAAACACGTTTAGCATGCATCCAGCGGCAATACCATTCAATTAATGGCTGGCCGGCTACCTTTCCATTTTCCTCAAATTGCAGGTTTGCCCGCGCGTTTTCCTGAAGAAAGATTTTAAAATCCGGTTCGAGCGTCACTTTTGCCAGATCAGCAGTAGAGAATACCATGCCGATATCGTGGTAAACTGCGCTTAATATCAGCATAGCGGATTCCAGGCCGGTAAGTTCACTTAGTTTTTCATCCAATAAATCGCCCATTAATTTGATGATGTTTTGCTGATGGCGCCGGTTGTGTAAAGTATATTTTGGAAACGCTACTACAAAACGATCCAACAGCGGCAGGGCATCAGCGACGTGCTCCATTACCATTTTTTTCTCAGCAGGGAGGTTCTGGGTTTGAACAAGGAAGTGCTCCCATAAAGGAAGGCCGGCAAAGTCGTGTGCGATAGTTGTTTCAGGCATTTGAATGGGTCAAATACAAATATAACAATAGCTTTATGGAAATTGACTTTGTCAGTTTTAAGGGACTAAACCCCGAACCTGGCGCGAGAATGAAGAGCCGGGAGCTCAAGGCTTCCCATGGCCATTGTTCAAAGACGGATTTCGCGTTAAGGGGTGAAGCGGATACCGGCCAAGCGCCTAAGGCCTCGTAGGCGTATGAGCGAAAAACCTGACCCGCTTCTACCAGCGGGGAACGCCCTTGTTCAGTTGGCAGTTTTGGGTTGGCAGTTGGCAGGGTTTGGTTAGATTTCGACCCCTGCGTGCCATTCCGCAGGCAGCCGCAGTCCTCCGGGAGGGAATTTTGGTGGTTAGTTTACTTTACCACCTCGCTGATCAAAACGACGGGCGTGGTATTGGTATAATTTGCAAAATCGGCACGGATGGCGGTGATATGCGGCCCGATAGCCGCTTGGTAGTCGGCCAGGCTTTTCACATAAAATATGCCAATAGCCATAAAAGGCAGCGGTTGGTTGGGCACACCGCTGGCAAGCCCTTTTTCGATGGTGTATTTAACCAGGTTTGGTCCTAAAAGTGCCGCTACCATAGGCATGTGTTTGGTTTCATAATACTCCATATTAAAGGTTTTGCCTTCGGCATAAGGGTACAGGATGGATACTTTAATTAAGCCTTTTTCGACAATAGCGGTGGTCTGCTTTTCCTGGCCAAATGCGGTAAAGCAGGCAGTTAAAAGGAGAAAGGATACCAGTAGTTTTAATTTCATGATCAATGCGGTTAAGGGATAATTGTTCAATTTGAGGATAATTATGCAGATAATGAAATATTAGTTTGATACCGCGTCGTTCGTTGGTGACAACACCAACGAAGGCGAGGGGTGAACCGCGCGGCGAAACCCCTCCCTGCCACTTCACACGCAGCCGCACCCCTCCCAGGGGAGGGAATTATGAATCTTCTGAACCCGACGAGGATAAGGGTTAAACGCACGGCGAAACCCCTCCCTGCCACTTCACATGCAGCCGCACCCCTCCCCGAGGAGGGAATTATAAATATTTCGAATACCGGCGAGGGCGCATTCAGACGGTTTTTACAAAATCTCTTATCCATTATTCCTGATGATGTTTTCTATCTGGTTTAACTGATCGGTGGTTAGCTGCTCCAGATTTTGTTGGCTCAGGATGGTATTGTTGATCTGGATATAATTGTTCTGCTCGTTTATTACGGTAGCAGACGTTTGCTTGTTGGTTGCGCCAACCATTTCGAGATAAAGCCGGGCGGCTTTGATATCGCCGTTAAGGGCCTGTTTGAAAACAGTGGCCAATACATTGGGGGCCATGAATTTAAATTGTTCCATTTCTGCGGTGTGCTCGGGGTGCCTTTTATAGGTTACGAAATGTTTGGCGACGGTTTGGCGGCTCAGGCCAGTTTCGCGGGCTATGGCACTTTTATTTGGCATTACGCCATGTTTGCCCATATAATTGGAAACGGCGCTGTTGATGAGCGAATGATTGTATTCCCGAATGGCGGTTTTGGTGCTTTCGGGAACGATGAGGTCTATTTTATTTAAAAAGTTATCCCGTTCGACATCTTTTAAGGGGGCGAGAAGTTGCGTAGTGGTTTCGGCGAGATATTGGCGTTCGGCCTGGTTTAAACCTTCGATATCTTTTGGGGTGATCTTTTCGAGTGCGAGAAGGTGGTTAATTTTTGTAGCGGGAGCTGTTAGGGTTGACATGACAAATAGTTTTAGTGTTAGGTATGAGAGTTAAGAATCAAGAGTCAAGAGTTAAGAATCAAGACAAAAGGAAAATTGGAATGAAGATATCAAAGACGCAAAAAAGGATTTGATATTTGAAAAGCGGCGAGGCTTCGCCGGTATTTGTAAAGATAAGAAATATTATTTGAATATGCTAATTTTTTTAGTAAAAAGCGATTTATTTATGGTTAACACCTGTTTTTATTAATTAATTGATAATCAATTATTTATGTTATTTTAACCTGAAAAAGTGTTAACCATGTTAACCATGATGGTAAAAAAAGCGCAAAAAAAAGCCCCTCTCGATTCGGAGAGGGGTTGGGGGAAGGTTGTGGAGCCGGAGGGATTCGAACCCTCGTCCAAACATGGTATAAGGTAAGCTTTCTACATGCTTAGCATCTGTTAGGTTGTAGGGAAGGGGAAGGTCAGTTGCTCACCTGTACCGTCTTCCTTAGGTGCTTTGTTTCGCCTGTTACGCACACCATTAAACAGGCTATTTCCATCTTTCGATGCCCCGGTTGCCGGTCCGATGAAACGGAGAACCGGCGGGACAAAAGCTAGCTAAATTCTAAATTAAGCAGCTAAGGCGTAGTTATTTTCGCCATTTGTAAGTTTGAGCGTTCAGATTAAAGCGCTAATTCACCCAACGCGCTGCATGCTTACTTACTTATCTCCATCCTGTCAATTCCGGTCGACCCCATTTTTTTGAGTCTTAAGTCAGAAGTGTTAAGTCTTGAGTTAAGCGAACTACAAATATACAAAATTATAACGACTCAGAACTCACGACTGAAGACTTATGACTCACCCGTCCCGGATAAACTTTCAAAGCCTCATCCAGGCAGATCATCGCTTTCTCCAGGTCATCGCTATTCAAAACGTATGCCATTCTCACTTCATTCAACCCGGCGCCTTTTGTGCTGTAAAATCCGGTTGCAGGGGCCATCATAACGGTTTGATTATTATAGTTGAAAGATTCAAGCATCCATTGACAAAATTTGTCCGCATTATCTATAGGTAACTGGGCCACCACATAAAATGCTCCGCCGGGATTGGGGCAATAAACGCCATCCATATTATTTAACGCCTTCACTAAAATATCACGGCGGTGGGTATATTCCTTATTTACGGCTTCGAAATAGCTGTCGGGTGTATCAACGGCAGCCTCGCCGGCGATTTGTTCCACCATTCCCGGACTCAACCTGGCCTGCGCAAATTTCAACCCTGCCGACCAAACCGCCTTGTTCTTAGTGATCAAACACCCCAACCTTGCACCGCACGCGCTGTAACGCTTACTCACAGTATCCATCACGATCACATTTTCATCTAGCCCGCTCAAATGCATAGGAGAAATGAAACTACGCCCGTCATAGCAAAATTCGCGGTACGCTTCATCTGAAAACACGTACAGATCATATTTTAAAGCCAGCGCTTTTAATGCTTCAAGCTCTTCCTTTGAATATAAGTATCCTGTTGGGTTATTCGGATTACAGATGATGATCGCCTTTGTCCGGTCAGTGATCAATTTTTCAAACTCACTGATAGGGGGCAGGGCAAAGCCATTTTCGATATACGATAGAATGGGTTTTACCACGATATCGCTCTGGCAGGCAAAGCCATTGTAGTTAGCATAGAACGGCTCAGGGATAATCACCTCATCACCCGGATCAAGGCAGGTCATCATCGCGATGGTGATTGCTTCCGAGCCGCCGGTAGTAACCAGTATATTGTCGGGCGTAATATTGTATCCCAGTTTGTTGTAGTATTCAGTCAGCTTTTTCCGGTAAGCCAGGGTGCCTTCTGATGCCGTGTAAGCCCATACCTTAAAGTCGATATTTTTAATGGCATTCAGCATGCCCTCCGGCGTTTCAATGTCCGGCTGGCCGATATTTAAGTGATAAACCTTTTTACCATCCAGCTTAGCCTTATCGGCAAAAGGGGTAAGTTTACGTATAGGCGATGCGGGCATATCCAGCCCTTTTGTCGAAATTTTTGGCATGCGCAAAATTAATAAAAATAAGTTTATCAAGTCCCTTTTTCGGGGAGAGTGGCTTAAGATGGGTCAAACAAAAAAGGCGATCATATTGATGATCGCCTTAAAAATATCGTTTGTCTTTGGTTAGTTGCTACTCGACGCGGGGGCAGTCTTCGCGATCACTTCACCAACAATATTTAAATATTTTGTAGGTGTTTTCGCATTCGATGTCACCACGATCGTTTTGTTAAACGCCTGGGCAGCGGCAGCATTGTAAGTGATCTTGATGATACCCTTTTCGCCTGATTTTACAGGGGTCTTGGTGTAATCTGCTATGGTACAGCCACATGTTGGTTGCACGTTCGCCAGGATCAAAGGCTCTTTGCCGATGTTGGTAAATTCAAAAATCGTGGTCACCGGAGTACCCTGCGGAATTTTACCAAAATCATGCTTTTCTTCATTGAATTTAAATTCGGCTTTTTCATTATCTTGCGCCGAAGCAGTAAAGGCGAAGCCTAAAATTACTGCACATAGTATCATTATTTTTTTCATACATTGATATTGATTCACACAAATATAAAAGGTTTAATGTAAATAAAAAACTATTAGTTAAACTGCGTGTTTTGGATGTTAATTATGCCAATTACAAAATAGAATTTTATAATTTTGCTACCTAATCAAAATATTATATGCCCGAAACTGTAACAAGTGCTGCCAGCAAATTCAATGCTGCCGAGCTCAGTTTTGATGATTTTAAGAAAATAGTGATCAATGATTACCGGATAGGCTTCGAAAGCCGCCAGGCCAGTTTAATTGGCCGGCGCGAGGTACTGACCGGGAAGGCGAAGTTTGGCATATTTGGCGACGGAAAAGAAGTGGCGCAACTGGCTATGGCCAAGGCCTTTCGTACGGGCGACTGGCGCGCGGGATACTACCGCGACCAGACCTTTATGTTCGCTACAGGCATGAGTAACCTGAAAGAATTTTTTGCCCAGTTATATGCTAATCCGGACATAGAGAAAGACCCGGCATCGGCAGGCAGACAGATGAATTGTCACTTTGCCACCAGGTATGTAAATGCTGATGGTACCTGGGCCAACCAGGCGGAGATGATGAACTGCGCGGCTGATATTTCAACTACGGGTGGCCATATGCCACGTTTGTTAGGCTTGGCTTATGCCTCCAAATTATATCGTGAAAATAAGGAGCTGGAATACCTAAAACAGTTTTCAGTAAATGGTAATGAAGTCGCTTTCGGTACTATCGGAAATGGTTCTACCTCCGAAGGCTTGTTTTTTGAAGCATTTAATGCCGCGGGTGTGTTGCAGGTACCTATGGCAATCTCCATTTGGGATGATGCTTATGCGATTTCAGTTCCCGCCAGGTTACAAACTACCAAAGAAGATATTTCAGAGATATTAAAGGGCTTTCAACGGGAGCCGGGGACCAACGGCTACGAGATATTTAAAGTACGCGGCTGGAATTATGTTGCTCTGTGCGAAACATACGAGCGTGCTATTGAACTATGTCGTACCGAGCATGTGCCGGTATTAATACACGTTACAGAGATGACGCAGCCCCAGGGGCACTCTACCTCAGGCTCACATGAGCGTTACAAATCTAAAGAGCGTTTGGCCTGGGAAAACGAACATGATTGCCTGTTGCAGATGCGCAAATGGATGATAGAATCGGCTATTGCTACTGCGGAGGAAATTGACGAGCTGGAATCGACCGCAAAAAAATATGTGCGCGAGTGCCAGCGTGAGGTGTGGAACGAACTGGGGGGCGAAATTGATGTTGAATTAAAAGAAGGCGCTCAACTAATAGAGCAGTTGGCCCAAAATAGTGTAAACGAAGCCGCCCTGGTATCTCTTGTATCTACCCTGCGCACAACCGTTGACCCGGGCCGCAAGGATGTTACTGCTGCTGTGCGCAAAGCTTTGCGTCTTACCGTAAAGGAAAATTTAGCGGAAAGATCAGCCTTGATCGGATGGCTAAGTACTGAATCAGAAAAAAATAAAGAACGGTTTAATTCCAAATTGTTTACGGAGACTTTGCAATCACCATTAAATGTACCGGTGATCAAAGCTGAGTATGATGAGGACGCCCGTTTAATGGATGGCCGGGAAGTATTGAATGCCTGTTTCGACGCCAACTTTGAGCGTGATAAAAGCATCGTGGCTTTTGGAGAGGATGTAGGTTCCATTGGGGATGTGAACCAGGGATTCGCGGGACTGCAAAATAAGTACAGCGATCTGCGTATTACGGATACCGGTATCCGCGAGGCGACTATCATAGGGCAGGGTATGGGCCTATCTATGCGTGGTTTGAGGCCGATTGCTGAAATTCAATACCTGGATTACTTATTATATTCCATCACCGTTTTAAGTGACGATTTGGCCAGCTTGAGTTACCGCACACGCGGCGGCCAAAAGGCACCGTTGATCATTCGTACCCGCGGGCATAGACTGGAAGGTATCTGGCATTCAGGATCTCCACTGGGTTTGATACTGAATTCGATGCGGGGCTTGCACATTTGCGTGCCACGCGATATGACGCAAGCTGCCGGAATGTACAACACGCTCTTGCGCGGCGACGAGCCGGCACTCGTGATCGAATGCCTGAACGGTTATCGCCTGAAAGAAAAACTGCCCGCCAATGTAGGCGAATTTACCGTTCCGCTTGGTGAAGCTGAGATCATGAAGGAAGGAACGGACCTCACAGTCGTTTCTTACGGATCAACCTTACGCATCGTAATGGAAGCTGCGGAAGAACTGGAAAAGATGGGAATAGACATCGAGGTGATCGACCCGCAAACGCTATATCCATTCGACAATAAGAACCTTTGCGGCGCTTCATTAAAGAAAACCAGCAAGCTGCTTATCGTCGATGAAGATATCCCCGGCGGCGGTTCTGCCTTTATCCTGCAAAAGATACTGGAGGCTCAGAATGGTTATTACGCACTTGATTCTCAACCCAAAACGCTGTCAGCTAAAGAACACCGCCCGCCTTATGGAACCGATGGTGATTATTTTAGCAAGCCATCACTCGATGACGTGGTGGAAGCCGTTTATAACATGATGAACGAGGGTAATCCGGGGAAGTATCCGCAGCTGTTTTAATTATTGAATTGGAGAATTATTAAATTATTGATTTTATTCAATAATTCAGTCATTCAACAAATCAATAACTTTTACTTGCCCCAGGTTTCCGGCGACTTACGCCACTGCTTTAATATATCCACATCTTTAGCAGATATGTATTGATGCTCTTCAGCATATTTTAATAATGCGGTATAGTTGGAAAGGGTGAAGAATTTACATTTGGCCTCTTTAAAGTTTTCTGTCGCCACGTCAAACCCATAGCTGAAAATAGCAGCAAGGCCTGCCACCTGGTAACCGGCGGCGCGCAAAGCCTCTACTGCCTGCAGGCTGCTTTTTCCGGTCGAGATCAGGTCTTCTATAACGACGATCCTTTTTTCAGGTGATATTTCACCTTCTATCAGGCTGCCGGTGCCATGGTCTTTAGGTTTTGATCTTACATAAATAAATGGC
>Ga0207671_10001883_pt1 | contig 23315 bp, 20 predicted proteins | sample KBSC24metaG_FD_184352 | JGI IMG/M metagenome (GOLD analysis project Ga0207671, IMG submission 184352) | Corn rhizosphere microbial communities from Kellogg Biological Station, Michigan, USA - KBS C2-4 metaG (SPAdes) (version 2) | ecosystem: Host-associated > Plants > Roots > Rhizosphere > Soil... | reverse complement strand
AACCCGATCGAGCAGGTCTTCGCCAAGCTCAAACTGCTCCTGCGAAAAGCCGCCGAGCGATCCGTCGATGCAACTTGGCGGCGCATCGGCACACTCCTCGATGCCTTCCCACCACAGGAATGCGCTAACTACCTCAGAAACTCGGGATATGCTTCAGCCTGAGTGAAAACGAGTCTAGCCCATCGCTGTCGCAAGGCGCTCATCCGCGAAAATCTTGCCGGGATTGAGCGTTTGCCGCGGATCGAGCGTCCGTTTCAGCGCTCGCATGAGTTCGATCTCGGCCGGCGTTCTCGATATGCCGAGAAAGCGCACTTTCTCGATGCCGATGCCATGTTCGGCCGAAATGCTGCCGCCGAGCGCTTTCAGCGGCGCATAGACGATCCGGTCCGCCTCATCATGATCCTCAGGGCGGCCGGTGCAGATGAACAGGTGCAGATTGCCGTCGGCGATATGGCCGAACACGACCAGGCGCGCCTGCGGCCAGCGCTGGCGCAAGGCGTTCTCGAGCTGATCGACATAGGCGGCCATATGCGCCTGCGGCAGGCTGATATCGTACAAGAAGGCCGGCCGCATCGCCGCGACCAATCCGTCAATATCATCGCGCATCGCCCAGAATGCGTGCGCTTGCGCGACGCTCTGGGCGACGGCCGCATCGGCGACGATGCCCTTGTCCCAAGCGCTCGCCATCAGCTCTTCCAGCACCGCTTCGGATCGGTACGAAACGATTTCCAGGAGCACGTAGAAACTGTGCTTGTCCGCAAGCGGATGGCTGTGCCGCCCCTCGCCGAGCACGCTTTCCACGAAGGAGGGCCACATCACTTCGAAGCTGCTGAGCGCGCCATCCGCCTCCGCCATCGCATGACGCAGCAGCGCGAGCACATCATCGAAGCTTGAGAGGCCCACGAACGCGGTCGCCTTCTTCCCCGGATCGGGACGCAGCCGCAGGACGGCGCGGGTGACGACGCCAAGCGTACCTTCCGACCCCACGAACAGCTGCTTGAGATCATAGCCCGTATTGTTCTTGATCAAAACGTTCATCGAACTCAGGATCGTACCATCGGCCAGCACAACCTCGAGCCCCAGGATCTGCTCGCGGGTCATGCCGTAGCGCAGGACGCTGTTGCCGCCGGCGTTGGTCGCGATGGTGCCGCCGATCGTCGCCGATCCGCGCGCGCCCAGATCCACCGGATAATAGAAGCCCGCCGCCTGCGCGGCCTCCTGGACCGCCTCCAGCACCGCCCCGGCTTCGACTTCCATCGTCGCGCCATGCACGTCCACCGGCGCGATGGCGCGCATCCGCTCCAAGGAGAGCGCGACATCGTCGGGGCGCGTGCGTGCGCCCGCAACGAGGCCGGTGCGGCCGCCCTGCGGAACGACCTTCAGCCCGTGCCGGTCGCAATAAGCGAGGACCGCAGCGACTTGCGCGGTATTGGCGGGCCGCACGATGCAGTGCGCCTCCATCGGATTGGTCGGGGGATAGCCGTCCCAGCGCTGCCGCACATCCTCGCCGGTCAGCACATGCTGCGCGCCGACGATCCGCGCCAGATCGTCGAGCAGCCCATCCGCCGCAACGCCCGACGAAGCCTGTGTCATCTCGCATATCCTTTCCGTCGATGGTTCTTGGGCGCCCGGTGTTCGGCTACGTCTCCTATGTCCAATTGCACCCAGGGTCCACATGCCGGCGGCACGCTAGTCGCTCAGGCTTCCTGACAGTTTCAGCAAGAAGGCGGCATATTGCTCGATCTGATCGCGCGCGATGAACTCGTCGGCTTTGTGCGCCTGTTCGATCGAGCCGGGGCCAAACAGGATGGTCGAGAAGCCCGCGCGCTGGAACTGGCCGCCTTCGGCCGCATAGGAAGCGACCTCCGCCGGCAGGTTATAGCCGGTCAGTTGCCGAACGAGCTGCTCGGCTTCGCCGTTCTGCTCCGCGTCGAGGGGCGGCGTTTCGGAGAGCTTTTCGACCGTCACACCCGCGCCCGGAAAGGCCGCGCTCGCCTCGGTATCGAGCTGCGCGGCAAGGGCGAAGAAGCCCGTGAGCGCCGTCTCGACATCGAGGCCGGCGGGCGCCCTCAGATCGAAGACGAAGGTGCAGCTCCGCGCGAGGATGTTGATCGCGGTGCCGCCATCGATGCGGCCGACCGTGAGCGTTGCTCCGGGAGGCGAGAAAGGCGAGCCGGGATCGGCTCGCGCCTTAAACTGCTCGGCCAATTGGTCGAGCGCGTGAAGCAGTTTGATGGCGACCATATTGGCGGACAGGCCGAGATGGGTGAGGCTTGAATGGGCCTCATGTCCGGTCACGGTGACACGATAGGCGCTGATCCCCTTGTGTCGGCTCATCGGCTTCATCCCGGTCGGTTCACCGACGATCGCGCAACGCGGCGAGGGCACCTCGCGCGCGATCCGGGCGATCATCGACGGTGCGCCGAGGCAGCCGACCTCTTCATCATAGCTCAAGGCCAGATGGATCGGCCGGCGATTGTGGCGAAACATCGGGACGCCGGCGAGGCAGAGCGCGATAAAGGTCTTCATGTCGCAGGTCCCGCGGCCGAAGAACCGACCGTCGCGTGCCGTCAATCTGAACGGATCGGTGCTCCAATCCTGCCCGTCGACGGGTACCACGTCGGTATGGCCCGAGAGGATCACGCCGCCCTCGACCGGGTCTCCAACCGTTGCGACAAGGTTGCTTTTCGTGCCGTCGCCGTTGGGAATTCGCATCGAGCCGATATTCCAGCGCCGGAGATAGTCGTCGACGAAGTCGAGCAAGGCAAGGTTCGAGTTTCGCGATGTCGTATCGAACGCGACAAGCCGCTCGAGCAGATCGATTGCGCTCGAGGATAATTGGTCCACATTCATAGCCTTGAACCTTGATGCATCGGCCGCACACATCCCGTCCCGGCCGCCGGCATCAGCCAGGCGACGCCGCTTCGATGAAGTGAATGCCCTTTGGCTAGCAGTCTCATCGATCCGCGCCAATGTCGGCAGCGATTTTTGGGTCCAGGCGAACCACCAGCAGGATCTTTCGAACCAGCCCTCGCCGCGCGCGGGTCAGCGCGCGGCCAGCAGCGCCGGCGGCACCGGCCGCGATACCACCTCGCGCAGCGAGAAGAGCGATTGCATGCGGGCAACGCCCGGCAGCTCGGCCAGTTCGGTGCGATGAATATTCTCGAAATCGTTGAGATCGCGCGCACGCAGGGTGAGCAGATAATCCTCGCTGCCCGAGAGCAGATGGCAGGAGGTGATCGAGGGGCAACGGCACACCGCCTCCTCGAACGCAGTCAGCACGTCGCGGCTTTGCCGCTCGAGCTGGATCAGCACCATCACCAATGTTCCGAAGCCGAATCGCTGAAAATCCAGCAACGCCTGATAGCCGGAGATCAGCCCCTTTTCCTCAAGCTGACGCTGGCGCCGGCCAGCCGCCGGGCCGGAGAGATGCGCCGTCTCGCCGAGCTCGGCCTGGGTGGCGCGCCCATCTGTCACCAGTCGGTGAAGAATCTTCCGGTCAAATTCGTCAATCACAAATGTTAAGTCTTCCGCAAAAATGTTTTCATAAAGAGCGAAATACCGTCGAAATCGTTCAAAATATGATTACATATTGCGCGTTGAAAGCGATATTTTCAACCCGATATCATGCAAGCTTTCGAAGGTGGCGGTGATGCTGATCGGTGTTCCCAAGGAAATCAAAAAGCAGGAGGGCCGGGTCGGGCTCACCCCGGCTTCGGTACGTGAATATGTGGCGCATGGGCATCGGCTGCTCGTGGAGACCGGCGCGGGCGCCGGCATCGGCTGCGATGACGAGGTCTACCGGCAGGCCGGCGCCACGATCGCGCAGACCGCGTCCGAAATCTTCGCCAGGGCCGACCTGATCGTGAAGGTGAAGGAGCCGCAACCCCAGGAATGGGCGCAACTCCGCGAAGGCCAGATCCTGTTCACCTATCTCCACCTAGCGCCTGATCCGGAGCAGACCAGGGGCTTGCTCGAAAGTGGCGTGACGGCGATCGCCTATGAGACGGTGACGGACGGCCATAGCCTTCCGCTGCTGGCGCCGATGAGCGAGGTTGCCGGGCGCCTGTCGATCGAGGCCGCGGCTTTCGCGCTACGCGGCCATAGCGGCGGCAGCGGCGTGCTGTTGGGCGGCGTTCCGGGCGTGGCGCCCGCGCGGGTGGTCGTGCTCGGCGGCGGCGTGGTCGGCAGCCAGGCGGCGCGGATGGCGGTGGGCCTCGGCGCCGAAGTCGCCATCATCGATCGCTCCTTGCCGCGCCTGCGCGAGCTCGACGAACATTTCGCCGGCCGCGTGCGGACGCGCTTTTCGACCAGCCATGCGATCGAAGAGGAAATCCGCACCGCCGATGTGGTGATCGGCAGCGTGCTGGTTCCGGGCGCCAGCGCGCCGAAGCTCATCACGCGTGAAATGCTGAGCCTGCTCAAGCCGCGCTCGGTTTTGGTGGACGTCGCGATCGATCAGGGCGGCTGTTTCGAGACCAGTCATCCGACGACGCATGCCGATCCCACTTACGAGGTCGACGGCATCATCCACTATGCCGTCGCCAACATGCCCGGCAGCGTGCCGCGCACATCAAGCCACGCGCTCAATAACGCGACGCTGCCGTTCGGGCTGGCGCTCGCCGATGGCGGGCTTGCGGCGATCCTCGCCAATTCGGGGCTGCGCTCGGGGCTTTCGACCCATCGGGGCAAGCTAACCAGCCAGCCGGTCGCCGAAGCGCTCGACCTCAGCTACACGCCGGCCGAACAGGCGCTGAAAAGCTGAAGTCTTCAGGCGGCCCTCCACCCTGGCCGATGATGTGAACGTCGCTCGATTGTCACGAGGCAGATTGTCGTCATAAGCTGGCGCAATCGGGCGGAGTGCCGGGCATGGCGGCGGAGGACAGGGGACCGGCGACGCGCCGCATCCTTTTCATCACTCGCTCTCCGGCTTTGGAGGTGATCATCCTCACGCTGTCCGTGCTCTCGCCGGGCGTCTCGGTGCTGACGTTCAGGGCTGGGGGCTATGCCAATCACCCATAAAAGCTTCTGCCGCAATTGCACGCACAGCTGCGGGGGCGTGGTTTCGGCGTGAAATGGCCCGGCCATCGATATCAAGCCCGACCACCGTCACCCCGTGGCGGACGGCATTGCGCTTTTCTTTATAACGAGCCCAGTTGGGGTACAGACATAAAGGGCGGTGCGTGGTAATTGACCATGCTGCCGGGAAGCGACCGTTTATCGGGAAGGCGGCCCGGAGGCGCCTCACTATAGGCCTAAGGTCCAATTGCGATCGCTGGCCAACAAGGCGCAAGTTCGTGCTTCGAAGAGAATATCATTTGCAGGAGATCGACGATGCTGGAGCAGGCGATGGAGCGCTTCGCGGGAAAGACGCTTATCCGCGATCGTTATGACAATTATATCGGCGGCCAGTGGGTGCCGCCCGCCAACGGCGCCTATTTCGACAATATTTCGCCGGTGACCGGGCAGGTTGTTTGCCAAGTGGCGCGCGGCACGGCGGCGGATATCGAGCTTGCGCTCGATGCCGCCCACGCCGCCAAGGACGCCTGGGGCAAGACCTCGTCCACCGAGCGCGCGAACATCCTCAACAAGATCGCACAGCGAATGGAGGACAATCTCGATCTGCTCGCGATGGCCGAGACGATCGACAACGGCAAGCCGATCCGCGAGACGACCCATGCCGATCTCCCGCTCGCCGTCGACCATTTCCGCTACTTCGCCGGCTGCGTACGCGCGCAGGAGGGCGGCATCAGCGAGATCGACCACGACACCGTTGCCTATCATTTCCATGAGCCGCTCGGCGTCGTCGGCCAGATCATCCCCTGGAACTTCCCGATCCTGATGGCGGTATGGAAGCTTGCGCCCGCGCTGGGCGCCGGCAACTGCGTGGTGCTGAAGCCCGCTGAGCAGACGCCGATGTCGGTCATGGTGCTGGCCGAACTGATCGGCGATCTCTTGCCGCCGGGCGTGCTGAATATCGTCAACGGCTTCGGCGTCGAAGCGGGCAAGCCGCTCGCCAGCAACAAGCGCATCTCCAAGATCGCGTTCACCGGCGAGACCACGACAGGCCGGTTGATCATGCAATATGCGTCGGAAAATCTGATTCCGGTCACGCTGGAGCTTGGCGGCAAATCGCCGAATATCTTCTTCGAAGATGTGATGGCGGCGGATGACGATTATTTCGACAAGTGCCTCGAAGGCTTCGCGATGTTCGCGCTCAACCAGGGCGAGGTCTGCACCTGCCCGAGCCGGGCGCTCATCCAGGAATCGATCTACGACCGTTTCATGGAACGGGCGCTCCAGCGCGTGAAGGCGATCAAGCAGGGCAACCCGCTCGATCCCGCGACCATGATCGGCGCGCAGGCGTCGAACGATCAGCTCGAGAAGATTCTGTCCTACATCCAGATCGGCAAGGACGAAGGCGCGGAGGTGCTGACCGGCGGTGGCCGCGCGGCGCTCGATGGCGAGCTGGGCGAGGGCTATTATGTCACGCCGACCGTGCTCAAGGGCCACAACAAAATGCGGATCTTCCAGGAGGAAATCTTCGGCCCAGTGCTTTCGGTGACGACCTTCAAGGATGAAGCCGAGGCGCTCGCGATCGCCAACGACACGCTTTACGGCCTCGGGGCCGGCGTCTGGACGCGCGACGGCAACCGTGCCTATCGTTTCGGGCGCGCCATCCAGGCGGGCCGGGTGTGGACCAACTGCTACCACGCCTATCCAGCCCATGCGGCGTTCGGCGGCTACAAGCAGTCGGGCATCGGGCGCGAGAACCACAAGATGATGCTCGATCATTATCAACAGACCAAGAATCTGCTGGTAAGCTACAGCCCGAAGGCGCTCGGTTTCTTCTGAATAATGGCATGAACGTCAGGTAATGTTCCCTTTTTGCATGGCTTAACTGGACGGGCGTCTTCGGGCGTCCGTCAATTTTTTGGGGAGGGATGCATGCCCAATCCGCCGCAGCGTATCCTGTCGACGCCCGAGGCCGATGCATTGATCGAGCAACTTACGGCCATGCATGGGCCGTTGATGTTCCATCAGTCGGGCGGGTGCTGTGACGGATCGGCGCCGATGTGCTTTCCGCGCGGCGAGTTCAAGGTCGGCGCGCAGGACGTGTTGCTCGGCCATGTCGCCGGAGACGTGCCGGTCTGGATCGGGGCTGCCCAGTTCGAATATTGGCGGCATACCCAGATCACGATCGATGTCGTTCCGGGCCGCGGCGCTGGCATGTCGCTGGAAAGTCCGCAAGGCGTGCGCTTCATCATTCGCTCGCGGGTTTTCACGGACGAAGAATGCGATAGATTGACGGCTGCCGGAGAACCAGCGCGGGGAATTTGAATGCCATCGAAGCCGTCCTTTTTCGAACATCCATGGCGGCGCGAGATTGTGGGCGAGATGCATTTGCGGCGGTTGCCGCCTTTCACGGTTCCGGCCCAGATATTTCAACTTGTCCGTCTCGTCGCGACGCCGGACAGGATCGCCGAACTGGCATCGATCGAAACCTTGCCGGGGCAGGGCCCCTCCACGGGCGCGCGTCATCGCGAAGGCCGGTGGTCCTCCGACGTTCGGGCGTCCTGGGAGCGCCACAGCGAGGCCAGCACCGTCACGGTGACGTTGACCGGCAGCGCGGCGACCTCGGAGGGCTGGATACGACCCGATAGCAGCGACGGAGCCGAGGCATTCACCTGGGCGGAGGCGCTTCCGGGCGGAGTCGTGCGCGCGACGCGCCTTGTCGTCGTTGCAGATGATGAGGCCGCCCGGAGGTTCGTTGAGGAAGCCGAATTTAAAGCATCCGATCTTATTTCCTGCCGGGTCGCCGGAGGAGCTCGGATCTGGAGCGACTTCAGAATTCATGACGATGGCTATGGGCGTCTTGTCGTAGCCGCGAACGGGCTGCCGACCGCCGAGCTTGCGAGTTGTGTGCAACGGCTTCAAGAGCTTGGCAATTACCGTAACCTGGCGCTCGTCGGGCTCCCCGTTGCGCGGGCGGTTTGGCCGCGTCTGGACGATATCGAGCAAACATTGGGCGAAACCGGGCGTAAAATGCTGGACGGCCACCAGCGCGACGACGACCTGCTGCTGGCATTGTCTAGGCAGACCGAGCAACTCGTCTCGATCGCGGCTGAAACCGATTTCCGCGTGAGCGCCACGGCGGCCTATGCGGTGATCGTCGCCGAGCGGCTTGAGGAGTTGCAGGTGCAACCCATCAGGGGCTTTCAATCGCTCGCCGACTTTACGAGCCGGCGCTTCAATCCGGCGGTGCGGACCTGCGCCGCTCTGACTCAGCGTCTCGCGTTGTTGAACGGGCGGGCTTCGCAATTCACCAATCTGCTGCGGACCCGCATCGAGACCCACATCGAGAATCAGAATGGGCGGCTGCTGGCATCCATGGATCGCAGCACGCGCATGCAGTTGAGGTTGCAGCATCTGGTCGAAGGCCTGTCGGCGGTGGCGATCAGCTATTATCTGCTGGGACTGGTCTCGTATCCGCTCAAGGCGGCCGAGCATATGTGGCCCTATCTTTCGCCGACGTCGATACTTGGGATTGCCGCGCCGTTGATCGTGCTGGCTGTTTGGCTAATCCTTCAAACCAAGCGGCGAAGACTGTTTAATGACGATGGCAAGCCATCATCGGAAGGTGCATAACTCCACCGAAAAAATAAGGCGGAGAGGATATGTCGGCATTAGCGGTGGGGACTGTCTTTGCGTCCAGCCATTCGGAAGATCCGCGTACGGCGATGGAGGAGATCATGCGCCAGATCGGCGACGATCCGCTCGCTGGGTTGCTGATTTTCTGTTCGCATCGATATGATCGTGAGGCCCTTGCGAGAGCGATCAACCTCAACAGCGAGGGGTTGCCTGTGATCGGTTGCACGAGTTCGGGGGAGCTTACCGAAGCAGGTTACGATCAGGACAGTTTAACATGTATAGGATTCCCACGCTCGGCATTTCACTTCGTTTCCCATTGCTTTGACGACGTCGAGAATTTCGACCCAGTCTCGGCGCGTGAAGCGATACGGGCTCTTGCTGCCATTGCGGATCGCGACAGCCGCCAACTTGGCGAGAAGATCAATCACGTAGCCCTTTTTCTCGTCGACGGCCTCTCGCATCGCGAAGAATTGCTCACGATGACCATCCAAGACGCGCTGGGGGATATCCCGTTGATCGGCGGGTCATCCGGTGATGGGCTAGCGTTTCGGGAAACGGCCATTTTCAACGGTGGGCGCTTCCACCAGCGGGCGGCGGTGGTCGCCATCCTGTCGTCGGCGCGGCCCATGCACGTCTTCAAGTCCCAGCATTACCAACCCGGTGCGTCCAAGATGGTCGTCACCGGGGCAATCTCGCAGGATCGCATCGTAACGGAGATCAACGCCGAACCCGCCGCCGCCGAATATCTCAGGCTGGCGGGTCATGCCGGCGAAGCGCTCGGCGTTGAATTCTATGCCGCGCATCCGCCGATGGTACGCGCCGGCGGGGAATATCATGTCCGTTCGATCCAGAGCGCCAATCCCGACGGCAGCCTGTCCTTCTACTGCGCTATCGACGAAGGCATCGTGCTCACCATCGGCGAACCGCTGGACCGCATTGCCTGCATGGAAAAGCTGTTCGCCAAGATCCGGGACCAGATCGGCAGCGTGGACAGGATCCTCGCGTTCGATTGCGTCCTGAACCGCATCGACGCCGAGCAGCGCCAGATCAGCCGTGATGTGTCGAAGCTTTACAGCGAGCACAGGGTCGTCGGTTTCAACACTTATGGCGAGCAATATCACGCCCTGCATGTGAACCAGACTTTCAGCGGACTTGCGATCGGGCGATGAGCGGCGTCGCGCGCAATTTCGATGACCGGCCGGAGAAGAATTCGGAGGTCGCCGCGCTGCACGAGGAAATTCGGAAGCTGCGCAAGATCAATGCCGCGCTCATGGATCGCGTCGAGCGATCGAACGACATGGCCGGCAGTGCCTTCTCCATGTTCGAGACCGCGATTTCGCTGGAAGCCATGGTCCGCGAGCGTACCAGCGCGCTCGAGGATGCGCTTGGCAAGCTGGCGCAGGCCAATGCCGATCTCGGCGCGGCACATGAATCTGCCGACGCCGCACGGATGCGACTGCGCGATGCGATCGATTCGATCAACGAAGGCTTCATCCTGTTCGACGCGGAAGACCGGCTGGTGCTCTTCAACGAAGCTTATTTGGGCTTCTGGCCGGAAATGGCGGGGCGAATCCGCGAGGGCATGACCTTCGACGAGATGGCGCACATAGCGGTGGAATATGAACGGCCGATCGGCTCGCTTGCGGCGCCGGATCGCTGGGTATCCGATCGCCTGGCACGGCATGGCGTCGCGGAGGGCGGGCATGTGCAGGCGCTTGCGGACGGGCGCTGGGTTCAGATCAACGAGCTTCGGACCAGTGAAGGTGGCATCGTCGGCATCTACACCGACATCACCGAGGTCAAATCGGAGGATGCTCGCAATCGCGCGCGCGAACTGGCCGAACGCAACCTCATCCTGCAGGCGACGCTCGACAATCTGTCGGAAGGCGTCTGCGTGTTCGCGCCCGACGGACGGTTGTCGGCCTGGAACGACGCGCTCCAGCGCCTGCTCGAGCTGCCGGAAGGCTGGAGCCAGACGATCGCCACGCATCAGGCGCTGATCTTCTGGTGCCGGACGAAGCTTGGGATCGATGATGGCGGATGCCTTGAGTGGCGCGAATATGCCGAAGGTACCTCGCGCGTGCAGCAGCTTTGTCAGGCGGGTGACCGGCATATCGAGATCCGCAGCACGGCGATGGAGCGGGGCGGTCAGGTGATCGGATTCGCCGACGTCACGGATATGCTGCTCGCGCAGGAAAGCCTGCGCGATACCGCCGAGGCGCTGGAACGCCATGTCTCGGAGCGCACCAGCCAGCTGATCGCAGTCAACCGACAGCTCGAAGAGGAAGTGGCCGAGCGGCGCCAGATCGAATCCGAATTGCTGGAAGCCAAGACGGCGGCGGAAAAAGCCAACCTTTCCAAGACCAGCTTTCTTGCAGCGGCGAGCCATGATCTGCTTCAGCCGCTCAACGCGGCGCGGCTGTTCGTCGCTGCACTTGGGGATCGCCGGTTGGCGCTGCCGACGCGGGCGTTGGTCAACCAAACGTCGACGGCGCTCGATTCGGTCGAAGACCTGCTCGAGGCGTTGCTGGAAATCAGCCGACTGGATGCAGGTGCGATCAACCCCGAAATCGCCAACTTCAGAATCGATAAGCTGCTCGATACGCTGCTCGCGGAATTCCGGCCGATGGCGCAATCGGGAGGACTTCAGCTTTCGGTCGCTGCCGATCCTGTGTGGGTGAAGTCCGATATCCGCTTGCTGCGCCGCATTCTCCAGAACTTCATCTCCAACGCAATCCGTTACACGCAGAAGGGAACGGTATCGGCACGCGTAGAGGTCAAGGAGGAGAATGTTCTGATCAGCGTTCAAGACAGCGGCTGCGGCATTCCTGAAGACAAGCAGGCCCTGGTGTTTGAGGAATTCCGGAGGCTTGACACGCGCCAGAGCGGCAAAGGCCTTGGTCTCGCCATCGTGAAGCGCGCGAGCGACATGCTTGGCCATGCGGTAACGCTACGCTCCACGCCGGGAAAGGGATCCACCTTCTCGATCGTCGTCCCAATCGGTCAAGAGATTGCGGACAGCGAAGACCTGCAGGAGATTTCGGGGCGGGATCGTTCGATGCGGGGGCTTTCGATCCTGGTAGTCGACAATGAACGCGCCATTCAGATTGGCATGCGCACATTGCTGAACGGCTGGGGCTGCTCAGTGGTGAGTGCGGACGGTGTGAGCGAGGCAATCGCGCGATATAAGGAGGGCGAGAAGCCGGACATCATCCTGGTGGACTATCATCTGAAAGGCGATGAAACCGGCGATCAGGCAGTCGAGGATCTCAACCGCTATTTTGGCGGGACGATTCCGGCGATCATGATTTCCGCCGACCGAAGCGAGAAGCTCAAGGCCAAGATGGAGGCGCAGGATATTCCGCTGCTCAACAAGCCGGTGAAGCCGGCGCAGCTTCGCGCCCTATTGAGAACGATGCTGCACTGACGGGTCTCACTCGCCGGTGAAATGGACCTGGTTGGCCTTGATGACGGCCTGGGTCCGGCTGAACACGCCAAGCTTCTGCAGGATCGCGGAGACATGGGCTTTCACCGTCGTCATCGAAACGCCGAGATCGTGGGCGATCTGCTTGTTAAGCCTTCCGTTGACGAGATGGACCAGCACGGTTCGCTGCTGCGGCGTAAGGCTGTCGATACGGTTCAAGATGTCGCTTTCCTCGGCGGATGCCTCCGTCGCCTCGCCGATGACTTCGGGCAGGTAAATCTCGCCGGAAATGATACGACGCAGTGCCTCCATGATAGCGCTACGCCTGAGCGATTTGGGAATGAAGCCAGCTGCACCCGCTGCGAGCGCCTCGCGCACGACCGCGCGATCGAACGCACCGGAAACCATCGCCACCGGCAGGATGGGATAGCGCGAGCGCAGCAGGCGCAATCCATCCAGCCGCTTCACGTCGGGAATGTTGAGATCGAGCAGTATCAGGTCGAAATTGCTTTGCTTTTCGAGCGTGGTAAGCGCTTCCTCAAGCGAGGAGGCCTCATGGATCTCGCAGCCATCGAAGCTGACGGCGACTACGCTGCGCAGGCCATCGCGCACCAGCGGGTGATCATCGATGATGAGCACCCGTTCCATCATTGCGCCGGTGCCCAAATCGTCGTGCATCTCCTGTCCCCGCTGTCGGTAATCCAGAATGACAGGGGGCGCGGCAAGCCGCCGTTGATAATTTCCGCGCCCCATGACGATCATGCCATCACCTTCCTTATTTGGGCAACTTGAACACCCAGAGGGAGCCACCCTGATTGATATCCTTGAACGTCTTGGCGACTTCGCCGCCCCACAGCGGCACCGCGCCGCCCCAGCCGGACATCACCGCCACATATTGCTCGCCATCCTGCTCCCACGTGATCGGAGAGCCGACCACGCCCGAGCCGGTCTGGAACTTCCACAGTTCCGTGCCGGTCTTGGCATCGAACGCCTTCAGATAGCCTTCGGGCGTGCCGGTGAAGACAAGGTTGCCGGCGGTGGTAAGCACGCCGCCCCACAGGGGCGCCTTGTTCTTATATTCCCACACGATCTTGCCAGTCTTCGGATCCATCGCGCGCAGCGCGCCGATATGATCGTCCGCGACCGGCTTGATGGTAAAGCCGGCGCCGAGATAGGCCGCGCCCTTCTTATAGGCGATCGGCTCATTCCAGATATCCATGCCCCAGTCGTTGGAGGGAATGTAGAACAGGCCGGTATCCTGGCTGTACGCCATCGGCATCCAGTTCTTGCCGCCAAGGAAGCTGGGCGATGAAAAGACGGTCGTTCCCTTCTCGGCAGTTGGCGCGCCGGGACGGTTGGCATCGATATATTTGGGCCGGCCATTCTTGTCGAAGCCGTCCGCCCATGTCGTCTTCATCACGAACTTGTTGGCGCTGATGAACTTGCCGTTGGTGCGATCGAGGACGAAGAAATAGCCGTTGCGATCGGCTTTGGCGCCAAGCTTCATCGGCTTGCCGTTGACGGTGGCATCGAACGGAATGAATTCGTTGACGCCGTCGAAATCCCAACCGTCGTGCGGTGTCGTCTGAAAATGCCACTTGATCACGCCGGTATCGGGATCGAGCGCAAGCGTGGAGCTGGTGTAAAGATTGTCGCCCTTGCGCAGATGGCTGTTCCATGGCGCAGGGTTACCGGTGCCGAAGTAAATCAGGTTCGTTTCCGGATCGTAGGTGCCGCCGAGCCAGGTCGCGCCGCCGCCCGTCTTCCACAGATCGCCTGGCCAGCTGGCGTTGGTCTTGCCGGTGATGCCGTTATCCTTGCCGCGCAGCGTGCCCATATTTCCTTCGATGGTGGGCCGGCGCCAGATCAGTTCGCCGGTGTTCACGTCGCGCGCCTCGACCGCGCCGACGATGCCGAATTCGCCGCCGGAATTGCCGGTGATGACCATGCCTTTGACGATCAGCGGCGCTGCAGTGGCGCTGTAGCCGGCCTGATAATCGGCGATCTGCTTGTTCCAGATCACCTTGCCGGTGTGGCGGTTGAGCGCGACGAGGCGTGCATCGAGCGTCGCAAAGATGATCTTGTCGCCATAGATTGCCGCGCCGCGATTGACCACGTCGCAGCACGGCATGATGCCATCGGGCAGGCGCGCATCATATTCCCACTTCTCCTCGCCGGTGTGGGAATCGAACGCGAAGACGCGCGAATAGGAGCCGGTCACGTAGATCGTGCCGTCATAGACGATCGGTTGCGATTCCTGGCCGCGCTGCTTTTCGCCGCCGAGCGAGGCCGAGAAGGCCGGTACCAGCTTTGCGACATTGCTCGCATTGATTTCATTGAGCGGGCTGAAACGCTGCGCCCGCGGGCCCATTCCGTTCGTCAGCACATCGCCGGTCGACGCGGCATCATTGACGAGATCGGCGTCGGTCGGCCCATCCGCCGCTACAACCGCCGAGCCCGCGCCCGCCAATGCCAACGCCGCGACGCCGAGCAGTGATCGCATCATCACATTCATTCCATCCTCCCCATTGATCAGGCGGAAAAACAGCCTTCGGACGACCAGACTATTCCTGCGCCCAGCGCGGACAATTGCACCTTAGGTCGGCTCAGCCTGCCGCCTTCGCGTTGACCCATTCGACTCCCTGCTGCGCAAATATCGATTTCAGTTCACCCGAGGCCGCCATCGCCGCCACCATCTCCTCGACCGCATCGCCGAGCGTCCGGCTGTTTTCCTTGACCGCCATGCCGATATCCCAACCCGCCGAGGTGAAGGCCGGTAGCGGCATCCTGCGGCGATCGATCAGGGTCTGTCCCTTTACGCCAGCGTCGATCTGCGCGCGCGTCGCGAGCACGCCATCGGCGCTGCCCTGGACCATGGCGGAAACGGCATCCCACCCCGTGGGATAATGAACGACATCCTTGGAAAGACTGCCGCCGAGCGCCCCGATCAGATAGAAATCGGGAATGCTGTCGAGCTCTGCCGCCAGCTTCCTGCCGCGCCACGCGGCAGGCGATCCGTCGCAATCGATCTCGCCTCGCCGGCAGGCAAACTGGAAATTTTCCCGATAATAAGGCGCTATGATCGCCACCTGATCGTTGCGGCTTGCAAATGTCCGATCGAACGGGATGTGCAGCATGATGTCGGCGGGCTGGAAGCCAAGCAAGCCGCCCTTCCACACGGCATTGCGCAAATCATCGTCGACGCTTTCGTCGGCGGAGATTTCAGCGAGATCGATCGAAACGCCCAGCTTGTGGGCGATGGCGCGCGCGATTTCGGCATCGATACCCAGAATCCTGCCGCCTTCGGCCCAGGACCAGGGGCGATTATCCTTATAGAGCGCGACCCGCAACGTGCCGATGGCCTTGACCTTGACGAGCGGGGCAGCGCCTATCCGTGCGGCAAACAGCGCCGCCGCGGATGCGGCACCCAATCCCGAGAGCAATCCACGCCGGGTCAGCATCGATCAATCCTGATGCTTGGTCTCGAGCCAGGTCCGGATCGCCCAGCCGGTTTTCTGCCCGAGGATTTCGCCCATCGGCGGCATGTAGACCTTGCCGTCGTGCGAAGATCCGTGCTGGTAACGCTGGACGAACCATTCGTCCCCACTGTCGCCAAGCTCAAGATAACGCAGATCAGGGGCGATGCCGCCCGATTCCGCGTCGAGCCCATGGCAGCGTGCGCAATTCTGGCCATAGGCGGATTCGCCGATCTTTGCCGCGGCAGCATTGCCGCGATAGGGGTTATGCTGGAGCCATGCCTCGCCGATGTCCGGCAATGCCGAGGTATCCACCGGCTGCGGCGTTACATTGCCATGCGCCATCAAGCTGCTGGCCATGCCAAAGCCAAATAGAGAAGCCGCCACGATGAGCGCTGCCTTCGAAGGTTCGATACGCATAAGTCCTCGCCTGAATTCATCTGCTTCGGACAGTTTATGGCAGCTTATTCTTCTGCCCATTGGCCTTTGGTTCTATGCCCATCTTTATTTGGCCCCTATAAGGGAAAGACCTGATGAAGGGCCTGCTTATATCCTTGCTGATGGCAAGCGCCGCGCCGGCGGGCGCGGAAACGCTTTACGTCTCGAACGAGCGCGGCGGCAGCATCAGCGTGATCGATGCAACAGCTTTGAAACCGGTGGCCACATGGCCCACCGGCGGCCGCGCCAGAGGCATTCTGCTTTCGAAGGACGGACGCTATCTGTTCCTGTGCGCAAGCGCCGATCATGCCGTTCAGATGATCGATCGGGCGACCGGAAAGATCGTCGCCAACCTGCCCTCGGGCGAGGACCCCGAGCAGATGTTCCTCTCCAATGACGGCAAGACGCTGTTCGTTGCCAATGAGGACAATGCCGCGCTCACCGCGATCGATATCGCCACCCGCAGCGTGGCGTTCCAGGTCGACGTCGGCAAAGAGCCGGAGGGCGTCGCGGAAAGCCCGGACGGCAAATGGCTGGTGGTGACTTCCGAAGACGAAAACGAAGTTGCGTGGATCGATCTGGCGACGCGCGCAGTCGTCGAGGAAATGCCCACCGATCTCCGGCCGAGACATGTTGAGTTCACCAGGGACGGCAAGGAAGTGTGGATCGCGGCCGAAGCCGGCGGCACCGTGCAGATCGCGGATGTCGTCAGCCGCAAGATCACAACGACGCTGCACTTCGCCATTCCGGGCATCGCGGATTATCGAATTCTGCCCTGCGGCGTCCGCTTCACGCCGGATGGCGCGACCGCGGTGGTCGCGCTCGGGCGGGCCGATCATGTAGCGCTGGTGGACGTCAAGACACGCAAGGTGAAGGCTTATGTTCCCGTGGGAAGACGGGTTTGGCACGTGGCGATCAGTAATGATGGCCGCCGCGCCTATTCCGCCAATGGTCTTTCGAATAACGTGTCTGTCGTCGACCTGGAAAATGCCAAGCTTATCGACACGATATCCGCCGGTGAATCGCCGTGGGGACTTGTAGCTGCACCCTAACATCCCGCCGCTCGGCAGGCTAAGTAGTTTTACTTATAGGCCCAAAGTATAAGTACGAAAGTCCAATATCGGGATCGCACGCTTCGAAGCACTCTCGCCGCCGCCGGGGAGCATCCCGGCGCCATAACGGGAGGATCAGATGGCGAAGGGCTTGCTTCTTGGGAGCGTTGCGATCGCAATGATGGTTGGAGTGACGGCCGCCCCCGCTTCCGCCAGCACGACTGTGGACCTGCTCAAGCGGCTTCACGAAAAAGGCATTTTGGACGATGCCGAATATCAGGCGCTTCTGAAGCAGGAAACGGACGAGGCGGCGGCTGCCGCCAATGGCGGCGGCGAACAGGCGACGTGGAAAGACGACAAGAGCCTCGTGCATGTCAGCGGCAGCGGGTTGGGCCTGCAGGTCGGCGACATCAACTTGAAGATTTCGGGGTCGGTCAACGGCTTCTATGTGCATGATCATGCGGATTCGGCGATCCCTAGCCATATGGTGGTGGGCGGCGTGGCGGCCGTGGGCAACAGCAGCGCGGCGATCCGCAACGGCCTGCTGCCTGGATTCCTCAAATTCGAGGTCACGACCACGCAGGGCGGCTGGGATGTCGGCGCGCATTTCGGCATGTATCCCGGCATCAACAGCGCGGCATGGGGCGCACTCGGCGCCAACAATGGCGGCCAGCCGACCGCGCTTGCCACCTCCGGCATCGATTTCCGCCAGACCTATCTGACGTTCGGCCGGAAAGGCTTCGGCGAGGTCAAGATCGGGCGTGACATCGGCCTGTTCGCATCCGAGCAGATCCTGAACGACATCACACTGCTGTCGTCCGGCACGCCGGGCGGCAATGTCGCCCCGGCCAATACCACGCTTGGCCGCATCGGCGTCGGCTATATCTACACCGATTTCCAGCCGCAGATCACCTATACGACGCCAAGCCTTGCGGGCTTCACGGCGAGCATAGGCCTGTTCCAGCCTTTGAGCTCGCTCAGCGGCGGCTCGGAGGCCAACAAGTCCACCGGTTACCAGGCCAAGCTCGTCTATGACGGCAAATTTGGCGGTGTCGGCGCCCGGCTGTGGCTCGCGGGCATCAGCCAGAAGCACAATGTGATCGGCGGCTCCAGCTATACCGGACGCGGCTTCGATACCGGCGCCAAGGTCACGGTCGGCCCCGTCACGCTGGTCGGCACCTATTATGGCGCCACCGGCCTCGGCACCACCGTGCTCAACCTGTTCGATACCGATGGTCTGGGCAACAAGCGCGATAGCCACGGCTTCTATCTTCAGGGGCTCGGCACGTTCGGCAAATTCTCGATCGGCGGCAGCTATGGAGAAAGCGATCTCAGCTTCGCCAATGCCGCCGACGCGCTGGCCAATCCGACGCTGGTCAAGCGGAACAGCAGCTGGGTCGGCCAGGTTCGCTATGGCCTGAACAGCTGGGTGACGCTGATCACCGAATATGTCGCCACCAAATCGAAGGCGCATAACGGCAACGAGGCCAAGTCCGATGCCGTGGCGGCAGGCGGCATCCTCTTCTTCTAGCTGAAGGACCAGCCCGGCCCAAAGGCCAATGGCTACCCGCGCGAAGGCGGTATCTAAATTTGGATACCGCCGTTTGCCGTTCGGGCGAGGCGGAGGGGGAGAGAAAAGATGCACGCCATGCAATGGCTTCTCATATGCACGACGCTGATGCCTGCATCGGCCATGGCAGCCGAAACGGCAGCTGCAGCTGTAGCAAACGACGACATCGTCGTGCTCGGCAAGGGCCTGTCGCTTTCGCCGGGAACGCCCGCCTATGGATCGGTGCTGATCGAACGCGAGCGGCTTGAGAACAATGCGTCGGGGCGGATCGAAAATGTGCTGACCGAGATCGCCGGCTTCCAGCAATTCCGCCGTTCGGACAGCCGCTCCGCTAACCCTTCCGCACAGGGCGCCACGCTGCGCGCGCTGGGCGGCAATGCATCGAGCCGGACGCTGGTGCTGCTCGATGGGGTGCCTGTGGCAGACCCCTTTTTCGGCTATATCCCGTTCAGCGCGTTGGTTCCCGAACGCCTTTCGCTGATCCGGGTGACGCGGGGTGCCGGCGGCGGCGCATTCGGCGCCGGCGCGGTGGCAGGCACGATCGAGCTGGCAAGCGCAGCGCGGGACGAACTGCCGCTCTTCGACGGCCGCGCTTTCTACGGCAGCCGCAACGCAACGGAATTGTCGGCCGCAATTTCTCCAAATCTCGGCACCGGTTTCGTTTCGCTGTCCGGTCGCTGGGATCGCGGCGATGGCTTCCAGACGACGCCGCCATCGCAACGCAACGCCGCGACCGTGCCCGCCCGCTATAACGGCTGGTCGGTCAACCTTCGCGCGGTCGCGCCGATCGCGGCGGATACCGAGCTTCAGTTCCGCGCGACTTTGTTCGATGACGGACGGACGCTGCGCTTCCGGGGCGCCGACAGCACCAGCGAGGGGCAGGATGCCAGTCTGCGCCTGATCAGCCGCGGCCGCTGGCAGATCGATGCGCTCGCCTATGTCCAGCTGCGCAACTTCTCCAACATCGTAATCAGCTCGACCACCTTCAAAAAATCGCTCGATCAGCGCAACACGCCGTCGCAGGGCATTGGCGGCAAGCTCGAGCTTCGCCCGCCGATTGGCGACGATCATGTGCTGAAGCTGGGCGCGGATCTGCGCCTCGCCTCGGGCACGATGTACGAGACGGCCTTCAATGCCACCACCCAGGCTGTAACTGCCGCGCGTCGAGCAGGTGGCGATCAAAGCACCGTGGGTCTTTTCGCCGAGGATGACTGGACGATCGGCGCGCTCATCCTGACCGGGGCGGTGCGCGCCGATCGCTGGTCCATCCGCAACGGCGCGTTCCTGACCGGCAATGCGTCGGGCACCCAGCGTAGCACCGTGAACTATCCCGATCGCAGCGACTGGCAATTTTCCGGCCGGGCGGGGGCGCTGGTCCGCCTCAACGACATGATCGCGCTGCGCGGCGCGGGCTATACCGGCTTCCGCCTGCCGACGCTGAACGAGCTCTACCGGCCCTTTGTGGTTTTCCCGGTGACGACGCAGGCCAATGCGGCGCTGACGCCCGAAAAGCTGAAGGGGTTTGAAGCCGGCCTCGATCTCAAGCCGTCGCCGGCGGTCTCATTCGGCGCGACGCTGTTCTACAATCGGCTGGACGACGCGATCGCCAATGTGACGATCGGCACCAATCTGCGTCAGCGCCGCAACGTCGATGCGATCGTCGCCAAGGGGATCGAGTTCACCGCCGGGGCCCGCTTCGGCGATATCTCGTTCGATGCCTCCTACGCCTACAGCCACAGCAGCGTGCATGCGCCGGGCCTTGCCTTTGACGGCCTGACGCCCGCCCAGAGCCCGCGCCATGCCGCCAGCGCTACGCTGGGATGGTCGCGCCGCTCAGGGCCGTCACTGGCCGCGACCCTGCATTATGTGTCCGGCCAATATGAGGATGATCTGCAAACCGATCGCCTCCGTCGCGCCATCACCCTCGATGCGGTCGGCAACCTGCCGCTCGGGCATGGCATCACTCTGTCCGCGCGGGCGGAAAATCTGTTCGATGCCAAGGTGGTGACTCGCAATTCGGGCGGTTCGATCGACCTCGGAACGCCGCGAACATTCTGGGTCGGCTTCAAGATCGCGGGTTAAGCCAAGCTTCGCGCACAAAATAAATATGATGGTTGCGCCGTCCACCCGACCTGCGCTGGTAGCCCGCGTCGCTGCTATGCCGACGCGAAGGCCAGGTTGCCAAGGCAGTGCGTCTAGAAGCCGCCATCGATGCGGGGCAGCAGCTTCTCCTCAAGACCCGGGTAGAAATGCGCCACACTGCGCTGAAGCTCGTAACGCGCCGCGGCAAGGCCTGCGAACCGCGGCGGGATCGGCATGTTGCCAGCCTCGACCATGTCCAGGCCGGACGTCACGGCGTCGGCAAGGGCGGCTTCCAGCCAATCGATCCAGTCGCGCGTTTGGCTGACGGCTTCCGTGCCCGCCGGATCATAAGGTCCATGGCCGGGGATCGCGCCCTTGTGGGGAAGCGCCTCCAGCGTTTTGAGACTCTCCCGCCACCGGCCGAGATCCGCTGTCGGCGTGCTGGGCGCGCGATTGTGGAAAAGGAGGTCGCCGCCGATCAGGATGCCACTCTGCTCATCGAGCAGCGCAAGGTCAGCCGCGCTATGTCCGGCCAGTGCCAGCAGCTTCAGCGAGCGTCCGCCGAAATCCTCACGATCCTTCTCGATCCTGCGGCCCGGCACGGCCAGTTCAGTGCCGCGCATCCAGTCATTGAGCATGCGGTACATGGCGTCCGAATATGCAGAGCCATCACGCGCAATGTCAGTGATCGTGGAGGGAAGCGCTGCAACGATCGCGGGATCAAATGCCGCGATGCCGAGGCCGTGATCGGGATGCAGATGCGTGACATATACCCGCATCACGGGCTTACCGGTCAGCCGCTCGGCGGTTGCCTTGAGTTGCCGTGCGTAGCGCACCGATGGGCCGCAATCGCACAGCACCGTCCCAACGGGCGTAGCGATGATCGCGATGTTGGCAATCGCGCCGCCATTGGCGTACTGGATCGGCTCTTCCGCGCCGCGCACCAGCCACAGGCCGTCGGCGATCGGCACCGGTTCGATCCGATATTCGGCGGCGTGCGCGATGGAGGCGCAGAGAAGACCGGCCGCTCCACCGCTAAGAAGCGACCGCCGCGACAGGATCATTGGCCGAGCACCAGCTTTCTGGACGATTGTGGCGAGACCTTGATCCTGCCGCCATAATCGCGGCCATTGGTATCGCGCGCATCGATGGTGAGCGTCTCGCCAACATGTGCCGCAGGCAAGATGGTGAAGGCCGGGTCTTCGGAAACCGACGCCCAGATATTCATGTCCCCCAGCAGTTTGCCGCCCGAATCCTTCACGCTGACGGTTTCGATGTAATAGGTGGCGATATGCTCGACGAGGCCAGTGTCCATCGGATGCCGGAAGGTCACGCGCAAGCGCGCGCCGTCCTTGCCCGCCAGCGCTTCACCCCGCATCTCGCCGAGATGCTGCGCCCAATCGCCCTTCACGCGGCTCACCGGCGGGGCTGAGCATCCGCCCCCCGCTGCGTCGATCCAGCCGCCCGACACCAGCCACGAACCGTCAGCAAGCTGCACCGCCCCGCGTACCGGCGTGCGCTGGTCGAGCTTGATGCGGGTCGCCAGATAGGGTTCGGCCGCAATCGGCCGGTAATCGACCGCCACCGGAATGGGATTGAGATCGGCGAAAAGCACGATCCGCTCCACGCCCGCAATGCCGCGTGCATCCACCGCCACGGGAAAAACCCGCTGATTCTCGGCGATTTCGGGAAAGATCACGTGCACGCGATCATCGAACCGGACGGGATCGTCACCGAACAGCGTGCGCGCATCCGCTTCCCACATCGGCGAACCGAGCGGGTCCTTCGGATATACGGGCTTGGCCCAGCCCATATCGTGGCCCGCCATGAGCAGGGCTATGGCGACGATCGCCTTGCGCACCATCTTCTCCTTAAGTGTAATCTACGCGGTGATGCGGTCTGCTACCATTGGACCTTCGGCCGACGCGCCTTTGGGGATATTCGTCATGCGGCGATGGTTTCTGCTCGGAATTGCGGTGCTGGCCTCGGCGTCCACGCGTGCCCAGGAACCGGACGCCCTGTTCGACGCACAAGGTTATCGCATCTCCCACTATCGTGCGCCGGTCGCGGCTACCGACGCTGAGGTGCGCCCCATAGGCCTGCATGCGGCGGCGGCTTTGCGTCCTGACAACGATGCCATCTTCATCGATGTCATGCCGGCGGAGGGCGGGCATCGCGAAGCAGACGGCAGCTGGAAGCTCGCGAAGAAGCGCGCGAGCATTCCCGGCGCGCACTGGTTTCCGGAGGCGGGACGCGGCGTGCTTGCTCCCGCCATCGGTGCGTGGTTCGAAAAGGGGATTGCCCGGCTGACCCACGGCCGGCGAGACCGGATGATCGTTACCTTCTGCCTCGTTGATTGCTGGATGAGCTGGAACGCCGCCAAACGGCTGCATGCGCTCGGCTATACCAATGTCTGGTGGCTGGCCGAAGGCACGGACGGCTGGCGCGATCTCGGCAGGCCGCTCATCGACGCCACGCCCGAACCCTGAAGTACTAGGCGGCGTGGACAAATTTGAGCCAGTATCTGGCGGTGGCGAGATGGACCATTCCGAGGAAGCTGTTGGCCAGTTGGTCATATCGGGTTGCGATGGCGCGGTTGATCTTGAGTTGTCCAAACATGC
>Ga0207671_10001880_pt1 | contig 23337 bp, 9 predicted proteins | sample KBSC24metaG_FD_184352 | JGI IMG/M metagenome (GOLD analysis project Ga0207671, IMG submission 184352) | Corn rhizosphere microbial communities from Kellogg Biological Station, Michigan, USA - KBS C2-4 metaG (SPAdes) (version 2) | ecosystem: Host-associated > Plants > Roots > Rhizosphere > Soil... | reverse complement strand
AAGGCCAGACCTCGCTGGCCGTCGTCCTTAAACGCAAGGTCGGCAAGCTGGATGATGTCATTGTGGTAGGCTACGGGACCCAGCGAAGGGCTGCCACCACCGGCTCGATCGCCTCTGTCAAAGCGGCGGAGATCACGCAGACACCTGTCACCAACATAGCGCAGGGGCTGCAGGCAAGGGTTTCCGGCATCCAGATCACCCAGAACAATGCGGCGCCCGGTGGCAATATCAGTGTCCGCATCCGTGGGACCAACTCCATCAACGGTTCGTCGGAACCGCTGTACATCATCGACGGGATACAGATCTCGAACGAGGGGAGTGTCACAGATCCCAGCCCGTTGTCCACGATCAATCCCAATGATATTGAATCCGTGGAGATACTCAAGGATGCATCGGCTACGGCCATTTATGGCGCCAGGGGCGCCAACGGCGTGATACTTATCACTACGAAACGAGGCAAGAACGGTCCATCCCGCGTTCAAATGGAAACGTACCAGGGTTTCCAGGAAGTGACCAAAAAGATCTCCATGCTTAGCGGGGCTCAATTCGCGAAACTGGAGAATGACGTATACAATACGGCCGTTTATTCCAACCCCGATAGCCTGGGCAAGGGCGTCAACTGGCAGGACCTCATTTTCCGCAAGGCCATCATCCAGAACTACCAGGTCTCTGTCAGCGGCGGCTCTGAAAAGACACAGTTCTCTCTTTCCGGGAACTATTTCAACCAGGACGGCATCATCATCCATTCCAATTTTAAAAGATATTCCCTTCGTCTGAGCCTGGATCACCGTATCAACGATCACTTCAGGATAGGGACCACGATCCTGGGGTCCAACACGATCAACAATAATATTCCCACGGGGATCAACAGCATCGATGGAGCGGTGGTGACACAAAGTATCGTAGGTGCGGCCCTGGGTGCGCCGCCGACGCTCCAACCCTACAAAGCTGACGGGACACTGTACCCTTTTTCCGATCAGTTCAATGGCCGTTATCGTGAAGTGACCAATCCTCTGGGTCTGGCGGCAGTGCTCAGCCAGAATACGATCCGCAGGACCCTGGCCAACGTATATGTGGAAGCAAAGATCATTGAAGGGTTGACTTACAGGGCATCATTCAACGCAGACCTTTCCGGTACGCTGAACGATTACTATAGTCCTATCTATATCCTGGGCGCCGTGGAAAGAAATGCCAACTCGGGCAATGCGAGCAAAGGAAATGTAAATAGCACGGGCCTGCTGCATGAGAGTATCCTCACCTACATGCGTAATTTTGGAGAGCATTCTATCAAGATCACCGCTGTGGCTGCCACACAGAAGAATCTTTATAATGCCAATACCATCACTGCCAGCGGATTTCCCAATGATGCCACTACCGATGAGGCGCTTGGTCTGGCTGTCAACAGGACAGTGAGCAGCAGCAGGAGCAAGGACAGACTGGATTCTTACCTGGCCCGTGTAAATTATGGGTTTAAGAACAGGTATTTTTTGGATCTGACGGCCCGCCGCGATGGTGCGTCCAAATTCGGGGAGAACAATAAATATGGGTTTTTCCCTGCCGGATCTGCTGCCTGGCGGATCATCGAAGAGTCGTGGATGAAACAGCAGCATTTGTTCAGCGACCTCAAACTGAGGGGCAGCTATGGCGTTACAGGGAATGCGGCTGCCATCGGCCCTTATCAGTCCCTGGCCCTGGTAGCTTCCGGCAGTAACTACCAGTTCAACCACGTATATACTGTCGGCATCAGTCCTACCGGTATCCCCAATGCCGATCTTAAATGGGAACGGTCCACCCAAACGGATATAGGCGTGGATATCGGCGTGTTCAACAACCGCATTACACTGGTAGCAGACTTTTACCGTAAACGCACGAATGACCTGCTGTTTGTCAAGAGTCTGCCGCTTTCCAGCGGGTATAGCTCCGTCACCGGCAACTTCGCCAGTGTAGAGAACAAAGGTTTTGAATTCGCTGTCAACACGCGCATCATGGATGGAATCTTCAAATGGGACCTCAGCGGCAATATCTCCTTTAACCGTAACAGGCTGATAAGTCTCACCGGCAGTCTGCAGGAATATGTCGTCAATCCGTATGTGGTCCTCAGGGTGGGACAACCGCTGGGTATTTTTAAAACCTATGTTTTCAACGGTATTTACCAGACGGGTGAAACGATCTTGTCCGGCTCGGGCAGCCGTACAGGCGGAGTAAAAGTGGCAGACCTGAACAAAGACAACCAGATTACCGCTGATGACCAGAAGATCACCGGCAATGCGAATCCGAAGTATATCTTCGGAGCTTCTACCAATCTATCCTATAAGAATTTTGATCTCAGTGCCTTTGTATCCGGCGTACAGGGCAATAAGATCTACAACCTCAGCCGGTATACTTTTGAGAACGCCCTGGGTCAGCGCAATGTGCTGGCGGGTCTTGTCAACCGGTGGAGCCCCACGAACCCCAACAATGAGTATGCCAGCGGTTTCCAGGGAGGAAGATTGCCTGTCTCCGACCGTTTTGCAGAGAACGGCTCTTTTATCCGGCTGAAGAACGTTACGCTGGGGTATACGCTGCCTGCATTTAAAGGCATCAGCCGTGTGCGGGTCTATGTCAGCGGGAACAACCTGGCCACCATAACCAGCTATTCCGGCTACGATCCTGAAGTCAACTCGTTTGGCGGCAACAATACCCAGGTGGGCGTCGATAATCTCGTTTACCCGGTGGCCAGGACCTTTTTAGCAGGGATACAGGTGACGTTTTAAAAGTGAATCATCAAATTAAAAAGATCAGATATGAAGCTTTCGAGATATAATATTGTTTGTTTATCGGTGCTGCTGCTGGCCGGCTGCAGCAAGCTGAAGGAGCAACCTTACTCATCCATTTTTACCTCCAATTTCTACAAGACAGCGTCGGACGCCGAAGCTGCCCTGACAGCGGCTTATTCCCCTATTGCGGACCTATACAACACAGCCGCCACCAGCGCCTCCGACTGGAGCGCCGACCAGACCTATCCACGTCCTGTAGTAGGCCGCAATACACTGACGCTTTTCAACTATGATCCCAACTATACTACGCAAAAAAGTTTTAACCGTCTGTTCGAGTCGCCGCAGCAGATATGGGCGAGCTGCTATTCAGGCATCGAAAAAGCCAATTGGGTGATCGAAAAAGTGCCATCCACCAGCATGGATACAGTCCGCCGCACGGTGATCGTTGCAGAAGCCCTTTATCTCCGTGCGTTCTACCATTTTATGCTCACCAAAAATTTTGGGGATGTGGTGGTGAAGACCAGCGCCAGCAGCAGCCAGGTCAAGGCTATCGTGGGCAAGAGCCCGCGGGCAGATGTATACAAGCAGATATTTGCAGACCTGGACGCGGCTGTACCCGTGCTGCCCAGTTATTCCACTTCTATCCAGAAAGGGCGTTGCTCGAAAGAAGTTGCCCTTACCCTCTATGCGAAGGCCGCCCTCTATGCTGAAAACTGGACGGTTGCCCTGGATAAGGCAAATCAAGTGCTTACCAGCGGTAAATATTCGCTGATGACGAATGTTTCCGATGTATACAATGTGGCTAAGGAAGATGTGGCCCGCCAGGAGAATATGTGGGCCTATGAGTGCGAAAGCGCTACCCCGGGGCAAAGCAGCCAATTGATGAGCCTGTTTGGGCCTAAGAACAGTGATGGTCCTGCTTATGCCAACAGCAGCTTTGGGTCGATATTCGCCTACCAGGCATTTTTCGACAGCTTCAACCCCATCGACAAGCGGCGGCAGCTGCTGGATACCAATTATGTCAATAAATCCGGGCAGATCGTAGCGCAAAAAGATATAACGCCTATCACGCCCAAAGGTGTTTTGGTGAAAAAATATATGGATCCCAATTCCATTGGCGGCAGCGGGGCTATCAACATACCTATTTTCAGGTTGGCGGATGTGTACCTCATCGCTGCCGAAGCCGAAGCGCGTGCCAATGGGGCTACGGCTACTGCTTATGGATATATCAAGGCTGTCCGGGATCGTGCGGGTTTGCCGGATCTGACGGCGGGATTGCCGGCCAACGATTTTGTGGATAGTGTGATCAGAGAGCGTAGTTGGGAATTGTTTGCGGAGGGCGACAGATGGTATGACCTGACGAGGACGGGCAAGTTCCTGACGGTGATACCTGCTGCCGTTAACGATGTCTATCCAACGCATGCGCCCCTGGCCAAGCATAAATACTTTCCCATCCCGCAGGATGAGATCAATGCGAATCCTTCCCTGGAACAAAACCCTGATTGGAAATGAAAAAGTTTGGATGTATAATAATGGGATTGATGATAGGTGCGGGGGTATGGGCCCAGGCTCAGCAGGATGCGGATACTATTGCCATACCAGGCGCCGTGCTGACCAGGAATATCAGGTATGGAGAGGTGAGTGTGCGACAGGACTTCGACCTTTACAGGCCGGCTGGGTTTTCCGGTAAGCTGCCACTGGTGATCTGGATCCACGGGGGTGGCTGGTGGATGGGTGGAAAGAAGAATATGGATGTAGTGGCGTATTTGGTTGGGCATGGGTATGCGATCGCAAGTGTGGGTTATCGTTATAGTCAGGACTCCGTTTTTCCGGCTCAGATCAGGGATTGCTATGCGGCGGTGGGATATATCTTTAAACATGCTGCTGAGCTGGGGGTGGATACTGCGCGGGTCGTAGTTGCAGGCGCTTCTGCCGGCGGTCACCTGGCCTCGCTGGTGGGGATGAGTTTGAATAATAAAAGAAAAGATCTTGGTTTTGGAGGGCAGCGGATCTCCATTAAGGGGGTGATCAATTTTTATGGGCCTGGTGATATATATGCTTTCCATGGCAATGGAGCGGGATATAATGTGGATTCGGCGGGTTCTTCGGTCAGCCGATTGTTAGGCGCTTCGTGTCTGGTGCGGCCGGACCTGGCAAAGTGGGCGAGCCCTGCCACGTATGTCGACAAGGGCGATCCGCCCGTGCTCATCCTGCATGGGGATAAGGATCCGATCATTCATTATTACCTGGGTGTGTTGTTCTATAATGTATTGAGGACGTCTGGTGTGCGTGCGCAATTGATCACCATACCCGGCGGCGGGCATGGAGGGCCTGAGTTCTCCGATGCTGAGCGGCAGGCGCAGGTATTGGGTTTTTTGAGAGAAGTATGGAAATTAGAATATTTAAAGTCAAAGGAATGAAAGGATTATTGGTTTTGATGTTTGTCGTTTTAAGTGTGGCCGGTAGGGTTGGAGCCCAAGGCAGGAGTTCTGTTTCCCTGGGTGGGGACTGGACTTTTGCTCTTGATGTGTTGGGTGCGGGGGAACCGGAGAGGTGGTATCTGGCGGATATGCAGTGGGACCGGTTTGATAAGGTGGTGGTACCGCATTGCTGGTCTGTGGATAAAAGATATGAGTTTTATACCGGGAAAGCCTGGTATTTCAAGAGGTTTTCTGCTGCGGCCTTCCGGGCAGGTGAGCGTCAGTTCCTGCATTTCGATGCTGTGTTCTATCGTTCCAGGGTGTGGTTGAATGGAGAGCGGGTAGGGGATCACGAGGGTGGATATACGCCGTTTGAGCTGGATGTTACGGGTAAGCTGCGGCCGGAGAATGTTCTGGCGGTGGAGACGGATAATTCATGGGATACCACCACCATTCCTGGCGCCAAGACGGTTGTGTCTTACCAGGCGCCTAATGTGAGACAGCAGTACCCGTGGATCAATTATGGCGGGATCACCCGCCCGGTGTCGTTGATTACACGTCCGGATCTTTTTATCCGGAGCATAAAGGTCAGCACTGATCCCGATCTGAAAAAGGGTACGGCCCGTATCCAGATAAGAGCGCGGATCGTCAATTTTTCGAAGGATGGCGGGGTGGCGGCCAGTGGAGGAAGTGTTGGCGGGGTGACGGCCGGCGGAGCGAATGTTGGTAAGGCGACTATGGGAGGGCGGATTTTCCGGGAGGGAAAACCTTTGACGCGAGGTTTGAGGCCGGTGCAGGTGAATGTCGCTCCAGGATCGGAGAAGGACGTTTATTTTGAGACCGTCCTGTCTGCGGATGAGGTGGCGCTATGGGACCAGGACCATCCGCGACTTTATAATGTGGAACTGTATGCCGGCGAGGATACGATGTCTGCTGCTTTTGGTATCCGGAAGCTGGAGCTGCAGGGCGGGCGGCTTTTGTTGAACGGGGAACCTATCAGGATGGGGGGCGCGAATCGTCCGTTGGACCATCCGGATTATGGATCGATGGACCCTGCTGTTGTTTTGGATAAGGATCTTGCGATGATGAAGGCAGGATGTATGGAGATGTCCCGTATCAATCACTATCCTGTGCCTGAATACCTGCTGGACTGGGCTGACCGGAACGGTTTACTGATCATCGAAGAGGCCGGCAACTGGCAGATGACGCCAAAGCAAATGTCCGACACTATGATGCGTCGCAAGTGGCAATCGCAGATGCGGGAAATGGTAGAGCGGGATTGGAATCATCCCTGCATTTTTTCCTGGTCGGTGGGTAATGAATTTCAGTCACAGACAGATGAGGGGAAGAGCTGGGTGAAGGATATGAGCGCTTTTACGCGTGCTATGGACCCGACCCGATTTATAACATTTGCCAGTATGATCGTGTTCCGGGATAACATCAAGGTGCGGGAGGATGAAGCTTCGCAATATGTGGATTTTATCAGCGCCAATATATACGGGGATCATCTAAAAAATATCCGGCACATCCATGAGGTCTATCCCGATAAAGCGATCTTCCTGAGCGAATTTGGTATCAGGGCCGACCAGGTGAAGGATGAGGGTCAGCGGGTGACGCACCTGGAGGGGGCTATGACCGCCTTTCGTCAATGCGATTATGTCATGGGTGCGTGTGTGTGGACGTTCCAGGATTACAGGAGCCGTTTTCCCGGCAGCAATCCCAATGGTTACCGGCCCTGGGGGCTTGTCACGCCGCAGCGTGAGCCCCGTGGGATGTATACTGCGTGGCAGGACGAGTTTGCTCCTGCGACTATAGAGGTGGTTTCCGGGACGGGTGAGGGGACTGTGTCCGGTGGGGGCGAGAGAGTTGCACCTGGTGCGGGCAAGCTTACAATCCGTGTGACGGCGCGCAGGGACTTTCCTTCTTACACGCTGAGAGATTATACGTTGTCATATAACGGACAATCCGTACCGCTGCATACACTTCGACCGGGAGAAAGCCAGGAGTTGGTAATAGATGCGGGCGCCGGAGTAAAAGTTTCACTGGTGAAGCCAGGCGGTTTTGTCATCCTTACAAAAACCTTTTAAAAATAGCCAGCATCATGATCAGATCATCCGGTGTGCCTGCGCGTTCCTTTCCCAGCCTCACCCTCGAGGCAGACCTGGTAGTGACAGGCGGGGGGCTTTCAGGCGTCTGTTGTGCGCTGACTGCGGCACGGCAAGGCATTCGTGTTATCCTGGTACAGGATAGGCCTGTGCTGGGCGGCAATTCGTCGAGCGAAGTGAGATTGTGGATCCTGGGCGCTACTTCTCATATGGGTAATAATAACAGATGGGCCCGGGAGGGTGGTGTCGTCGATGAGATATTGGTGGAGAATACTTACCGGAATCCGGAAGGCAACCCGGTGGTTTTTGACATGGTGTTATTGGACAAGGTCATGTCCGAACCGGGGATCACTTTGTTGCTGAATACGGCTGTGAATGAGGTTGTCAAGACCGGGGAAGGTTTGATCGGGTCTTTGAAAGCTTATTGCAGTCAGAACCAGACGACCTATGAGCTGGTGGCTCCGTTGTTCACGGATGCATCCGGAGATGGGGTAGTGGGTTTCCTGTCCGGGGCGGCCTTTCGCATGGGTGCGGAGTCGACGGAGGAATTTGGGGAGCTGTTTGCGCCTGCCGCGGACTATGGTGAGCTGCTCGGTCATTCCCTTTATTTCTATACAAAGGATACAGGCAGACCTGTCCGTTACATTCCGCCTGCGTTTGCGTTGGATGATATCACCAGGATCCCACGTTTTAAGAGCTTTAATACGGAAGAGTATGGGTGCCGGCTTTGGTGGATCGAATACGGTGGCCGGCTCGATACCGTACATGATACCGAAACGATCAAATGGGAGTTGTGGAAGGTAGTATATGGCGTATGGAACTACATCAAGAACTCGGGCAATTTTCCCGAGGCGGAGACCCTTACCCTCGAATGGGTGGGCATGATACCCGGCAAGCGGGAGAGCCGTCGCTTTGAAGGCGACTATATCCTCCGGCAGCAGGATATAGTGGAGCAGCGGTTCTTTGAGGATGCTGTGGCGTATGGCGGCTGGTCGATCGACCTCCATCCTTCAGACGGGGTCTTTAGCGAAAAGCCGGGCTGTAATCAATGGCATAGCAAAGGCATTTATTCCATCCCTTACCGGTGTCTATACAGCCGCAATGTTCCCAATCTTCTTTTTTCGGGACGGCTGATCAGCGCCACGCATGTTGCATTTGGCTCATCGAGGGTGATGGGCACGGGGGCATATGCCGGACAGGCCTCCGGTATGGCAGCTGTCCTGTGTGGCCGCAATGGGGTGTTGCCCCGTGATCTTTTGCGACGTGAGCTGATGGCTGAGCTGCAGCAGGAGCTAATGCGGTCGGGTCAACACATCCCGGGGCTGGTGTTGCAGGATGATAAAGACCTTACCCGGACGGCGGAGATCACTTTTTCATCGAAATTGGTGCTGGATGAGTTGGTGCTGGATGAATTGAGGCGGTCGGATGTGTGGCGCGCGCTGGATCTTTCTACCGCGCAGATGCTGCCTTTGTCGCCCGGCCGATGCCCGGAGATACGCATATATGTTGACGTGTTGCAGGCGACGGAACTGGCAACGGAGCTTAAGGTCAGTGGCAAGCCCGGCAACTTTACGCCTGACTGTAGTCTTGGGAAAAAGAGCTTTTCACTTTCGCCGGGAAGGCATGAGGTTGTGCTGTTTTTTGATGTGGAGATCGGGGAAGAATGTTATGGTTTTTTCTGTCTCTATAAGAACCCGCTGGTGAAAGTGGCTTACAGCGCACAGCGTATCACAGGTGTCCTGTCCATCTTTAATCTTGTCAATGAGGATGTGTCGAACTATGGTCTTCAGACACCGCCGGAAGGCATCGGTATGGAATCATTCGAGTTCTGGTGTCCGCAACGCCGTCCGGAAGGGTTGAACCTGGCAATGAAGATCAGTCCGGGGCTGGATGTCTTTGATGGTGTAAATATCCGCAATGGTTTGTCCAGGCCTACTGTACGACCCAATGCATGGGTGGCTGACATGCGTGATCCTGCGCCGTCTATCCGGCTGGCGTGGAAGGTCCCTCAACGGATAAGCCGTGTCGTTATCAAATTCGATACAGATGCGGACCATCCGATGGAGTCGGTGTTGATGACCCACCCCGAAACGGTCATGCCTTTTTGTGTTCGAAATTTTGTTGTCTATGATTGCGGGGGGCGGATGCTCTATCGTGAGACGGGGAATTACCAGACCATCCGGACTGTAGTATTTTCCGAACCGGTGACTACGCAGCAGCTGACCGTTGCTGTGGAACATCCGTCTAACGATACACCTGCCGCCATTTTTGAAATCCTCTGTTATGCGTAAGATCTTGTTGTTTTTTTGTGTATGTAGTGTGAAGATTGTGATGGGTAATGATAGTTTGCAACTGGCCAACGATGCGATCCGTATTGTCTGGAAGCATGGGACGAAGGGCTGGTCGATTAGCACTGTGCAGGGAAAGGTCAGGGGGCAGTGGGTGGATGCAGGCGTCCCATCGGGTGAATATACGCTGTTGTACTCCAAAGACAAACCATCCGAGACCCCGGTGGAAACCTTTCATACTTCCAGCGGCACTGCATGGCCGGACACCGTTTACAAATACCAGATCAACATCTGGAAGCAGGCCACTTCTCCTGTGGCGATGAATACGGCTGGGGAAGTGTTGTTCTTTTATCCTGCCAGGGCTGAGGTTATTGCGCGGAAGGGAGGTGGATCACGGACGGGACCGCAGGCGGTGAGATTTACACGAGAGACTTCCTGGGCCACTGTCGTTGTGGAATGGAGCCTGGATCCCGGGTATGTCACAGATGTCCGGGTGAGACAGACGCTTATTCCCCGGGTGGCCGGCTTTTTTTCTCTTGCCAGTCCTTCTCTTTCAACGATCGATGTAAAAGATATGTCCTGGGCCACTGTGCCGGGTTATTTCCAGGGCAGACAGCTGCAGCCGGATTTTGTAGCAGCCTATGCCTATGGCCAGGGCATCCCGGAAAGACCCGTGATCTACAGGGAACGTTGTGCCAGTACGTTGTCTCCTATTATCAGCACTGTTCAGGGTCTTTCCCTGTCCGTTATTCCGGACCCCGGTGTAGGCAGGGACCCCTGGGCAAAAGATCATTATACTCACCAGGACTGGCAGGTGGGCATCTCTCATATGAACAGGCGTGCGCAGCTATCTCCAACTATATGGTATCCTGTGCTGGGTGAACCGCTCTCTGCGCCCGGCAAGGGACAAACGATCCGGTGTGGTTTCCGCTTTTGTATCCGGGAAGGAGATTGGTATGCATCCCTGCGCCACAGCATAAATGATATCTATCATTTTAAAGATGGGTTGGCATTGCGTCATAACCGGCAGTCCCTTACGAACCGTATGTTCCGGATGCTGAATTATCTTGCCGACACCCGTACCGCGCTGTGGAATGTGGAAGAGTACAAGGGGATGAAGATCGGCGCACAATCGTATTTAGGTGGTGTGGTAGGGTCGCAGCGGGATGCCATGAAGAATTCGGACTATGGCAGCATGTGGATGATCGGGGCGACCACCGGGCTGGGTTGGTTCCGGGACAGTATCCTGCCTTTTGCACGGAACTTTAAGCTGGTGCAGCAACAGACGGATACCGGGTTTTTCCAGGGCGCTGCCATCGGTCAATATTACCTGGCGAAAAGAAAAAAGTTTGTGGAGGAATGGGGTGAGTTCGTGGAGCCTGTCAGCCTGACCTATTATACTATGCTGGATCTTGGGAATGTACTGTTGTTCGAGCCGGGTGATAGTGTTTTGCGTGAAAGACTGCGTTTGGGCGCCGAGTTGCTGCTGCGATGGCAACGACCGGATGGGAGCTGGGACGTGGCATATGACAGACATAGCCATCAGTCTCTGTTCACTGATCTGCGGGATCTGCGTCCTACTTTTTACGGATTGCTGGTGGCCTATAGGATACTGAAAGATAAAAAGTACCTGGATGCTGCTGAAAAAGGCGCCCGCTGGCTAATTGCCAACGGTGTAGACCAGGGGCATTTTATCGGTGTATGTGGCGATGCCCGGTATGCACCTGATTTTGCTACGGCGCAGACTGCGCAATGTCTGCTCGATCTTTACGATATCACGGGGGTGGAGGGGTACAAAGATGCCGCGGTGAGGACCGCGAGGATCTATACGGCGTCGATTTATACGCATCCGGTGCCGACGAGGGAGGGGAGAGTGGTTCCGGCGCCGTCAGGAGATGGCAGGACAGTGAAAGGTGTGTCCAGGGAAAGCTGGGAGATTGCGCAGGCCGGTCTGAGCTTTGAACATGGCGGCATCATCGGTTCCGCCAATGGGGCGGGTCCTATTCTTCTTTGCAGTCATGCTCCTCTTTTTATCCGTATGTTCCGGCTTACGGGCGACTCCCTTTTTGCGGAGATGGCGAGAGCTGCGGCCATCGGCCGGGATGCGTTTGTGGACAGCGCTACCGGAGTAGCCTCCTACTACTGGAATGCAATGAACAAGGGTGCCGGTCCGTACCCCCATCATGCCTGGTGGCAGATAGGTTGGATAACGGACTACCTGCTGGCGGAAGCCGAGCTTAGGTCCGGCGGCGCTATTGTATTTCCCAGAGGTTTTGTAACTCCCAAGGTAGGGCCTCATGAGAGCTGTGGATTTACGCCCGGAGTCATCTCCGGCGCTCCTGTCAATCTCATTGTCCGCCCCGGGCTGGTGACTGTGGATAATCCCGATGTCGAGATCGTCACTGCCCTGGCAACGGATAGCCACCGGCTGTATATTATAGCATTAAATGACAGAAACAACACAATGGAGGCCCAAGTCCGGCTGGACATAACTAAATTGTCAGCGGATAGGCATTTTAAAGTAACTGATCACCAGATGAGCCGGCCTGTAAAGTTATCGCCTTATGGCATTGCTATCCAGGCAATAGATGTCGAATAAACTGTACTGTATGGGAAAAATGGATCTGATAGTAATGGTAGTTTTTGCGGTGATGATCTTTACGATTGGGCTGGTGTTCACCCGTGCGGGCAGCAAGAGTGGGCAGGCGTTTTTCGAGGCGGGCGGTGAGACGCCCTGGTGGATCAATGGACTTTCTCTCTTTATCAGCTATTTCTCAGCCGGCACTTTTGTAGTATGGGGGTCTATCGCGTATAAGCAGGGGCTGGTGGCCAATGCGATACAAGTGACCATGGCTGTGAGTGGAATCCTGACTGCCCTGTTTATTGCGGGCAAGTGGAAGAAGACAGGGGCGCGGACGGCAGCGGAGTTTATCGGCCGGAGATTTAATACGGCGACGCAGCAATTCTATACCTATCTCATTTTGTTGTTGAGTCTTTTTAACACCGGGGCTGTGCTTTATCCCGTCGGGAAGATGGTGAGCGCCGCGACGCCGCTGCCTCTGAATGTTTGTATCATCATCATCGGGGTGATCATTGTACTGTATACTGCCGCCGGAGGTTTATGGGCTGTGCTTGTGACCGACGTAGTGCAGTTTGTAGTTCTGCTGGCAGCTGTGCTGATCGTTGTTCCCGCTGCGTTTAAAGATGTGGGAGGAATCAAGGGATTTATTGGTGGGGCGCCACCTGACTTTTTTCATTTCTTCTCGCAGGACTATACTTTGGGTTTTATGCTGGCTTTTATCGTCTATCAAACCGTGTATATCGGTGGCAACTGGAGCTATGTGCAGCGGTATACCAGCGTGGCTACCGAGCGTAATGCGAAGAAAGTAGCGTATCTTTTTGGTGGTTTGTATCTTATCAGTCCTGTCATCTGGATGCTGCCACCCATGATCTTCCGGGTGATCAACCCCGGTCTTACGGGACTCCAACCTGAAAATGCCTATATGCTTCTTTGCCAGCGGGTGTTGCCTGCCGGGCTTATCGGGCTTGTACTATCCGGGATGATATCGGCGACGTCCAGCAAGGCGAATACTACCATCAACCTGGCTGCCACTGTTTTTGCAAAGGATGTTTATCTGAAGCTTTTACGGCCTGCGGCTTCCGAGCGGGAGCAGATCTTTACAGGCAGGCTGTTTACCCTTGTTTTTGGCATATGTACGATCCTGGTTGCCATGATAATCCCACAGGCAGGAGGGATTGTGGAGGTCGTTCTTAGCATTGCGTCTATTGCCGGCAGTGCGCTGTTTGCGCCTGTGATCTGGAGTTTGTATTCCCGGCGGCAGACGGCTTTTTCCGTGGTCCTGGTGACTATCGTTTCTCTTGGGATCAATCTGTTTTTTAAGTTCATAAGCCCCTGGCTATTGGGCTTTAAGCTGAACAGGACCTGGGAGACTGTGTCGGGAGTTGGTATTCCGTTGATCATGTTGCTGGTTTTTGAATTGCTATTGAGAGGGCAGTGGAAGCCGTCCGGGGAGGTATTGGATGGTCCGTCAGGGAAGGAGGTGCATAAAGAGGCGGACCGTCAGAATAAATTTGGGGTGACTGTCATCGGATGGGCCATTGGGTTTACGGGTGCGGGGATCCTGTTGCTTGGTATCCTCTCTTCCGGGGGGGCTATCGTCTGTTGGGTTGGAGGCGGTATTGCTTTGTCGGGGTTTTATATATTGCGGCTGGCGAGCAGGTATGGGAAGCCGCATCTTTAATCGAAATTTAAATCGAATTGCTATGAATTGATGGGCCTTTGGGAAGACTGATCTTTGGTCTGGAGCTAGGCTGGATGCTGCAGCTGTACCAACACTGTGATCTGCAGCTGGAACAAACGAGCAGGAGCACTTCGGCAACTTATATGGTAGGGAAGGTCCGTCTGGATAAGAATGGATCCCTTGGAGGCGCTTTTGCGGCTATCAATATTGGGGTGCGATTGTAACTTAAAATACCCACTAAATGGTATTGGCCCATGCGATGATAATGCATACATTCGGATACTCCAAAATCGTCGCTATATGGATGATACGGCAAAAAAGGCATTGGCAGCCAAGCTGGCGGCCAAGAAGAATGCCTTTGTAAACTACTCTTCCGAAAATTCAAAATGGTTTATTAAAAAGGTCATCGATTACCTTGCCGGGAAGGGTACAACGGATGGGGATATGGAAACGGCGACGCAGGCGATCATCGACAAGGCGAAGGTGGCGGTGAAGGCCAGGGAGAAGAAGGGGTTTAATAATACGGATGTTAAATACAAGTGGTTTGCCTATAGCGACCGAAGGAGCCGGGTCCAGATCATTTACGGGCTCATAGCCATGCATCCCCAGTTCGTAGAAACAGCCGATCCTGCCTACTTTGATTTTATCATCGAGAGAAGGTTCCGGAGCATCCAGCGGATGATGTACTTTGTCAATCCCACAGATGTCAGAAGTATTTTTTCGTACCAGGAAGGCGCGTGTACCACTTATAAGCTAAATAAGGATGCGGGGCCCTCCTGGTTATCGCTGAATATACCCTTTGTCTTAAATTCCACGGGTACCACGGATCCCGTGAAGGCGGTGGATTGGATATTTAAGGTGAATAAGCTTTGCGACAAGAATATCCTTCCCTGTGATCCTGTCGCCACTATTCTGCACATGGATGCCTTGCAGGCGGCCAACAATACGAAAAAGCTTTTCGATCAGCTGATCACGGAGGGCGGACAGTACTTCAAGATAGACAATCCTGTCTCGCATTTGGGCAATACGAGGTCCGGGAATCACCTGATGACGGAAACCGTGGCAGTAATAAGTCCGGGCGCCAATGTTCAGGTGGAAGTAGGGCTTATAGGCGGATTTTTAGAATTAGCGATGCCTGCCTATAATTTTAATAACTCCAATGATAACCGTGTCTTTGCTCTTGCAACTCCTTGTCTGATCAACCTGGGCGACCAGCATGAGGCGGTGAATGTAACTGGCGTGAATCCTGTTACAAAGAAGATCGTCATCGCCAGTGTCACCAATACGTATGCCGCAGGGGCGAAGATCTATCTGAATGGCCATCCGAACTATCCGGCCTATCAGTTCCTTTCCGACAGCCGTCCGGATAAAGCTTTATTTGAACAAAAGAGCATCAAGCTGGATGATCTGCAGGTGGGGGACAACATTTATGTCCGGAACCATCCGCTATACAGGGTCTTTCAGCCCAGAGGGGTGTGGGGAGGGGAGTTTTCATTTGTGCTGGAGATCGAGTCGAGGTCGATAAAGGAAGAGGTTTTCGAGTCTTCGTTCAAGGTTGCGGGGCATGGTCTGACCGGGACCATGCTTGAGAGGGGGAACAATATGCTGGACATGGTAAATGCCGACCTCGGCATGCTGCAAGATGTCGCGAAGAAACATATCCAGAACAAGCAAATGGGAAAATATACCGCGAATGTCAATATTGTCACCAAGACCGTAGGAGGAACAAGCTTCAAGTATTACGAGTATGACGTTGCTATCATGTATACTGTCCTTGTTGAGGGTGAATTCACCCCGGTGGTCAGGCCCAACGGGTTCGTTATAATTGAAGATACGACACGGAATGACCTGTTCCGTGTAGCGAACCTGGATACCAAGGATTCCACGGCTGCCACCGACTTTGACGGGATCGACATCTTTTTTATGGGAACGACGTTCAATAACACTACGGCATATAAACTTAGTAATTGGGGGATCAGGTACTACAATACGCAGATGGGCAAGTTCGAATCGCTGCGTCTTTATGAACCGAACGACCTGATACCGGCAAGCATTTCCTTTGATGACCTGAAAAATGCCGGGCCATTCATCTCTATGAAACAGGATGCTGATGTATTCGTTACGAGGCCAAGGGTCGATTTCAGTACGACCTACCAGGATTTCCTGGTGAACAACGGAGCTTATGTAAAGACACCATAACGTGGAAACAACAGCAAAAGACAACGTCACCCCTCTCATCGAGGTGGTGCTCTCTTTGTTCGATCCGGTAGTCGAGGCGATCGATGATCCGGATGGGGCGGCGCATTTATTGAAGGATCTTGGATATTTACCGCCGGTGGAAGTGACCATTTTCGGCGATTTCAGAACCATATTGGGCGCCGTGCTGGATATTGTGGATCAGATAGAGCAGGCGTTGGATACGAACACCGATCCGGATTATGTTACATTGACAAAAGATGTCATTCAGGCGTTGCAGGGCGTTATCCAGCTGATCAATAATGCAGGTACGCTGGCGCAGAATAATAATTTTCCGGCAAGTTTTATGACGGATACGAGCATCGTTCAGCATCTGCCGAGACAGCTGATGGATTACCTGATCGTGAAGATGCTGGAAAAAAAATTCCCTGTGGTGCATGCATCTCTGGTCCTAACCGGCGTGATCGACCAGACCTATATTTCCGTGGCGCCCACGGCTTCTCATACGCCCTACCTCAAACGTGAAATAAAATGGGAGAAATTCGGGGACCTTATAACCAGGCCGATCGATCATTTGAAGGAGACATACCGATGGGGGACGGGTGATCTTGCATTTACCAAGCTGATCCAAAATCTGAACCGGTTTGGCCGCAGCATGCGTATGCATTCCGAGGTTGGCAGGCCTGTGCCTGCCAGTTTGCTGGCATTCAACAACGGGGTGGATGTCACCACTGAAGATAATGCTGAATGGCTCAGGGTCCTGAAATTTCCCCTGCTATCTTATCTCTCCAGTGCGGTGGGGGGAGAGGTTTATCCAGTGTTAAATTCCACAAAGGACAAGGTAGAGGGGCTTGGGGTTGGTCTCTATTTTAACCCGGGGCCTGGTCTGACATTCCCTATTACCGACAATATTACTTTAAAGCTGAATTATACGGGAACCAGTCAATTGGATGTCGGACTTGTTTTGAAAGACGGCGCGCCTGTCACGACTGTACTTAATGTCTTTGGCAACGGGACAGCGACGACGGTCGATCTGAGTGATTTTGTCCCGGAGTTCATTTATGGGAATGAATATGCGACGACGGTCATCTTCGACAGCTCTTTCGGGGCCAGGTTGGAATTTAAGAGCTGGGCCGTCCGTGCGGGGGTGAAAGAGGATAAGGCGATGTTCGTGGAAACGGATATCAAGGCGCTTACGCTGTACATCGGGGGTGGCAAGGGGGATGGATTCCTGCAGAAGATACTGCCGGAAGAACCTATGAAACTGAGCCTGGACCTATCCGTTGGATTTTCCACCAGCACAGGTGTATATTTTAAGGGTAGCACCGCTTTTGAGATCAGGTTCCCGCTGCACATCCCGATCGGTCCTATTTCCATTGACGGGTTAACCATGACCATCGTACCTGGCCAGGGCCAGATACCTGTTGCGCTGGGAGCAGATATTTCGGCAAAGATCGGACCGCTGGCCGGGGTGGTACAGAATATGGGTGTCACGGCGACTTTTAGTTTTCCTCCCGACAGGAATGGCAATCTCGGCGCTGTACAGATGGACCTGGGGTTCAAGCTGCCTTCCGGTATCGGTCTTTCTCTCGACACTTCCATGGTCAAGGCCGGCGGCTTCCTCAGTATCAAACCGGATGAATACATCGGCGCCCTCGAGCTGGAGATCAAGTCGTTTCAGCTCGCTATCAAGGCGATCGCCATCATCAATACGAAGCTGCCCGGCGGCGAGCAGGGTTTCTCGCTGCTGGTGATCATTACGGCGGAGTTCCAGCCCATTCAGCTGGGGTATGGGTTTTCGCTCAATGGGCTGGGCGGATTGTTCGGCTATAAGCGTTCGTTCGAAGCCCAGGAGCTGAGGGCTGGTCTCAAGACCGGGGCGCTGGACAGCATATTGTTCCCCAAGAATGTCATTGCCAATATCACCCATATCGTTGACGATCTGAAAAGGGTGTTTCCCATGGGCAACAATTTCCTTATCGGGCCGATGGTGAAGATCGGATGGGGCACTTCGCTGATAACGGCGGAGATCGGTATCCTTGTTCAGGTGCCGGACCCTGTGATCATTGCCATACTGGGGATCATCAAGCTGGCCCTGCCCGATCCGGATGATCCGGTGGTGTTGTTGCAGATCAATTTCCTTGGGGTCATCGATTTTGAAAAGAAGATGTTGTCGCTGGATGCTTCACTATCCGACTCGCGTGTGCTCACGTTTACGATCACGGGTGATTTTGCGGTTCGGTTGGGATGGGGTTCTCCTGCGCTCTTCATTTTCAGCAGCGGCGGTTTCCATCCTGATTTCAAGGAAGCGCCTGTGGAGCTGCAGCATATGGACCGGCTGGGTATCCAGATCATCAACGAGGAGGATCTGAAGCTGGGGGCGGGGACTTACCTGGCGCTGACCACGAATACCGTGCAGATCGGCGCTGCTGTAAAGTTCTGGGCAAAGAGCGGGGACTATACTGCCCTGGCGGAGGTTGGCTTTGATGCGCTGATCCAATTCGATCCTTTCTTTTTCTCCGTGGCCGTGTATCTCACGGGGCGGGTGACCGGGCCGATGGTGGATGTGGTCATCGACGTGCGGGGCAATCTTGCGGGGCCGAATCCCTGGCATTTGTGGGGGCATGCTCATGCGAAGGTGGCTTTCTTCGAGATCACCATTCCTTTCGATAAAACCTTTGGCGACCCCATCGAGGAGCTCGCTGCCGGATTGCAGAATGTGCTGGCGCTGTTGCAGGGCGAGGTGCCCAAGGATTCGAACTGGAGGGCCATTACGGTCATCGACGGTTCGTCGAAAGTGAGTCTCCGGAATGTTACGCCCGATGCGGGCAATATGGTCGTGCATCCGAATACGAAGCTGTCGTTCAATCAGCGGGTAGTACCTCTGGAAGTGGCTATTCAGAACTTCGGTCAGCAGGGGATCGATGGGGCCAATATGTTCTCTTTGTCGGCCAGTATCCTTGCTGCCAATGCGCCGGCTTTGGTCGAGAATATTTTGTACGATTCGTTTGCTCCCGGGAATTTTTTCGATATCAAACAGGACCAGAAACTTTCGCGACCTTCTTTCGAGCAGATGAAGAGCGGCAAGGAGCTAAGTTTGGGGGTCTCCATGGCAGGGACGGCAACGCCTGTGGAGAAGGATGTCGACTATGAAGTTATTTATATCAGGAAAAAGAAAAAGGCAAATGAAGGAGCCATTTCTATTCTCAGCGGCAAGCAGGTGATGCTGCTGGCCAGCGGGGGGGCGGCGGCGAAGTCCAAGCTCTCTGTGGAGAATAACCGTGTGTCTTATCAGGCGCCGCCGAAGATCACGATCAACAAGCCAGGATACAATGTCGTCAACAAGTCGGACCTCAGCGTGGCAAAGCAGGGAAATGTGGCCACGCCGACGTATGACAACCAGACGGAAGCATATAACAAGCAATCGGAACTGGACGAAAATGAGACTTTAATCTTATCAACACAAGAGCTATGAGTCTAGCCACCTATCAATTCCTCTCCTGGTGGAGAGAGGGGTTGGGAAATGTCATCACTGAAGCGGATACGCTTACGGCGGGAGGCGCTGTGGGTGGGAGAGCGAAGCTATCGCTGCAAATGAAGATCAATGGTCAGGCGGCGGGGACGAAGGATTTTATGATCGCGGGGCCTTCGGATGTCATCGGTATCAGCAAGGATGCGGTCATCCGCACCGAGCCGGTGAACTGGAGCACAACTTTTGCGCCGAACCTGCTTGCGCATATAGAGTTTTATGAGGAAGACCTGCCGTGGCGTTATTCTCCTGCTGCGGCTGTGGGTCAGAAGCTGAGGCCATGGATGTCGCTGGTGGTGTTAAAGGAGGAGGAGTTTACGAGAGGTGCGGTGATATCGCCTCTTCCACAGATACAGGTGGCGGATACATCCGTGTTCCCTGCCTCCAATGATACCTGGTTGTGGGCACATGTACAGAAGATCGTTTCATCCGAGCTTGCCGTGGATAACACTTCGCCGGATCATATCGTCAGCCGGCTGATCTGTCCGAGGAAGCTGGAAGCCAATACCGGATATTTTGCGTTTGTGATCCCCACTTTCGAGAGCGGCAGGCTGGCGGGGCTTGGGAAGAGTGAGGATGAGATCAAGACAGCGTTGTCACAGGACCCAGCCTGGGGTCTCAGGCCCGATCAAACTGTATTCCCCGTCTATTACGAATGGTTCTTTCGTACGGCGGAAGAAATGGATTTTGAATATCTCGCCTCTTTGCTGGAGTCCAGGGCTGTGGATCCAAGGGTTGGGAAGAAGCCTTTGGATTGTAGTAAGCCCGGATTCGGCGTACCGGATTACCAGGATGAATTTATCGTGTACCTGGAAGGTGCGTTGAAGGCGCCTTCCACGGGGGCTGCTACTATAAGCGCTGCGTCGGCGGCGAATCTGTCGGACCTGGAAGGAAGGATCGCGCAATTGTTGAATGGGGCGAATCCGGCGGGTGCTGACCCGGTGGTGGTACCTCCCTTCTATGGTCAGAAACATATCTTCGAAAAGACGTTGTCGCAGACGGGGACGGCCTGGATCCATCAGCTTAACAGGGACCCCGCCTACCGGGGTGTCGCGGGCCTGGGCGTTACCGTCTTTTCAAAATACCAGGACCAGTACCTGTTAAGGGCCTGGCAGCAGCTGGAGACCATTGTGGAGGCCAATAAGATCATCGAGGCCGCCAATACGTCGCTGTCTGTGAATCAGCTTTTGTTCGAGACGCATATTGCGTCATTGCCTATAGAGGAAATGCTGGCTTTTACGGGACCGGTACATGTGAAAATACGGGTCGTCGGTTCTGATGGGAAGCCTTTGTCACTTTCCGAGGCGTTCAGAAAAAGCTGTTTTAATGGATCGGTCTATTCGATGGCTTTCCGGAGGTTTACCAGCAGGAGGGGGGTGTTCAGAAGGAAGCTCGAGCGGGAAGGTGTGGTGTTGGATATCGGGGCATTGAAAAAATTGATATCGAAGAAGGCCCGGATGTCTTTTGTATTGGCAAAGGCGGACAACTATAAGTTTGTGGTGATCGACCGGCCTAAGTTCACGCTTATCCCCCGTAGTAGTTTTGATGATAATGTTTTGGCGATCTCGCCTACGGAGCTTGAAGGGGCCTTTAATGGTTTTGTCAGCATAGTGACGAGACCGGTGGTAGCGACGAAATGTGATGAAGAAGTGCGTCATGATCTGCCCGGGAGCATCAGTCCTTCGATCACGATGACCAGGTTGCTTGCAAGGACATTGAACATGCCGGATGCGGGCTGGTTCAATGATCCTTTAAAGATAAAGCCGGCGCTGGCATATCCCGATCTTGAAGACCCCATGTATGAAAAGCTGAAGGAGCTTTCGATGGAATGGATGGCTCCTAATCTTCAACTTATACCGAACAATACTATCACGTTGCTGGAATCCAACCGGAAATTTATAGAGGCTTTTATGGTGGGTGTCAATGTGGCGATGAATAAGGAAATGAGGTGGAGGGAGTATCCTACTGATGAGCGGGGCAGCTGTTTCCGGCAGTTCTGGGATGTAAAGGGTATCAAGGATGTCAACAGCGGCGTTGATCCTGCCCAGGTGGTGGAACAGTATAAGGATATCAGTCCTATAGATACCTGGAAGAACTGGACAGGGCAGGCGGGTGGGGCGGCACTGGATGAATTCGGGGCGCATGATCCCAGGAGTCCCCAGGCGGGAAACGACCAGCTGGTGCTTGTTATAAAGGGCGATCTTTTAAAATGTTTTCCGAATACTACTATTTATGCGGTGGAGGCGGATGAAGAGACGTATACAGAAGATGGTGTACAGAAAAAGAAGCTGATCATCAAGAAGGTGTCCCCGCAAATAAAGTTCCCCATCTTCAAGGCGGAGACGGGGGCGGATATCAAATTTATCGGGTTCGACCTGACGGCGGAGGAAGCAAAGGGAGACACCACGCAGCACGGATGGTTCTTTGTGTTGCAGGAGACGCCCGGGGAGACGAGGTTTGGGCTGGATATAAACGGTCCTGCCGACACAACGGTGAAATTCACCTGGGACGATGCTTCCTGGGGCCTGGTGACGGGCGGAAGCATAGCGGTCACCAGCAATGCGCCGGATGCGGCGGTGACGGCGTTCCAGAACAACCTGACGACGGCGGAAAGTCAGAAGGCGCAGTGGGGAAGGTCTGCCGCCGACATGGCCTATATACTTTATCAATCACCGGTGATGATAGCTATTCACGCCAACGAAATGTTGCCTTAATATGAGCGATTATAAGACCAGTATAAAAGATCTATACAAGCTGCGCTCAAAGCTTGCTTCCATGAAGGAGGGTGATCCCGATCGCATCAAGTTGCAGCAGAAGATCGATGCCTCCATCTCCAAGCTGTATGATGACCCGTCGACCGACCCCTTATTGCAGCTGAATGAGTCGGAGCCCATGCTTCTTTTCCCCTTGCGTCTGGAAACGAGGTTTGCCAATGGGGGTGGTGAGCTTTGGATCCGTGTCTATCCCGATGAGATCGCCATCCAGACGCATGAGGCGGCGTTGACCGTATCGGAGATCAATGCGGGAGCTTATTATTGGAGATATCTATGGGAGCATGCAAAATTGCCCGACTTTGCTGTTGCCAGAAAGAAGGCCTGGAGCCTGGTGGCGAACAGTTTTGGTGTGAACAGGGCGAAATGGATCTTTCTCAGGACGAGACCTTTGAAGCTTGGGCCAAATGAGGATTTCAGCAATATACTGAGTGAAGCAGACCTGGATGCCGGTCCGCTGGCGACAAAAAAGCAGGGATGGAGCGAGACAGTCCGCTGCCTGATCATGCCCGATCTGCTGAAGCTGCGGATGTATATCGGGGGCAATCTTGTTTTTGAGATGTTCGGCAAGCCGATCGTGCAGCCGCTGGCTGTAAGTCCCGATCCCACACGACAGCAGCAGGCAGGCGCCGGTCTCGACTGGAAGGGCACCGAGCTGGCCTGGCTGGAGAATTTTGACGAGGCGGTGGATGCGGGAATGGCGTTCAGGATCAAGGTGTCAGGTATTGCGGGGTATGATCCCCTGGTCGGGTTCAGCAGTATTACAGTGATGGGTATTCGTACATTGTATGAGGAATCGCCTCTCGTTGTGTCTCCGCCTTCAGCGGGGAAGGCGGCGTTGGGGGCGTTGTTGGAGGGTCATCAGTATACGCCTCGCGGTCTTGCGTTGATGTCGCAGGGAACGCCTACTAATAATACGGATGAGCGGAATTCGGGGTATAGCCAGGACCTTGTATTCAGTGAGGAGAAATATCAGCTGGATATCCAGCGGTATGGGGCTGCTGCTAACG
>Ga0207671_10001878_pt1 | contig 23349 bp, 21 predicted proteins | sample KBSC24metaG_FD_184352 | JGI IMG/M metagenome (GOLD analysis project Ga0207671, IMG submission 184352) | Corn rhizosphere microbial communities from Kellogg Biological Station, Michigan, USA - KBS C2-4 metaG (SPAdes) (version 2) | ecosystem: Host-associated > Plants > Roots > Rhizosphere > Soil... | reverse complement strand
CGGCCACGACTGGCCGGCGGTGCCGTTCGCGAGGGAGGTCTGCTGATCGACCTGAGCGCCATGCGGCAGGTCACCGTCGAGGGCGCGGAGGCGCGGGTGGCCGGCGGCGCGACCGTGAGCGACGTCCTGGACGCGGTGCGCCCGCACGGCTACGCCGCCGCGGTGGGCACCGTGAGCTCGGTCGGCTTCACCGGGCTGACGCTCGGCGGCGGATACGGCACCCTGATCGGCCTGGTCGGCCTCGGGGTCGACAACGTGCTGTCGGCCGAGGTCGTGCTGGCCGACGGCCGGGTCGTGACCGCCGATCCGCAGCACGAGCCCGAGCTGTTCTGGGGCCTGCGCGGCGGCGGCGGGAACTTCGGCGTCGTGACCGAGCTCCGCACCCGCCTGCACCCGCACGCCGAGGTCACGACCGGCATGATCGCCTTCGGCTGGCACCAGGCCGGATCGGTCCTGCGGGGCTGGCGCGAGCTGACGGCGTCCGCCGACGACGCGCTGGACGTGATGTTCGGCTCCCTGCACACGCCGGCCGGCCAGGTCCTGTTCACCAGCCCGACCTGGGCCGGAGACCCCGCCCGCGCCGAGGAGCAGATCGCCCGGGTCCGCGCCCTCGGCGACCCGGTGCTGGAGGACATCGGCCGCCGCGCGCTGGCCGACACCGTCCACGCGATGGACGAGCTGTTCCCGCGGGGCGGCAACTACTACCTCGGGACCAGGCTCGTGCCCCACTTCACCGACGCGGCCATCGACGAGTTCGTCCGCGCGGGAGACGAGATGCCCACGACGTGCGCCTTGAACGTGCACCACTCGCACGGCGCGGCGACCCGCGTGGGCTCGGCCGAGACGGCGTATCAGTACCGTGGCGACCATCTCCTGCTGGAGATCCTGGGGTCCTGGACCGACGGCGACGGCTCGACGGAGTCGGCGTGGGTCCGCGAGATCGAGGGCCGCATGGACGCCTACGCCTTGCCCGGCGGGTGGACGAACCTCATGGCCCGCGACGATCCGCGCGTCGCCGATGCGTACGGGAGCAACACCGAGCGGCTGCTGGCGGTCAAGGCGAAGTACGACCCCGATGGGGTGTTCCTGGCGATGCCGGTGCCGGTGACGGTACCCAGGTAGACGGCACCGCGCGGCGACCTACCGGTTCGCCGTCGCGGTGGCGAGTACCCGGCGGGACAGGTCCAGCCACGGCAGCACCCGAACGCCTTCGTCGTGGAAGGACCGCAAGGCGGGATCGCCGCCGGGGTCGAGGCTCACCGCCTCCTCCCACAGCGCACGTTCGATCGAAAGCCACTCCGGACGGTCCCGCACCTCGATGCCGACGAATCCGGCCTGCTGCAAAGCAGGCCGGACCTCGACGGCGCGGATCCTCTCCGGGACGCGTTCGTCCGACCGGTCTGCCGCCTCCCACGTCGTGAGGGCGAGGCGGCCACCGGGGACGAGCACGCGGTGGATCTCCTGGAACGTCGCGACCTCGGGCTTGAACTGGATCGAATCGACGCACACGACGGCGTCGACGGACGCGTCGGGCAAGCCGGTGGCAGCGAGGTCACCGACCCGGAACTCGGCGCCGTCGTTGCCCAACCGGTGCGCCAGGGCCACCGCCTGAGCGATCGCCTCAGCGGAGAAGTCGACGCCGACCAGCTCGGCACCGGTCCTCGCGGCGATCTCCATGCCGTACCCACCTCGTCCGCACGCGAGATCCAGGAACCGATCTCCCGGCCGCAGCCCCAGGGCCTCGACCACCTCGGCGAGCCCGTCCCAGCTCAGCAGACTCGACGACACGACACGGTCCGGCAGCCCCAGAAGCCGCAGCTTGATCCCGTCCCCCGAGCTCCGGCCGCCCATGTCCGAATACCACTGATCGAAGTGTTCTGCCGCCGGCGGCTGCTCGCTCATCCCCGTACCTCCGTGTCTCAGGCTCCTGGCAAGGGTAGTCGCGCGGCGATCACGCCAGCAGGTCGGCCACCGCGGCGATGCCGCTCTCGATCGCGCGCTCGCCGACGTTGCCGAATCCCAGCACCAGCTGCGGCGGCGCGGCCTCGGCCACGACGCGGTAGTCCCCCAGCGGATACAAGCCGACGCCGCGCTCGCGGGCCGCCGCAGCCACCGCGCGCTCGTCCACGTGGTCCGGAAGATGTGCGACGGCATGGAACCCCGCGGCGAGGCCGGTGAGCTTGACGTGCGGCGCGTGCTGCGCCAGCGCGGCGATGAGCGCCGCACGCCGGCCGGCATAGACCGTCCGCATCCGGCGCAGATGGCGGTCGTAGCGCCCGGACTCAAGCAGGGCGACCAGGGCCAGCTGGTTCAGCGTGGAGGAGCCCCGATCGCTGACCTTCTTCTGCTCCGCGATCGCCTCGGTCGACGAGGCCGGCGTCAGCACCCAGCCCAGCCGCACCGCCGGCGCGAGCGCCTTGCTCACCGTGCCGAGCGTGAACACACGGTCGGGCGCCAGTCCCTGCAGGACGCCGACGGGCTCGCGGTCGTAGCGGAACTCGGAGTCGTAGTCGTCCTCGATGATGTAGGCGTCATTGCGGACCGCCCAGTCGACCAGCGCATGACGCCTGGAAGCCGCCAGCACGACGCCGGTCGGTGATTGGTGCGCCGGAGTGACCAGCACGGCTTGGGCATCGGTGGCCTCCAGCGCTGCCACGTCGATGCCGAGGTCGTCGACGCGCACGTGCACGAGCCGCAGGCCCAGATCGGCGGCGGCCTGCACGGTCTCGCTGTTCTCGACGCTCCCGTATCCGGGGTCCTCGAACGCGACGCAGCGAACACCGGCCCGGACCAGTGTCCGCAGCACGAGATGGACCCCCTGCGCGAACCCGGTGCTCACCACCAGCTGCTCGGGAGCGGCGGCCGCCGCGCGTACCCTGCCGGCGTAACCGGCGAGCACCTGCCGCAGTCTGGGATGGCCGCGCGGGTCGCCGTAGTCCAGGTCTGCGGTCGCGATGCTGCCGCACACTTCACGGACCGCCCAGGCCCAGTCGCCGCGGGGAAAGCTCGCCAGATCGGGCACTCCGGCACGGAGATCGGCGATGAGCTGCGGCTTCGCCGGCTGCCGCGCGGGTTCCGGGGCCGCGGCCGGATATGCGCGTTCTGCGACTCTGGTGGCCGAGCCTGTCCGGCTGGTGAGGTAGCCCTCTGAGAGAAGCTGGTTGTAGCAGTTCTGGACCAGTCCCCGCGAGACCCCCAGCTCGCGGGCCAGTTCGCGCGAGGACGGCAGGCGTTCTCCGGCGGGCAGCCGATTGCTCCGGATCGCCTCGCGCAAGGCGGCCTCCAGCTGGGACCGCAGCGGCTGTCCGCTGGTCCGATCCAACCGGACCAGAATCTCCGGGCTCAAACCGGACCACTGGATTGCCACAAGATTGGACCTTACCACCGCCGCAAGGGGCGCTCTACCGTTAAGAATATGACCGCAAAGCTGCAAGCGACGCCGCGTCATAACGGCGATAGCATCGCACCCCGGGCTCCGATTCTCACTCGGCCTCTCATTCTGGTTTTCCTTTCCCAGTTCTGCACTTTGACGAGTTTCTTCTTGCTCCTGTCCGTGACACCGCTGCTGGCCACAGCCGCCGGCGCCGGGAGTGCCGGTGCAGGTCTGGTCAACGGCGCGCTGCTGGCGGGCACCGTGGTCGCCGAACTCGTTTCCGCTGCGGTAATGAGGCGTTGCGCGAACCGGACTGTTCTTGCGGTCGGGGCGGTGCTTATGGGAGTTCCAACGCTCGCGCTGCATTCCGGGAGCGCTTTGGGAGCCATCGCTATTGTCAGTTCCGTTCGCGGATTCGGTTTCGGGTTGGCCACGGTCGTCGCGGGTGCATTGGCCGCCGAACTGGTGCCGCCGGAGCGACGGGGAGAGGGATTCGGGATATTCGGGATGGTGGCCACCGTGCCGGCCGTCGTGGCGCTGCCGTTGGGCGTCTGGTTCGCCGAACATATAGGGACTTCGGCTGTCGTCGCCGCGACCGCCGTCACTGCACTCGTCCCGCTGGCGGCGTTCCCGTGGCTGGCCGGTGTCGCCGGGGCGCGTGGACGTGCGAAGCGGTCCGCGATACAGACGGGTACTGATTCCGACCAGCAGACTCTCTCAAGCATCCTTCGGCAAGGCGGGCAGCTGCGTCTGGCGCTCATCTTCGCCGCCAGCACGGTGGGCGCCGGGGTTGTCGTGTCCTTCCTTCCGCTCGCGGGCGGGATCTCCAAGAACCTGGCCGCCGCGGGCTTGCTCGTGCAGGCCGTGACCGCTGCTGTCGGTCGCTGGTGGGCTGGGCGTTCCGGGGACCGGAAGGGTCATGCACGCCTGCTGACCCCGGCGCTGGCGGTCGCGTCGCTGGCCCTGGTCGCGTTGCTGTGGCCTGCGTCGTCGGTGGCCGTGATCGTCGGCATGGGCGTGTTCGGTGCCGGCTTCGGGATCGTGCAGAACGCGACGTTCGCCCTCATGATCGAGGGCGCGTCCGAGTCGGGCACCGGTGCCGCCAGCGCTCTGTGGAATCTGGCCTACGACGTCGGGTACGGGGCGGGACCGGCCGCGTTCGGCCTCATCGTCAGCCACACGGGATACCCGGCGGCCTTCGTCATGACCGGCGTGCTGATGCTGACGGCCATACCCGCGGCGCGCTCGTCCGCTTCGGTGTGGCCGGCGGTGTCACTCCCCCGGCCGCGCGGTCACGAGTGCCCGGTGGATCTGCAGCGTCCAGTGCGCGGTGGCGTCGCTGTGGCCGTCGGGGATGAGCTTTGTGCCGGTCGCGATGGTCAGGTCGTCGTCGCCGACTAGGAAGAGGGCGAAGACGTAGAGGTGATGCGGGTAACCCTCGTAGAAGGACTCCGCGCGGTTCACTCGCAGACCGGTTGCGAAGGGCGCTTGCAGGAGCTGCTGCGCTTGCGGCGGCAGGTTTCCGAGCACGCCTTTGACGTCGGGGAGCAGGCCGATGTCCGGGCCGTCTGACGCCTCGGATGCCGATCCGGCGCTTACGGCAACGGACGGCGGCGCGTCATCAGCCGCCGGGGTGTGTTCGACGTCGTCGACCGTCATGGAGCCGTCGACGATGTCGTATCCGGATATCCGGTACTCCGGGGAACTCGCGCTCTCCCCCTGCGGCTCGGCGAAGTACAAGCCTCGCTCACCGAAGACGATCGCCTTGGGCGCGGAGTCGGCGAAGCCGACAGGGGTGGCCCACCAGTAAAGGACGGGCCCGGCGAGATCGTTGAGCCGCTCCCGCACCGGTGCGGCGATCTCGTCCCAGCACTCCTGCCGCAGCCGAGGCCCGCCGAGCGACAATTCGGCGGCGGTGTGCAGAGCGGTCTCCGGGCCCTGGTCGGCCCTACCGGCCGCGTCGTTCACCATGATCGCAGGGTACTGCTCACCGCCGACAAAGCGACTCCAATCCAATCCGGCGCCGGCTCCGAATACGGATGAACACGTATATGGCGCCTGCGAAGGAGGAGCGGAATGAGTCTGGAGACCGGAACCGTGCGCGCCGAGGAGGTCACCGCCGACATGGACATGCTGTGCCGCGGCGCCTGGCGCCCCGTCCTGGCCGACGCCGCCATCGCGATGGCGAAGAACGGGCGACGGGCGCGGATCACGGTGGGGCGCGCGGAGCAGGATGGCGGGGATGGCGGCACCAGCACCATTGATGCGGTGGCGCACTCGATTGTGCGGGTCCGACTCAAGCAGTTATCGGCTGATCGGACTTGAAGGGCTGCCCAAGCCGGTTGAGGGGATCGGCGCTGGCCGGGGTGCGGTTTGGCCGTGGTTCACAGGCATCCGTACTCCGGTCAATCCTTGCTCTTCGTGTAATGCCGAGCCACCCGTGCCCGATTTCCGCAGGCCGCGCTGCACCATTCGCGGCGCGGGTGGTCCTTGACGAAGTACTGGACACAGCCCGGCGCGTGGCACGCGCGCACGTCCTCCCGGAGCGGCCCGCCTAACAGAGCGATCGCATCGCGCGCGATCTGCGCCCGCGCCGACGGCAGCGGGGCCGCGTTGTCCATCTCGATCATGCCGTAGCCCGACGCGGCCGTACCCGCCAACACCGGCCAGCGCGGAACCTGCTCAGAGGCCTTGTTCACGGTCGTCGTGGCCGCCTCCGGCAGCGGCTCCCCTTCCGTAGTCGACCGCAACAGGGAGCGGATCGCGTCGCGCAGGGTGAGGAAGTCGCGGACAGCCTTCTCATCGAGGTGGGCGTAGGCGCCAGCACCAGCACCAGCGTCCGCCTCGGCCGACGAACCCGCTGGCAAGCCATGCTCACCCAGCCATCGCGCCAGCTCAGGCGGCGTCCCCACGCCCTCCCGCTCCTTGCCGCGGACGGCGTACCAGGTGTTCGCGAATTCGACGGCGAGCGGCTCAGGCATGACCTAATGATAGATCACCCTTGCATCCGTTAGGAGCGCCTGCCATGATCTAACTGTTGCCAGCCGCACCTACCATTAGAAAGTGGGGGCCATGACGTCCACCGCCACCGAGGCGCCACCACCCCCGGCCGCCACCGCCAGGCCCGCGTCGCTGTGGAGCAACCGCGACTTCCTGAAGTTCTGGTCTGGCGAGACGCTCTCCCTGTTCGGCACACAGATCACCACCCTCGCGATCCCCCTCACCGCCGTCCTCGTCTTCCAAGCCACGCCGTTCCAGGTCGGCCTGCTCCGCTTCCTGCAGCTGGTGCCCTACCTCGGCCTGGCGATGCTGTTCGGCGTCTGGGTCGACCGGGCACGCCGCAAGCGCGTCATGATGATCGCCAACGGCGCCCGCATGATCCTGATCGCGGCGATCCCGATCCTGTCGGCGACGCACCACCTCACGCTCGGGCTCCTGCTCGCGATCGCCTGCGCGGTCGGCGTGTTCTCCGTTCTGTTCGACGTCAGCTGGATGGCGTTCGTGCCGACGCTGGTCAAGGAGCCGAAACAGTACGTCGAGGCGAACCAGAAGCTAGGCGTCACCTCCTCCAGCGCAGATGTCGCCGGGCCGGGCGTCGCTGGTGCGGTCATCAGTGCGCTGAGTGCTCCGACCGCGCTTGCCGCCGACGCGTTCTCCTACCTCGTCTCGCTCGCCACCCTGCTGTGGATCCGGACGCCCGAGCCGGAAGTGTCGCCGGCGCACGGCGACAGGCGGCTCAGGACCGAGCTGAGCGAGGGACTGCGGTTCGTCTTCGGCGACAGGATCCTGCGACCACTGGCGCTGATCGCGCCCTTCTGCAACTTCGTCATGGTCGGCGTATGGACGATGTTCCTGCTCTACGCCTCCCGCGGCGTCGGGCTGAGCTCGGCGCAGATCGGCGTCGTGTTCGCGTCCTCGTCGGTCGGCGGTCTGGCCGGCGCGGCGCTCTCGCGACGGCTGATCACCCGCTTCCGGCTCGGCGCGGTGTACGCGGTCTCGATGTCAGCCATCTTCCTCGCCCCGCTCCTGATCCCCCTCGCGACCGGCTCGCGGCCGCTGCTGCTGGCGACGTTCATCGCCTCGTTCTTCCTCGCCTACCTGGGCCTCGGCGTCGCGAACGTGGTGGTCGTCAGCCTGCGCCAGACCACCACGGCGCCGGAGCTGATGGGCCGGATGAACGCGGCGTTCCGCACAGTGCTGTTCGGCGGCGGCTCGCTCGGCGGCCTGGCCGGCGGCTTCGTCAGCGGCGCCGCGGGCCTGCGGACGGGCCTGCTCGCCGTGGCGGTCGGCTCGGCGGTGATGGTGGTCCCGGTGTTGCTGTCGCCGGTCAGCCGGCTGCGGGCGATGCCCGCCTCGAAGGGATGAGTAAGAACATGTATGTCAAGGAGCTGTGGCGCTACCCGGTGAAGTCGATGCGCGGCGAGCGCCTGGACTCCGCCGAGATCACCTCCAACGGCGTGGCCGGCGACCGTCTGCTTCACGTACGCGACAGGCGCGGCGTCCTCACCGGCCGGACCCGCCACGCACTTCTCGGCCTGCCCGCCGCGACCGGCGAGGACGGCCAGATACGAGTCGCGGGCCGACCGTGGAACGCGCCCGAGATCGCCGATCTGGTCCGCGCGGCCGCCGGCCCCGGCGCCGAGCTCGTCCGCTACGCCGGCCCTGAGCGCTTCGACGTCCTCAACCTGCTGGTCGCCACCGACGGCGCCATCGCAGAGCTCGGTTACGATCACCGCCGCCTGCGGCCGAACATCGTCATCGGCGGGGTTCCAGGACTGGCCGAGCGCGGTTGGCCCGGGCAAGCGCTGCGGATCGGCGACGTGCTGATCGGGATGCTCAAGCTCCGCTCGCGCTGCATCGTCACCACCATCGATCCCGACACCGGCGCCCAGGACTTGGACGTGCTGCGCACCATTCGCCACGGCTACGAGGGCACGTTCGCCTTGGACTCATGGGCCGCGGCGCCCGGGACGATCCGCGTCGGCGACGATGTGGAGCTGGTCGAACTGGATCCGCGCCGGCCGCTGCCCCGGCCGGGCGGATGGATCGTCGGGGCGCCGTATCTCGTGGCGTGAAGGGCTTATCAGGCCTCGCGTTCGCCCAAGAAGCGCCGGATCTCCGCCGCGAGACGGGCCGGCTGGTCGAGCGGGACCAGCGTGTAGGAGTCCTCGATCTCGACCAATCGCGCATCGGGAAGCAGGTCGGCAAGCCGTCGGCCGTGCTCCGGAGGCATCACGCGATCCTGCGCCGCCCACACCACCAGCGCCGGACGGTCGAAGCGCGCGAGCTTCTCAGCGGCGGCGGTCAGCAGATTCCGGTCGGCGGCAGCCGAACGCAGGACTCTGACAGTGTCGCGACGGATCTCCCGCCAGCGCCAGATGGGCCGCATCCACCGCTTGACGACGGCGTCGCCGCGCTTGGTCAGCCAGCCGAACGCGATCGGCAGGCGGCGCACGGGCTTCAGCCGCATCTGCTGCATGAACAGCCCGAACAGGCCCGGCGAGAGCTTGCCGGTGAGGAACAGCGTGCGGCCGGTCAGGCCCGGCGGGAAGTTGTCGAACGCGTCGCATGACACCAGGACGACACCGCTGACCCGCTCCAGTGCACCGTCGGCCATGAGCAGCTGGACGAGCGCCCCGCCGGTGTCGTTGCCGACCAGGGTGACGTCGCGCAGGTCGAGGGCGTCCAGGAACTCGCCGACGAGGTTGGCGATGCCGTGCGGCGACAGGTCCGCTTGCGGGTTCATGCCCTGGCGATGCGCGCCCAGCGGCAGGACCGGGATCACGCAGCGGTGGGCCGGCGCGAGGTCGTCGGCGACTGCGCTCCAGAGCGTCTCGTCCATGAGCAGGCCGTGCAGGAAGACGAGCGTGGCACCGGGGCCGCCGCGGTCCTCGTACTCGATGACTCCTGCGGAAAGTTCGACCGAGTTCATACCTCAAGTGAACCACATGGTTCACAAGTGCGCGCGGTCAGCCGGCGGCCTCCTCCCGCTCCAGCATCCGCAGCAGCGCCGCCAGCCCGGCCTCGCCGCCGTCGGCGCCGTCGCCACCGGTGCGCCGCTGCACCAGGAAGCCGCGCAGCGCGGCGAACACCAGCTCGGCGACCTCGTTCTTACGCTGGTCGCTCCACTCCGGCGGGCACATCGCGCGCAGCGCGGGCAGGAAGTGGCCCGCGGCATCGACGGCGAGCGCCGCGTGCCGGTCGGGGTCGTACATCGCCAGGCCGAGCGCCTGGTCCAGCGCGCGCTGGCCTTCGCCGGAGCCGATCAGCACCGGCCACACCGCGCCGATCCGGCCGGCCAGCGTCGGGGCCCGCTCCGGCGCGTACGCCGCGGCCAGCGACGAGGCCAGCCGCCGCTCGCGCAGCAGCTCGACGGCCTCGCGCAGCAGGTCCTCGGCGCCGTCGAAGTGATAGAGGAGCACCTTGTGCGTGGTGCCGGCCGCCTTGGCCGCGCGGCGCAGCGAGAAGTCGACCAGTCCGTGCTCGGCGAGGTCGTCGGTGACGCTGGCGAGCAGCTCGCGGCGCCGGGCCTGCGCGCGCGGCGTGCCGGCCGAGCGGCGGTACCCGGCCGGGGCGGCGGGGTCGGCCGAGGCGGAGTCGGTGTCGGTGTCGGATTCGGTGTCTTCGTTCACGGACCAAGCTTCCCTGATCCCGGCCGCGAAGCCGGGATCAGGGAAGCGCCGCGCTAACTCAGCGTGAGCGAAATCGGCCCGGCCAGGACCGAGTACCCGTCATTGCTGAAGTAGTAGACCTTGTAGCTCCCCGCCCCGTAGTTCGCGGTGAACGTGGCGCTGCCGCTGGTCCCCGGCGTGTACTGCCAGGCGGTCGAGGCCTGCGAGCCCGGCGTGTCGCCCGGCTTGTAGATCCCGATCCAGTTCTTCGCGCTGCTCGTGGCCGCCGGCGTGGTGTAGGAGAAGGTCACCGACGAGCCGTTCGCGACGGTCGGGGTCGTGGTCGTCAGCGTCGGGCCGGTGCTGCCGGTCCCGCTCCACGCGTCGTTGACCGTGGCCGCGTACCGGTCGTTGTTCGTCAGCGGCGCCAGGCCGAGGGCCTTGTCCACGGTGCGCAGCAGGCCGTACTGGTCGGTGCGCTGGGAGCTGGTGTAGCCGGCCTTCACCGTGTTCTGCGATCCGAGCAGCAGGGCCGGGATGCGGTTGGGGTAGTTCGGGCCGTAGGCCTTGGTCGCACCCTCGTCCCAGGTGAGGATCAGCAGCGACTTCTGCTGCGTCCAGGCCGGGGAGTTGAAGATGGTCGGCAGGGTCGCCTTGAGCCAGTTGTCTCCGGCCGTGACGCCGCAGGACTCCATGTCGTCGCAGTCGTCCGGCTCGAACCAGACGAAGTTCGGCGTGGTCGAGGCCGAGCGCAGGTCCGCGGTCATCTGGGTGAGCGGCTGGTCGTGCTGGGCGCAGTAGCCGGTGGAGGACTCGTCGGACTTGAAGTTCTGGAAGAAGGTGAACGGCACGTCGTCCGGCGCGTAGTAGCCGTGCGAGGTGTAGTCGCAGTTGCCGTTCTCGTTCTCCACATAGGCTTTCCACGTCTTACCGGCCGCCTCGACGCTGTTGCCGAGGTGCGGGGCGTTGATCGTGGTGGTGGCGATGCTGTTGTCGTGCAGGCCGTACAGGCCGCCGCCGGCGAGGGCGACGTAGTTGGGGTCGGAGGGGTGCGTCGTGGCGTAGGCCTGGCTCAGCGAGGCGCCCTGTGGCAGCAGGCTGTTGATGTACGGGGCCTGCGAGGTGTTGCCGACGATGCCGGAGTAGTCCTCGTTCTCCATGTAGACGACGAAGACGTGGTCGAAGCCGGGCACCGAGGAGGGCGGCGCGGTCAGCGCCGGCGTGGGCACGCCGGCGCCGACGGTGAGCGACAGGTCGTCGGCGTAGCCGTCGGTGGTGTCCCCGGCGGTCCAGGTGAAGCCCAGGTCCACCTTGATCGTGCGGGTGCCGGCCGGCAGCGTGCCGGTGGCCGAGCGCTGCAGGAACTTCGTGACGCTGCCGCGGTCGGTGCTGGTCACCGGCGCGATGGCGGCGCTGCCGACCGAGGCGCCGGAGGCGTTGAGGAACGTCGCGGTCATCCCCACGCGGTCGTTCTGCCCGGCGTACCCGCCCAGCCAGCCGGACAGGCTGAACGGCACTCCCCCGGCGTCGATGGCCGAGGCGGCCGGCGACACGTCGACGCTCTGCGCCAGATCCGAGTTCCCGGTCCCCCCGCCGGCGAAGAACTCGCTGCCGCGGTTCGGCGAACCCGGCGTGTTCGCATCGGGATAGCCGGAGGCGCCGTAGCAGACGGCGTTCGCGTCGCCGGAGGCGATCGTCCAGCCCGGCATGGTCATGCCGTCGAGGCCGTTGGACGAGCACTGCGCCGCGCTCTCGGCACCGGCGTCGACCAGCAGGTTGCCGCTCGTCGCGGCGGTCTTCACGGACGCGGCCGGGGTCGCCGCATGCGCGGCGGACACGGACCACACGCCGGCCAGCAGCGCCACCGCCGCGGTCGAGCCCATCAGGGCCCTTCGACCGGCTCGGCCGCCACGGCGCGAGGACAGGAGGGTCGGAGTCATACGGGAGCCTTTCCGTTCAGCGTGCGAGGGAGGAGCGGCGGAACTGGACTCCACGACTATGCGGACGTGAAGTGGACAGAAGATCCGCGCCCGATGAACGGATCGAAGTTGTATAGCCAACACATAGTTGTCTGGCCAACTTCGACCCTGGGCACCGTAGCGCCGCGGGCAGGAGTCGGCCAGGGGGTATCAGGCTTCTGGACGTAAAGACTCTTAGAGTTCTCCAAAGGATCACTCATGAAAGGCCCACGATGACCACTCCCCCGCACGGTACCCACTCGCACGGCTCCGCCCCGGCCCCGGCCCCGGCCTCCGGAACCGAACTGGCGCTGCTCCTCGAAGCCGCGCCCTGGGCCCTCGCCGCGATGATCGGCACCCTGCGGGACGCCGCCGCGGACCCGCTCGACGCGGTCCTCACCGCGCACCCCCGGCGCACCGCTGTGCTGGAGGCCGCCGGCCTGGTCGGCCGGGACGGCGACGCCTTCACCGTCGACCCGCTCCTCCAGATCGCCGACCCCGCGACCGCCCGCAGCGCCGCCGCCGCCCGTCTGAGCGCCCTGCGACAGGCGGTGACCGTGGCGGAGTCCGAGCAGGGCGCCGGCACCGCGCCCTCCTGGGAGCGGCACGACGACACCGTCCTTCTGAACCAGGGCCGCGCCTCCGCCGCCAGCGGCCGCGCCATCGCGACGCGGGTCGTCCCGGCGCTGCCGGGCCTCGCCGAGCGCCTGGCGCAGAGCGGCAGCCGGATCCTGGACGTCGGCACCGGCGTCTCCGCTCTGGCGCTGGCCCTCGCCACAGCGTTTCCCCATGCCGAGCTCGTCGGCATCGACGTCTCGCAGCGTGTCGTGGACCTGGCCCGGACCGAGCTGGCTGAGGCAGACCCCGCCGTCGCCTCACGGATCACCCTGCGTCTGGAAGATGTCGGCACGCTCGACGAGAACGCCGCCTACGACCTCATCTGGCTGCCGGTCCCGTTCCTCTCGGAGCCGGCGCTGGAGTCCGCGATCCCCCGCGTTCTCACGGCGCTGCGGCCCGGTGGCTGGCTGATCACGGGCACGAACCCGCCCGCCGAAGACCCGCTGCGGCGCGCCGTCGCGGCCTGGACCGCGGATCTGAACGGCGGCAACTCAGGGGACACCGACCGCGTCGGCGAAGTGCTGAGTGCCGCAGGGTTCTGCGGCGAGCAGCGGTTTCCGACCGTTCCCGGCGGACCCGTGCTGCTCGCCGCACGGCGAGCCGGCTGACCATCGGCTCCATGGTCTACAGGTCGTTGATGAGCCGTCGTGCGATCCCGCCGATGACGAGGTAGAACACGGCCGCGATGCCGTAGTTCAGCGTCACGTTCAGGTCGTGGCTGTCGGGGGTGAACAAGTTCAGGAACCAGGTCGCGAACCACGACGCCCAGTCGGCGTCCGTGCTCACGATGTCGTTGCCGACGTTCGCGTTCAGCAGCACGAAGATGATGTGCGCGATGATGATGACGGCGATGATGACGGCTGCCAGGAAGACAAGGTCCCCCGGCGCACGTCTGTGGTAGAACCGTGTGCGGGTTTCACTGGTCATGAGCGAAATCCTTTCTCGGTGACCGACGAGCGCCGCACGGTTACGGCTTTCGTCGGAAGGAACACGGTCCCCGCTTTCCGTCCAGATGGTTGGCCGGCCTCGGCCCTTGTACCCCGTCCACGCGAACGAAACAGCGAATCGGCGAGCGGCGCGGCGCAGCTTGCGTCACCGTCGCGTAAACGGATACAAGCTCTGGATGGGACCGAAGAAAGAGAGCCGCCTCGACCGGCGCATCAACGCGGCGAAGGCGGCTCGGGAGTCTGCGGGGGCCGCGGCTCAGGGGGCTGACCAGGCCGGCAAGACGGCCGACACGGCTAAGGCGGCCAGGGCGGCCGACAAGAACGGGGCCGAGAAGACCAAGGCTGTGGAGAAGTCGCAGCCGCTCAAGAAGGCCAAGCCTCTCGACCAGCCCAAGGCGCCCGGCCGGTCCATGCGGGACCGAATAGAGATGCTGAAGCGCATCGCGGCGAAGATCCACGACGACGAGCTCGTGGACCGCGCCGCCGCCCTCACCTACTACGGCTTCCTGGCGGTGTTCCCGACGCTGCTGCTGGCGGTGTCCGTCCTCGGACTCCTCAGCACCTCGGCCGCCAACACGGTCCTGGAGAACGTCCAGAAGCTGGCCCCGGGTTCGGTCCGCAACATCCTGCACACCGCCATCACCCAGGTCCGGGCCAGCCGAAGCACCGGCGGCACCCTGGCCGTGGCCGGCGTGCTCGGCGCGCTGTGGTCGGCGTCGGGCTACGTCGGCGCCTTCATCCGCGCGTCGAACGTGGTCTACAACACGCGCGAGCAGCGGCCGATGTGGAAGACGACGCCGCTTCGCATCGGACTCACGATCCTGATGATGGTCACGTCGATGATCAGCATCGTGATCGTGGTCTTCACCGGTCCCCTGGCCGAACGCACCGCCAAGATCCTGGGCCTGGGCGACACCGCTGTGACGATCTGGTCCATCGCCAAGTGGCCGGTCCTGGTCCTCCTGGTCGCCGCGATGATCGTCCTGTTGTTCTGGGCGGCGCCGGACGTCCACGGCCGCCGCGCCCTGTTCCGCGGCACCCCGAACCCGTCGGGGCGCCGCTTCCACTGGCTGTCGCCGGGCAGCGCGCTGGCGGTGGTGCTGTGGCTGATCCTGTCGACGTTGTTCGCCGCGTACATAGCGAACTTTGCTTCGTACAACAAGACATACGGGACGGTCGCGGGCGTGATCGTGTTCCTGCTCTGGCTCTGGCTCTCGAACCTGGCCATCCTGGTCGGATTGGAGTTCGATGCGGATCTGGCCCGGGAGAGCGCCAGTGAGGAGTAGACAGCATGTCGAGGTTCCGGGCCGGCCGGGGCGGCGACCCCGGCGAATCAGCCTTCTGTCGGCCTGATCGGCGGTCCCTCCTCGAAGGCGCGGACCGAACTCGCCGAGGCGGTGGTCCACGACGCGCTCGCCGCCTCCGCGACCCGCGAATCGCAGCTGGGCGGCGAGGTGGCCGCCGAGCTGAGGACCGACTAGGCGGCACAGCCGCAGCGGCACCGATTCAGAACCCCACCCACTGAATCCCATCGCCGCGCGCTGTTGGACGACCACCCTCGTCCGCGCCAAGGTGGTAAGGGCAGGGCTTCCCTACCGAGGAGCTGCGATGAGCCACCCTGATACATCCCATCCCGTGACCTGGACGCTCAGCGGCTTCGGCGACGAGATCGGGCCCGAGCCCGAGATGCAGTTCGCGGTGCTGCAGGCACTGGGGGCGCGGCACGTCGAGATGCGCGGGGCGTGGAACACCAACGTCGTCGATCTCAGCGATGAGCAGGTGGAGACCTTCGCCGGCCTGCTGGAGCACTGGGGCATGCGCGTCTCCGCGATCGCCTCGCCCATCGGCAAGGTGAACATCGCCGGTGATCCCCAGGACGAGCTGCGGCGGCTGGCCCGCGCCATCGCCGTCGCGCACCGCGTGGGCGCGCGCTACATCCGCATGTTCTCCTTCTACAGACCCGAGGAAGTGAGTGCGGAGGAGATCCGCGATCCCGTCCTCAAGCACCTCAGCAGCCTGGCACGCCTCGCCGAGCGCGAGAGCGTCGTCCTGGTCCACGAGAACGAGAAGGACATCTACGGCGACGTTCCCGAGCGCGTCCTCGACATCATCGAATCGGTGGGCTCCGACGCGCTGAAAGTGGCGTGGGACAGCGCCAACTTCGTCCAGTGCGGGGTCACCCCCTTCACCGACGCCTACCCGATGCTCCGGCCGCACCTCGAATACCTCCAGGTCAAGGACGCCATCGCCGCGACCGGCGAAGTGGTCCCCGCCGGCGAGGGCGACGGCCAGCTCCTGGAAACCCTCACCGCCCTGCGCGACGACGGCTACACCGGCTTCGCCTCCCTCGAACCGCACCTGATCCTCGGCCACTGGCTGGGCGGCTTCTCCGGCCCCGCGCTCTTCGGCCGCGCCGCCCGAGCCTTCACCGGCCTGCTCGCCACGATCGGAGTCGCGACCGCATGAACGCGGACAACACGGATAGGCCGGACAGCGCGGAGAAGACAGTCGCCATTCTCGGCGCCGGCACCATCGGCCGCGTCCACGCCGAAGTCGTCCGCCGCCACCCGAAGCTCCGCGTCGCCGCCGTCATCGACCCCGACGAAGCCGCACGCGACAAGCTCGTCGAGCACATCACGCACACCACGGCCGCGACGCCCGCGGCCTTCACCTGCCTCACCGAAGCGATCCAAGCCGGCGGCATCGACCTCGTCGCCGTCTGCGTCCCGACCGGCCTGCACGCCGCCGCGGTATCCGAGGCGCTGGCCGCCGGCATCGACGTCCTCGTCGAGAAGCCCATCGACGTCTCCCTCCCCGAAGCCCGCCGTCTGACCGCTCTCGCCGACGAGGCAGCGCGGCGCGGCGTCCTGTGCAGCGTCGTCAGCCAGCACCGCTTCGACCCGGCCAGCGCCGCCGTCGCCGCGGCGATCGCCGGCGGCCGCATGGGCCGCGTCACCTCGGCCGTCGCCACGGTCCCCTGGTGGCGCGGCCAGGACTACTACGACTCGGCCCAGTGGCGCGGCACCTGGGCCCTCGACGGCGGCGGAGCGCTGATGAACCAGGGCGTCCACACCGTCGACCTCCTGGTCTGGCTGCTCGGCCGGCCCCTGGAAGTCTTCGCGCACACCGCCGTGCTCGCCCACGAAGGCATCGAGGTCGAAGACGTCGCGACCGCCACCATCCGCTTCGCCTCCGGGGCCCTGGCCGTCCTGCACGCCACCACCGCCGCCTACCCCGGCCTGGCCGTACGCCTCCAGATCCACGGCAGCGAAGGATCCGCGGTGCTCCACGACGATCAGCTGGAGTACTTCCACGTCGCCGGCCAAGGCGCAGGAGACACCGCCGGACCGTACGGCGGCAGCGAGCCCGACAACCAAGCCACCCGCGTGGTCCCGCCCTCGGAGATCCGCGGCAACCCCAAGCCCGCCGACGCGTTCATCACCGGCCACCTCCGGCAATACGAGGAGATCGTCGAAGCCATGGAATCCGGCCGACCACCTGCGGTCACGGCGCAGGACGGCCTCATGGCGCTGGCCCTGGTCCAGGCGGTCTACGTCTCCGCGACCCTGCGGCGGCCCGTAGAAATCAGCGCGCTGCTGGCAGGCGACCACGACGACGTGCTCCCATCCATCGGCGCGGCATGAGCCCGACAGGAGAATCCGCCGGGATTGAGTGATAGCTCCTCTTAATCGCTACGCTCCTCCCTATGGAGATACGCCAGCTTCAGCACTTCGTCTCGGTCGCCGAGGAGCAGCACTTCACGCGCGCCGCCGCGCGGCTGATGGTCTCCCAGTCCGGCCTGTCGGCGTCGATCCGCGCGCTGGAGCGGGAGTTGCAAGCTCCGCTGTTCGTCCGCACCACGCGCACCGTGACCCTCACCGAGGCCGGCCGCGCGCTGCTGGTCGAGGCCGAGCGCATCCTGGCGCAGGAGCGCGCGGCGCGGGAGGCGGTGGCTGCCGTGCAGGGCGTTCTGCGGGGCACGCTCACGCTCGGTGCGGAGCAGTGCATCGCCGGAGTGCACGTCGCGAGGCTGCTCGCAGCGTTCCGGCGACGGCACCCTCAGGTCGAGATCCGGTTGCGGCAATGGGGATCCGCGGAGTTGGCGGAGCAAGTCGCGGCGGGACGGCTCGACATGGCCTTCGCCTACCGGACGGAGGCCGACTCGGAGCCCCTGCGCTCGGTGTCGCTGACGAGCGAGCCGATGACCGTGCTCTGTCATCCGGAGCACCCTCTGGGCACCTCCGCGGCCCTGGCCCCGCACGACCTCGGCAAAGAGGTGTTCGTCGACTTCCACCCCGACTGGGGACCGCGCCGCGTCACCGACGCCGCGTTCGCCATGCTGGGCATCCGGCGGACGGTGTCCTTGGAGGTCAACGACGTGCACAGCCTCCTCGACCTGGTCGGCGAGGGACTCGGCGTCGCAGTCGTCCCGAGGCACTTCGAGCGCAAGCGCCCGAGCCTGGTCTCGCTTCCGCTGAAGGACACCGGCGAGGCGGTGTACGAAACGGTAGCGCTGCTCCCGACACCGGAGGCGACCAGCCCTGCGGCGCGGGCGCTGATGTCTTTGCTGGACGAAGGGCTCGACGCGTAGCCGCGCGACTGCCTACGCCTGATCCCCGTCCCACGCCCACGCGAGCGCCTGATCGACCGCGTCCCTCGTCAGGCCGGTCGTCGGGTCGACCGGGATCAGCAGCGTGGGCTGGGCCCGGGTCGCGCTCCAGATCCTGGCCTCCGGCGTGTGCTGGTCGTCGATCCACACCGCGGGGCGGGCGCCGCTGAAGCGCGCGATCACCCGGACCTTCTCGCGCGGATGGAACGGGGCCTGCGGCATGTGCGCCAGCGGGAGGGGCGCGAGGCCCAGAAGCGGGGCCAGCAGGCGGTTGGCCTCGCTGTTCCAGGACGTGGCCCAGACGACGTCGAAAGTTTCGCGGAGCTGCGTGATCCACGCTCCGTGCGCCCGGCACAGGCGGACGGGTTCCTCACCGGGGAAGAGGTCGTGTTCAGCGAAGCCCGGCGGGCATCCGGCAGCGCCGTACGGGTTCAGGACGCCGTCGACGTCGAGGAACAGTACCGGCCGGGGCACCGGTCCAGGATAGGGTCGCGCCGCCGACTACGGAGGGTCGGCGAGAGATCGCGCTAGCGGACCGGAGCGGGGACCGGACCCCGGTTCGCCAGCCCGGGAAATCACGCTCAGCGACTATGCTCGCGGGAGATTCGCCGGGAGGGGAGAGTCCATGTCCGACGGGGAAAGCCCTCTGATCAACGCACTGCGACAAGCGGTGCGCTCCGCACCGGAGCAAGCCGAATTCCGGGTCGCGCTCGCCGAGGCGCTCATCGGTGCCGACGACACGCAAGGGGCGATCGTCGAACTCGGCGAGGCGCTGCGGCTGGCGCCGGAGTCGGCGCGGGCCAGGGAGCTGATGCTCTCGGCGCTCGGCGGCGGGGTGGCAGCGACCGCGGGGGTCGCTGCGACGCCGGCCGAAGAGAACCTCACCGCGAAGAAGGACTCCGGCTTCGACTGGTCGGCCGCCGAAGCCGAACTCGGCGACATCGCCCCGCCGCCCCGCTTCACCTCCTCGCAGAAGCCGAAGCCGGTGGCCGCCGACGACGAGGGCGAGGACCCGGAGGGCGTCCCGGCGCACGACGTCGAACGCCCGGCCCTGACCCTCGCGGACGTCGGCGGCCTGCTCGACGTCAAGGAACGCCTGCAGGTCTCCTTCCTGGCGCCGATGCGCAATCCGGAGCTCCGCAAGATCTACGGCAAGTCGCTGCGCGGCGGCCTGCTCCTGTACGGCCCGCCGGGATGCGGCAAGACCTTCATCGCCCGCGCGGTGGCCGGCGAGATCGGCGCCTCCTTCATCTCCGTGGGCATCTCCGAGGTGCTGGAGCTGTGGTTCGGCGCCTCGGAGAAGAACCTGAGCGAGCTGTTCGAGCTGGCCCGGCGGCAGGCGCCGTGCGTGCTCTTCTTCGACGAGCTGGACGCGCTGGGCCAGCGGCGCAGCCAGACCCGCAGCTCGATGATGCGCACCGTGGTGAACCAGTTCCTCACCGAGCTGGACTCGGCGGGGTCGGACAACGAGGGCGTGTTCGTGCTCGGCGCGACGAATGCCCCGTGGGACGTGGATCCGGCGCTGCGGCGGCCGGGCCGCTTCGACCGGACCGTGCTGGTGCTGCCGCCGGACGCCCCGGCCCGCGAGGAGATCCTGCGCTACCACCTGCGCGACCGGCCGATCGCCGGGATCGACCTGGAGTCGCTGGTAGAGCGCACCGACGGGTTCTCCGGGGCGGACCTGGCGTACCTGTGCGAGACGGCGACCGAGAACGCGCTGATCGACGCGGTGCGCAGCGGCGAGGTGCGGCTGATGGGGATGGCCGACTTCGAGGCCGCGCTGACGGACGTGCGCCCCTCCACCGGGCCGTGGTTCGACGCCGCGCGGTCGGTGGCGCTGTTCGCCAACGAGGGCGGCGCGTACGACGACCTCGCGGCGTACTTCAAGAACCACAAGGGCGCGAAGGGTTTGTGATGGCGGACGAGGACTCGCTGCGGGCTTCCGTCGAGCGGGCCGTCGCCCTGGTCCGTCTGGAGCGGTACGCCGAGGCCGAGCCGATGCTGCGCACGGTGTTGGCTGCCGATCCGGACCACTTCGGGGCGCTGGCGAACCTGGCCTGGTTACTCGATCTCGCCGACCGGCGTGCGCAGGCTCTGGAGACCGCGCATCTGCTGATCGCGCGGTGGCCGCACGACACGGAGGGCTTCTATCGCGCGGCCCTGATCCAGAAGCAGGAGCACGAGTTCGACGACGCGCTGGCACTGCTTCGGCGGGCGTTGGAGATCGCGCCGGACGAGGGCCGGGTGCTGCGGCTGTACGCGCAGGTGCTCGGGCGGTTCCCGGAGCGGCGGGCCGAGGCGCTGGCCACGGCCGACCGGGCCATCGAGGTGGATCCGCAGGTCGGCGAGAGCTTTCAGACCCGGGCGATGGTCCTGGTGGACGAGTACCGCTGGCGGGAAGCGGAAGCGGCCATGGAGCAGGCGCTCCAGCTGGAGCCGATGAACACCGCCTTCCTGATCCAGGCCGGGATCGTGAAGCTGCGGCTGGGGGCGATCGAGCGGGCGCGGGACGCCTTCACCTCGGCGCTGCGGCTGAAGCCGAAGCCGTACCGGGTGCGCGAGGTGCTGGACACGCTGGAGACGCAGGGGCTGCCCGCACCGATGCTGGACGTCTACACGCTGGGCTGCCAGGCGCTGGACATCCCCGACCTGGGGACGCCGGGCACCGCCGGGACGGATCCGGAGCTGCTGCGGACGCAGGCGCGGATCGCGGCGTCGATGTGGCGTGCGGCGGTGTACAACCACGCCTGGTCGAAGGACTCGCGGGATCGCTGCCGTGCGCTCGTGACGGCGATGCTGGACGCGGATCCGACGCTGGTCCCGGCGCGGCTGCTGGCTGCCGAGATCGCCAGCGACGACGATCGCTACGAGGACCTCGTGGCACTGGCCATGCCGCTGATCGCCGAGGGCGAGGCGACCCGCGGGCTGTTCCGGTGGACGGCTTACGCGCTGGAGGATCTGGAGCGCCTCGACGAAGCCCTGGAACTCGCCGCCGAGGGCCGGCGCCGCTTCCCGGACTCGAGCGAATCGGTGTCCTTGCACGGACGCATGCTGGCCGAGACGGGCCGGCCCGAGGAGGCCGTCGCCGCCGCCGAGGCCGCGGTCGAGCTGGCCGGCGACGACCCGGGAGCGCTGACGTCCGCGGCGAACATCTATAAGCGGCTGCGCATGAACGACGAGGCCAAGGAGGCGTACAAGGCGATCCTGCGGGTCGCCCCGAAGCAGACGACCACCCTGTTCCAGCTCGGGTCGCTGTACATGCTCGCCTACCAGGACCACCGCGCCGCCGAGCGCCTGATCGAGCGCATCGAACTGCCCGACGTCGGCGGCGACCGCACGGCGGTCCTCGGCCAGATCCGCTTCCAGCTCGGCAAGTGGGACCAGGCGCTGGCGGACTTCGAAGCCGCGCTGGCGACCCCGATGCGCGACCCGGTGACGGTCCCCGGCATCATCATCGGCCTGCAACTCTTCGGCCCTCCGAAGCGCTTCCAGCCGATGCTCGACAAGTGCGTGGAGATCCGCGGCACCGAGCCGGCGGAGCCGGTGACGGTGGAGAAGCTGCGCCTGGCGGCCTTCACGATGATCAAGTACGGCGCGCTCCCGGAGGCCATGGAGGTCCTGGAGCAGATCCTGGAGCTCGATCCGGAGAACTACGAGGCCACGATCATGGCGAAGGTCGTCGCGGATCCGGAGGAGCCGGAGCATGCGGAGGCGCTCGCGGTGGTGTTCGTGGCCGATGCGCATGACGACGAGTTGTAGGAGTGCGGCGCTTTGCCGCCGGCGATGCAGGTTGCGCTGGCGGCCGGCGGTGACGGCACAGCTTTTCGATGCCCCCGGTCAGGCTTTCTCCGCAGCAAGTTGACACCGTTCACATCCCGCCCGCAGACTGGGTATGCCGGGATGTTAACGGCGTCAACATGGAAACACGGGGGACACCATGCTCACATTCAGCCGCCTGATCCGCCCTCGGCTGGCCCTGGCCTTCGCCGCCCTGTTCGCTGCGGGAGCGGTGTCGGCGGCGCCACCGGCAACCGCCGCCAGCACTACGGTCGCAGGGCCTTCCGTCACCGGCCAGGGAAGCGGCTTCCTGCCGGGCGACCTCTTTCCCCAGTGGGCCGGCAACCCGATCAGCTTCACCATCGACGCCCGGGCGACGCCCACCACCACCGATGCCGACCACGCCGACGGCAGCTTCCAGGTCACCCACCTGCGCAACGACGGCTCGCTCTACACCGCGTTCTCCGGAAGCGTCACCGCGCTCACCACGGCCGGGCAGACGGCCGTCGTCAACGGCGTGATCACCGCGGCCGACGATCCCGCCAACCCCGGGCTCACCCTGGTCGGCGCCAAGATCGCGCTGACTTTCGACAATCGCCCCGACGGGGCGCGCGTGGGCTTCGTCTGGGGGTTCGCGGGGCAGCCGGTGGCCGAGGGGCAGGGCGCGGTCCCGTTCTTCCCGCTCGCCGACAGTTCGGTCGTGGTCGGCGGTGACCGGCCCGGGCCGGTCGGTAGCAGGGCCCTGTCAGACCCGCGGCCGACCACGCCGACCACACCGGCCCGGCGGCTCAGCGGAACGGCCACCGGATACGACCCCGTCACCGGCGGCTACTACACCCTCAGCACCGACGTCGCCGTCGCACCCGGGGCCGCGACGCAGACGGCGCAGGGCACCTTCACCTACATCCTGCGCCAACCCGACATCGCCAAGTCGACCAGCTACAGCGGAACCATCAGCTGCCTCGACGTCGGAGGCGACGAGGCCATAGCGACCGGCCAGATCACCGCCGCCGAGGACGATCCCGCCCTCATCGGCAGGAAGACAGCCTGGTCGATCTACGACAACGGCACGACCGACTGGGTCACCGGCATCCTCGACTCGCCGGCCACTCCCGTCAACGCCTGCCAGGCACCGCTCCCCCTGGGCCCCGCGACCAGCGGCCGGATCACCGTGACCGGCTAGCAGAACCCCACCCCCGGCAGCACCGGGCCGCCACAGGCCGTCGGAGCTGATCAGCAGGCGCGTCCGCTCACTCCGGCCGCGACCGCACGATGAGGTCGGCGAGCAGCGCCATGGAGGCGATGATCAGCCCCGACAGCAACAACAATGCCGTGTTCTGCGCGAACCGGAACGGATGCACCACCAGATCGAACACCGCCTTCACCGCGCCGATCCCCACCAGCCACAACGCCGGCGGCATCAACACCTTCAACGGATTGAAATACATCACCATCC
>Ga0207671_10001876_pt1 | contig 23384 bp, 17 predicted proteins | sample KBSC24metaG_FD_184352 | JGI IMG/M metagenome (GOLD analysis project Ga0207671, IMG submission 184352) | Corn rhizosphere microbial communities from Kellogg Biological Station, Michigan, USA - KBS C2-4 metaG (SPAdes) (version 2) | ecosystem: Host-associated > Plants > Roots > Rhizosphere > Soil... | reverse complement strand
CAGGCCAGGACGGAATGTTTTCTCATAATAATTATAAAAGGTGTTAATTGGATTTACAGTTGCAAAGTAGGACGATATGCAAAGCGGCAGTTATTGATTTTATACCAAAAGAGTATAAAAATTAAAACATGTATAAATAATTGATTGTCAATAAAATAAAATAAATCCTCAACGTTTTTTTACCAGGATGTTTGATTTTGATACACTGTATTTCCAGTTTTGATACATGATGACACGGTGGAAGCCAGGGGCCGAACTCTGTTATTTGTATTATAAAAACTTTTATCGATACTTTTGTATACGTCCCTCCCAAAAAGGATTGTATTAACCAATAAAACCATACTTAAACGGATACTTAATATTTTTTAATGGCTTTGCTTTATTACCTGCGCAACCTGTTATTGCTAACCATATATATACTGGTGGTATTTACCGGCTGTAAAAAAGCCGACAAAACATCACAGTATACCATAGGCTTTTCGCAATGTGTAGGCTCAGACTTGTGGCGGCGCAATATGCTGGATGAAATGAAAATGGAACTTTCATTACATCCCGATGCTCGTTTTATTTATGCCGATGCCGATAACAGCAGCAAAAAACAAATTGAACAGGTAAAACAAATGCTGAATGAAGGCATCGATCTGCTCATCATATCACCAAACGAGGCGCAACCTTTAACAGGCATCGTAGAGCAAGCGTATAATAAAGGTATCCCGGTTATTGTCATTGACCGTAAAACATCGTCAGACCTTTACACCGCTTATGTGGGCGCCGATAATTACCAGATTGGAAAAATGGCCGGCGAATACATCGGCAGTAATTTAAAGGGCAACAGTAATATTGTAGAGGTGATGGGCTTGCCCGGCTCTTCGCCGGCAATTGAAAGGCATAGGGGCTTTAGCGATGCCTTAGCCAAATTTAATAATATACATATTAAGGCCCAGGTATATGGCGACTGGCTGAAAGATCATGCCCAAAAACAACTTTACCAGGTACAGCCCGATTTAAACACAGCCGATGCGCTGTTTGCCCATAATGATGTAATGGCAAGCGCATCCAGAGAGGTTTTGAACAACCTGCATGTAAACCACCACGTTAAAGTATTAGGTGTTGACGCGATGCCCGGAACCGGCGGAGGCCTGCAAATGGTAGCATCAAAAACTATTGATGCCAGTTTGGTATACCCCACCGGTGGTAAAGAGGCTATTACCATCGCATTTAGGATCTTGAATAAGGAGGCTTTTGCCAAAGAAAACATCCTGCAATCGCTGGTTATCGATTCAACCAATGTGCAACTGATGAAAATGCAATGGAACAAGATCAGCAGCCAGCAAAAGGATATTGAACGGCAGCAGTCATTACTGGAAGAACAGCGGCAGGTTTACAACAGCCAGCAGCTCATTTTAAATATCATTATCATAACATTGGTGCTGGCCATTGTTTTTGGGGGGCTTGCCTTTTACTGGCTGATGGAAAACCGCAAGATTAACAAAAGCCTGGAAGCAAAAAATAACGAAATTTTGTTACAGCGTAACCAATTAATGGAAATGTCGGCCCGGGTCGAGGTTGCCACCGAAGCCAAGCTGAATTTTTTTACCAATATCTCGCACGAGTTCCGTACGCCATTAACGCTCATCCTGTCACCGGTTGAGGATATGATGAAAAACGAGAAGCTGAATATGATAGCCGGCAAAAATTTAAAACTGATATACAAAAATATATTCAGATTGTTAAGGCTGGTTAACCAGTTGATCGACTACCGCAAAATTGAGTATGATAAACAGCAAATCAACGCGGCGCCAAACAACCTGATAGATTTTGTTACAGATATCATGGATAGCTTTCAGCATAATGCCCGGAAAAGGAACATTAGCCTGAACTTGATATCGGCAGAAAAAAATATAAATGTGTGGTTTGATGCCAATATGCTGGATAAAGTTTTCTTTAACCTGTTATCCAACTCATTTAAGTTTATAAAAGATAATGGCCGCATTCAGATATCCTTTGCCCAAAATACCGAAAACGTTGAAATAGTTGTCCAGGACAATGGTATAGGTATGGAGCCGGAAGAAGCTGAACATATCTTCGACCAGTTTTATCAAGCCGATAATGGCGATGCAAAGGGTTCGGGCCTGGGGCTTTCCTTATCTAAAGAGATTATTTCACTGCACCATGGCAACATCAAAGTAAGCAGCAAAAAATGGCAGGGAACTATTTTTACCATTACACTGCCGCTTGGCAATCCTTACAATTATAGTCCCGACCAAGCCGGTAAGCTTGTTAATGCCGTTGACATTGGCGAGCGTTCACGTATTTATACTGCCGATCTTGAACAAGGTGAAATAAAAACCGACACAACTGCCCTTGCCAACCCTAAAGAGCAATCGATCCTTATTATTGAAGATAATACCGATTTACTCGGCTACCTTGCCGACAAACTGGGTGCCAATTATGAGGTTTTTACAGCAGATAACGGCGTACAGGGTTTGGCCGAAGCATTTGAAAAAGTGCCAGATCTTATTATATCGGATGTAGTGTTGCCTGGCATGTCGGGCAAGGTAATTACCGAAAACCTTAAAACGGATATCCGCACATCGCACATCCCGGTGATATTGCTTACGGCGCAGGCCAGCGTTGAGCAGCAAATTGATGGTATTGTCAGCATGGCCGATGTGTATATGGTTAAACCTTTTAATTATGATCAACTACTGGCAACGGTAAAAAATCTCATTAAAAACAGGGTGATACTTAAAGAGCACTTTACCAGCGATGTAAGTCATGGTAAAATACCGGTATCAAAATCGCTTGATAAAAAATTCCTTAACGATTTTGCAGGTATAGTAGAACAAAACCTGGCTAATGAAAACTTTAATGTAGATGACATCTGCAAAAATATCGGTATTTCACGGGTGCAATTATACCGTAAAGTAAAAGCGTTATTGGGTTGCAGTATTACCGATTATATTTTGAACCGCAGGTTGAAAAAGGCCCGATATCTATTAACCCATGAAGGATATTCCATCTCCGAAATAACCTACATGGTAGGCTTCGCTAGTCCTAATTATTTTTCAACGGTGTTTAAGGCTCAGTACAATTATACCCCAAGCGAGTTTAAACGAAAACAGGCGTTGTGAGTAACATGGAGAAATAATTGAGGCTGAGTATACTGTTTGTAAGATCTGTACCTCTATACGGCTAATGGATATAAATCTTTTAGACAATTTAAATTACAACTGACAATATCATATCAAACATGCATTTGAATCAAAAAAAGCAAAAACAACAAATATAATAATATAATATTCGATAAGCTTCAATGGACCTAATTAAGGATGCTGATTCTAAGGGTTACCTGAAAGTCAACCAATTTGGCTTTTTTACATAACAGTCATAAACGCTATTTCCTTCAGTTCATCCATGAAATAGTTCAGATTCAATCCAGTGTGGACTACCGCCGAACGATTATTGTTTAGCTGAACATAATTTAGGCCTCGCTTGAAACTGTGTTATTTTCTTTTTGAAGGCTAATAAAAAAACATTTAAATGACTTTATAAACATCTAACCTTCGATGATATAGTACAATATAAGATACAAACCTATCCCCAATCCTTATCCAAATAAATGTCAAGAATCCTATGTCTCTAATCAACATGATTTAAGGCTAAATCAAGATCGTCCTTACTCGCCCTGCAAGCATTGCGAGCTGTATTTGCAAAAGTATGCCGGGCATAATAAAATGTGATATTAGGAATTCCCGTAATCTCACGCAATTCCTTGATTCCTTTGCTAAGTGCAGTATCTAAGCCTAAGTTATTTTTATACTTTAATGGTAACAGTTCTACATATTGATTTAGTGATGGAAGCGGGACGTTCCTGACAGTCGGCGTTCGCCTTTGAATAGTGCCCAAATATACGAAAAAAGGTCATTCTCGATTGAAAATGACCTTTTTGATGTTTGTGGTATCAGCTGGGATCGAACCTTTAGTCGTAATCTATTGATTTTTAAATGCTTAAAAAGTATGTAATTTTAAAGGTTACCGATTAGGTATTGACTTTAAAATCGAAATTTAATCAGCAATCTGCACGCTATTAACGTTCTGCTTTGCAAAAATAAATAAAAAATTTTAACAGTAGATTGATATATAAATTAAAAATTGTTACTCCGAGTCGGAGTAAATCGGATAAGATCGTTTTGGGAAATAGTGAAATTGGGTCAGTTTAATCACCAAATAATAAATAACGATTATGGCAGCAGAGATTATTACGAAGGAGGACTTGCAGGAGTTCGAAGAGCGTTTAATTAATAAAATTATTTCAATCGTAGGCAAATCAACCGAAGAACCTCGAAAATGGTTAAAGAGTTACCAGGTTAAAAATCTGCTTAAAATTTCAACAAACACCTTGCAAACGTTAAGAGATAATGGTACACTCCCTTTTTCTAAAATAGGTGGTATACTTTACTATAAGTATGATGATATTCTGAAAATTTTGAATGATGTGGACAGAAGCAAGCGCTCGGTTTTTAATTAGTTGTGACTATTGTTTATATTGAGTTTTTTGTGATATTTTAGATTTGACTATCAATAAGAACATCGCTGGTTCGAGCCCAGGCTCAGGATGAAAATCTAATTTGAAGTAAGTTTCCTTATTTGTTCTGCAGCATTTTTATTATTTGGATTTAGCTGGATTGATTTTTTATAATTGGTGAGTGCCTCGGGTTTATTACCGGCTATCTCCAATACTTCTGCATAGCTATCATAGGCATTAGCACTGCCCGGATAGAGGATCGTATTCAATTTAAAGATATTAAGTGCTTCGGAAGTTTTCTTTTGATTCAACAACTGGTATCCCCAGGTGTTAAGTGAATTTTCTTCCAACCGGAAAGAAGTATCTCGTTTTTTTAAATAAGAAGCAACAGAAACAGCCTTATCAAAACCTTTTGTTAATAATTGGGCTCTTAATTTTTTAAGGTTCGGAGCTAAGCCAAAACCATTTGCCTCATGCATATCGGGGATATAGTACCCGGCGATTTCGTCGATGAACTGATCAGGGTTACCACCCATTAGATTGGTCAATACAACAATGGAAAGATCATCTTTTAGGTAAACAAACAGTGCAGACCTGCCGCCGCCTACCGGGCCTACAGCAGGATGCTCATCCCTGGTAACTGTTGGCCATCCCAAAGCATAACCATTGGTTAGTCCGTTAAATCCGCCTATTTTTCCATTATTCAGGATCGCCGGTTTCCACAGGGTTTCAATACTTGCTTTGTCCTTCAATAGCTTACCCTCTTTTAATGCAATAATCCAAGTAGCCATATCCCCAGCTGTAGACAATATACCAGCTGCGGTTCTAAAAAACAAAGGAAATTGGATATATGCTGTACCAGGCGTTTTGTTCATCGTAAATTGACCATCAACCATTTTGGTCATCCTATAAGCACCTGCAGTATTTGGAATGACGTCATAAGAGTCTCCGAACCGGGTTAAAGGCATGCCAGCCACTTTGAATTGTCTTTCTTCAATGAATTGAGTGAAATGCATGCCGCTTAATTTATTGATGATTTGGCCAAGCAATACATAACCTGTTTGGTTATAACTGAATTTTTCACCTCTATTAAATTCCATTGGCAAGGCTTTTACCTGTTTCAATGCAAGTTTTTCTATTCCATGTCCAAGTACCATTTCATCTTCGTCAAGTATATCGGGCAATCCGGAAGTATGCGTCAACACCTGTTGTAAAGTAATTTTTTGCCATGCAACAGGCAAGCTATCCAGGTACATGGATATAGGGTCTGTGATTTTGAGTTTTCCTTCCTCGGCCAATTGCATAATAGCCACACCTGTGAAGGCTTTTGTGATAGAGTTTATAGAAAAGATACTTTTATCGGTAGCAGCAATATTATATTCAAGATTAGCTGTACCATATGTTGTTGTTTTAATGATCTTGTTATTGTGTATTATAGCAAGTTGCAATGCAGGGATATGTTTCTGATGCATCTTTTGTTTAATAAACACATCAATGCTGTCGGATGTAAGGTTTTGTGCTTGCGAAGAAATTGGTGTGAGAAAAGCTGCAACTAAAAGGATTTTGATAGTATTTGTAAAGTTCATAAATATAAAGTATGCTTGTAAGATATCCGATTTTGCCCTATGTTACACCACGAAATAAGATTTTATTTTGGAATAGTGAATGGGTTTTTATGAACAAAAATCACGAAAATAATCTATGTTCAGCTAGATCTCGATGTTTTCACCGAATTATAAGAAAACAAAAAGCCGCTCAACTTTCGCAAAGAATCTTCGTAGGTCACACCGGAATTGACTACTGTCCTAAGCAATCTGTAATCCGTTCAAAATCATCAGTTGTTCAATCAAATGGTTCGAGTTATGTCCAGTCTGGGGAGCGAAATGGCTTTTACGATATCGTAAAAGCCATTTTTAATTTTATCCCATTTTTAAACCTGCGTTTAAGTGAAATAGGGGCACATTTTGGTTCAAGCCCATTCTCCTTACGGGCAGTGGGCAAATATATTAACGATTTTTTTATTTTAATTTACTGTTTTACAGGTAATTATTTGATTTTTTATAGTAGTTGATTTTCTGGAAGAAATTTAATGAGGACATTGCATTGCTATCCGCCCGATGCTAAACCCTGGTCCTGGCGGGAAATACTGGTCAAAGAGCCGGAGGGCACATCATGTGCCCTCCCTGTAGTTATGCTTTAGATACTTGCTATCCTGTTTAAATGCCAAATACAGTTGCCATGCTAATTTTTAGTCTTACCCATTTAATATTGATCGTAAAATACCAAACTTGCCTTCGCCAGGGTATTTTTATAAATCGTAAATCCGACGCCAGGAGGAAGGGTGCTCGCATTTAATCCCAGTTTATCGGTTTTAAGTGCATACACCGTTATAATATATTGGTGTATGCCTGTATTAGCAGGCGGGCAAGGCCCACCATACCCGCCAACACCAAAGTCGGTGAGAGATTGTATTGCACCTTTTGGAGCCAGGTTTGCCGAAATCTTTCCGGCATTTGTAACAAGCTCATTAACGTTAGCGGGAATATCGAAGATAATCCAATGCCACCAACCACTTCCGGTCGGCGCATCACTATCGTACATCGTAATAGCAAAGCTTTTAGTACCTGTCGGAGCGTTTGTCCATGAAAGCTGCGGAGATTGATTTTGACCGGTACAGCCGGCTCCATTCAGTCTTTCTTTCATGGTAGCCTGCCCCTGCAGGTCTTTACTATAAAGCGTAAATGTCTTCTGGGCAAAACCTGTAGCTGTGATTAGCAGGAAACAGATGATTAAACTTGTTCTTTTCATTTTAAATTGTCAAAGTGATCTGGGTGCTTAAATTGCAGGGTGTTACTTGTCTACAGATGGATTATTTCAAATTGGTTTTAAAGAAAGCTTCCAGCTTATCAAAAGGAATCAAATCTGTCCGGTCGTAAAGATCAACGTGTCCAGCATTTGGAATTACCATTAATTCCTTCGGCTCCGCAGCCCTTTTATATGCATCAAAGCTAAATTCCCTTGAATGGGCATTTGAACCGGTAATAAAAAGCATTGGGCGTGGCGAAATGGTTTCAATATCATCAAAAGGATAAAAATTCATAAATTTTACTTCCGCAGAATTGGTCCGGTTCTCTGTTTCCATCAGGGTACGTCCTTTTGGAATATGAATACCACGCTTTGTCCTGTAAAAATCATAGAATTCCTGGCGTACCGTATCAGCATCCGCAGGTAATTTTTCCGGCAGATAGTTCATATAATTGGGTTTCCCGCCTAAGAAATCAGCATAACGCTGCTCTGCCGCCGCCGCCAGGAATTGTCTGCGCTGTTCAAGCGTTTGTGACTTGTTTAGCCCATTGCGAGTGACAGCACCCATATCATACATACTCACGGTTGCAATTGCTTTTAGCCGCGGATCGATTTTAGCTGCACTAACGACAAAACTTCCGCTGCCGCAAATTCCGATAATGCCAATACGCTCTTTGTCAATAAACGACCGTGTGCCCAAAAAGTCGACCGCAGCACTAAAGTCCTCGGCATATACATCCGGCAAGACCGCATTAATCGGTTTACCCTCACTTTCTCCCCAAAAGGATAGATCGATGGCCAGTGTAATAAATCCACGGTCTGCCAGCGTAGAGGCGTACACATCCGCACCCTGTTCTTTAACAGCACCCATTGGATGGCCTACGATGATGGCGGGCTGCTTTTGCTTCTGATCGAGATTTTTAGGAATAAAAAGGTGGCCTACAACCTCCATTTGATACTGGTTTAAAAAAGAAACCCGGTATAAATTTACCTTATCGCTTACCTTAAAGGTAGTAAAGCCTGTTGCTGAGATCTGTTCCATTTTTGATTTGTCTTTTTGTGTTTGTGCCTGTATATGTCCTGTCATCATCATAGAGAACAGCACTATTCCTGCTAAGTATTTCATTGGTCTATGTGTTTAATTATTTATATTATTTGTTTTCTCTTTTCTTAAAGGCCAGCATAGCGGCCAGGGCAGCGACGAACGTAAAAACAGCGCTGGCAAAGAAAACGCCTTTAACGCCGGTGTGATCCACCATGATTCCGCCTGATGCCGCACCCGTTGTTATAGCAAGTTGAATAATCGCGATTTGTAAGCCGCCGCCACTTTCAGTTTCATCGGGTACCGCACGTGTCAGCCACGCCGTCCAGCCAACCTGGATTACCCCTAAAAACATTCCCCACAATGCTGTCAATAAGAAGGCGACTATAGTGATATGACCTAAAACTGGCAGAAGAACAGCTATGCCGCACATTAAAAATGGCATAAGGATCAGAGAGCGTTGTAAGCTCCACTCAAAAAGGTATTTCGATAGTACTGTTCCAATAAGATTCGCGACACCGAACCCCAAGAGCAAAACGGAAAGCTGGTCATTATCAACACCGGTAACTTTCTCCAGGAATGGACGCAGGTAAGTAAATAACGATGCATAGCCGATAAACATGAAGAACGTCCCCAGCATACCGCCTTTGACACCCGGGCGTTTCAGCAGTTTTAACACGGAACTTAAACCGGGCGGGTTTTGTGTTGGCATCGAAGGTAGCGTTGCGACCTGCCAGACCAGCGCACCTACACTTAGTCCTGATACAATCAAAAAAACGTTTCGCCAACCGAGCAGCGTTCCCAAATAGCTTCCCAATGGTGCCGCCGCTACGGTGGCAACAGATACTGCCCCAAATATGATGGAGAGCGCTCTGGGAACCAATTTAGGTGGTACCAGGCGCATAGTTGTCGCTGCGGCCATACCCCAGAATCCGCCCAGGCCAACCCCTAATAAAATTCGCCCAGTCAGCAAAAAAGTAAAATTCGGTGAGAGCGCTACCAAAAGGTTGGATAGGACCTGCAACACGCAAAATGCTAAAAGTATCCATCGCCTGTCCGTTTTTTTAGTTAACGCACCCGTAAACAGGCTTGAGGCCATGGCAACTATTGCCGTAACCGATATTGCCTGGCCGGCTGTTCCCTCGCTTACATTTAGGCTTTTAGCCATTGGGGTCAGCAAACTGACCGGCAAGAACTCCGAAATGATCAGACAAGCCACACCCAGAGATATCGCGTACACTGCGTTCCAGGATGGCTGGAGATCTGCAACAGACGTATCAAATTTTAATTCCGGACTTTCCTTTCCTGCGATGTTCATAGCATCTGATTTGTTTTTCAGATGCAAAAGTACTGAAGGTGCTGCCGCCCAAGTTAAAAGATTTCAAACCAATACTTAAGAATTTCAAATCTCGGACGCCCGGAAATTGCGGGGATTCGTGCCTGCTAATTTTTTAAAGAAGTTGTTGAAGTAAGAAGGATAGTCAAAGCCGAGGGCATAGGCGATGTCCGAAATGTTCCAATCGGTATGCTGCAGCATGGCCTTGGCCTCATGAAGTACCCGTTCGGATATGTGCGCTGTCGTTGACTTCCCGGTAATTTCATTAACTGACCGGTTGAGATAGTTGACATGGACATTTAGATTCCTGGCATAATCCTGTGCGGTCTTCAATTGCAGGGAACGGTCAGCCGTTTCTATCGGAAACTGACGTTCAAGCAATTCAAGAAAAACCGATGTGATGCGGGACGCCGCATTTTTATGCTGATCAAAGTTCTCTGAAGGCTGTAATTTAAGTGCCTCATGTATGATAAGATTGATATAATTACGAATCAGGTCATCTTTGTAAACATAATCTGTGCGTTGTTCTTCTATCATTTTCAGAAAGATGGTATTTAAAAAATCCCGCTGCTGATGATTAATTTTTAAAACCGGCGTACCGCCAATCTTAAAAAACGGGGATTGTTGTAAGCTTTCGGAGCGCTCAGAAATCTTTAAAAAATCTTCAGAAAAAAGACAGGTATAACCGACATAAGTGGTTGAAAACGTCTCCCAGGAATAAGGAATATGGGGATTGCCAAAAAACAACACCGTGTCATTGGCTTCAAAGCTTCTGTCAGCATAATGAATAATACTTTTGCCGGTCGTTAAGCAAATTTTATAAAAGTCTTTCCGGCTGTAAATGCGTGTGGCGTTACTGTCTTCTTCAATTTTGAATATATTAAAGCCTTTTAGTTTAAGTTCCTTGTTAAATTCCGAAACTGCGCGAGGCGTTTGATCTTTCATGCACAAAATTATAAAATTCAAACCTGGATGTCAAGCAACTTATGCTGAACATTTAGAACTGTGTAGGCGATTAAGGATTTGATGCGCAAGAAACTATTTCTGGATTGAACAATCCATACCTTCGTTAGGGGTGTATTTTATGTTTTTGTTTTTTTCTGCCGTTTCTTTTCCCCATTCAGCGATGGATTTAAGTAAAGGAATAAGAGATTTGCCAAAATCTGTCAATTCATAATCTACTTTCAACCGTGTAAATATTGTTAGCCCTGGGCCAACAGATACCCCTAACTATTCTAAACTTGGTTTCCCTGAAGAAGCGGTAGGTCAATTTAAAGCGCACTATGCTTCCAGCACCGCCGTAAAGAGAATGGGAAGTGCTGACGAAATTGCCAAAGTAGTTATATTCTTAGCTTCCGAAGATGCAAGTTTTATTACAGGATGCGAACTGATTGCCGACGGCGGTTTTATAAATTATGCGCTGAAATAATCAGCACTAACAAATCAAAGCAAACCTAAAAGCGGCGACTTCCGCTTTTAGAGCTTTTCGCTCTACAAAATAAAATAGTGATTTAAAGAAATCATACGATCAATATTAATTTAGAATAAGAGTTCAGTGTTCTCATCAATCAGCATTCGGCTACTTTGTGTCAGATCTTTCATTTTTTTAAATTTTTATCTTTGGACGGAAAGTCCGGGGAAGGCGGCAACAAAATAGAGATACGTGTGGCCACCGGCCAGTTAAACAGCTTTATAGGAAAGGCAAAAAGCGGGGATCAACGATACCTGCAGTTTAAAGCCAGTGATGACCAGGTGATGTCGGCAGGGCTAATCGGACCTGTAACAATTAGACCCGCTATTAATGTAAAACGATGAAGATTGTAGCGGAAGTCAATTTATTATTGTGCTCTTTACAGCTCGGCTTAGGCGGCTTATGATGTTTACATGAGGTATTAATATCATTTTCCATGCCTCATGTCATTCGCCGGATTAAAAACTTCTCAGTTTATCATCTAAAAAATCTTAATTGCCAATAGTTTTAAGTCATCCAAAAAGCAATGCAATATCCTTGTCGAATCTCTTAAGCAACTTTTAGTTCGTTCAATAACTTTAGCTGGTGAATCAAGTGGTTCGAATTATGTCCAGTCTGGAGCCAGAATGGGCAAGCACCAAAAAACGGTCGTTTGGTCTTCTTTTTTACCTTTTATTTCGCTGTTATCAAGTAGATACAAGAGTATAATTCACTTGTAAAAGCGGTTCGATGTTGCAATTCTTCGAAAGTGAATTTTTGGGGGTACATCGAACCGATTAATTGCCTCTTGTTATAACTTTCTGATTTTTAATAGATTGTATTTGATTTTGGTTAACGTGCTCATCGCCGGTCTAAGTAGCGGTTCAATATTCGCAGTTGCCGCAAACAATGATTTCACTCACACGAATTTGTTCATAGGTATAAACGGTTTTGCACAGTTTTCGTTCCTGGATAACCGCGAAAATTTGCCTATTGACTTAGATGTTAATTTCAATGAAATGACTGATTTCTATTCCCATTATACGGAAGTTAAAAGAAATTATGTATATCAACAAACCAATTATGTGTATGTGTGCCTAAGCCGAGTAACTGGAAAACTGTTTTTAGTTAGGGAAGGTGATTTTAAGAAAACCTCAGACATTAACTCCCAAGGGGCGATGTTGAACTTCTACAGAACTATTGAAAAATATTGGACTGTTTATTTATCGGATAGGTTAGAAAGTGATTTGCAAAGAGATGCTCATATATTATTTTCACTTTATTCTCACGAAAAAAACATTTTCCAAAAGTACATTAAAGTAGTTATCGGTTTTATTACATTTATTAAGCCAACTGGACGGGAGTTTACTTACAAATTTAATGATATAAAAAAAATGTATTCAAAAGAAGGTGAATTACGAATTCAACATAAATTTTGAAACAACTATGTTTTTCTTCAAATCGGGAAACGAAGATGTTATACCAATGGTAAACCTGTGTAATAGATTCTTTTTTTTTTAAAGCAGTTAGGCTATTCAATTTAGTTAGTAATGAGCTTGCCATTAATGAAGACGGCGGAAATAAAAGACCTATCCTGAGCATGATCACAAAAGAAAAATTATTAATAAATCTTCATACTTTAAAGGGACGTATAGCCCGAAAGCCCGCGGTTTATACCACAGATTTTCCAAAGACAATGAAAGAGGGCTTATATAGATTTAATCAAACAATAATTGCCATGAGAATATTCCAGACCATTTTTTTTCTGCTGATCTTCGTATCTCCTTTAATCGCCAATTGCCAAATGGCCCCTCTAATAACACCGCGTATGCGTGTAATCATAGACAATGATTTTGGCGGTGATCCGGACGGTCTTTTCCAATTAACACACCTGCTGTTGTCGCCATCGGTTGAGATAAGGGCTATTATCGGTACGCACCTAAATGCCCGCGATGGTTTCGACCCTTCTAAAACACAGGCGGATAACGCTGCAAAAAAAGCGCATGAATTATTGTCGGTGATGAAAATGGATGGGAAGATCCCGCTTATAGCCGGATCCAATACCGGCATGCCAAACGACAGCACGCCGGTAAAAAGCGATGCCGTTGATTTTATTCTAAAGGAAGCATTACGCACCGATACCAAGTTGCCATTATATGTGTTATGCGGCGCCGGGCTTACCGAAATTGCTTCGGCGGCATTAACCAAACCGGAAATTGCTGAAAAGCTAACACTAATATGGATCGGCGGCGCTGAGTACAGCGGTCTTGCCTTACCTCCACCCAATGGTTCGGCAGTAGAGTATAACCTGAATATCGATATTTTTGCCGCAAGAGCTTTATTTAACCGCAGCCAGGTAAATTTATGGCAGGTGCCGCGAAATGTTTACCGGCAAGCATTAATATCTTATGCGGAATTGGCAACGCGGATCAAACCAAATGGAGAGATCGGCAAGTACCTTTTCAACACCCTTGAGAATTTGATAGGAAGACTGCAAAAATACAAGTTTAATATCGGCGAAACCTATGTGCTGGGGGATAGCCCGTTGGTTTTGCTAACCGCTCTTCAATCATCGTTCGAGGCCGATCCGTCATCAAGTGATTACATGAACAATCCTTGCCCCATCATTACGAGCTCAGGTGTTTACCAATCAAATCCCAGCGGAAGAAAAATTAGGGTATATCAGCATATCGACACCCGGTTAATGTTCGGCGATTTTTTTTCGAAACTGGAATTGTTTAAAAACTGAGACATATAAAAATGAATTTTTTGAGAACGCTGTCGAACTGAAATCTGTTTAACATGACGATAGTCTCTGAGTGGACATTCCGAAGCCCTTGATCACCATGTATGGAAATAACGAACCATTTGTTCTGCAACACTTTGATCATATTAATTCATTGATCAATAATTGTAATTCTCTAAAAGTGATAATACAAATCGGTGCTTCACATTGCACGGAATCGCCTGGTCAAGCCTCCCAGAATATCCAGACAAAGCTGGAAAGAGCATAACGGATTGTTTTTTGAGCACGAAGGTAGCCACGCTGTAAGATTGGGTGACTGGAAATTAGTATCGCAACGACCTGAGAATAAATGGAATCAGTACTGACCGCTCCAAATTAAATGACTTGAGCGCCAAATATCCTCAAAAAGTAGCTGAACTCGAAGCAATGTACAGCGCCTGGGCCACCCGGGTAGGTATGGTGGAATTTGATAAATTATCAAAATCAAAGGTGAATAATTTAATAAGGTAGTAAGTAAGTCAAGTGTCAATACTAACCATACCCAAGTTAAAAGAGAATGCTTTTTCGCAGCGGATCAGCTTCGGGCGAAAGCAGGCAGAACGATGGTGGGTATGTGTAATGGAAAGGGCATAGCAAGTTTTTGCAGAAGTGGGGGTAAGAGCGGCGAAGCGGGGCAAAATAATTGCAGCCCGTGGTTCAGTCCGGTTTGCAGGCAAAGGCTTGAGCGCAAAGAAGCCTTTCTGCTGCAAGCCTTTTTGGTTACATTTTTGGCTAAAAAAGTAACTGGCTCTCGCGCGGCCAAGAGCGCGACGAAGTAAGTTCATTGACCAAAGATAGTTACCTGCACGTCTTGGACTGCTTTGTTCCTCGATATGTCATTTTAATCCTGATTTAAAATAGAAACTCGGTGCGGCTTTCAGACCGCTCAAAATTTGCGCAAACGTTTCTGGGAACGTTTGCACGTTTTTAGTTAGCCAAATCCTTTTTTTTTTTGCTGTCAGCCACTAATCTTGTTTAGGATTTAACGGTCCTTCCAATTATAAGGCGAGAAATAGCTGTGTTAAAATAAAAACATGTCGGTAATAAAAATAAGGTTTGGGATAGCGGTTTTGCTTTTGGCAGGTTGCTTTACATCGCGGGCGCAGGTTCAGCAATATTCCTGGCAGCATTTGCCGCAGGCAGGTAAGCCCGTGTTTAAAAAGGATACCATCAATATTTTAAAATATGGAGCTAAGGCAGATGGCCTTACGCTAAATACAACCAGCATCAACAAAGCAATTGCCGCATGTAGTGCAAAGGGCGGCGGTGTGGTGCTCATTCCGCAGGGTTTGTGGTTAACTGGTCCGCTGGTTATGAAAAGCAATGTAAACCTGCATGTAAGCCGTGCAGCGCTGTTGCAGTTTACTAACGATAAAAGCCAGTATAAACTGGTTGAAGGCAATTATGAAGGCCATGTCGCGGTGCGTAATGAATCGCCGGTATCCGGTACTAATCTTACAAATATTGCTATTACCGGTGAGGGGATCATTGACGGGCACGGCGAGGCCTGGCGGGCGGTCAGTAAAGACAGGCTCACCGCAGCCGAATGGAATAAGCTCGTAGCATCGGGCGGTATAGTGAGCGAAAATGGCAGATCGTGGTATCCATCCCAAAGCTATGTTAAAGGGCTCAAAACTCCGGGAGCAGGTGTAATAGGTAATGGAAAAACCCTCAGGGACAATGAACCTTTTAAAGACTTTTTCCGGCCTAATATGCTGGTGCTTACCAACTGTAAAAAAGTATTGCTGCAGGGTGTTACTTTACAAAATTCGCCCGCCTGGGATATTCACACTTTATTATGCGAAGACCTTACTGTACAGAATGTAAGGGTTAGAAATCCCTGGAACGCGCAGAATGGTGATGGCATTGATGTGGAATCCTGCCGGAATGTTTTGATTGAAGGGAGCACTTTTGATGCGGGCGATGATGGCATCTGCATCAAATCGGGCAGGGACGAAGAGGGCCGTAAACGAGGCAGGCCAACCGAAAATGTAATCGTAAGGGATAATGTGATTTATCGCGCCCATGGTGGTTTTGTAATAGGCAGTGAAATGTCGGGCGGGGGGCGTAATATTTTCGTGTCTGACTGTACATTCATTGGTACGGATATCGGTTTGCGTTTTAAAACCACGCGCGGCCGCGGAGGTATGGTTGAAAATATCTTCATCAAAAATATCAGCATGAGGGATATTGCCCATGAGGCCATTCTTTTTGATATGTACTACAGTGGTAAATCGCCGGGCGAATCAGATGATGTAAACAATCAGACCGTTGTGGCGGTAACAGAAGCTACACCCTCATTTCGCAAGTTTTATGTGGACAATGTGGTTTGTAACGGTGCCGAAAAAGCGCTCATGATCAGGGGATTGCCGGAAATGGGGATTAAAGACATCCACATCGAAAACAGCACTTTCAAAACTGTTAAAGGTGCCGATGTAATAGAGGCACAGAATATTTTCTTAAAAAATATCTGCTTCAAAAGCAAAGAAACCAGTCCGCTCATCAATATTCAAAACAGCAGCAGCGTAACTTTTAACCATATTACCTATGGCGATACCAGGCTGCTGTTCAGGATCGCCGGGAAAAAGTCGCAGCAAATTAAATTGCTTGATACGGATGCCTCAAAGGCAAAAAACAAAGTTGAGTTTGTTTCAGGCGCAGCAGAAAGCACGCTAACCAGTTCAAAATAATGAATGGCGAAACAAAGATTGTGGCTGATTGAAAAAATACATTGAACAACACCTGTGCCGGGAATGATAACCGGATGTAACATTGATAAAATGAGCTATATGATGAAGAAAATATTGATGCTATGTGCTTTCCTGCCTGCAGGAATTGGGCTCAGGGCACAAACACAGCCATGGTCGCAGCGGATGGCTAACACCGCTATTTGTATTTGGAAAGATTCGTTGCCGGGAACTAATTGGTCGTATGATCAGGGGATCGTTTTACAGGGACTGCAAAGCGTTTGGCAGCAATCGGCAAAAGGCGAATATTTTAGTTATATCCAAAAATCAATGGATAGGTATGTAGGCACAGACGGAACCATCCGCACTTATAAGGCCAATGATTATACTTTGGATAATATCCTTTCGGGCCGAAGTTTGTTGTTTCTGCACCAGGTATCAGGTGCCGAAAAGTACTATAAAGCAGCTTCACTACTTCGTAAGCAATTAAATGGGCAGCCCAAAACAGCTGAAGGAGGCTTCTGGCATAAAAAAAGATATCCCAATCAAATGTGGCTGGATGGCTTATATATGGCCGAACCTTTTTATGCAGAATACGCATCGGTTTACCATGAGGATGTCGATTTTGACCAGGTAGCCGATCAGTTTATCTGGATGGAGCAACATGCGCGGGATAGCAAAACAGGGTTGTTGTATCATGCCTGGGATGAAAGTAAAAAGGAGCGCTGGGCAAATCCTCAAACTGGCCTGTCGGCAAGTTTATGGGCCCGTGCCAATGGTTGGTATGCCATGGCACTGGTTGATGTGTTACCCTATTTTCCGACCAATCACCCTAAACGTGCCGCGCTGCTCGCCATTTTGAACCGCCTTGTTGTGGCGATACAAGGTAGCCAGGATAAAAACTCGGGTTTGTGGTACCAGGTGCTTGATAAGGGGGGCAAAAAAGGTAATTATTTGGAAGCATCCGCATCTTGTATGTTTGTTTATACGCTGGCTAAAGGTGTAAGGGAAGGCTATTTGCCTCGAAAGTATTTACCGGCAGCCCGGAAATCATATGATGGCATTATCAAAAATTTCATCGAAATAGATGCTGATGGGCAGGTAAACTTTAACGGCACGGCAGGCGCTGTTGGTGTTGGTGGTGAGCCATACCGCGACGGTAGTTACGAATACTACACCGGCGTAAAAACTGTTACTAACGAAACCAAAGGTGTAGGCGCTTTTATGTTAGCAAGTGTGGAGATGGAGCGCCTAACTAACCTGAATTTAGGCAAAGGAAAAACCGTGCTTTTGGACAGCTATTTTAATAATGAGCATCACAATGATGTTACCGGCAAAAGTATCCCGTTCCATTACAAATGGGAGGAGCAAGATAACAATGGCTTTTCGTTTTTAGGGCAGATCTTTAACAATTACGGTCTGCAAACCAAAACTTTAAATGAAGCGCCGGATGCGAATAACCTCAAAAAGGCAGCAGCCTATGTTATTGTTGATCCCGATATCCCAAAGGAAAACCCTGATGCTAAATATATTGAAGAACCGCATGTTAAATCGATTAGCAACTGGGTGAAAAATGGCGGGGTATTGGTTGTATTAAACAACGATACGGGCAATGCCGAGTTTGTGCACCTGAACAAACTGATGGCAAAATTTGGTATTAGTTTTAACCTAAATAGTGTTAACAGGGTAGTAGGGCGCAACTTTGAACAAGGGGCAATTAATATTTCCGCCGGCAATTCCATCTTTAAAACGGCGCGCAAGGTTTACATCAAGGAGTTGAGTACGTTGCAGCTAACTAATGCCGCTGTTCCACAATTAATCAATGGTAAAGATATCATTGTAGCTACTGCCAAATATGGCAAGGGCACCGTGTTTGCAGTTGGCGATCCCTGGTTTTATAACGAATATACAGACGGCCGGAAACTGCCTCCCGAATATGACAATTTTAAAGCAGCCAACGATTTAGTAAGCTGGTTGGTTAAACAAATCCCTCAAACAAAAAAATAGCAACTTCATTACAACCCATAAGCACATGATATTATCACGATATAACCTAAACAAAACAACTGTACCGGCAACTGAATTACCGCCTGCTAATGTATTCGATCTGCCCGAAAAAGTGCTGCAGTTCGGAACGGGGGTATTACTGCGAGGCCTTCCCGATTACTTTATCGATAAAGCTAATCGTGCCGGGATCTTCAACGGCAGGGTAGCGGTTGTTAAATCTACCGATAAAGGCTCAACTACTGATTTTGATATGCAGGATGGTTTGTACACCATTTACTCCAAGGGGATTGAAAACGGCGAAGAGGTTAATGAGCAGGTGATCTGTTCGGCAATCAGCCGCGTGCTTTCTGCTTCAAGCGAGTGGGAGGAGATTTTGGAAATAGCCCGCAGTAAAGATTTACAGGTAGTGATCTCTAACACAACTGAAGTGGGTATCCAACTGGTGAAGGAAGATGTGCGCAAACATCCGCCGGCATCATTTCCCGGCAAATTGCTGGCTATATTGTATGAGCGCTATAGGGCATTTGACGGAAGGCCTGATACCGGTTTGGTGATCATCCCAACCGAGCTGATCATCGATAACGGCAAAAAACTGGAATCCATTGTGCTGGAACTTGCGCATTTGAATAAACTGGAGCCCACTTTTATGGACTGGCTGGAAAGCAGCAATAGTTTTTGCAATTCGCTGGTGGACAGGATAGTGCCCGGCAGACCAGATCAGCAAATGAGCGACGCCATGGAAGCCGAGCGCGGTTATACCGATAACCTTAGTATCATGTCTGAAACTTATAGTCTTTGGGTTATCCAGGGCGATGAAAAAATTGCCGAAGTATTATCTTTTGCCCAGGCAGATAAAGGCGTGGTAATCACGCCTGATATTGAATTGTTCAGGGAGTTAAAACTCCGGTTGCTTAACGGTACGCATACACTGAGCTGTGCCGTAGCTTATCTTTCAGGTTTTAAAACGGTAAAGGAAGCAATGGACGATGCCCATTTTACAAAGTTCATTACCCAGCTCATGTTTACCGAGATCATGCCGTCCATCCCTTATCAGATTGATGAAGATGTAGCCCGCGATTTTGGTAATAAGGTGCTCGACAGGTTTCGCAATCCGAACATCAGGCACGAATGGTTAAGCATTTCGGTGCAGTACGCCACTAAAATTAAAATGAGGGTTATTCCGTTATTATTAAACTATTACAAACAAAATAATAGAGCACCTCAATTGATGGCCCTTGGTTTCGCGGCTTTTATCCGCTTTATGCAAATTACCGAAATTGCCGATGGTAAGTACACCGGAACAGCGTATTCAGAGAATTATGCGGTAACTGATGACCAGGCACCCACTTTAAGCAAAGCATGGAACGCTGCCGATGTCGAAACAGCCATAGCCTCTATCCTTAAAAATAAAGGCCTTTGGGATGCCGATCTGACAACGTTATCCGGCTTTACGGAAGCGGTGACAGCGCAGTTTAAGCTTATTAACAAACATGGAAAACTGGAAATAAGTGCTATTTAAACAGGAAGAGTGATGAAACAGAATATATTAAAAATACATCCTGCCGATAATGTACTGGTAGCATTGACCGATCTACAGGCCGGCGAGCAGGTTACTTACAAAGGTGAAAGTTATACAGTAAAGGAACCAGTACCGGCTAAACATAAGTTTGCCATTGTGGAAATCCCTGAAGGGGGCGAGATCATCATGTATGGGGTATTGGTAGGTAAGGCTCAAAGTCCGATAGCGGTTGGCGGTTTGCTTAGTACTGCCAATGTAAAACACGCGGCAAACAGCTTTTTAACAGGCCAAAGCCATACCGATTGGCACAAGCCGGATATTAGTAAATGGGAAGGCAAAACATTTAACGGCTATCCCCGGGGCGATGGCAGCGTAGGCACCGCAAATTACTGGCTGGTTGTGCCGATGGTGTTTTGCGAAAATCGTAACATTGAAGTATTGCAGGAAGCTTTGGTTAAACCTTTAGGCTATGGCCGAAAAAAAACATACGAGATCAAGGCACAGGAGTTGATTGGCAAAATAAAGGCGGGGGCAGAGATAGATGAGGTTTTATATACTGAAATAGGCAGTGATACCGCGCAAAGCGCAGGCAACAAGGTTTTCCCTAACGTTGACGGCATTAAGTTTTTAACGCATACCGGTGGTTGCGGCGGTACCCGTCAGGACTCGACTGCGCTTTGCGGTTTGCTGGCTGGTTATATTACCCATCCGAACGTAGCCGGGGCAACGGTTTTGAGTTTAGGCTGTCAGAATGCCGAGGTGAAAACTTTGCAGGAAGAGATCAACAAACGCTCACCACAGTTTGACAAACCCTTATATATTTTAGATCAACAGAAAACGGGCAAGGAGGCCGATTTGATGGAACTGGCGATCAGGCAAACACTTGCTGGCTTGATGCAGGCCAATCAGTATACCCGTAAACCGGCTGCTTTAAGTAAGCTGACCATTGGGTTGGAGTGCGGCGGTTCAGATGGCTTCTCGGGCATTTCGGCAAACCCAGCTATCGGTTACACTTCGGATCTACTGGTAGCTTTGGGTGGTTCCGTTATTTTGGCCGAGTTTCCGGAACTATGTGGCGTGGAGCAAAACCTTATTGACCGTTGCCTGGATAAAACCAAGGCCGAACGCTTTGCCGATCTGGTACGTACCTACAGTCAACGCGCCGAGGAAGCCGGTTCAGGCTTTTACATGAACCCATCGCCGGGCAATATTAAAGATGGTTTGATCACCGATGCTATCAAATCTGCCGGGGCGGCTAAAAAAGGAGGTACATCGCCGGTGGCCGATGTGTTAGATTATCCCGAAAAAGTAACACAGCCGGGTCTTAATTTACTATGCACGCCGGGTAATGATGTGGAATCAACCACAGCCGAAGTTGGCTCGGGTGCCAACATCGTACTGTTTACCACCGGCCTGGGAACACCTACCGGTAACCCGATAGCCCCGGTTGTAAAAATTGCGACCAACACCACGTTATTTAACCGTATGAGCGATATTATCGACATCAACACCGGTACTATTGTGGAGGGCGATGAAACCATTGAACAAGCAGGAGAACGCATTTTGGACTATGTTGTAAAAGTGGCGAGCGGAGAAATTGAAGTCCACGCGGTACGTCACGGACAGGATGATTTTATCCCGTGGAAAAGAGGAGTTTCGCTTTAAATTGCATATTTACTTTTTCCACCCGTGTGCGTGTCCCCACAAACACCCATAGAAAGGTGTTGAGGGGTATGTGGAATGAAGAGAGTTAGAAGGAAGAAATAGCCAAAATAAAAAGCACCAAGTTTCCGTGAGGACACGGAAACAGGAGAGAAATATGACGAAAAACTGATGAAAATACTAACCTGTACCACACCCGGTCAGCTGGAATACGGCAATGCCGATATGCCGCAATTAAAACCGGGTTATTCGTTGCTCAAAATAAAACGCATAGGCATTTGCGGTACCGATTTGCACGCTTTTGAAGGGACACAACCTTTTTTTAGCTACCCACGAATTTTAGGCCACGAGCTTGCAGCCGAGCTGGTTGAAGCCGGCGATGCCCAAGGTTTTGGAATGGGTGAATCTGTTACTTTTATTCCGTATTTCAATTGTGGGCATTGTATTGCCTGCCGCTCCGGTAAATCAAACTGCTGTGTAAATATCCGGGTTTGCGGTGTACATACCGATGGTGGCATGGCCGAATACCTGCAGGTTCCATCGCATTTACTGGTTCATGGCGAGGGATTGAGTTTTGATGAACTGGCATTGGTTGAACCGCTGGCAATAGGCACTCATGGCGTGAGACGTGCCGACGTAAAACCGTCCGAGTTCGTATTGGTTATCGGTGCAGGTCCAATAGGCTTAGGTATTATCGAATTTGCCCGAATTGCCGGTGCAAAGGTCATAGCTGCCGACGTAAATGAACAACGCCTTAACTTTTGCCGTGAAAACCTGAAAGTCGATTATACCATCAACGTAAAGAACGAAGATGTAGCCGAACGCCTGAAAGAGATCACCAATGGCGAGATGCCTACGGTGATTATCGATGCAACCGGCAATCAAAGAGCTATAAACGGTGCGTTCCTGTACCTGGCGCATGGCGGCAGGTACGTGCTGGTTGGCTTGCAGCGTGACGAGATCATTGTAAGTCACCCCGAATTTCATAAGCGAGAATCTACCTTAATGAGCAGCCGTAACGCCACCCGCGAGGATTTTGAGCATGTGATTCGTTCCATGAAAAGCGGACTGGTAAACCCGCAAACGTATATCACCCACCGGGTGACATTCGATGAAGTAAAAGATCAGTTTGAAAGCTGGCTTAACCCCGCCAACGGAGTTATAAAAGCAATTGTGGAGGTATAAGTGATAATGAAAAGGGCGTTTTTGATCGGCTTGTTTTTTTGCATTGTGGTAAATGCTTTCGCACAGCAAAAGCATGTGCTGAGTTTTGAAAAGCTAAAAACCTACGTAAACGGTTTTAATAAAATAGATACCGAAACGGTAAAGAATTACATTACCAATGACCATGCCTACGAATGGCTTGTCAAAAATGTTCCTTTGTTTGAATGTCCCGATTCGGCAATTCAGAAGATCTATTATTACCGCTGGTGGACGTTCAGGAAACACCTCAAACAAACGCCCGACGGCTTTATTTTTACCGAATTCATAACCCCGGTAAGTTTTACGGGCGTTTATAATAGTTCAAGCAGCGCTCTCGGTCACCAGGTTTATGAGGGGCGC
>Ga0207671_10001875_pt1 | contig 23385 bp, 30 predicted proteins | sample KBSC24metaG_FD_184352 | JGI IMG/M metagenome (GOLD analysis project Ga0207671, IMG submission 184352) | Corn rhizosphere microbial communities from Kellogg Biological Station, Michigan, USA - KBS C2-4 metaG (SPAdes) (version 2) | ecosystem: Host-associated > Plants > Roots > Rhizosphere > Soil... | reverse complement strand
CCTTCGCTCTGCAGACGCATGAGCGCTTCGCGCACGGGCGTGCGCGAGACCTGCAGCCGCTCGGCCACGTCGTTCTCGGCAAAGCGGTCGCCGGGCAGCAGGCGGAAGGCGTAGATGTCATCGCGCAGGCTGGCATAGACCGTGTCGGTGAGCTTGCCGGCACGGCGGGTGGCGAGATCGGCGGGCGCTTGGCTGGACGTCATGAAGGAAGTGGCTGGGCGGGTGGACGGGGTTGGCGGCTATCTTAACGCGGGGGTGGGGGCGGATGGAAGACGGACAATCCTGCCAGTGCAACAGCGGCGGCCTTCTGGGCAGGGTATGAGGTATGCAGAAATAGTGCTTGAGGCACTATTCTTCCTTGCATATCATCTCAACGAGTTCTGAAAAGAAAGGATCCTCGATGCGGCCCTCTGTTGTGCTTGACATGAAGCGAAGCGCGGTGCGCGAAGCGGTAAGCCGCTTCCGCACGGCCAATCCACGCGTCTTCGGTTCGGTACTGCACGGCACCGACCGCGAGGGCAGCGACATCGATCTGCTGGTCGATGCGCTGCCGGGTGCCACGCTGTTCGACCTGGGCGGCCTGCAGGATGAGCTGGAAGCCTTGCTGGGCCTGCATGTCGATCTGTTGACCCCCGGCGATCTGCCACCGAAGTTCCGGGCGCAGGTGCTCGCGGAGGCCAGACCGGTATGAGCGTGAACCGCTTGACTGACTACCTGGACCACATGCAGCAGGCTGCCAGCGATGCCTGCAGCTTCGTGAAGGGCACGTCCAAAGCGGAATTCGTTGACGACAAACGAACCCAGCAGGCCGTCATCATGAGCCTCATCATCATCGGTGAGGCCTCCACGAAGGTGATGGACCGCTATCCCGAGTTCGCGCAGGCACATGCTGAAGTACCCTGGCGCAGTATGCGCGGCATGCGCAACCGCATTGCCCACGGCTACTTTGACATCAATCTCGACGTGGTATGGGATACCGTGCAGACGGCTCTGCCGGAGCTGCTGAAGCTGCTGCCCGAGGCGCGCAAGAGTGCGCAAGTCCAAGAAGGCCAGCAGTAAAACCGCGTCAGCCAAGACGCCTGAGGCTGGCGGTCTTCGCCAACGGAAGTGACTTACGAAACTTCGCGAGTGCATTGCGGGCCTTGCCTACTCTGTTCCTGCCTTACTTTTTCTGTGAATGCTTCGTGCCGCGTGTGCCCAGCACGGTAATACGCTGCTTGGGCGAAGGTTCGGCCAACTCACGCGCAATGAAATCCACAAAGCTGCGCACCCGCGTCGACAGCTGCTGGCGCTGCGAATACACCGCAAAGATATCCGCATTGGGCGTCTGCCAGCCCGGCAGCACCTGCACCAGTCGCCCCTGTTCCAGATAGCTGCGGATATCCCACTCGGCACGCATGAGGATGCCGTGCCCATCCAGCGCCCACTTCACCGCGATCTCGCCGTCATTGGTGGTGAGGTTGCCGCGGATCTTGACCGTCTCCGTTTTGCGCGAAGCACCGCTGCCCGAAGACAGCTTCCACACCCCATAAGCCTCGTCACCCTGGCGGATGCCCACGCAATTGTGTTTGGCCAGGTCATGCGGCGTCTGCGGCATGCCCCTGCGCCTGAGATAGTCCGGCGAAGCGCACAGCAGGCGCGCATTGGACGCCAGCCGCCGCGCTACCACCCGGGTATCGGGCGGCTCGCCGAAGCGGATGCAGACATCGAAACTGTCCTCGGTCAGCGGCGGTGGCATCACCGACAACTGCAACTGCACCGATACCTGCGGATGGCGCGTGACGAATTTGGAAATCACCGGCGCCACATGGCTGCGCCCGAATCCCAGTGTGGCATTGACCCGCAGCAGGCCTTCCGGGCGGCGCTTGGAGCTGCCCAGCAGTTCGGACAATTCATCGATCTGGTCAAGGATGCGGCGCGCATGTTCCAGATAGAGCTCGCCCTCGGGCGTCAACATCATGCGGCGCGTGGTGCGGTTGACCAGCGGCACGCCGGCCCGCGCTTCCATCAGCGACAGGTGCTTGCTAACCGCCGCCGTGGTCAGCCCCAGCTCGCGCCCGGCCGCAGAGAGACTGCCGGCCATGGCCAGCACGGAAAAGAAACGCAGGTCGGCGGGAAGGACGGTGTCCTGCATGAAACCTCGCTAGGAAAACAAAAATGGATTGTTAAATCCAGGTTAAGAATGCTTTAAGTCTAGCACCGGTTCCTGTCCTTTCAGTATGGGTAAAGTAGTCCGCATGCAAAGACGCGGCGCATGCCGTCATTTTGCGAGACCCCACACCGCATCTCATCAAGAAAGGCTGGAGACATGAAAACCTATCGCATCGCAACCATCCCCGGCGACGGCATCGGCAAGGAAGTCATTCCTGCGGGCCGCCAGTTGCTGCAAGCCCTGGCCGCCGCCCGTGCCGACCTCGCCTTCGACTTCGAAGACTTCGGCTGGGGTGGCGACTACTACCGCCAGCACGGCGTGATGATGCCCGCCGATGGCCTCGATGCCCTGAGCGACAAGGACGCCATCCTGTTCGGCTCGGCCGGGGATCCGCACATTCCGGACCACGTGACCCTGTGGGGCCTGCGCCTGAAAATCTGCCAGGGCTTCGACCAGTACGCCAACGTGCGCCCCACGCGCATCCTGCCGGGCATCGACGCGCCCCTCAAGCGCTGTCGTGCCGAAGACCTGAACTGGGTCATCGTGCGCGAGAACTCCGAAGGCGAATACGCCGGTGTCGGTGGCCGCGTGCACCAGGGCCATCCCATCGAAGCGGCCACCGATGTCTCGATGATGACCCGTGCCGGCGTCGAGCGCATCATGCGTTTCACTTTCAAGCTGGCGCAGTCGCGTCCGCGCAAGTTGTTGACAGTGGTCACCAAGAGCAATGCCCAGCGCCATGCGATGGTGATGTGGGACGAGATCGCGGTGCAGATTGCCAAGGAATTCCCGGACGTGAAGTGGGACAAGGAACTGGTCGACGCCGCTACCGCGCGCATGGTCAACCGTCCCGCCACGCTGGACACCATCGTGGCCACCAACCTGCATGCCGATATCCTCTCCGACCTGGCCGCTGCGCTGGCGGGCAGCCTGGGCATTGCGCCCACCGGCAACATCGATCCGGAGCGCCGCTATCCGTCCATGTTCGAACCCATCCACGGGTCGGCCTTCGACATCATGGGCAAAGGCCTGGCCAATCCGGTCGGTACCTTCTGGTCGGTGGTGATGCTGCTGGAACACCTGGGCGAGCACGATGCAGCGGCACAGGTGATGCAGGCCATTGAAGCAGTCACGGCCGATCCGGCGCTGCATACCGGTGACCTGGGCGGCAAGGCGACCACGGTGCAGGTGACCGAGGCGGTATGCAGTTTCGTGGCCAAGGCGGCGCGGGTGCAGCAGGCGGCCTGAACTTTTCACTGAAGATATAAACGATTTATATCGTTTCATTTCCGGGGCGGGTTGGCTCGCTCCGGTGTCCGGCTTCGTCCCTCTCCAACCAGAACAACAGGGGAGAAGCCTTCCATCATCAAGGGCCGCATTGTGCAGGCCCGTTCCATGACCGGCACACGTCCGGCAGGAGGAGACCATGAAACAGGATCAGGACCTCGAAGCGCGGGTGTCGCGCAAGCTCATGCGGCGCATCATTCCATTCGTGATGCTGCTGTATTTCATCAGCTTTCTGGATCGCGTCAATGTCGGCTTTGCCGCCATCACGATGAACAAGGAACTGGGCCTCTCGCCGACGGCCTTCGGGCTGGGTGGCGGCCTGTTCTTCGTTGGCTATTTTCTGTTTGAAGTGCCGTCCAACCTGATCCTGCACCGGGTCGGCGCGCGCATCTGGATTGCGCGGGTGATGGTGACCTGGGGCCTGATCTCGGCGGCCTCGGCCTTTGCCACCGGGCCCAACAGTTTTTATGTGCTGCGCTTCCTGCTGGGCGTGGCCGAAGCCGGGTTCTTCCCCGGCATCATCCTGTATCTCTCGCTGTGGTTCCCGACCCGCCAGCGCGCCGTGGCCGCAGCCTGGTTCATGGCGGCCGCTCCCATTTCGGTAGCGCTGGGTTCGCCGCTCTCCGGCGCGATCATGCAATTGCCGCCGATGTTCGGCCTGTCGGACTGGCAGATGCTCTACATCATCGAAGCCGCACCGGCCGTGATCCTGGGCTTGGTGGTGTTGAAGTACATGACCGACAAGCCGGAGCAGGCGCACTGGCTGGCCGATGACGAGCGCAACTGGCTGGTAGCACGCCTCAAGTCCGAAGCCGAGGCCAAGAAGGGGGGCCATGGCCACACGGCCAGTGCCTGGTCGGCGCTGAAGGACCTGCGCGTGCTGGCGCTGTCGTTGATCTACTTCGGTACTTCGGCAGGGCTCTACACGCTGGGCCTGTGGGCACCGCTGATGATCCGCGAATTCGGATTCACGCCGTTCCAGACGGGTTTGTTGAGCGGCGTGCCCAGCGTGGTGGCGGTGGTGGCCATGGTGTGGTGGGCGCGTCATTCGGACCGCAGCGGCGAGCGCACCTGGCACGTGGTCATCCCCTGCGTGGTGGCCTGCATCGGCTTCGTGCTGGCCGGCAATGCGATGACGGCACTGTTCGTGGTGCTCTCGCTGGTGGTGGTCAATGTCGGCATCAGCTCGGCCAAGGCGCCGTTGTGGGCCATGCCCAGCACCTTCCTCTCCGGTGCCGGTGCGGCAGCAGGCATTGCGATGATCAATTCGCTGGGCAACCTGGGCGGCTTCGTCGGACCATTCGCCATCGGCTGGCTGAAGAACCGCACGGGTGGTTATGCCGCAGGCCTGTACGTGGTCGCGGCCACGCTGGCGGTGTCGGCGGTGGTGACCTTGCTGCTGGCCCGTAATACGCGCCGGGCGGCGGTGGTGGAGCAGGGGGCTTGAGCGGTGCGCGTTGTCCCTGAATGAGGAAGGCCGGCTTGATGCCGGCCTTCTTCGTTGAGGAATTGAAGTCTGATGCGTGCTGTCAGCGCCGGGAGAGCCTCGCCACGAGGGCTGCCATCACCACCGCCAGCAGCGCGATTGCCGCCGCCAGATAGCCAACCTGACCGGCGCCCCACGACGACAGCGCCGCACCGCCTACCGCGGCGCCGAGCGCGATCCCGCCATTGGCGGCCGACACATTGAGCGTACCGGCCAGCGCCTGCGCGCCCGAAGCAGCCTTCATCACGCGGATCTGGCAGATCGGATAGAGCGCCGTATTGGCGATGCCCCATACCGCCAGTGCCAGCGCAAAGGCCCAGCCCGCCTGGCTCAACAGCATGCTGCCCGCCATGCCCAGCGCGAGGATGGCGCAGAAGAGGGCGGTGGTGGCAAGCGGCTTCTGATCCACCCACAGTCCGCCCAGCCAATTGCCGACCAGGCCGACCGCGCCAAAGCCCATCAACCACCAGCCCACGTGGGCGGGGGCGATGCCGGCGGACTTTTCCAGCATCTCGGCCAGATAGGTGTAGCCCGTGAACATGGCCGTGAAGACCAGCACCGACAGGGCCACATTGGCCAGGAAGAAGGGGCTCTTCAGGATGCGTGCCTGCGCCGCCATGCCACCGCTGGGTGCGCTGCGCACGCGCGGCACCACAGCCGCGATCAGCACTGCCACCAGCAGCGACAGCAGGGCCAGCAGGCCGAAGGCGGCACGCCAGCCGACGGCCTCCGACACCAGCGTACCCAACGGAATGCCGAACAGCATGGCCGCCGAGATGCCCAGATAGACCGTCGACACTGCGCGTCCGCTTTTTTGCGGTCCGGCGATCTGTGCCGCCGTCTCGCTGGCCGTGCCCCAGAACACCGGCAGTGCCAGCGCAGGCACCAGGCGTGCGACGGCCAGGATCCAGATGTTCCAGGCCAGTGCGGCCAGTGCATTCGAAAGCGCGAAGATCACCAGGATGATGATGAAGAGGCGCTTGCGTTCCAGATGCGCCAGGCTGGCCGTGAGTAGCGGACCGCACAGCATCACCACCACGGCAAAGAGCGTGACCAGTTGGCCGGCACTGGCCACGCTGATGCGCAGATCGCGCGCCAGTGCGGGCAGCAGGCCAACGATCAGGAATTCAGTGGTCACGATGACGAAAGCGGCCACCGCGAGAATGACGATCGAGGCACTGCCGCCATGCGTGTCTTGCGCTGGCTGAGTGCGGGTGCGCGCGGTGGCGCTGGGGGCAACTGGCATCTGCAGGACTCCATCCGGAAATTGACCCGAGATGGTAAGGGAGAACAAATATCCACTGTTGGATATAAAATCGTCGCTTATCTGGAAAAAAATTCCATCTGTGGGAGTGCAAGATGTCGCCACTGGAAAGGCTGAAAGGTCTCGAGACCTTTGTCGCCGTCGTCGAAGCCGGGAGCTTCACGGCGGCAGCGGAGCGCCTGCATCTCACCAATTCAGCGGTGGGCAAGGCCGTGGCGCGGCTGGAGGAGCGGTTGAAGCGCCCGCTGTTGCAGCGGGGCCGGCGGCGCGTTGAGTTGACCGATGCGGGTGATGCGTTTTATCAGGTCTGCGTGCGCGTGCTGGATGAGTTGAAGAGCGCCGAGGACATGCTGGCCTCGGATGAGATTGCGCCCTCGGGACGCCTGCGCGTGGACATGCCGGCCACCTTTGGCCGCCTGCGCGGCATGGATTCGCTGCTGGCCTTTGCGGAGAAACATCCGCAGGTCACGCCGCAGGTGTCCTTCACGGATCGCTTCGTCGATCTGGTGGAAGAGGGGCTCGATGTGGTGGTACGCATCGGGGGCGGCGACGTCTGGCCGGCCACGCTGGGTTATACCTGCCTCGGACATGAAGAACTGGTGTTCTGCGCTGCGCCGTCCTATCTTGCCCGCCGTGGCGAGCCGCGCACACTGCAGGAATTGCAGGCACATGATGCGGTGCTGTATGCGCGTGCGGATGGCAGCAGCAGTCCGTGGCTCATCAAGGACGGCGATCAGCCGGTGGTACGGCAGCATGCGGAAGGACGCATCATTCTTGGGCAGGCCGAGGCGCAGGTGGCGGCGGTGCAGGCGGGATTGGGCATTGCGCAGCTGGCAACCTGGGTGGTGGAGCAGGCCTTGCGCGAGGGCAGCCTGGTGGCTGTCCTGCCTGCGCATGTGACGCAGGGTTTGCCTCTGCATATCGTCTGGCAGCGCAGCCGTGAACATTCGGCCAAGGTGCGGGCGGTGGTGGGGCATTTTGAGAGGACGCTGGGGATAGGCGCGACGGTGGCGGGCTAACTGTGCTTCAATGTCGTTCTCTGCGGTTGAGGAAACATTTTCTGTTTGATATGGGGTCTCTCATTGATCGATCAGCCGGAGCATCATGACCACCGCGCATCTTTCTCATTTCATCGCATCCATTGAACACAGTGCGCTTGCGCCGTGGGCTAGCCTTGCTCCCTGGCAGCTGACTGCGCAAAGCGAGGCCATCCTCCGCCAGATGCTGCCGACGCTCGAGGCATCGCAGTTCAGAATCGAGGGCGAGGTGGCCATACACCGCACGGCGGTGATTGAAAAGGGCGTGACGCTGAAGGGACCGCTGATCGTCGGGCCCAACGTGTTCGTCGGGGCGCATGCCTACTTTCGTGGCGGATGCTGGATCGCTGAGGGATGCAGTATCGGACCGGGTTGCGAACTGAAATCATCCTTCCTGTTTGCACAAGCACGGCTGGCGCATTTCAATTTTGTCGGGGACACCATCGTCGGCCGGGATGTCAATCTGGAAGCAGGCAGCATCGTCTGCAATCATCGCAACGAGCGTGATGACAAGACGGTGCGGGTCCGCATCGACGGCAAGCTGGTCAGCACGGGCGTCAACAAATTCGGTGCCGTACTTGGCGATGGCTGCCGAGTAGGTGCCAATGCGGTGATCGCGCCCGGGGCCTTGCTTGCACCCGGGACCATCATTGCACGGACAGGGTTGCGGGATGATGAGTTGGATGCGGCCCGGCTCGCACCGGCTCTCGATCCTGTCGCCATGAGGAACGCATGACGCTCCATCTGCATTTTCTCGATGCGCGTGCAAGCCTGACGCCCTTGCGCGCATGGATAAGCGATGCATTGCTGCAGACGCATGCCAAGGCTGCGCAGCTGTTGCCCTTGCAGCCGCTGGATGTGGTCATACAGGCCGGACAGCAGGTGGTGCCGGAGAAGGGGCTGCTGGGATATGCCCCGCGCCCCGGGCTCATCCACCTCACCATCGATCCCGGTCATCCCGCGCTGCTGGCCAATGCACAGTCTTCGCTGGAACGCATGTTCGCCCACGAATTGCATCATGCCGCGCGCTGGGATGGTCCCGGATACGGGGCGACACTGGGCGAGGCGCTGGTGTCGGAGGGACTGGCGGGGCACTTCGCGCAAGAGCTCCTGGGCGGGGATCCGGAGCCCTGGGAAACGCTGGATATCCTGAGCATGAGCGAGACCATCGCGCTGGCGCTGCAGATGTGGAGTCGCGACGATCATGATCACGGGGCCTGGTTCTTCGGGACGGGGGCGTTGCCGCGATGGGTGGGTTATTCGCTGGGTTATCAGATGGTGGGCAGGTATGTCAGGCAAGTCGAGAGCAGGACAGCTTCCGGCATGGTTGCGCTGGAGGCCGAGGAATTGCGCAACATGCTGGCGGAAATGCTCGCGCTTGCCCAAGGGCGGGATCGGTGAACCGGAATTGAATTGATATGAAGGAGCGCAAGCAAATTGCGCACGGTATCATTCTCCTTTTTCAAGTATGAACGAGGAGTCGTGATTTGAAACCACGTGCCAATCTGGCCATCGCAGTCATTGCGGTAGCCATCATGGTTGTCTTCGCTTACCGAAGCTTCACACGTCAGCCGGCAAAGATCTCGCCAACGCCCACTGCAGAAAGCTGTACGCCAGAAGCGATTCGAAAAGTCAGCGACGTTTTGGAACGATCGATCTTGTCATCACGTTGCGCCAAGAAAGAATAATCGGGGTGAATGCGGCTCCAGTAGGTGCAAACAGTCTTCTAATTTCAATATGGTCAAGCTCGGTGAGTTGGTAAGCGCCGGGAGTACCACGAATACGCCTCTCTCTTGCTATGCGCCGGCCAGAACAGCTAAATTTGATTTCATTGGATAGCAACTGGGTCCATCGCACGCCCTACCCACCGTTGGGCTTCATCCCTTTCTCTGACTACGCATTGGGTAACGGTGACACCTTCGGTCTGTATTGGCCGATTGGGCGCGAATCACTGGAGCCCATCGTCGTTGAGACCTGGCACGATTCCTGGACGATACAACCGGTCGGTTCTTCTCTTGCTGCGTTTCTGCGCGTGGTTCAGTCCGCTACTGAGGAATACCCGGAGCCACCGACAGTAATGGAGGATCCCGACTCTCCCTTCGCCTGCTTCGTCGCTGCAAAAGAGGCGCAGCAGGTTGAGGGCGCCATTGCACTTCTGGAACGCGCCACAACCATCTTGCCGGAATATACCGATGCCCTGTCTTTGCTGTGGGCCCAATACGTTCGAGCCGGTCGTATCGAAGATGCCATCGTGACCGCACTGCACGCGATCATTTCTCCTCCCAGTTTGGGTACGCGACCGTTGAAGGCCTTGCGCTGGCTTTGCGGGAGGGAGTCAATACCGCCCTTGTTGGCGGAGGATCCGGTCTGGCTTGCCAGAAAGGAGCTCACACTCTCTTTCGGTGGAAAGAAGGAGAATGCAGATTTCCCCGTTCTGCTGAATGCCATTCAACGCTATCTGGATCAATCAGAATTCGTTCTTGCTTCGACCTTGATGCAGACCTACGCCGAGCTTATGTGGCGTGAAACCGTTTCATTCCGGGAGCGCTATGGATTTATTGCTGCTGAGTTCATTGCATGGCAGATTGAGGTTGGCGAAAAATATGCAATGGGATCACGGTCCGTTCAAATGCCAGAGTCGTAGCAGAGATAGACGAGTATCAAAATGCGTGACTGAATCACTGATTCTTGCGGTCATGATTATTATCCCGAGGGCGGAGAGATCTTCAGCGAGACCCTGCTGAAGCTGAGGCCATTGAGTTGGCGGCGCATGACGGTCAGGACGGTGCGGCCCCGTCGCCTGCTCAAGCGGATGTTCCGCCTTGGCTGGCCAGTGCCATCCTGATACCGTCAGCATAGGATGTCTTCCTGATCGGCCCGATCAATTGCTGAAGCGCCGAATCATCCATGATCACCGGCTGCGTCTGCAGATAGTGCATCTCCACCAGTTCGCGCATCATCGGATTGAACAATCCGATGATGCGCAGCATGGTCTTTCCCGCCACGCGCTTCTTCAGCTTGCGCCCGGTCTGCCTTTCCATTTCTTCCACCAGTGCCTGTTGCGACGTCACCCCGGCACCGGCCAGGTGCCAGATCCTGCCGAAGGCCGCAGGCGCGTTGATCAGCCTGGCCACGACCGGACCGACATCGGGCACGAAGACGAACTCGTGCGGACGATCCAGTGGCCCGATCATGTCTGCCGTGCCGCCCTGCGCCGCCGCCTTGATCGCACCGTGCAGGAAGCTGGCTTCGACGCCGGGGCCGTAGAAATCCGGCAGACGCAGCACCGCTGCGCGGATGCGTCCTGTGCTGTCGGCCTGCATCAGCAGGTCTTCCTGTGCCTTGCGCATGCGGCCCTTGAAGGTGTGCGGATTGCGCGGGTGGTCTTCCCGTAGCGGTGAGGTCTGCGGCAGACCGTAGGGATACACCGTGCCGATCAGCAGAACCTGCTTGACGCCAGCGCTGATCGCGCCGTCCAGCGTCTTGCGCATCAGTTCAGGATGCAGCTCGAACTGCGTGTAGTTGACGCCGACCAGATAGATCAGCGTGTCGATCCCCTGTGCAGCGGCTTCCACGGACGCCGGCGAGTCGGGGTTCCAGCTGACGATTTCGGCCAGCGGGTCGGCCCCGAAGGCCTTGCGCAAACTGGCTTCATTGCGGCCGACTACGCGATAGGGCAGCCCTTGCGCGCTGATGGCAGAGGCGATGCTTTGACCGATGGCACCGGCGGCACCGAAGAGGGCAATCCTGGACATGGGGTTCTCCCGAAAGATGTTGTGAATACGAACATGCCCAGTATGCGAAATTGCGGTATAAATGAAAATTGCATAAATTAGCCTAGCGTCTATACATAAATGAATACCCTGGCCGACATCGAACCGAACTGGGAGTGGTACCGCAGTTTTCTCAAGGTGCTGGAGACGGGATCGCTGTCAGCGGCCGGGCGCGAGATGGGGCTCACGCAGCCGACGGTGGGCCGTCACATCGAACAGCTGGAGTCAGCGCTGGGGCTGAAACTGTTCGTGCGCTCCTTTGATGGCTTTTCGCCTACGGATGCGGCGCTGGAACTGAAGCCGTATGCGGCCGGTATCGCGGCCACCTCGGCAGCGCTGCGCCGGGTCGCCAGCAGCCACGGAAGGGAAGTGCGCGGCACGGTCAGGCTGACCGCCAGTGAAGTCATCAGCGTGGAAGTGCTGCCTCCGATCCTTGCCGAACTCAAGCATCGGCATCCGGGGCTGTGCATGGAGCTGGTCATGTCCAACAGGGCTGATGACTTGTTGCAGCGGGAGGCGGACATTGCCGTGCGCATGTTCAAGCCGGTCCAGGATGCGCTGATCGCCAAGCGGCTGGGCAGCATCGAAGTGGGACTGCATGCGCACCAGCGTTACCTGGCGGCACATGGGGTACCGCACTCGATTGATGCACTGGCGGGCCATGCGCTGATTGGTTTCGATCAGGAGAGCGCCTTTGTCCGCAAGGTACTGGAGCAATTCCCCTGGCTCGCGCGCACTGGCCTGGCATTCCGGGCCGACAGTGATCTGGCGCAACTGGCGGCGATCCGCGCGGGCTTCGGCATCGGGATTTGCCAGGTGGGGCTGGCGGCCAGGGATGACGCACTCGTGCATCTGCTGCCGAGGAAATTCTCACTCAAGATGGAAACCTGGATTGCCATGCATGAGGACTTGCGGGCGAGTCCGCGTTGTGCCGTGACCTTTGCTGCGTTGGTGGCGGGATTGGGGGCGTATATACGGGGGTGAAGCGCGGGGATACAATCGAGGATGTCCTCTCCCCAATTTTCGCCCGGAGTGTCAGTTCGAAAATAACGAGACATCAAGAGGGAAGCGTGGCGAAATATCGATTGAGCATTTTTGCGGACTATTTTCAGTTCATCGTCCAGGATGAAGATTCGAATGATGATTTCGGTGAGCTTTGGCGCGATGCACCCGTTGGCATGATGGTCGCCGCGGGCGAAACAGCACTGTCTTTCGGAACCCTGAGAAATGTTGATGTGCAGGTTGAGCTCCATGTTGTCGATGAGCCTCCCGAGATCCAGTCGGACCAATTCGACCACGTGGTAGAAGGTGCATTCGCCTCTCCCACCGGAAAAATCGTCGTGCTCGGCTGCACCGAGTACTTTCCGGATGCCTCTCGACTGGAGATAGCGCCCGGGTCTTATGGCTTCATGTACCTGATCAGCGGGGTGCATACGATTAAAAATGAATGGGAGCCCGCCGACGACTTGTATTCGGTCTACATCTGGCCAGCGGCAAAGCGTGAACTGCGCCCTGTGAAGCTGTGGATGCCGATACGAGCGAATGCCACCTCCTGAACGGGGTCGTCCAGGAACAGGCAGGACCAGTTTGAAAGAGACGGTAGATCAACCATGTTCATCAATCGCAAGGGACTGAAAATCTCTGTTTTAATGGCGCTCATGTTGCTGCTGGCTGGATGTGGTCCGTCAGATGAGCGCTTGGTCGGTCCCTACCTGTTGGCCCATATCGATAGCCAGGAGGATATGTACCTGTGTTACGAGCTGCCCGAAGGAAACTGCGTCGGGAGAATTCAGAAAACGGTATTCGCAGTGGGTTGGGATGAACGCTATATCGTCGCGAAACGGCATCCAGACAACGATAGAAAAATCGTGCAGTACTTTTTCCTGGAGATGGAAAAAGACAGCGTTACAGGACCCATGACGGAGGAGAGTTTCCATCAGCATGCCCGTTTGCTGGGATTGCCAGCCTTCAGTAAAACGATCAGGCAATTGGAGTAGCCGGTCTGATTTCCGCAAGATGCAGACTCGGCATTTCGCTGGTCTTCGGTCAATTTGAATTTGCTTCAACAGGATGTGTTTCAGCAGGCAGTATTATCCGTTCATGTTCCTTTATCCATCAGTTTGATATGGCCACACTTATCTGGCAGGCACCTATGCGCTATTTCTCTCCTGGGGACGAGGCAGCATTTTTCACGTGGCTGCAATCTATCCCCGGGGTAGTGTCGGTGAAAGGTTATGGTAGGGAGTTGCATATCCGCCTGCGTTCCAAAAGGATCTCTGCTTCAAGTCTTCAGGAGCTGCTGGCTCTTTATCTGCGTTATCAGGGCGAACTGAGTGAGCTTGCTCAGTTCGCCAATCAATCGAATTCTTCCTGGTTCGCTGATGCCAATGCCCCATGGCATTCGCAAGTGTTTGGTTCAACATGAAGATGCCCTGCGGACGCAGGTGTAATAATTATCACCCATGACTTTGTATCGCCATGACGTTCGTGAAGGCCAGATGATGCGCATTGGGATAACGCTATCCGCTTTCCTTACGATGATTTCCGCAGTGAATGGCTACAAGCAACCCGCAATCGGCTAGCACCAGACCTGCCATGTATCCAAACCATGAACGCAAACACAGACATTCTTGATTTCATCGATGGCTCTGAGCAACTAGTTGTTGAACTAGGGGAATGGCCATCGTTTCACGATGATGAAGTCGTTGCAGTTCTTCTTCAGCGGGAAGCTGATATCGGGGCCGAAGGGGGCTCATCACTCCGCCTCAGCATTCATGTCCGACGACATGAGCAGATTGGACTGGGAACTGCGCAGTATCACTTGAGGCTGCACAAGAACCTTCTTGTTCATCTTGTCTTCAAGGAGCTACAGGATATCGTCATGTCTGACTTCAACGGCCAGAACGTCATTCATTCTCTGGATATCGCTGTGGACGCGATGTCGGATACCTTGGAAGCGAGCGTAAGCATCGAATCCTCCTGGGGCTTGAAAGGAACATTTCGATGCAAATCGGTTCAGGTGGAATCGCTGGAGAAACTGCCTGTCCCTGATACCCGGTGAACTCTTGTCCGCATCTGGTCAGGAACAGTCAAAGAACATCAACCCAGTCAGGAATTTCTGCTGACCTTGGAATCGACTCGAATGAAACCCAGGCACTTCACGGCACGTGCATTTTTGTTTCAGTTCTGAAGAGCCGCAATGTTCAGAGATCGGTTGGGCAGTTGAGGGAGTGTGATCGTTTTCACCGGAAGAAGCAGCTTGTCACTTTTAAAAATTTGCCATGACGTATGCATGGTCATTTCCTGGTATCGCTGCAATCGATAATAAAATTCGTTGGAAGTAGCCGAGATACAACTGATGCCGTCGACCTGTTCCATTGGAAAATCATGATGAAACCGTTTCATTTTCTTCTATGCTCGCTATTGGCAGGCGCATCGCTCACGGGCTTTCCTGCGGTAGCGCAGACATCAATTGCTGAACAACAGGATGCCCGGGTGATCGAGAACCTGCAGCGTAATGGCGCAGATTTGACCAAGACGCACGACATCGACTTCTTTCTTGTCTTCGGCCAGGAGAGCGATGCAGTGGCGGCAGCTGACAACCTTCGCGCTCGCGGTTACGAGATTGCCAGTATCGGAAAGGTCCCCAAGCGAACCCTGTGGGAGGTGCATGCGAAGCGAAAAATGGCGCCGGAGATCGGTGCAATGCAAGCGATAACGCGCGACCTTTCAGCCTTGGCCGCCAGCCATCATGGTTACTACGATGGCTGGGGAACCGTCGGGATCAAATAGCCGAAGTCCGCAGGCGGCCAGGAGCGCAGCGGATTGACAATCCGTACCTCATTCAAATGATTTCATGAAGAATCCATCCTTGGCGTCCGGATCTGCGCTAGCCATATTGACTATCGGCCTTGCAATATTGATGCTGCTGGACTACTTGGAATGGGAAACCATGTTGATAATGGTGCTTCCACTGTTCTGTGCAGTAGTAGCAGCTGTGCTTTTCTGGCGAAAGCTATCACGTCCTTGGATCTATTTTGTTTCTACCATTGTGGCAAGTTACGCTTGCTACTTCATCCTGGACTCATCTCTCGGAATTTTCTCCATACCTGAACCGGGGGATGGACAGCATTACCGGATAGTTGGAGAGCCTGGTGTGCTTGTCCTTGGCACCTTCAGCATCTGGCCGTTCTGCCTGTTTTTAATGGTGGTCATTTTCCTGGCCTATCTGATTTTCCGTGTCTTCTACAGAAGGGCGGTTCAGAAATGATTGCCATAATCGAGGGCCGGGAATACCGCGTTTCTGGCGAGAATACCGGCAAAGTCTGCAATCGGTGGTCAGCCAGAACATTGAGCGGCTTGCTGGCGTGCAGGCCGATGAAGAGAACCCGATGACAAACTTGGACAGACCATGAGCTACGATCTCTTTTTCACTTTCCCGCAGCCCGTACAGCGAAGTGCCGTGGAGGAATATTTCCGCCGCCGTCCGCATTACCAGCTCAATGGGTCGGCGGTTTACCAGAGCCAGGACACGGGGGTGTACTTCCTGTTCGAATTTCAGGAGAGTGATGACGACCCGAATCAGCTGGTGGGTGCATCACTGAACCTCAACTACTTCCGCCCACACATCTTCGGCCTGGAGGCCGAGCCTGAGGTCCGCGCGTTCGTGGAGCACTTTCAGCCCGGCGTGGAAGATCCGCAAACGCACGGCATGGACCGGGGGCCGTACACCCGGGAATGGTTCCTCGCCGGGTGGAATGCCGGCAATGAGTTCGGCTACAAGGCAATCACATCACAGCACAAGGGGCCGTTTCTGGCCTGTCCTGAAGCGAAGATCGAGGCGGCCTGGCGATGGAATCGTGCGAAGTCGGCATTGCAGGAGGAATTCGGCGAGGTGCTGTTCGTGCCCACAATCATGTTTGCGACCATTGATGGCCACTTGCGCTCGGCAGTAGTGTGGGGGGATGGTATTCCAACGCTCATGCCGCAGACGGATGCAGTGATTGTGGTCAGGGACGAGCTCGCTCCCAAGCCCCTGTTTCGTCCGCGAACAAAGGATACCTGCGTTGTGGCACCGGACAAACTGGCGAACCTGCTCGGGCCATTTGTTGAGAAGGGCTATGCGCTACCGGTCCGCGTACCTGCGTACGAGAGGCCGACACACGATATAGGCAAGTTCTTGCGGGGACTGCGCGCTTTCACGGGTCAGCTGAAGATCGTGTCGGTTGGTGATGTATTGAGTGAGGAACTGCTTGGCAAGTGTGGCTGACCCTCGCGAATAAGCAATGTCCAAGCGCCAAGAGTGTCACCCGACGTTCAAAATGATGAGCTGGATATCATGCGTCCATCGATACCAGGCAGCTACCGCGACTATATTCAAGAAAATGGTTTGTTCGAGGGATTCACTCTCGATGATGCGCACCCAGGCTACGTTCAAAAATACGACATCTGTACGGTGACACTTCCAGGAGGTATGTTGAGCGAAAGACTTTATACGTTGTGGCCTGCCGAAAGTGCCCCGGGTGTTATTGCCGCACATTTCGAGCAATGGCGCTCGGCGACCCAGGGGCTAAATAGAGCAGTACTCAAGGATCATTGGCGCGAGCTCAATCTATATCTGGAACCGGCAAGTGATGTGCGGGCGTTCACGGCGCTTTGCGTTTACTGTAGCGGTTTCATCGCAGTCGACGGCAGTGCCAAGCAGGCCATCCTTACTGAACTGCTGTCAGATCTGGAATTTTTGCCCGTCCTAATTGATGGCGTTCAATGGGAATTAATGAATTGCATCGGTTGTGTTTCGAATTATTCGCCAGATTCAGTGGTACATCGCTTCGGTGTTGGGGAGATTTTTGCGATAGAGCACCTGGTAATTGAGCGGGCACATCTCTCGGCGGATATTTTCACCTTGGGAGATTCCAACCGTGCAAAAGTTTTTGTTACAGAGAAGTTCAAGAGGCAATGTGAGCGCTATTTAATAGGGGTGGCATTCAAAGAGATTGGGGTGGTGGTTTGAACATGCGTGTCGGCTAACCGAGAGGGTGAGGACTATTCGATATTCGTTTGCTCTAACAATCACGATGCCAGGCTTTGGCAGGATATTGCTGTCAATGTGGAAAAGGTTCTGGCGAGGGATTCAGCCATGTTTAGCGTTTTGCTCCAGATGAATGACCGCGACTTCAGATGCAATCAGAACTGCATCACCGGTGTGCCTCTGCCTCTTGATTTTGAAAGACTGAATCGTACCTTGCTGAATCTCAATGCGCGGTAGCCAAGTCGTAGACGATACAGATGTGCCGCGTACCAGGTCAGCAATCTCCCAAGAGTAGAAAAGCTAATCCAGGATGACCTATTCTAAGAAAATTGTTCTTCTATCCCGATCCGGCTATGTTCCTGAGCGAGATGAGGATTTCCTTCGCCAGCTTTGTAGTGATGGTGTCAGGCTCCTTTGCGTTTTGGGGGCTGATGCCGACAAATGGGAGGAGGCGTTGGACTGGATAGGCTTGGATCACGGGTCAGCTGAGCCGCATTTCATTACGACTACTTCTCATATCGATGAGTCCCTTGCTGAGGTAATCGAATTCGCACAGTTGTTTGATACGGGAGAGAAGGCCGACGTTCAGGTACTGGAGCGTTAGGGCTGCATCCGGGCAGAAACAGCCATTTCGAAGAAATATATAAATGATGCTGATATACATTCATCTCGCTGTGACACTCCTCGCGATCCTGACCGCACTCATCGCACCGTGGCGATATCTCTGGAAACACGAGACCTTGCTTCTTTCAGACATCGTATTGCCTTTTGCACCGGCGTTATTCGTGGTGTTCGGGCTGGGGCTTTTGAATGAAGCTGCCCAAGTAGGGTGGGGCGTGATTCTGTATCCGGCCATTGCCATATTGCCGGGAGCCGTCCTTCTCAATGTCAGGGCTTTTCTCTTGACCAGACTGCGTGTTTCACCGGAAAAGATATCTCCAGCTTTGCTGGCCGCTGTTTCGGTGGCAGCGTTTCTCTTTGGCGCACTGGTTTCACCATGGTACGAATGACTACTCAGTGCGAATGGAACTTCAAAAATGAGTTTTGCCGGGCGGCTCTCGCTTTGCGCGTTACAAACCGGGCATCGGACCTGCGTAGGTGATTTGTAGCCAGTCAGGCAGTGAGCGGGTTGTCGAGAGATATGGAGCAAACACCGGTCTCTAGCTGATCAATTCAAGTGCGATTGCGAGCCGCTGCCTTGGCCCCCGTGAAAGTCGTTTAAATTGGTAGGCATCGACTTCGATAATTTCAAGGATGCTGCCAGCCGTATCGGTTTTCTTGCGCGGGATCTCAATAACCGCAATCTCTTTTGAACTGACTAGTATCCAATAAATGTCTTCCCCTTGGTCCGGCACGCAATTGATGAGAAGAGGGCGAGTAATAGAAGGAAAGTTTTTCTTTAAAATCTCCCCCAGGCTGCCCACGTCAGTGTTTGCCATAATTTCTCGAGATTGATCCAACAATTGGAGCCGAAGGCTCTGTTGGAGCTTCTTGGTAAACACAGGCATCAATATTCCTTTCCTCTAAGGGGCTGTCGCGGAACGTCCATATTTATCAGAAGAGAAACAGCTCTTGGAATGATTGTTTGCTTCCAGCCAATAACCGACATAATGAGCGAAATCAATTTATAGGACTCCCGAAAGTGTCAGTTTCCATTTACTACTCCGCCCGCAGAAAAAAGCCATTAAGTCCCTCGGAGATCAAGGAAATAGAATTGATCTGTGCAAGATATTCAGTTGATTCCCAAATAGAAAAATTCTTGTCGACAGGTGTTGGCCTTAACTGGGAGTCCTTTCAGTTCGAACTCAACGGTCAGCGACCAGGCATGTTCAAAAGCGCTATCGTCTTTTCTGGTAGCACCAAGCTTCCGGACAATTCAGGCGAAGCGACATGGATAGGTGTGCAGCACTGGTGCGGCTGTCTCTCCGAACTGCGTCGCCTGTTAAATTCATGCGACTGGTCTGCCTCTGTTGAAGATCATGATCTGCACTGGGACAGTCTGACATTGGCCTATGATCCACAAAAGTAGCGAATAGCTCTGTCCGCAATCGGCCACTATCATATCTTCCCGACTATTGAATATGCTCGACAAAGCCATTGTACGTTCCATCATCGATATGTTCATCTTTCTGGAATTCTCTGAAGATTCGCAGATCGATGAAGATGTTGCCGTTTCTCAGATGGAAGCCCTTGCCGCTCAACTTCACGGCGCGCCGGAAGCCACCAGGAAGGACTTGGTCGAAATGATTACGGAGCTGGCCCCGCATTATGGAGAGCGCTCGGATTTTGTTCGGGCACTGCCTCGGACAATCGGCCTTGAATGATGGAAGTCCTCTTGCTGGCTGGCGCGAAGAAGACAATCTCTTGTCCGGGAAATTGAATGTTGAACCAGATCTCCTTCCGCGATTTGCATGATGCGCTGTTGGCGCATGATGGCGAAAGCGTCTATGCCGAGCTTCTATTGCCTTGGCTCAGGACAAGTGGAGACCAGCAAACGTGGTTGCGCTCCCTAGGTCACCGCGAAGGTGCGCCTGTTCCTTTGGTGAGCCTGGAGGAGTCGTGGGAGCTTTATGCGCTGAGCCGCGTATTGGATCTTCTGATTCTGGGTTTCCAGAAGCCGGGGCCAGACGCGGGCTGGGAAGGTCCGCAGATTTCCATGGATGAATTTCTGGAGTTCATCGCGGTTCTGGGCCTGAGGTCGTTGACGCCTGCTTCCTTTTCGCCGTTCCATCATGAGATCGTCGATGCACGTGTATCGGACAAGGCTTCTCCTGTCCCTGAAGTCATCTCCTACCGATGGCCGTGCGTGATGCTCGGCAATCTGCTTGTCCTGCGCGGCGGAATTGAATTGGAAGCAAACGCCAAGGTTCTCGATCCTGATCTGGCGCGCAGCACGACTCTGTATTGGGCCTATCGCCGAAAAGCGAGGCCTCACCGTGATCTGTCCCACGGCTGGGGAAGCAACTCGCAATGGAGAACGGCTTTTCGGCGAGACTATGCCATCGGTAACATGCAGTACTTCAACGTCGATGGCAAATACGATCTGCACGCGAAAGGATCTGAATTGAAGGAGGTACTGGAAGCCTGTCCGGAGCTGACCCTCGACGAGCGAATCGAGCTCCTGACGAATCGTTGCTTCATCAGGTGCGTCAAGCCGCATGATGACCTGTTGCCGTACGATGATCGATTTCAGAAAATAGTCATCTAGAAACCGTTTCGGCCAGAGGAGGACTTGATTGATACCACTCCGAATGGAGGCTCTGGTCGGCGTCAATGTTTCCGAACATGTCGACAGGTTCGCTGCGGCAGGTTTGAATAGCCATCGCGATACGGAGCAGTGGCCACTTATGTCCTGAATGCCCGCCATTGCAGTAGGCAGACATCACCAACACATGATTGAAAATGAACAGCAACCGAAAATCAATGGAGACCTCCAGCAAATTCCTGAGCCTGGTACTCCGCCACAAGCCCGAAGAGATCGGCCTTCAACTGGATCCCGCCGGCTGGGCAGACGTAGATGAACTGATTCGATTGGCCAACGCTCACGCCAATGGCCTGATCTTCGACCGCCCCTTGGTCGAAGCCATCGTTGCGAGCAGCGACAAGAAACGTTTTGCACTGAGCCCCGATGGCCAACGGATTCGCGCCAATCAAGGCCATTCCGTCGAGATTGCGCTTGGACTGCCACCCAGCGTGCCGCCGGACGTGCTGTATCACGGTACGGCGACGCGCTTTCTGGAATCCATCTACGCCAGCGGACTGCATGCAGGATCCCGGCAGCATGTGCATCTGTCCGCCAGTCCTGAGATGGCAAGGCAAGTCGGCAGCCGGCATGGCAAGCCGGTCGTGCTTGTGGTCGATGCAAGGAAAATGGCCGCAGCGGGAAGCGTGTTCCATATCGCCGATAACGGTGTCTGGCTGACCGATTCCGTGCCTGCCATTTACCTGAGCGAGCTGGTCGAGAACGCTCACGCCGGCATGGAAAACGAATCCGGCGTGAAGTGAGCATTGCGTTGTTCAACGGGACGGTGGTGGATCACGACGCCGCCACCACCGCCTCCAGCTCCTTGCCCCGGGTCTCAGGCAGGATCAGGCAAGCCACGATCACCAGCCCGTAACATCCCGCTGCAATCCACCCGATGGTCTGCCCCAGCGGCAGGCTGTTGCTGAGATACCCGACCAGCGCAGGACAGATCGCCCCGACCGCACGCCCGAAGTTGTAGCAGAATCCTTGTCCCGAACCGCGCACATCGCTGGGAAACAGTTCAGACAGATAAGCCCCCATCCCCGAGAAAATCCCCGACAGGAAAAATCCCAGCACAAAGCCCAGCGCCAGCATCCACGCATCGGTAATGATCAGCTGCGTATAGCTCAGCACCAGCACGATCCCCATGGCCGCAAACAGCATGAAACAGCGGCGGCGGCCGATGGTGTCCGACAGCCAGGCCGAGGTCAGGTAGCCACAGAAAGACCCGCCGATCAACACCAGCAGATAGGTACTGGTGCCCAGCACCGACAGGTGGCGTTCGGTCTTCAGGAAGGTGGGCAGCCAGGTGGTTACCGAGTAATACGCACCCTGCATGCCCGTCGCCAGGAGGCTGGCCAGCAGCGTCGTGCGCAGCAGGTCACGATGGAAAATGCGCAGGAAGTTGCCGCGCTGGCCGCTCTCGCGCAGCCGGGCCTGGGTCGCCAGGAAGACCTCCGGTTCGCTGATGGCGCGGCGGATGTAGAGCGTCAGCAGGGCCGGCAGCACGCCGATCCAGAACAGCACTTTCCACGCCGTCTCCGGCGGCAGCACCGCGTAGACGCCCCAGAACGCCAGCGCCGACGCTGCCCAGCCCACCGCCCAGCTGCTCTGCACCAGGCCTGAGGCCTTGCCGCGATGGCGGGCCGAGATGGTCTCGGCGATCAGCACCGAGCCGACGGCCCATTCGCCACCCATGCCGAAGCCCTGCATCGCACGGGTAAAGAACAGTTCGCCGAAGGACGTGGTGAAGCCCGAGAGGAAAGTGAAGAGCGCAAACCACAGCACCGTCCATTGCAGCACGCGCACCCGCCCGTAGCGGTCGGCCAGCACGCCTGCTGCCCAGCCGCCGATGGCCGAGGTCAGCAGGGCACCGGTAGCGATATAGCCCGCTTCGGCCTTGCTCATGCTCCACGCGGCCAGCAGCGTGGGGATGAGGAAGGTGTAGATCATGTAATCAAAACCATCCACCGCATAGCCGGTGAAGGTCGCCGTGAGCGTGCGTCGCTCGGATGTCGTTGTCTCTTGCAGCCACATGTTGATCCCCGTAATGAATGTGTAAATCACTGACGTGCGGCATCGCTGGTCGCGTGCAAGAAGCATGCGGCCATCGATGAAAAAACGGTAGAGCGGCAGCAGGCGCTAGGCCTGCGCGTCGAGCAGCAGGTCGCTGTTGAGCTTGTCGGTCACCAGCATGTAGCCGGGTGCATGGGTGATGCAGAATTCGGGCCGGGCAGCGACGATGGCGGCTTGCGGCGTGACGCCGCAGGCCCAGAACACCGGCAGCTCATCGGCGTGGATGTCCACCGCTTCGCCATAGTCGGGCTGGTGGATATCGGCAATGCCGATCAGGGCCGGGTCGCCGATGTGAATGGGTGCGCCATGCACCTGCGGCGTGCGTGCGGTGATCTGGATGGCGCGGATGGCATCGGCGGCCCTGAGCGGCCGCATCGACACCACCGTCGGTCCCTGGAACACGCCCACCGGCTGCGTCGGAATATTGGTGCGGTACATGGCCACGTTGCGGCCTTCGCTGACATGGCGCAGCGGAATGCCGGCGGCCAGCAACGCATGCTCGAAAGAGAAGGAACAGCCCAGCGCGAACGTGACCAGATCGTCGCGCCACACCGCGCGCAGGTCGTTCACCTCGGCCACGCGCTCGCCGTCACGCCACAGGTGATAGCGCGGCACGTCGCTGCGCACGTCCAAATCCAGGCCCAGCGCGGGCAGGGCGGGCGAGCCCGGCTTGGAGACGGCCAGCAAGGGACAGGGGATGGGATTGCGTTCGCAGAAGGCGAGAAAATCATCTGCCAGCGCGGCTGGCAGGATCGCCAGGTTGACCTGCACGTGGGCGCTGGCCACCCCGCTGGTGTGGCCGGTGAATGCGCCGCTGCGGGCAGCCAGCCGCACGTCTAGCGCGCTGGAGGAAGCCGACAGCGCAGGGGCTGTTGTGGGATGAATCGGTACGGCGGGCGAGGCGGTGGCAGTCTCTGGCATGGCGGTCTCCTTCTTGGAATGGAGCCGATGTTAGGAGCGTGCCGGGACAGCGTCCAACAAAAAATTTATATCTTTTGTTATCGATTTTTTCGATGAGGAAAACGGAAATTTCAC
>Ga0207671_10001873_pt1 | contig 23399 bp, 20 predicted proteins | sample KBSC24metaG_FD_184352 | JGI IMG/M metagenome (GOLD analysis project Ga0207671, IMG submission 184352) | Corn rhizosphere microbial communities from Kellogg Biological Station, Michigan, USA - KBS C2-4 metaG (SPAdes) (version 2) | ecosystem: Host-associated > Plants > Roots > Rhizosphere > Soil... | reverse complement strand
TTTGCCTGGGCCAACACTTTATTTGGCGAATTGATCATCAAAACACATCAACATTATCCGGATATATTGCAGAAAATCATTTAATACTGATTTTAATATATGAATTGTATTGAAATATGGTTTTTTTCAACTAAAATTATATAAAATACTATTATTTAAATTTATGTTTTGTATTTAATATCTATAATTGAATTATTATTAAAAATATTTTATTGTTGTTTGTTTTTAATATAATATATATCCGCTTAAATATTCATTAATCGCTTAAAATGTGGAAAAAAACCACTTTTAAGGCAGTATTTTTTCGCCTTAAAAATTTTTAATTAAAAAAAAACATTATAGATTAGCTTTAGTTAAAACAATAAACCTCAATAATTTTAAAAGGAGTAATTAAATGAAAAAATTTACTGAAGTAAAAGAGCTTGTAGCTTCATTGGAGGCCGACGCCGACAAATTCTACAACAAAGGAAACAGTGCAGCCGGAACACGTGTTCGTAAAGGCATGCAAGATCTTAAAAACCTGGCACAGGCTATCCGTCTGGAAGTACAGGAAGCTAAAAATAAAGAAGCTTAGTAGGATTTTTCTTATTCCAATAAAAAACCCGGTTATATGATAACCGGGTTTTTTGTTGAAGATCATTTGCCTGCTTTTAGGAAAGCTTGTCTGTTTCCAGTTTAATAGCTTCGGCTACTTTACCGCTTACAGGTACCAGCGGCAGGCGCAGGTGTTCATCGCAAACGCCCAAATGTTTCAGGGCGTTTTTGGCACCTGCCGGATTGCCTTCCACAAACATTAGCCGGGTAAACTCAACCAGGCTGGCATTTATTTTTTGCGCGGCTTTGTAATCATTGTTAAGCAGCAGGCTGATCATAGCCGATAATGGTTTTGGTACAGCGTTGCCAATAACAGATATAACACCTACAGCTCCCATAGCCATCATAGGCAGGGTAACCGGATCATCGCCGGATATCACTAAAAACTCCTCCGGCTTATCGCGCATCAGGTGGTTAAACAGGTCGAAATTGCCCGAAGCCTCTTTGATACCGATGATGTTTTTAAAATCGCGGGCCAGGCGTACGGTTGTTTCCGCAGCAATAGTGCTGCCTGTACGGCTGGGTACGTTATATAAAATTACCGGCAGCGGTGCTGCCTGTGCTATAGCTTTATAGTGCTGATATATACCCTCCTGGGTCGGTTTGTTATAATGCGGGCTTGATGATAGAATGGCATCGTAACCGGTAACATCAAACGCTTTGACTTGCTCAACTACTTCACGAGTATTATTACCGCCTATACCGGCAACCAGATTTACGCGCTTCTTGACAACTTCCGCGGTAAATGCCCAAACCTGCTTTCGCTCGTCGGCATTCAATGTGGCGCTTTCGCCGGTTGTACCTAATGATACCAGGTATTGCACCCCGCCATCAATCAAATGTTCAATAAGGTTTCTCAAACCCTCGTAGTCAACTTGACCATCCGCCTGAAAAGGGGTCACCATGGCTACCCCTGTTCCGTAAAATATATTCATGAGTAAAATTAAAGGATGCTAATATAGCAATTGTGCCCGGAGTTTAGGGTATTAAGTGATGGGTTTTGAGTAATGAATAATAAGCATAAGTGATTTAAACATGGTTTTTGATATGTCTATAAAACAACTGTCATCTCGAACGAGGTACGAGGAGAGATCTTATACGCGGGGCATTTACGGCCATTTAAGCCTCCTCGCTTGAATGTCAATACGCTCGCTTAAGTTATACTGTAACAGAAATTCTGAGTAAAGGCGCTTAAATTGGCATGATTAATCTGTCGTAGAGCGCTCAATTGCCGCTGAGGCTGTTACTTTGTCTTGATACAAAGTAACCAAAAATCAAGTCAGCAGAAATGCTTCTTTACGCACAGGGCCTTTGCCCTGCAAAGCGGGTAGAACCAGGGCTGCAATTATTTTGCCCTACTTTGTTCACACAGTCCTGCGCTTCAGCAAAAACTTGCTATGCCCCGCATCCGCACCACCCACCATTGTTCTGCCCGCTTTCACCCGAAGCCTATCTGCTGAGGGGAAGAAGAAAAAGTGATAAAAAACAAGGCCCGGTAAAACCGGGCCTTGTTTTTTATCACTACTCAAACTCACTATTAAAAACTCACCCCCAGCCTGATAGCCGAATTAGTATTGCTGCCGCTATTGAATGATTTGCCGTACATCAGCCTGATATTTAAATACTGCAGACCAAAACCCAGCTCGGTATAATTTTTAAGCGTAGGGGTGTACAGGTAGTTTACATCTACAATTTCCTGTAGTTTTAATTTGCGGATGAGGGGGATCTTATTGGTGATAAAACCCATGAAATTGTGCTCCAGGTGGCCTTCGGCATATTTATCGGGAGTGCTGAAGTTATAATAATCCAACAAAAGGAACCGGTTGATGCCCGGGGTGTAAGCCAATAACTGGTTACCGTCAAAATGTTTATAATCCGGGAAGTATAATTTATTAGCATTTAGAAATTTGCCCGCGCCTATAAAAAAGGAGGTTTTACCATAAAAGCCCATATCAATGTTTGATTTGGATACGTCGGCACTCAGCAGGTCGTAATCAACATCAGATCCTAGTACATTCTTTATCCCCTTGGTATAATTTATACCGATGGTAGGGTATTTTGATGGCAGGTAACGGCGACCCGATGGATAGGTTTCATACTGATCGCTAAAATTATAGCTGGTACGCAAGGCTATTTTGAACGATTGATTTTCCGGGAACAAAGGCACATCCAGTGCCGGGTTCAAAGGGGTGTTGGAGGTGAACTGATGATTTTGGGGACTAAAAAAGCTATACGTTGAGGTGTTGGTTAATGATTTGCGGTTGGCCCACTCTACCGTTGCACCTGCAAGCCATCCACCCACGATGCGACCAGACAACGAAGCCGATACAAATTGCTTTTGATACAACTTCTGGTAGTTTTGCCGCTCAAACAAACTGTACAGGGAGTTAACCAGGGTGGATACCGGCTGCTGATTATTGAGATCGGTAATGTCTGATCCACCGCGAATGCCCAAGGTAAACCGTTGACCTGCCGGTATGGTTGCTCCCGCGATACCATTGAGCAGATGGTTGGAGAAGCCATAACGCACATGGGCATCCAGGCCAAGCGAACGGTTATTAAGCGTATCGATCACCTTGCTGTATGACACGCCATAGTTAAAAGCAAAACCTTCAACCGTATTGTAAAGCGCCGAACCTAATAGGTCATCATAATGGAATGTTTCCTTTTTATACCGGTTACGAATGTCAACCCCGGTAAGCAATATCCCCAGTGGTTTTACCTCGTTATTGGCCTTATCCAGCGAATCGAGATATTGTTTTGACTCGCGTTTGCGGGCCAGTTTGTCCTTGTTGATATAGTCGGTTTTTTCTTCGTTGGTTAGGGGGATAGGGCGCTCCTGGTTCCAATAGGTCGAATCTTTATGGGTTCCTTTATCTATCCGTAAAACTTCGGCAAAATTGGTTTTGGCAAAGCTGGGCTCCAGGTCGTAATTCTTATATATCGAAATGTAATAGCCCCCAACTTTAAAGCCCAATAGGCCACCAGTAAATTCAAACTTAATACTGGCCGGCATCCAGGCTGTATTATTATTCACCGGGTAAAACTGCTGGTTTACTTTAAGCGTATCAACCAAGTTGATATTTGCCTTTTTGGTGATGAACAGCTGCAGGGCCGATAATCGCCAACTATCATCCAGTATATAAATATAACCCTCAAAGCAAGGATCATGCGCACGTTTAGGTGTTACCTGTATCTTGTTGATGGTTTCGCCGTTCTCTACTGTGAGCCCCATCCATTTGTAATTGTAGTAGAACAAAGCATTATCTGCAATAGGCGATACCAGCGGGCGGTTGCTCAGACCATCCCAGGTTTCAAAATTCTCATAAAAATTAACTGCCATATCCGATGCACGGTTAAAGCTGAAGGCTCGGTTTTGCCCCGATACTTTGGAGGAAACCTGCACCTCGTGTACTTTGTTGGGCCGTACAAAGCTATATTTTGATTCGGATTCCGATAAATAAACGATCCCTGTTCGGTTGGAGTCGAGACCAGCTTCGTTGGTAGCTTTTTGTACATCAAAACCCAGGAGCTTTTTGGGTGCAGCCAATAACTTTTGCAAACCTTTGATATAAATATCACAGGTGTAGGCTTTAACCTCGTTCAGGTAAGTTTTACGCTTTTTAATGGCCTTGCGGATGATGGCATAAGCGGGGTCTTCGCCGCCGGCGTGAATGGCTACCGATTTTAGCTGGTAGATTTCTGTGGAGAGCGAGATGTTGATCACCTGGTTACCGGTAAGATTTACCTGGCGGCTTTGCTGCCCATAACCTACCGCTTTGTATTGCAACTCATAGTTACCAGCGCTTAATTGCAGCTGATACACTCCTTCGCTATTGGCCGAGGTTCCTTTGGATGTATTTTTAACATAGATGGATGCAAAGGGAATAGGTTGGTTATGATCATCGGTTATTTTGCCGCTGATGTTAAGTTGTTGCGAAAAAACATTGGCGCCCGATATTAAAAATAAAGCAAATAATAAGACTGATCTCATTTAGCAGGTAGTTTATGCTAAGATGTAGCTTAATTACTAAATGTTACAACACAGTTTTGTTAAATAATGTGAAATCTAATATTAAATACTATCAGGGTGAGGGTGGCCAATTATGGATCAGGAAGCTTTCTGCGGATTTTTTACATTACCTAGGGGCGGGTATGTTTTATTTTTTAGGTTCCAGTCATCAATATTAATTAAGCCTGGTTTGGTTTTATAATGAGTTTTGTCATTGGGGCAACGTACCGAAAAATTACCTTTTATTTGCTCAATAACCGGTCTGGCGCCACAGTCTTTGCAGGGTTCGCAAAAAATATTTTCCTGTATAGGAATGATAGTTGCCATAATGACTGGTTTAAATTGGTAATTGGTTAGTGAAAGTACGAAAAATATATATAATCAGATCTTACTCTGTTGAATAAAAGATGATTACAATAGGTTTCTTCTCTTTGAAACCAATAATTATGGGTAAAGTTTTAATAAAATTAACCTATCAGTGCCAATAATTCGTCATCGCTGATAATAGGAATGTTTAGTTTCTGCGCTTTCTCCAATTTGGCCGGACCCATGTTGTCGCCGGCAACCAGGTAATTGAGTTTGGCAGATATACTGCTTAGTATTTTACCACCGTTTTGCTCTATCAGGTCCTTTAGTTCATCGCGCGAGAATTTTTCAAATACGCCGGATATGATGAAACTCTGTCCGCTTAGTTTTTCACTGGCCAGTTTTACTTCTTTTATGTCGGCAACAAATTGCAGGCCGAGGGCTTTTAATTTTTCAATTTCCTCCCGGTGTTTTTCATCCGCGAAATAATCAACGAGGCTTTGAGCTATGCGTTCACCGATCTCGTCGGCGGCTACCAGTTCTTCCTGAGTGGCAGCTATCAGTCCGTCTATCGATTTAAAATGGATGGCCAGTTTTTTGGCAACGGTTTCGCCAATGTAACGGATACCCAGGCCAAACAGAACCTTTTCAAAAGGCATTTGTTTCGACTTTTCGATACCATCCAGCATGTTGGTGATGGATTTATCGCCAAAACGGTCCATTTGCTTTAGCTCATCGGCGTGTTCATGCAGCTTATAAATATCGCTGATATGGCTGATGAATCCCCGCGAGTATAGGGTTTCGATGGTCTCGTCGCCCAGGCCGTCAATATCCATAGCTTTACGACCGATAAAGTGTTGCATTTTACCCACAATTTGCGGCGGGCAGCCTTCATCATTAGGGCAATAAAAAGCAGCTTCGCCTTCTTTACGTTCCAGCGGGGTATCACAGGCAGGGCAGGTGGTGCGGTACACCACAGGTACGGCGTTCTGTGCCCTTTTTTCGGGATTTACGCTGATGATCTTCGGGATGATCTCGCCGCCTTTCTCCACAAAAACGGTATCGCCTTCATGCAAGTCGAGCCTGATGATCTCGTTGGCATTGTGCAGGGTAGCGCGTTTAACGGTAGTGCCGGCCAGCAGTACAGGTTTTAAATTAGCCACTGGAGTAACAGCGCCCGTACGACCAACCTGGTAGCTTACGCTCAGCAGCTCGGTCTGCACCCGTTCGGCTTTAAATTTATAAGCTATGGCCCAGCGCGGCGATTTGGCGGTAAAGCCAAGTTCCTGCTGTTGCGAATAGTTATTTACCTTGATCACTATGCCATCAATATCATAGCTAAGGCCAAAACGGTCTTTATCCCATTTGGCTATAAACTCAAATACCTCGTCAATATTACCACAAAGGCGGCTATGTTCATTGGTATGGAAACCCCAGCTTTTAACTGCCTGTAGACTTTCCCAATGGGTTTTATATACAGGTTTTTCGGTATACAGAAAATACAGGAAGCAATCCAGCGGGCGTTTAGCTACCTCGGCCGAATCCTGCATTTTAATAGTGCCAGAGGCAAAGTTGCGCGGGTTGGCATACGCAACCTCACCGCTCTCCAAACGTTCGTTATTGAGGCGCTCAAAGGCCTTGCGGTGCATAAAAACTTCGCCGCGTATGTCAAAGTAGCTGGGATAGTCGCTGCCTTCATGCAGGCGTTTAGGGATGGTATTAATGGTGCGTACGTTGGTGGTCACTTCATCGCCCTGTACACCATTGCCACGGGTTACGGCGCGTACCAGCTTACCATCCTCATAAGTTAAACTCATGGACAGACCGTCGAACTTCAGCTCGCATACATACTCAAAATTATCGCCAATAGCCTTGCGGATGCGCTGGTCAAAATCAAGCAATTCCTGCTCATTGTAGGTATTGCCTAATGACAGCATGGGCCAGCGGTGCCTGTAGGTCACAAACTCCTTGGTAATGTCGCCACCAACTTTTTGCGTAGGCGAATCCGGGTCGGCAAACTCCGGAAATTCTTTTTCCAGCTTGTTCAGCTGCTCTAATTTCTTATCGAAATCAAAATCGGCAATGGTAGGCATAGCCAGCACATAGTAGTTGTAGTTGTGCTGTTTTAACTCGGTTGTTAAGGCCCTGATCTGGTTTTTGGCTTCCGCTGGTGACATAGATGCGAAGTTAAGAAATTACTTTATTTCATAGTTTACAAACTATAAACTCTGGTTTTGGTGAATATAAAATGAATGAAAAGTTTAATTATTGCTTAATATTAAATACTTAATTTCGTTATGTGTAATATTTATGGCATATTTAATTATTAGTCAACTTAAACCAAAACAAAAATGAAACAAATTAGACTACTGCTGCTCGCAGTTTTGCTGATGCCTTTCTTTGCACAGGCACAGGTATCCAAAAAGCATCACCCGCACCATTCCAAAGGTCACCAAAACAATGGCCTGGTAAGGGGCATTGCCTATGCTGACTTTGTAAAATCGGTATCGGACTTTGCCGATAGTACCAAAAAGCCTTTGGCCGACACCGCCTGGAGACTCTGGAAACAAGAAAAATGGGCTCAATTAGAACAATTTTTTACCGCCAACAACCTGAACGGTGGCTGGCCGCCAAACCGTGGCGCGGTAGATCTAAAGATAGTAACCTTGCCAGCCGGTATAGAAATTGACCGTTACGGCGGCTATTTTGATGCCGACAGCGTGTTTCAGGATCGTGGTACATTTGTATCCAAAACCGGTGTGCCTTTTCCGCAGCGTGCTTTACCCGATAAAACACTAAATTCGCCTTACCGTGTTTATACCATTTTGAAACCTATACCCAATGTAAGGCAGGGCACCATTATCCCCTGGTTTGGTAAACCGGGTTTAGGTATCCAGTATGAAACGCCATATATTATTAACGACCTTAAAAAAGAGGGTTATATAGTAGAGAAAAAAACTAAATAATATCAACCATGATCACAAAATATGAGAAGATAGGATCATTGATCTTTGACGGAGCTGAACAGGATGTTGTATCCCGCTCCTTCCAACCAGATACCCAAACAGACCTTGGAGGCGCTATTGAATTTGATGATGCTGTTAAACATGATTTTGAGGATCTGCGCGGAGTTATTGGCGATGATGATTTTGAATCCATTATCAAAACCGGTGATTTTACCCCCGATGGCGGCTTTTTGCATCAATACCGCGGCAGCGATAACCTGAAGCTATATTACTTTAAAAGAGGTAAAATGGTTGTTGTTTTTGCCTACGGCGAATTTCAGCCAACACGGTATAAGCTGTACCTGGAAGGGGTGTGGGTGGTTAAATAAGGACAAGGAAAAGGCCCAACGGCGAATCGACTCACCCTGTCATCGCTTCGCTCGACATCCCTCTCTCCGGCTTCGCCGCATAGAGGGAAACTTGAAAGGCTTAGTACTTGTTTGTCATCCTGAGGAACGAAGGATCTTCTTCGATGTGGTAAGTCTCACAATAGATGCTTCAAGCATTCAGCATGACAAAATTATTTCCCAACCCTCTTTGCCGCAAAGCGGCAGAGAGGGTCGTCTAGCGAAGCGCAGACGGGGTGAGTCTTAATCCGCGTTTTAACTCGTCATGAGCTGTCGCCCCACCATGCTTCGACGGGACATGACAGCCGTTTTATAAAGAAAAAGGCCTTGCAGGAATAACCTGCAAGGCCTTTTATTTGGTCTTAAACCACTTACTTATCCGTAGTTACCGATTCATTCACCACGCTCATCGGGAAGCTGACGCCGCCGGGTACTTTGGGGTTGTCTTTGATGTCCACGGTACCGCTGATCACCTGTTTGCTTTTGGATTCGCTGATCCAGCCGGTAACTTTATCGGCCTTAATGTCGGCGATCATGGTGCCGGTCATATTATATTTCATGGGCATATCGCCAACCTTTTTAAAATCATCGGCAGCGTTGGTAGACATTGTACCCTCACCATGGATCACATAGCTGGTAGGGCTGATATCGGTTAACTGATAAACGGTGCTTACCTTTGCCGACATGGCGCTTTCCAGGCGGGTGTTGATCGTCCACTTGTCGTTTTTGGATACCGGTGTTTCCGGGAAAACCGCTGTAGCCAGCTCAATACTTCCTTTGATGGCTTTGGCTCCGAACGACTGCAGGAACTGATTTTTGATCTGTTCTTTCTGCGGCCCCTGTACCTGCGGGAAGCTATCCAGTACCGACGAGATCATATTCTCTACATTCTCTACCGATTTTACCCTGCCGCTTTTGGTAAAGGTTGCTGTAAAGGGTTTGTTCACCAGTCCGCCAAGGATACTTGACATAAAATCGTTCGGGTCTTTCTTTTGCGAATCATAGTTCACGGGGCCATTGGGAAGTTGCATTTTTAAGGACAGACTTTTATAATTAACCTCCATATAATACAGCGAATCATCGGCATTCAATACCTTGAATGAGGTGGTACCGCTAATGGTGATCTCGATATGGTTATCCACCCCGTTAACGGTTTGCTTAATAGCCGATGTGGTATTGGTAACCATGTTGTAGGTGTTGCCCTTGGTGAGGTGCAGCGCCAATTTTATTTTTTGCGCTTGTGCCGACAGGCTGATGCCGGATATTAAAAGCAGGCTAAAAAGATATTTCATAGTGTATTTATTGCAGGTTAAAGTTATTACAAAAATCTGCATCAAAAAATGCAGTAAAACATAACAATTATTTAAAAGTAATTTCGTTAACTTTATAGTAATCAATGCTCTTTATATTTCATTAGTATATTTTTAACAACGGAAAGGGGGTTTTTATGTTACAGCAAATAGCATTTATACCACAGCACCAGTTTCATGTGTTGATCAATTTTAAGGATGATGAACGCATTGTAGCCGTTTTACCGAATGAAGCAGGACGATTCCGCGTGGTTGATCAGGGTAAAGTTATTGCAGAAGTTGATCTGGATAATAGCAAACATAATGTGGTTTGCTGCCAGGGCAAGCTGGAAGATAACGTATTAGCCCAGCTGGAGCATCAGATAATAAATCATTACGAAAATCATTACGCTTAGTAAAGCATACAAGAATTTGATAGTTCATGGGTGATGGCTTATGGTTCATAGTCCATGAGTTTTTATTATTCATGGGCTATCTCTTTTTTTGACCGTCATTATCAAATAACTATCCCTTTAAGATAGTTGTCATCCTGAGCGATAGCGAAGGATCTTCTTCAATATGCACAGCGTACAATAGGTGCTTCACTCCGTTCAGCATGACAATAAAATAAAGGCAATCAATTCTTACTCGCCGCCGGTTTGGCCAGCATGGCCTCTTTGATAAACTTAACCGGGGCGCTGCCATAGCTCAGGAATTTTTCGTTAAAATCCTTCAGTTTATATTTATCGCCCATTTTTATCTTATAGGCATCGCGAAGGTCGACGATCTCTTTGTAGCCGGTGTAGTAGCTGGTTAGCTGTACACTGCTCACGCTTACCCTTTTCCATTTACCCTCGGCTTCGGCCTGTTGCTGAAAAGCTTCGGCGGTCAGTAATTTGATAGCCTGTTCTTTGGTCATGTCGCCGCTGTGCACGCTGTAATCCAGTATGGTGTTACAAACGGAGCGTAGGTGCCATTTATACCACATCAGTCTCATTTCGGGTTCGTTGTTACCATAACCATTGTCCAGCATCATTTCTTCGGTGTATACGGCCCAGCCTTCGTTCATGGCGCCATTGCCAAATACCGATTTAATGATGCTTGGCGCTTTGTTGGCATAAACACCCTGCACATAATGGCCGGGTACAGCCTCATGGATACATAGTATCTGGATAATATACTGGTTATACTCGCGCAAATAGCTTTCGGCTTTCTCGGGGCTCCAGCCGGCCAGGCTGCCGACGTTAAAATAGGAGTTGCCGTTTTTATCATACGGGCCGGGGCCGCTCATGGATGCGCCCGCTACGCCCGCCATATAACCGGGCTCTTTACGGATAATGAGCGGTTTGGTAGGATCAAGCGAAACGAGATCCTTGGTTTTCACGAAATCTTTTAACTTAGGGATCAGCTGCACAATGGCCGATTGAAACTCATCAGGCTTTACGTGTTTGGATGATAGCGTATCGATCATGGCTCTGATGAGTGTTAACGTATCACCAGGCATCGCTTTGCTGCCAAAATATTTTGGCCACAGATCGCGGCTTATTTTGGCCATCTGGCCGTGCAGATATTTTTTACGCTGCATGGCCGCGTTATAGGTTTGCTGCCCGTTGCTGGCGGCCACGTTTTCGTACTTAAATTTATCTTCATACAGATCTTTCCCCAGGCGAAAGTTGCGTGGGTGATCGTTTTTCAGAGCCTTGAGCCAATCTGTATAGCCTTTGATAGCCTGCACCGCAAGCGCGGCGCGATCGGTCATCAGTTTTCGTTCGGCCTTGGGTATATCTGTTTTTTTGAGCGAATCGGCAAAATCCTTATCGATCACATCCAATCCGCCCAGGTTTTGTTCAATGGCCAGCGAAGTAAGTTCGGTAACCGGGTTTTTAATTTGTTTCTGCGCCTCTTTGTAATAAGCGGGTACACCAGCCAGTCGCTGATAAAAGTTGCGCATGCGCTTAGTGAGGGGGGCATAATGCTCATTGAGCATATAAGCAAAAGTGCTGATAACGTTATATGACGATGGATCCCACTCGTATGATTTGAGGCGCTCAATTTGCCATTGGGTATAATCCAGCTGGTTTTGCATTATTTTATAATCTACCCGGTTGCTTTCGTTAAGCGTATTCACCTCAAAACGACTTAGCGAGTCGATCTGGAATTTCACAAATTCCAGCATTTTGCTCCGGCTTTGTTCGCTGGGGATGTATAATAAGCTATCGTATTTATGATACCCTACAGAAGTGGCCCAGTCGGGGTTCAGTTTCCATAAATGCTCCAGGAAGGAGTTTTCATAAGTGACAAAAGCCGCGTCGTCTTTACCCAATAGCGCGCCGCTGCCGCCACCGCCCATGTCTTTTTTACAGCCTGTAAAAGCAAGCAGGAAAATTATAAGGGCCAAAGCCAACCTTACGAATATATTTTTTATGATCACGGGATAAAGAGATTTTAATAATGCACGATAAACTTAAAACATTTAAGGCATATAAATCAAACCGTAGATTAATTTGTTACTTTAACCTCACCCCAACCCCTCTCCGAGGGAGCGGGGCTTTTAAAAATAAGGTCAAAATTTAAATCTAAACATGCAAATCAAAGTCCTCTCCTTTGGAGAGGATTTAGGAGAGGTTAATACGATGAATACAATAGACAAGCAACACCAAATACTAATTGATGAACTGCTGCACCTGCTGAGCGGGGGTAATGCTCATGCCGACCTTAACCGTGCGCTGAAAGGCTTACCTGCTGATTTGCGCGGAGCTAAGCCCGATAAGTTGCCTTACAGTATTTGGCAACTGGTAGAGCATATTCGTATTGCCCAGTGGGATATGCTGGAATTTAGCAAAGATGGAAGTCATGAGTCGCCCAATTGGCCCGATGATTACTGGCCCAAAGAAACCACTCCTGAAAGTGATGAGGCATGGGAAAGGTCAGTAAAACAAATAGAGCTTGACCGCGATGAACTGTCCAGCTTAATAAAAACCGGCGATCTGTATAGTAAAATACCGCATGGCGATGGGCAAACCATCCTGCGCGAGGCTTTGCAGGTTGCTGATCATAACGCTTACCATGTGGTCGAGATCATTGTGATCAGGCGGTTGATGGGCGCCTGGTGAGCCGCCACGTGAATGTGTTGAAAGGATATCATGCCGGGTACCGTACTGTAGAGGTATAGTGGGCAGGGTTTCTGCACGCTAGCCTTACACGGAGCTCCGGATGATATCCTTTTACTATGATTTCTGGAAGTGCTAATTATGTAAAAAATTGAAAATTTCAGCCTCTACTCCGGGTAGCGATTCTTTCAGAAAATCAGGGTTTTTTGTGCCTTCTACAGAGAAAGAAGCGATGGTTTTGATACCCATAAAATATAAAATGGCTTTTAGATAGGGGTCCTGGAAATCTAAATGTTCAAGACCGGTTCCTTTGTAAACAGAACCTTTTGATGTGATGATGACCGCTTCTTTATCCTGCAAAAGCCCGGTGTACCGGCCATCTTCTGAATAACAAAAGGTTTGGTTTACCCTTACGATATGATCAAACCATGACTTTAAAGATGATGGCAACGAAAAATTGTATAAGGCACTTGTTATCAAAAGTGTGTTGCATTGTTTCAGTTCATCTAATAACAAGTTTGATAAAGAAAGAATTTCTAATGAAGCTTGCTGGGTATCAAAAAAAGCATTTGTTAATTGATGGTGAACATGCGGAATTGCGCTGTCTGCCAAATCCCGGTAAATTATCTTACCGGTAGGGTGTTTTAGTGTCCATTGTGCCTGAAAATAATCTCCGGTAGCCCGGCTGTAAGATCCCGTTTTCCTGATACTTGCATCAATTCTTAGTAGTGTTTGCATATTTTTGTTTTCTTCCTAAGGCAAATAAGTCGAAACAATTGTGACAGAAACTCAGCTATGCAGATTATTTAATTTTGCGGGATCAACAATGGCGTAAATCTCGGCAACCCTCCCCTCAAACGAATGAAATACCTGGCAGTTAATCAGTTTATCCCGCCTGTAGAAGCAAATGGCCTGTTCGCCATTAACGATGGTAATTTCGTACCGGCAATGGGATAGAAAACTATTGTACACAAATAACATAAGGTTGATGGTATCTTCTTTACCCATTACAAAATCTTTTACCACCCTTATTTTATTGCCGCCATCAGCAAACACCCTGATATCATCCATTAAAAGCTGCTCCAGGTGTTTTACATTGCCGTTGATAATAGCATCAATATATTGCTGAAGGTTAACTGCCGCGGATTCAGTCTTTTTAAAAGATCTTTGATTTAAGCTTTTCTTGGCCCTGGAAAATAACTGCCTCGAATTATCGTAGGATATCTCCAATACCTGGGCAATCTCTTCATGCGAATAATCAAACCCTTCTTTTAAAATAAAAACCGATCTTTCTTTTGCGGTTAGCCTTTCCATCAATACCAACAGCGAATAGGAAGCAGTATTTTCCTTAATTAATTTGCTTTCGGGGCTCCCTGTCGCGGCTGGTTCAGGTAGCCAGGTACCAAACTGTGTGTTGCGTTTGTTGCGCTCCTTAAAATTGATGGAATGGTTAATGACGGACCTTATGAGATAATTTGCTTCATTACGAATGTGAGATTTGTCGGTTATAATGTATTTTTCAATGATATCCTGCACCAAATCCTCCGCATCATGATACGAGCCGACTATATTATAGGAAAACGTCAGTAATTTTTTATATAGCTGATCCATGAATGATCAGACAAACTTATATATTAAAATGTGACAGATACTGTAGCCGATGATGTTTTTTTCGGAAAGAATTTCATGGCCCTCATGTGATGAGGAACTGAGCCTGACATTACTGGGCAAACAATTATAAGCTCCACAGTTTAAAATATTTTTCGTATATTTATATAAATCAACAGCCCGGTTCTCTTTTAGCAGAGGACCGGGCTGTTTGGTTAAGGACAAAACAGTGGCAAAAACCGATTGTTTTGTATGCAGTTATTTGAATATCAGATAATTAATTCTTTTTAAAGTTTTCAAAACTACTTAAAACCGTGTTGAAATTTGTTAAAAAGTGTTAAAATCGATGGTTTTGGATCAAATTTCAAGTGTTTTTGACCCGTTTTTGAGCAGAAAAGTGTTAAAATTTAAGGTTTAAAAAGTTTTAGCACCGGTTCATTTAACATTTTACTTCACCTTATTTAAAAAGCTGATCAGGGCCTTTACAAATTCGGGTTTTAGCGGTAGTTCGGGTTCGTTGTAAGTGGCTATATTTTTATCCTTATCGGCCGGGGCATCTTTCAGGATGTGGTTCATCCCCGGGATAATGTCCAGCACCGCGTCTGATTTTGCCTTCTTTAATTTTTCGGCATCGGCCACGGTTACCTGCAGGTCGGTTGTACCCTGAGCGATCAGGATAGGTATTTTTATCTTTTTGATCTCGCGGATAGGGTTATACCTGAACCACGACATCAGGTATTTTTGTATGCTTGGCCTGGCATATGGATAAAGGGACGGGTCGATATTATCGGTGGTTTTACCTTTCTTCAAACTATCCAGCATGCGGTTAAAACCATCGGATATCAGAGCGCCTTTTGATTTCATCTGTTCGGTCATGATCTTATCGGCCGAGTCACCTGCTCCGGCTACGGAAATGAACGCCTTAATTGGCTGACCGTTAGCGGCCATCATGCCCACCAATGATCCTTCGCTGTGGCCCAGGATAATGATCTTTGAAAAACGCTGATCGTCATTCAACATGTTGATGAGTCCTACGGCATCGTCAACATAATCCTCAAAGCGCAGTTCGTTCTCTTTGGTCGAGCTTACACTTTGGCCAACCAGGCGCTTGTCATAACGCAGGGAGGCAAAGCCATTTTTGCCCAATTCGTTGGCAATCATTTTATAGGTATTGCCGTTTAAGCCCAGTTTAGGGCTATTACCATCACGGTCTGTTGGGCCCGAGCCAGCTATTATAAGTACAACCGGTATTTTGTCGGTAGCGTTTTTAGGCATAGCTAATGTACCAGAAATGGATCCCGAAAAGGTTTTTAAGGTAATCGGCGATTCGGTAACAGAAGGGTCGGTGGGTAAAGTTGAGGTTGATGTAACCTTAGCTGCTTCGGTTGCAGGGGCCTGGTAAGGTTTTAAAAGCAATCCGGTAAACTGGGTTTGTGAGTTTACTGATAGGTTCAATAAAAAGGTGCCTTTTTGAAAAGTAGCTTTATAGTAAGCCAATGGCGCTTCATACTTTACAAAATCAGCATCGGTAAGGTTGCCAAGCTGTGATCTTAACTGCACAGTTGTAGTCTTGAACTGGTCGGCAGGTAAGGCCGCTTTCATTTCGGAGCTAAACATATTAAATATGCTATCAGGCTGACCGGCATTGTACAACCGTTTAAACTTGCTTAAGGCAACTGCGTAATTAGCCGGTGCCGGTTGTGCCGCTGCTATAATGCTGGTTGTAAAACAACAAATGGTCAGGATAAAAAGGCTTATTTTCTTCATGTTTATGGTAATCAAAACAGTATGGTGGTCTGTTGGGCCGAAATTAAATAAAAATTGATTGTTTTTAGCTTATTGGGCACAGATGTTCACTTAAAAAAAGATAACATTTGCAGGTTGTCACTAAATTATAAAAATTAAAATACCGGCAACATTTATTATTTAAGTATCGTAAAATTATCAATATGTGATTTATACCGTTTAATATATTGTTACTATATTGCGGTACAATAGCAGATCGGGATTATAGGAAATTTCTACACTACTTATTAATGAAGGTTTTATTTGGGGGCTTATTCTCGGCCTTTTTGGTCGGGGTGTGTTTTTTTTCTTTCGCGCAAACAAAACCTTCGGCAATACAGGGTAAAGTTCTGATGGAAAACAAGGAGGCCGCCGAGGCTGCTACCGTTGTTTTGTTGAAAGCTGCCGATTCATCGGTAGTGCGGTCGGGCCTGGCAGGTGCGACTGGCGACTTTGAGTTCGCCAATATCGCCCCGGGTGCATATCTCCTTTTAGCCACCAGCATAGGTTGCAATAAAGTTTATTCAAATCCATACAAAGTTTTAGAAGGACAAACTGTAGTAGCCGAAAGTATAGTTCTGAAGCGTATCAGCAACCAACTGCAGGAGGTTAAGGTGGTTGCTAAAAGGCCATATATTGAAGTAAAGCCCGGGAAGATAGTACTTAATATACAGAATAGCTTAACCGCCGAAGGGAATTCGGCTTATGATATACTCCGGCAATCGCCGGGGGTACATGTAAACAGCACCAATGAAGCTCTGATGATCAGTGGAAGGCAACCTGCCCTGGTCACCATTGATGGCAAACCAACCAACTTAACGGGCGATGATCTGGTAAACCTGTTGCGCAGCATGCAAAGTAGTACTATTGACCAGATAGAAATGATCACCAGCGCCTCTGCAAAATACGATGCCTCCGGAGGGGGTATCATCAATATCATTTCAAAAAAAGGAACTAATATTGGTACCAATGGTACTATTACCCTGGGTGGCGGCTATGGTAAATATTACAAAAGCAGGGCAGGCATCACCTTTAACAATCGTACGACTAAGCTTAATATTTTTGGTAATTATACACTTGATGATAATAAGACCAGCAGATACATTAATACCAACAGGAATATTATTTATAAAGATGTTTTAAGTAATTATAATGTTGATTATAATAATATCCAAAAAACCTATAATCACAATTTTAAGCTCGGGGCTGATTATTCGATATCGCCCAAACAAACCATAGGCGTGCTGGTAAGCGGTATTGTACGTGAGGATGATTTTTTAAAGGATAATAATTTAAAAATATCCAACCAAAAGCAGCTCGATTCGGTGATCATTGCCAAATCAAAACTTGACAGGGGGAGCAGCTTTTTAAATTACAATATCAATTATAACGGTACGCTTGATAAAAGCGGTAAAAGCCTGTCGGCTGATGTAAATTATTCAACCTATCACCGCCACTCGAACGAGTATATAACCAATAACTTTTATACCCCGGCTGGTGTAAAATACCGGGATTCACTACAGTTGGAAAACCTTTCTCCATCTGATATCCACATATGGACATCGAAGATAGATTATGTGAATCCCCTTTCAAAAACCTCCAGACTGGAGGCGGGTTTAAAATACAATCATATCCAAAGTAATAACAATCTGGTATTTGGCCCTTTGGTTAATAACACCTATCAGGCCGATCCTAATTATACTAACCGCTTCATATATACCGAAATTGTAAGCGCTGCTTATTTAAACTATGTAAACAAGATAGGCCGATTTAACATTACCGCCGGGCTCCGGGCCGAAAAAACAAACTCTAAAGGCAGCTCGGTAGAAATGGATCAAGCTAACCTGGTAAGTAATAAGAATAACTATTTCAACCTCTTTCCGCAGGTTCAGTTCAATTATGAGGTAGATAAGAAAAATGTATTGAACCTGAGCTATAATCGTGGTATCCACCGGCCAGATTACCAGGATATTAACCCGTTTTTATATTACACTGATCTGTACGACTATAATTCGGGCAATCCTAACTTAAAACCGGAGTATACAAACTCCATACAACTATCGCATACTTATAACGATACTTTTATAACCACGTTGTATTATAATATGACCAACGATGCGTATGATTTTCCGGTATATGAGCAAAATGACTCATCAAAGGTTAATATAACAATACGGAGGAATTTTGGGCGGATATTCGTTTACGGAGTCACATTTTATGCCCCGGTTCAATTTAATAACTGGTGGAATGCCAGCTTTAACCTGGATGCTTCCTATCAGCATTATACTGCTTATGCCATATATGGTAATTTTAACCGGGGCATGCAGGATATTATTTTTAATACCACGCAGAATTTCACGTTAAGCAACACCGTAAGCGCCGAATTATCCGGGAAATATGAATCGCCAACATTATATGGTGTAAATGAGCTTAAACAAAGCTACACCGTAAATGCGGGCATAGGCAAGCAGATGTTTAACAAGCGCGGTAATTTAAAACTAAGCGTTATTGATATTTTTAACAGCGACCGTGACCGGTATCATATACTGTATCAAAATGTTGATCTTACAGGTTTAAATAAAAGGGAAACCCGCAGGGTTATGGTCAACTTTACATATCGTTTTGGTAAAACCTCAATTAAATCGGCCAGTAAGCATAATACCGGCAGCGATGATGAACAACGGCGTACGGGTAACTAATTTGTTATCTGATGCGTAGCTCGGGGTATCTGCCTTTGATTTTAGTGGTAAAGTAATTGCCCAGGGAGTCGGAATTGATGAATTTTTGGTAAGCGGTCACCGAAAATCCAAAATACTGCCATACATCGCCACTATCCCTGAACTCTACTTCTAAAATTTTGGCTGAGGGGTCGTAGCCAAGGCTATTTAATGCTGATGATTCAACTACATGCCGCTGCATATATATTGTAATATATGTTGACGGTAAAAAGTTTTAAATAATTAATTTATAATTAATTATTGCTTAGGGATTTAACCTGCATGGCCGCTAAGCATACTGGCCGTAATGATGAGTAAAACCAGCAAAGTAATACCGATATACAGGTAATCCTTTTCGAGTATAAAACCAATGGCCGAAAATATCACCCTTATAATGGGCGTGGCAATAAGCAAAATAATGCCTGCCTGTATAATGGCCCTGCCCCTGAAAGTAATGATGCCGTTAAGTATGCCCCTGGTATTATGCACAAAATCAGGAACGCCCTTAAACGTATGGGAATCAGCAATAACCTGGCCGTGTCTGTAAAGATATATGACGCCTCCGATGAAAATAATGCTCATAGACAGCAACACACCAAGACGTAATATCCAGCCGATAACGGCCTGCATGTCGGTGTCTCTAAAGGTTTTTTGACTCATTGGTTGCTTGTTCATTTAGTTTTATATTTTCCCGATGAACCCGTTATAGATCATTTGTACTGCTAAAAAGCTAACTACCACCGCGAATACCCAGCGTAACCAGCCCGATGAGTTGGTGTGTACCAATATCTTTGACCCGCTTAAAGCGCCCAGCAATACCCCAATTGCCACAGGCATAGATAAACCGGGGTCGATGTATCCACGCTGTAAATAAACAACAGCACTTGCCGCGGCTGTAACGCCTATCATAAAATTACTGGTAGTGGTTGATACTTTAAAGGGTATACGCATAATGGTATCCATCGCCAATACTTTTAATGCTCCGGAGCCTATGCCCAGTAAGCCGGATATTACCCCGGCAAAACCCATCATAAAAAAACCGCCGCCTACATTTTTTACACTGTAGTTCACAGGGCCGTTAGGGGTTGGGAAACTGCTGTTCAGCTTTAATTTTTCGGCCAGCGGGCTTTTCTCCTGATTGATCAGTTCGGCCTTTTTGCGTAACGACATGATGGCCGAAGTGATCAGGATAATACCGAACAGGATAGCAATGAAGTTGGTAGGGATATAAACCGCGATCAATGCGCCAACCATAGCACCGGCAGTTGTGGCAATTTCCAGGAACATGCCCAGCCTGATGTTGGTGATACCCTCTTTGACATAAGCCGCAGCTGAACCAGATGAAGTAGCGATCACCGATACCAGCGAAGCACCGATAGCGTAATGGATATCAACATGCAGCACCAGGGTAAGCAGCGGAATAATAACAAACCCGCCACCCAAACCGGTTAGTGAACCCAATAAACCCGCAAAGTACGAGCCGATAAAAAGGATAAGCGTTAATACAATTACCGACATCATTTGCAGCCAAAATTGAACTGCGAAAGTAGCAAAATTTGATCATTTAAGTCATTGAATCATAAAGACATTCGGTATTAAAAAAGTCTATATTATCTACAGATAAAATAACTAAGCGCTTAATGTCCTGACCATTAAATACATCCCTTGAAAGTAAAAATGATTGAAGTACAAATGTCCCAATGACTAAATTTACTACTTTCGTGGCATGGGTTACAAAAGTTTACAGGCCTGTATTGCCGATCTGGAAAAAAATGGTCACCTGGTGCGCATAAAGGAGGAGGTTGATCCGTACTTGCAGATGGCAGCTATTCATTTGCGGGTATTTGAAAATCAGGGGCCGGCTATCTTGTTTGAGCAAGTAAAAGGCAGCAAGTTCCCGGCAGTATCTAACTTATTTGGCACCCTGGAGCGCTCTAAATTTATATTCAGGGATACGTTGGATAAGATCAAAACCCTGGTTGAGCTCAAGAACGACCCATTAAAAGCTATTAAACACCCTTTTCAATATACCAACGTGGCACTCACCGCTTTATCGGCCCTGCCGATGAAAAAACGCGCTCGGGCGCCTGTTAATTTCGGTCGCTGTAAAATAAGCGACATCCCCCAGATCATGAACTGGCCTATGGACGGTGGCCCCTTTGTAACCATGCCGCAGGTATACACCGAAGACCCTGATAAACCAGGAATTATGAATGCCAACCTGGGCATGTACCGTATACAGCTGGCCGGTAACGATTATATCCTGAATGAGGAGATCGGCTTGCATTACCAGATCCACCGGGGTATAGGCGTGCATCAAACCAAAGCTAATGCCAAGGGGCAGCCTTTAAAAGTAAGTATATTTATAGGAGGTCCACCATCGCATCCGGTGGCCGCGGTGATGCCCTTGCCCGAAGGATTATCAGAAATGACCTTCGCCGGGGCATTGGGCAATCGTCGCTTCCGTTATTTTTATGATGATGAGGGTTTCTGCATTTCATCCGATGCTGACTTTGTGATCACCGGGACGGTAATGCCCCATGATAACAAACCCGAGGGACCTTTTGGTGATCACCTGGGCTATTACAGCCTGGTGCATCCATTCCCCTTGCTTAAAGTTCACAATGTGTATCATCGTAAAGACGCGATATGGTCGTTTACGGTAGTAGGGCGCCCCCCACAGGAGGATACCAGTTTTGGGGCGTTGATCCACGAGATCAGCGGCGCGGCCATACCAAAAGAAATACCGGGCCTACACGCTGTTAATGCCGTTGATGCTGCCGGTGTACACCCGCTGTTATTTGCCATCGGCAGCGAGCGTTATACGCCCTATATTAAAGAACGTAAGCCGCAGGAGATATTAACCATTGCCAATCATATATTGGGAAAAAGCCAGTTAAGCCTGGCCAAATACCTGCTTATAGCCGCGAAGGAAGATGATCCAACATTAGATGTAAATAATATCGATGCATTTTTAAACCATATACTACAACGGATCGATCTGAGCCGTGATCTGCATTTTTATACCCGTACCACTATTGATACCCTGGATTATAGCGGCAGCGGATTAAATTCGGGCAGTAAAGTAGCCATCACTGTAGCCGGGGATATCAAACGCGAACTGTGGACAGAGCTGCCCTCATGGTTCGACCTGCCAAGGCCGGTCAACAATTACAAAATGGCCATACCAGGTGTGTTGATGGTCGAAGTCCCTAAACATGTAAATCATCAGGATATTGATAATATAGTAAGCATCATCGAATACAGGTTAAAAGAGGAGGAAGAAGAATTGGATGGTCTACCCTTGATCGTGCTTTGTGATGATGCCGCTTTCGCCGCTCAAAACGTCAATAACTTTGTTTGGATAACCTTTACCCGCAGCAACCCTTCGCATGATATTTATGGCGTTGGTAGTTTCACCGAACATAAGCACTGGGGTTGTACAGGTCCGCTCATCATTGATGCCCGTATCAAACCGCATCATGCCCCTGTACTGGAAAAAGACCCTGAGGCTGAAAAACTCGTTGATAAAATGGGAGAAAAGGGCGGAGTACTACATGGAATTATTTAAGGGGATAAAAGGATTTATGAAGCAAAGAATAAAGAAGCGAGAAATCATGAAAATCTCATAATCCTATAAATCATGGTTCAGAAAAAAATCAACGCAATCAACGTAATCCCCAAAATCAACGGTTAACTTTGCCTCCTATGAAAAATACCCTGCTTTGTTTAATAATCGCGCTGGCCGCTTTTGGCTGTAAAAAGAGAGATGTACCACATTTTACCATATCAAGAGTAGTTAAAAGCGATACAGCCAGTAAACTTACTGTTAACATTGGTACACGTTTAAGCCAGGCCGATCTGCTCAATATTGCTGCTAAAATTAAATCGGATAGTTCGGCATTAAATAATTTGCAGCTTTGCTATATACTGCCCGGACATAATGATAAAAATACAGGGCCCGATAATTTTTATGCTATTGCCAAATACCCCGGCGCTTCTGTAACCACCATGCAGGATACCCTGAAAGATCCTGACGGTACCGTGGTACGCTTAAATATCAAAGGTTTATCCGCACAGGAAGCCAAACATTTACTGGAGCTTGACCCCAAAGAGATCCAGGGTAAAAATATCCTGGGAAAGTTTATCGACGATAATAACCAAACACTCATAGTGCCTTTTACCGAGGTCAGTGATCCCAAAAAAGAAGTATATATTATTGAATTTGATCATACCGGGAAGGTAGTGTCAGCAACTGTACCCATGCGCGAAAATAAAGATGGCGTCGAAAAACTCATCGTAACTCACCGGGGCGATTATTGTACTTTAAAAGATAGCGTACTCACTCAATATTCCATTGACGATCTGGGTTTGCCATACAATAGTATCAAGTCGGGTATTTAATATTCTCCTCAGAGCGGATGAACTGCAAAATGGGTATGCGAAAATCACCTTAAGCTTAAGGATTTAGTTAAAAAGCCAGGTCAAATATTAATAATCCTTACTTTTTATAGAATATACTAATATATTTATAGAGCATAAAATATTATAGTATATGACCCGAAACTTTACCAAAATTTTAGCACTAAGTGTTGCTGGGGTTTTTAGCGTTTGCTGCGCGATTGC